>Ga0082212_10009060_pt1 | contig 12872 bp, 10 predicted proteins | sample TergutNt197P3_FD_71548 | JGI IMG/M metagenome (GOLD analysis project Ga0082212, IMG submission 71548) | Neocapritermes taracua P3 segment gut microbial communities from Petit-Saut dam, French Guiana - Nt197 P3 | ecosystem: Host-associated > Arthropoda: Insects > Digestive system > Gut ... | reverse complement strand
AGTGTGGGGATTTCTCCGCCGAACTGTGCGGCGGCACTGGCGGCACTGCGAGTCTTGGAGCGTGAACCACAACGAGTTGATAAACTGCGGCATAACAGCAAATTGTTTTTGGAGTTGGCAAAAGAACGCGGTTTCGATACGGGAATGAGTAATGGCACGGCAGTGGTGCCGGTGATTTTGGGCAATTCGATGTTGGCATTGCAAATTTCGAAGGGGTTGTTCGAACTCGGGGTGAATGTCCAACCGATATTGCACCCGGCGGTGGAGGAAAAGGCGGCTCGATTACGGTTTTTCATCACATCGTCGCATACGGACGAACAGATACGTTACACGGTCGATGCTCTGGAGGAGGCAATGAGAGCGTCGAGTCCGTGATGTCTCTTTGTTTCAATGTAATGAGCCGTAAATGTGAGAGAGAGGGAATTTTAATCAATTGTTATCCGGCTTCACGTTTCCGATGTCTGTAACGATGGCGTAACCGAGGGCGGAAATGCTTTTTTCCAACGTTGCTTTTCCTTCGGCGGCTTCCAATCCTGTGTGAATTTTGTTGTCGTACAGTTCATATTTTTTCCGTACTTCCACCGGCGAAAGATTCGGCATCACCACGTTTGCTCCCGCCCGCAGTCCCCATTCCCGACCCTGCGGATCAATCGTTCCGAGTGCCGTCGTTGCCGGTAACAATACGTAGGGAAACATCAACCGTAACACGGCAATCAATCGAAGCGTCTGTGAGAGTCTGCTGCCGTCTGCCGTCTGCCGTCCGCCGTCTCCAAATGGAGTGTCTCGGTGAGAGAGAAATGGTCCAATGCCGATCATCGACGGTTTTAACTGCTGCAAGAACCGTAAGTCGGCAATCAAACACGCCGTCGTTTGGAATGGCGAGCCAACCATAAAACCGGAGCCGACTTGATAGCCGATCTCCTTCAATTGCCAAAGACATTCCTTGCGGCGTTCCAACGTCATCGACTCGGGATGCAATTTGGCGTAGTGCTGTGCATCGGCAGTTTCGTGCCGCAAGAGATACCGATTCGCACCGGCATCGAAAAATTTTTGGTAACTTTCTCGGGAATGTTCACCGAGCGAGAGCGTGATGGCACAATCCTGATACCGCTTTCGGATTGCCGAAACGATTTCGACGATACGCTCTTCGTTAAAAAAAGGGTCTTCGCCCCCTTGCAAGACGAACGTTCGGTAACCAAGTGCGTAACCGGTGTGGCAACAGTTCAACACGGTGTCCAGGGAAAGCCGGTACCGGTCAAGGTTTGCATTGCTTTTCCGAATTCCGCAGTAGAAACAGTCGTTTTTGCAGTAATTGGTCAGTTCGATGAGACCGCGTAGATAAACGTCTGTACCGTAAAACTCCCGCCGGCGTTTGTCCGCTTTGACAAAGAGTTCCTGGTCAAACTGATCCGTTTCCAAGAGCGTGGTCAGTTCGGTATCGGACAAATTCCGGGTTTGGTAGAGCGTTTCAACGATGGACATGGCAAGAGCCGGGGCAGGTGCAGTGCCTTTGCAAGGCGGGGGTGGGATCAAGCGAACCGCTGGGACGGTCACCGACGATTTTGGGTCCCATTTCCGGGCTGGCAAAGGGATCGAAACGGCGTATTGAACCTTCTTGTTGGGAAATATGACCAGGCTGCAATAGATTGGGAGACCGGAACTTGTCGGAATCGCTCGCGCACCCCCCCAGGAATATCGCTAACGTAAGCAGAATGCAACGATACATTATTTCCTTCGATAGTTCAGTAATACCCTCATCATGGTAAAAAAATAAACGAATTCGGTCAAGAGGAAGGCGTTTTGCAACTCGGCGAGCGAGAGTTTTTCTAACGCACGAGAAAATGTCGTGCCGTGCGGAGTTTTATTCTTCTTGAAATAGAGGAATTTGCGGAGTTTGTTAAAATTGAGTTTTGCCCAGCGGGCGAGTTCGGTGGGGGTGGTGACATTGGCGAGAAGACCGAGTAAAACGATGGAGAGGAGGGTGGGAAAAGTGTAGGACTGTCCGCGTGAAGAGCGGGGGTCGGGTACTTTTTCAACGCACTGAACGAAAAGGGAAAGGGAATTGGAATCGGACTGAGACCGGGACATGAAAACCTCCGTGTAGAAAAAAGGGAATGGTTACAGGAGTACTACGTGAAAAACGAGGCATTGTTTGAAAAAAATCGACGATTTCGAAAAAAATGTCGAAATCCTCCGATGGACTGCGAACTTGCAAACGGCGTGCACACGGACTGAGGCACGAGGGGTTGCATTTCAACTGCCTTTTTGTACAATGAGAGAATGGGAGGTACGTTAACCTGGCTTTATAGTGCTGTTTTGTTGTTTGCTGCCGATAGCGGTGCGCCGATAACCCTGACGGCTAGCGAACATCCCTGGGGAAATTTTGGACAGAAATCGTGGTGCATTGTCGAGACTGTTACCATTTCGAACATTGATGGCCGGGCGGTGCAATCTTCGCAAAAAGTGAAAACTGTCCTCGAAACGACGGACGGAAGCGGAATTACCTTGCAGGAAACCGAGACGATTGAAGCCGGCGGAAAAATTCTTGAAAAGAAGCCGCAGACTGTCAGATACGATTTTTTTCAAGAAGAAATGCAGGAAAATGTTCAAATCAGTCAGGGACCTCCCGCCAAAATAATGATTGCCAAAAAAGCGGTTCCATGTTTGATTCGGATTTATAAACAGCAGACATCGGATGGCCATCTCACCACAACCATTTGGTACTCGCCTCTTGTTTATCCTTACGTACTTCGGGTGGAAAAAATTCAGCGAAGTGTTCCCGACCCTGAAAATTCCGCAGGACAAGTTGTCCGCCAGTCCGTCATGCTCGTTCAAGAGACTAACGCTCTCAAACCGCCGCGGATCAGCCGTAGGAACAAAACATACACACTGCGAACAGAGGAAAAAGCGGGAAATATCACCAAAATCACGGATGCCCGTTGCTCTTGGGACGTACCAGGCGGATTATTGGAATCGACAACCAGAGAATTTGACGCTCAAAACCGGGAAATCCGGCGTTCGATTTCACGCATGACCAATTATTTTCTTTTTGGTATTCTTCCGGGTATGCAATAGGCGGTTCTTATCAACAAGAAAAGGGCAGTGCCGAAACGCCTCCCGCCCCGCCAAGGTGCCTTGTCGCCAGTCCGTCGACAAGTTTTCACTTGGGACGGCAGGAAAACACCCGACTACTGGGCGGTTGTATCAGCGGCAACTGACAAAAACGTGCGCGGCGGGTTCGAGTCCCGGAGTACCTAATGTAGGACTCTTTTGACCCTTTGAATTACAGTGCAAAACGCTGCACACGCTTGAATTGACAGGGAAATTGACAGGGACGGCTTTTTCCGCTTCAACCCCAAAACACCCCATTCCGGCGGGTTCATTTGCCCTTCCCAATTCGGCGGAAAATCTGTACCATTCCCCACATGCTCACGCTGGAAGATCATATCAAGACGGTCATGCCTGCCCGAATCGTCGGCACGGTCATGCAAACGCACGGCAAAGTCATTGCTGCAGCGGATTTTCCCAGTCCCATCGGCAGCGTTGCCGAAATTGACCGTCTCAATGGAACGCCGCTCACCGCCGAAGTCATCGGCTTCAAAGACGACCACACTCTGCTCTACCCGCACAGTGATATTACCGGTGTACGGCGAGGTAACCGGATTCGGCTCATCAAAACGCTCCCGTGGCTCCGTGTCGGCGAAGCCCTGCTAGGACGAATCGTCAATTCCAATGGAAAGCCGGTGGACGGAAAACCGATGCCCGTGTTGAAAGACCGAATTCTCTTCGATAACGCTCCGCCAGTTGCCACTTCGCGTCCCCGCATTGACTCGATTCTCTCGACGGGAGTTCGAGCCATCGACGGCATGTTCACCTGTGGACGCGGACAGCGGCTCGGTATTTTTGCCGGTTCCGGCGTGGGGAAAAGCGTGACGCTCGGAATGATCGCCCGATACACAGATGCCGATGTGATCGTGATCGGACTGATCGGCGAACGCGGGAAGGAATTGAATGATTTTATCGAGCGGGACTTGGGTACCGAGGGACTCAAAAAGAGCATTGTCGTGGTGGCGACTTCCGACGAACCGGCACTGATGCGGGTGCGTGCTCCGATGACGGCGATGGCGATTGCCGAATACTTTCGAGACCAAGGAAAAAACGTGTTGGTCATGATGGATTCGCTGACTCGAATGGCGAGAGCACAGCGGGAAATCGGGTTGTCGGCAGGCGAACCGCCGACAACAAAGGGATATCCTCCGTCGGTCTATGCGATGTTGCCGCGATTGGTAGAACGTGCGGGGCGTTCGGAGAAGGGAACGATCACGGCAATTTTTACGGTGCTGGTGGAGGGGGATGACCAGAGTGATGCGATTGGCGATGAGGTACGGAGTTTGCTCGACGGGCATATTTGGTTGTCCAGAAAGTTGAGTACCCGGGGACATTATCCGGCGATAGATTCGATAGAGAGCATTAGCCGAGTGATGCCGGATGTATGCGATCCCGAACACAAGAAGGCGGCAAGGGCAATGCGCCGGCTCTTGGGTGTTTATCAGGATAATGAAGATTTGATCTCGATTGGTGCGTACCGCGCAGGGAGTAATCCTGAAATTGACCACGCGATTAAGATGAAACCGCTGATCGACAATTTTTTACAACAGGACGTTGCTGACCAGGCAACGCTTAGCGAAACGGTGCAAAAAATCAAAGAATTGATGCTGGGGGCGTAATCGCAATGCAACCGGTACTCCGCTGATTTACCGCCGTGTAACCCTGTCTCTCGCGAGAAATTCGTGCATGGTCGTTTTTTCCGCTTTCTCAGGTTCTTTCGGTTTCGCCCACGGGAGCGTACTCGTTTTGCCGCCGGATTGTGTAGCCGTACAGCCGGTCATAAGTGACAAACCGACCACTAGAATAATGCCCAAGAGACTTCGAAAGAATAACGGCATGACGACGTAATCGGTAAAATCCGCACAAACGTTTAGGAAAAATGGGGACGCACAGGATTTTCCGGCAACGTTAGTACGAATGTTGCCCCCGGTTCATTATTGGATGGTTCATACCGGATAGAACCACCGAGCAACTGCATAATCCGCCACGCTTTCGGAAGACCGAATCCGAGACCGCGTCCCGCTTGCCTACCCGAATAGTAAGGATCAAAAATCAATGGACGAATTTCTTCCGAAATGCCGGGACCATCATCCTTTACGATAATGTTCCAAGCATTTTCCTCGCGGCACAGGCGGAGCCAAATCGTCCCCCTGGTCAGTTGCACCGCTTCTCTGGCATTGTTACACAATACAGCGGCGGCAACATGGAGCAGCACGGGGTCGGTCTCGGTCAGCGAATCGGTCGTCGAGTCAATTTCGGTATGAAAATCAACTCCGGCTTCCGTCATAAGCGGCATTTGTTCGGCAACAAGTGTTTGCAGTTCTGCGGACAGATTGAACGCAACCACCTCCGGCTGCGGCGGTCGGGCAAAGAACCGAATGTCGGCAATCATTTCGTAAGCACGTTGGACTTGGGCAATGATCATTCCGAGTTGGCGACGGTGTTCGGGATGTTCGATATCCCGAAGCAACAACTGCGCACGTCCGCCGATGATTGCCAGCGGATTGTTGATCTCATGCCCCGCCCCGGCAGCAAACTCTGCCAATGCTTCCAATTTTTGCTGTTCGAGTTCGTCCATTGTCTAGGGCATATCGTCTCTTTGTCCACGTTATTAGACTCTATGAAAACCGTCATTGCCGTCATTACGGGACTACGAAGTGTATTGTAGCTGTTTTTCCTTTTTCCGTCAAGGATGCACGTAACCTGCAAGGGCATGGCGGGTGCGTTAATCTTTTGCAGGCATCATTTTGCGGATTTCCAGTATTTTCTCCATTGGCCGCAATATCTGACGGCATAAATGGCCGCCATTCGATTGACTCTTTCTATACCGTGCAACGCCGATATCCAACTATTTTTTTCAAAAATGACAAAACTTGCAGGGTACGTGAGGTCACACTTGACTGCCTTTGAAAAATGAATACAATGCCGTCCGTACTTTTGAATTTCTTTGGTTAACGGTTGTAGAGACACCGATGAGTAGCGAGCCTATTTTCAAGAAAAGTTGGAATGATGCGTCAGAAGGAGAATCTTCCTACACGCGTCCAAGTATCTCGGCATTGTTGTCAACGTTCTTTGGATTCGCAGCATTTACCGTTTATTTTACCCCCTGGCTTTTTTTTATCGGAGTGTTTGCCGTCTTGTTGAGCCTCTTTGCTTTTTGGGCGATTCGCAGCGCAGAAGGGGGACTAACGGGAACGGTTTTTGCGTACTTCGGACTGTGCAGTGCAGTCATTGCATTGGTTTCTGTTGCCGTTTTTTGGTCGGCATATCAGTACGGTGTACGCCGGGAAGCAGATCAATTTTTCCGTCTCTGGTTTGCTGCTGTTCAACAGGGAGATATTCCGCAAGCAAAGGAGTATCGGTCAATTTATTCGAACCGTTCCCAAGCAGCCAATGCCGAGGAATGGTGGAAGGAGCAATACGAAGGAAAGTACACCCATCACGCGGTACACCGGTATGTCGAGGATAAACTCATTCGCGTATTGACGGCTCTCGGTGATAAAGCGAAAGTTTCTTATTACAAGACGTTGTCCCTCACATCCGAACGGGAATCGGATACGGCAACCGTAATTTATGCGGTAACATGTCCGGCGGATTCAGGCGAAAGCGAGACGTTTTTTGTCAGCATCAATGGTAAACGCATCTATCCGTCTGAAGCGGCACATTTTACGGCGGCAGGTTGGCATATCATAGGAGCCCCTGTGTTTTATTTGCCTGAAGAGTTCAAAAAATAACGAACGTGACTAACTTACAGAACGGTGCGAGGAATGTTTTCAAACGCCCATATATACCGTGCAACGCCAATAGATGTCAGTTTCTCTTTGCGTTCTTTGCGTAGATATTTGCGCCCTCTGCGGTAAAATTGAACCGCAAAGGACGCAGAGGAGTCGCAAAGGGCGCAATGGAAAAAAGCCATTATTGACGTGCCGCAGTATAATTGGACACACTCCTGGAAAATAACAAAAATTATTTCCCCTCTTCTCCTTGCAAACAGGTAAGTACCCCTTCGTCGGTGGCAATGATGATCCGATTGGCAACAATCGCAGGCGAAGCAGAAAGTTTCCCGGTTAGTGGTATTGACTCGATCAGTTTGCCGCTTTGGAAATTGAGAACGTGTAATGACGAATCGGTTGACGGAACATAAACCTTGTTGCCGATGATGACCGCCCCCCCCTCGATTCGTCCCTTCGTGTTGTACTTCCAACGTTCCTCGCCGGTCTTTGCGTCTCGTGCGTACACCCATTTGTCCATTCCACCGAAAATGACAACCCCGTCTCGATAAGCGGCAGGTGAACGCACCGCCTGTTTCAATTCGATCCGCCACAGCACTTTCTCCTTCTTCCAATCGACCGCCAGAAACTCGTTTCCTTCGGTTCCGACAAAAGCAACGTCTCCCGCTACCGACGGTGTCGAACCGGTCTGAGATTCCAACGGTATCTGGCTGATTCCTTTGCCGGTATCGAGATCAATGACGTGTAGATGGGCATCGCAACCCGCCACGAAGCAGTGCCGACCAACGATGGAGGGAAAACAACGTATTTGGTCATCCGTTTTGTATTCCCAAACTTTTTCGCCGGTTGCCGCTTTCAGGGCATAGAGTGTTCCGGCTTGCGAACCGATGAGGACATGTTTGTTTTGGATATCAATGTTCGGACTATTGTCAATCGTTCCCTTGGTTTCGAACTGCCATTTTTTATCTCCCGTCTTGGCATCCAGAGCGTACAAAGTTCCGGCAACATCACCGACGAAAACGTGTCCGTCGAAATAGGCGGCGGAGGCGGCGATGTCTTCATCCATCGGCACATGCCACTTTCGTTTGCCCGTTTGCAAATCGAACGCCGATATTCCTTCGCCGTTACTTCCGATGAAGATGGAATCGCCGACCACGATGGGCGTTGCTTCGTAGTATCCTTTTTCGAGTCGTTCTTCCCAAGCGATTTTGAGTTTATCGGCAATTTTCACTTCTCCGTCCACTCGTCCGCTTGCATTGGCATCGCCTCGGTACAGAGTCCAGTCGGCTGCCATAACCGTACTGGACAAAAATAGTGCTGCGAATGGAAATAAATTTTTAGCGGTCATTTTTGGATATTATCAATCGTTGTATTTGCAATACCGGCGGAAAATTCCTGTTCCATCGGCATGGAATCGCAAATGTCTGCTTTCAATTTCAATGAATCAAATCCGGGAATAGACTTAAACCGTGGCCGAAACAAGTTTCGTCATGGAACATCTCGTATGTTATTGAAAAACGGAAAAAAGTCAACATAGGATGCACGTAATCTGCAAGTGTGCTTTTTTATGCTTTTTCCGTCCCCCCTGCGCGTGCAGGGGTCTAGAAAAACATCAGGGTTGAAACCTTTCGTCTCAATTTCCGCGGGAATGACGGGGGGGAGGTACGAACTTGCAGGTTGCGCAAGAGGAAACGCAGAACAAAGCGGCCAGGTTCATAAATTCTACCAAATTTTCCCGAAAACCTGTCCATTGGCATCCAAGTCCGCTAACAGGTTTTTCTCCCCGATTGCTTTTTCCGGCATGGCGGAGTAAAATGGTTTGGTCATACCTCGCTGATTCCATCGGTATTCGGCATGTCCAGCGAAGAAAGTTTGAAGCAATCAGAAAACGCACCACCGCCGCTAGGAAAACGGAAACCAAATGCAAAGGTTTCGTTCATCCATTCGTTCGGAATCCGTGAAAAACTGATCTTCATCTTTCTGATTGTCAAAGTTCTTCCCCTGATTCTGTTGGCGTACATCGCTTGGCAGGCACTGGTGTTTCTCGGGACAATTTTACACGAAACCGCCGTCGTCGATTCACGGGAAGCCCTCACCGCCATGGCGGTCGAACGAATCGAACATATCTCGACCGATACGGCACAAAAAGTGGCGGAATTCCTCTATCAGCGTGATGCGGACATCACGTTCCTGGCAAAGGCGAGCCAAAACGTTCTGTTCAGAAAGCCTGAAAATGTGCAAAATGAGTTCGAAAAACTCTTCGCAGATTTCGGCGGTCATAAAACCAGTATGATACGTCGGCACGGCGATTGGAAAATTACCGACGATGGACTGTCCTGGGAACAAGTTGAACCCTACATTTCGCCGCCGGAAACACAAAAGCGTTCCGTCAATCCCGAAAATGAGGAAACCGTGGACGGGGCAACGTTCCGTTATCGTTCTCCTTACGGCTTCGGCGACGATCCTGCTCGTTTTGTCCATGTGCCGCTTTACGACGAGATCGCTCTGCTCGATAAAAACGGCATACAGATCGCCAAATATGTTACGCCGCTCTCGACGAAAAGACGGTTCCCCTTCCCGAAAGAATTGCTGGACGTTTCCGATCCGAACAACACCTTCGTCAAGGCGGAACGTTATTTTGAAGAAATATCCAAACAGGGGACAAACGGCATTTACGTTTCCGATGTCATCGGGGCTTATGTTCCTTCGCATTTCGTGGGAATGTTCACGCCGAGTTACATGGCTTCCAAACGTATTGATGCCAAAATTGCCGAACTTGCCGCCGACGAGAGCGGAAAGAACGCCGAAACGGTCTGGAAACTCCGCGTTCTCAATGCCGAATTGAAAAACGAAGAGGAAAAATTCAATAGCCGGGCGGCAATCAATAAAACGATCCGCGACGAAATTGACCGCCGATTGGGAGCGAATGCAACGTGGGAAATCAAGGTGAAACCGCGCGAGCAAGTTTCCGATGAATTGACCACGCTCGGTTTTTCCGAACTGGCGGACGAAATTATGATGATTCCCTTCCATCCAGAGAGGGAAGCCTACGCCGGTGCCGAAAATCCGAGAGGAATCCGCTTTGAAGGAATCATCCGCTGGGCAAAACCGGTACTCGATAACAACGGCGAAGTGTTGGGTTATGTCACGTTTGCCTTGAATCATGATCACCTCATGGAAATGATCGACCACATTACGCCGATGGCAGAACGCTATACCGAGTTGTCCGATGCCTTCAATGGAAACTATGCGTTCATCTGGGATTACCAGTGCCGGAGTATCGTGCATCCTCGGCACTATTCGATTGTCGGTTACAATCCTGAAACGGGCAGACCGGAAACACCTTGGCTGGAACAAACGCTCTACGATGGAATGATCGAGTCGGGTTTTGACCGTGCCGACTGGCGGGATTACATTGCCACGCTCGAAAATTATATCCCTTGGACGGGGGACAAGAATTCCCTTGCATTTCAATCACGGACAAAGAAGCCTTCAGCAGAACTCACGAAATTAGGTCTGCTTGGTTTAGACGGACGCTATCTGAACAATGCTCCGCAGTGTACCGGCTGGATGGACTTGGCAAAAGACGGCGGTTCCGGTTCGCTCTTCATTTTGTGGAGCGGACTCTACAAATTGAACACGGCGGCGGCGATTCCTTATTACACGGGACAATACAGTCCCGAAGTGCGCGGCAATAAATGCGGTTTCGGTTTCGTTGCCATCGGCTCCGGTATCGACGATTTTAGCCGACCCGCCAATGAAATGGGGAACGTCCTCAAAGCAATGGTCGATGACAATGTCCAACACACGACAAGGGACTTGATCGTAACCACGATTATTCTTTCTGTCGTCGTGGTTCTCATTGCGATTTGGATGGCATCGTATTTGTCGAAAAAACTTCAATGGCTCATTGACGGTATTACCGTATTCCGCAAGGGACATCGGGATTTCCGGTTTGCAACAGAAGTTCCCGACGAATTCGGACATCTTGCCCGGGCGTTCGACGAAATGGCGGATGGAATCGTGCACAGTGTGCACACGCCGCTGGTCATTACCGATATGGATTTGAAGATCATTTACGCCAACAAACAATGTTTGCAAGTGATGCATGAGGAACGGTTGAAGGATGTGATCGGCAAATCGTACAGGGATGAGAGCATTTACCATTTCGGTTCGGAATACTGTCCGATCACAGCATTGCAGCGCGGTCACGAACAAGCCAAAGTGCTGTATTTTGAGCAAACCAACAAATATCTGCTGGGTGTTGCCAACTATTTCAAGGATGAACATGGAAAAAGACAAGGCTATCTCATCACCAGCAACGACGTAACCGATTTGTCGCTCCAACAGGTCGAGTTGGAGAAAGCCAAAGTGGATGCGGAAACGGCAAACCGGCATAAGAGTCACTTCTTGTGGCGAATGAGCCACGAGTTGCGCACGCCGATGAATGCCATGATCGGATTTAACGATATTTTGCAATCGAAGATCGAAAATTTTCAGCATGTGGAAGGTAACTCAGAATTGAACGAGTATCTGTCGCACTTGAAGCATTCTTCCATTGAACTGCTCAATTTACTAAACGATATTTTGGAAGCCTCAAATTTGGAGAGCGGAATCGCCGATTTGGACGAAAAGCCGCTGAATTTGCAGGTACTGCTCGAAGAAATTGTTCACGAGATGACGCATGGGTGTATTGAGAAGCATTTGACATTACGTTCACAGTTTGACGGATTGGCTTCGTTCGGTTTCCTTACAGATGGTTCGCGGTTGCGGCAAGTGGTTTACCATCTGTTGAGCAATGCCGTCAAATACACGACGGATTACGGACAAATCGACTTTATTGTCCGAAAAAAAGAACACAAAGATGGAAATTCGCTCCTTTCGTTTTCGGTGAAGGATACGGGTATCGGCATTGCTCCCGACCGGTTGTCCGGCATTTTCCGTCCTTTTGAACAAGTGGAAACCAAAGACGGTACCGTGAGCGGCAGCGGATTGGGATTGGCAATCGTCAAGAAAGTATTGGCACTGCTCGGAACGCACATTACCGTTAAAAGTGAGGAGGGAAAAGGGAGTGAGTTCTCGTTTGAGGTTTGGCTCAAAGAATGTGAACTGACGAATACTGCCGATGCCAAAGATATGCGGGGACGTTTCACCGGACAGAAAGCATTGGTGATCGATGATGTGCGTCTCAATCGAGTCGTTTTGGTTGCCTTGCTCAAAGATGCCGGTCTCGTCGTGGAGGAAGCCAAAGACGGCAAAGAGGGACTCGAAAAGTTCGAAAAGTCACCGGAAAATTCGTATAATATCGTTTTTATGGACATCCAGATGCCGGTGATGAATGGCTACGATTCGACGGCGGCAATTCGTGCGTTGCCGCGACAGGATGCCAAAACGATTCCCATCGTGGCAATCAGTGCGAACGCTTTCAAAGAAGATATGGACAAATCGATTGCGAGCGGAATGAATGCCCATTACGCCAAGCCGGTCCAGAGGGATATCATCGCCGAAATACTGATGACGTATTGTAAGTCAAACTGAAACTAATGGGAGAAATACCAGATGGCAAAACGAACAGAGATTTACGTGTGCGAATTGTGTGGTAATGCCGTCGAAGTGTTAGAAGGTACCGGTGGAACACTTTTTTGTTGCGGTCAGGACATGACTCTGCAACAGGAGAACAATACCGATGCCGCTCAGGAAAAACATGTTCCTGCCGTTACCGTTAGCGGCACGACGGTAACCGTTACGGTGGGAAACGTTGCCCATCCGATGACCGAAGGGCATTATATTGCCTGGATTGAATTGCAACAGGGGAGCAGAATACAGCGGGTTTATCTCGCACCGGATGGTGCTCCGCAAGCGGTGTTTGCCATCGAAGCCGGTGTACCAGTTACTGTTCGTGCGTATTGCAATTTGCACGGACACTGGAAATGTACCCGGCAGTCGAAAATTTCAGCGCATGGCGGAGCAAAATTGTAGCGCGCAGGTGGTAATTTATCCGATTTCGGTATTTTTGGCAAGAGGGAGGGCTCC
>Ga0082212_10009059_pt1 | contig 12872 bp, 9 predicted proteins | sample TergutNt197P3_FD_71548 | JGI IMG/M metagenome (GOLD analysis project Ga0082212, IMG submission 71548) | Neocapritermes taracua P3 segment gut microbial communities from Petit-Saut dam, French Guiana - Nt197 P3 | ecosystem: Host-associated > Arthropoda: Insects > Digestive system > Gut ... | reverse complement strand
TCAACAATTGGCTGAGATCGAATCCGTCAATCCATTCCATCGCCATAAAATGAATGCGATTCATGGAATGCCAGTTACGTACCATAAGCAGGTGATCATGCTGGATTCGGGCGACCTTCGCCGTAATCATCGCCATGTTGTACATCTCCTCTTCGTAGAGCGTATCGCTAGCAAAACGTTCCGGCGAGAAAATCTTGATTGCAACGGGAAGCACAAATCCTTCGGACCCACGAAGATCGCTCAAAAAGACAAATCCTTGCCCTCCCTGTCCAAGCATGCTTTTGAATTGAACATCATCGTGCCAATGAACTCGCTGTTGATCAAGCAGTGCAAAGTAATTGTTTCGCAGTTCGTCGGAGCAACCTTCGGCAGCAAGAACCGTCTCGGCTTGTGTCATCGTCCGCTCAAACAGTTCCGTCGTTGAATCGGACTGCCTCGTCGAACGTAAACTGATACGATACCGTCGCTGCGACTTGCTGGAAGTTGTTTGTGAACGGTAGAACGATTTGAAGTCCACCCAAAGGGGATACCCATCGCCGCGCAGAGGAAAACCGAGACGCTTTCCCTCGCGCGTGAGGTAATTGATCATCGGTTGTCCCGATTGCCAACGTTGGATGTTGGCAACAAAAATATCGACTACGTCGTCAAAACGCCGCAGAGATTGTCCCCCGATGTGAGGCGTAATGATGACATTCGGGAAAAAATTCCAGAGCGGGTGCTCGGCGGGCAATGGTTCCGGTGAGGTAACGTCCATCACCGCTCCTGCAATTTGTCCTTCGTTCAAGGCGTGTACCAGATCATCGGTTACCACAATATCTCCCCGCGCTACATTGACGAGCAATGAACTCGGTTTCATCTGGCGGAAACGCTCAAAATTGAATAATCCCTGTGTCCGCATGTTGAGAGGCAGAGAAAGGATGACGACATCGGCTTGGTGAAGCAGATCTTCAAGCCGGTCAGAACTCCAAAGTTCATCAACATAGATCGGTTTTTCAAGAGGAAAAAGATCGGTTGCCAGTATGGTCGTGTGGAAAGGTGCAATCACTTCGGCAACGCGTCTTCCCACTCCGCCGAGTCCGACGATTCCGATGGTAGCACCGGTCAAATCGCGGGTGGGACGGCGGATGAATTTGCGAAAATCAGGTGCGGAACGGTCATGTTGTTCGCGAAGGCAGACCGGTAAACCGCGCATCCATGAGAGGATGAGAGAAAGGGCGTGTTCGGCAACTTGATCGGCAAGAACACCGGAGGCGGTGGTGATGGCGATGTCCGAAGCCATCACGGCAGGGGTCAGACACCAATCCATCCCGGCGGCGGAGGACTGTATCCACTGTAAGCGTTTGTTTTGGACAATTTTTTCCCAATGGACGGGAACTTTGGCGTGTCCACAGAAAAAATCGGCTTCGAGCAGGGCTTCGGCAATCTTGTTTTGCCCCACGTTGACAATCTCCACGTCCGGCCAAGCAGCGCGGATTCGCTCAATGTGGGTTTCTTCGACAGGGGTGTCCTTAAAACAGACGACGAGTTTGGACATGCTAATCCTTGCTTTTCCCTTAAAAAGCGCAACAGTTCTGGAAACTGTGTAAGTGTACCCTATAAACTGGAAAAAGCAAGGAAAGAACTCCCAAGAGCACGTAAGGCATTGTCTTGCGGATCATGGCGGCGATCAAAACAGACCCACTCCTAAAGGATACATAAAACTTTATGCAACCGAGAGTACCGACTACTTCTTTGTTCCAATAATCTCATCCAGCCGGCGGCTAATTTCTGCGCGGATGTGTTCGGCACAAGCTCGGTACGTGGACATCGATCCGCCTATCGGGTCAGCAATGTCGCCGCCGTCCATCCGAAGGACGCTCAACCGAGAATCGACATTGTGCCAATTCGATAAAATCTTTTCCCGATGGTGCCGAGTCATCGCAAAAATAAAGTCCGCAAACCGAACGTGCGATTCATTGAGTATCAACGAGCGGTGATTGCTCATGTCAATGTCATACTCATGCAGTACCTCCACGGCGTTTGCGCTTGCCGGTTGCCCTTCTCCGGCCGACAACCCCGCAGACAAAACGACAATGCCGTGCGGGTCCAACGCATCAACTGAACAGTTCAGGCGATCAGCAATCAATCGTTCGCAAAGCCGTTCTGCCATTGGACTTCAGCAGGTATTGCCTGTACAAACGAACAAGATCATCAACGCCGCCAGCCGTTTGATTGTTTCCGATTTGAGTGCCCCTTCCCGAAGGATCGAGAGATCGTCGCCGGTGATCTTGACTATCGTCGAAGGCTTCGGTAATCCAATCGGTCCGTCATCGAGCAAAATAGCAACGCTGTCGCCAAAATCGGCAACGATTCGTTCAACGGTGATTGTTTCCCCATGTCCTGATTTGTTTGCACTGGTCAGGACAATCGGTTCGTTGAGTTCCCCGAGTACTGTCAGGAGTAGCGGGTGATCGGGCACACGGCAGCAGAGGGTCGAGTTCAGCGAGACGGTCTTTTGGATTTCTGGCGGCAATTTCCAAAATATGCTGTCGGGCGGTACATCGAGCACCAAACTGACGGGACCTGGTAGGCAACGTCGTGCCAATCGGAGAGCCAGCGGACTCATTTCGGAACACAAGTCTCCGATTGCGTCCGTACTGGGAAATGCCAGGGCAAAGGGATGATTTTCATCGCGTCCTTTGAGTTGGATCAATTTTTTGACCGCCTGGCTATCGGTAAGCCGGGCTGCGAGTCCATAGACCGTTTCCGTCGGAACGACAGCGAGTCCACCGCTCCGCAAGACATCGACTGTCTTGCAAACGGCGGCGTTCCAATCACTGTCGGAAAGGCGTAAATTGATGCGTTCAAATGGCATGGTGGCTACACTTGGGAGTACGGCGAAAGGAGTGTGAAGGAACGCACATTCGCGGTCTATTTTCAGGGGAATCCTTACACGTTGCCGACGAATTCAAGCCCTGCGAGTTTCGCAAACGCCTTGATACGTCGTGCTTCCATTGGAGTACCGCAGTACATGATCGGATGCGGTCCGTTGTATATCGAACAAACATCATCGACTTTGTCCACGTCCATGACGAATCGGGTGGCACATCCACCAGCGGTGTTGATCGCCGGCGAGCGGTCGATCGTGCCCGCGAAGGCAACGATTCGCTTCTGCGGAGCCACGTATTTCATCAAAAACACTTTTTCGCCTGGTGTCATCTGTACATCCAGTGCCGCCGTTTTCGGCAGTTGATGCGTGAAGGGTCTAATATGGAACGGCTTTTCCCCCTTGCCGGGACCGAGCAGTTCCAAGGCACAAGTACAATGTGAACCATAATACTGGTTTCGATCAACGTCGAATTCAGGATTGTGCTGGAAACCGCCTCGCCGGAAGAGGAGGGCACCGATCATCAGCGACATCGCGCTGTCCGTGGCGTCCTCACACGCACACGGGATCAAAGCACTATTGTTGAGCGAAAAACCGATACACGGTTTACGTTCCTCCAACATCAGGCAGCGAATCGTGATGCCATCGGCGGCGTAATGTTTCATAATGTCCAGTACCGCCTTTTTCGCACGGTAGCCTTCGACAAAGTACTTGTCCTCAACATCAATGACGGATAATGCTTTTGTTTTGAACGCCATCGCGTCGCGGATCATTGCGTCGTCTGCGGTGATCGAGTCGAAAAGGTTGTTGTATTCTTCCGCCGGAATCGCAATGATTTCAATGCCAAGGTTATTGTCCATCGCCTTTGTCTGTTCTGGAACACCGGTCACTCGTAGCAACCGGCTTTGCGCCAACATTCTTTTCGCGTTGGCGGCAGACATGGCGTTTTCGAGTACCTCCCAGTTCTCGAGTGAATGGATATAGACCATGTCGGGAGCCTCCACCAATCCCTTCGGCGGAAGTTGATGATTACTGCCGACCGGATGATAGACGATCATTGACAGCGGCGCAAGTTTCTGCGACATCTCGAGCACCCACGGGGACATCGTGTTCCAGAAATTGACGACGAGCAATGTATCCGGCGGATCGGCTTTCGTCTTGGCGATGAACTCTGCCAGTGCGGCTTTCGTATAGAGAACCCCTTGTAGGTTGATATCAATACTGTACGTTTTGGCAATCTCGGTAATTTTTGCCGTGTACTTTTCTTGGTTCATGACCGGATCGAAATGAAGGGTGGGATATGTTGCCCATCGATCTTTCGCCCAACTGTCTTCGAAGCGTCCTTCGTTGACGACATCATGGGGCGGATACATGAAGAGCACGTTCATCTTCGTTCGCTCTTTTCGCCTGGGGGAGACGGTTGTTCCTCCATTTTGTGCCAAGATAGTTGTCGGCAAAAAACTACTCAGAGCGGCTACGCCGCCGCTGATCTTCAAAAAGTCTCGCCGATTGGTTTCGCATGATTCGCACATAGTTTGCCTCTCAAAGTTGAGTTCATTGGGATGAATCCTCATTCGCTCATGATTGTACCGGGGTGAATCATGAAATTCAATGCCCACCTTACGGCTACTTGAGAAATTCTTCCTCTTTTCGGCAACAGTAAAGCGGAACAACTCGCCGAAAGAGGCTCGGATTGCCTCCCGTTTATGGTATCGTACCAGAATGTGTCACTATCTGTTGTCCATTCTTTCAATCAAAAGTGTTCATCATGGTATTCCATAGCCATTCGTTTGACAGCGGCAAGATCGAGTTTGCCTGTACCCAAAATCGGAATCGAATTGACTTTGATGAAGCCGTCGACATGCGGAATCCAAATACGGGGCAAGCCCACGGCAACCATTTTTTCGATCAACTCCGACGGGGTCAGCGACGAGTCCCGATAAAATACAATGATCTGCTCGCCGCGCGTAGGATGGGGTAATGCCGTTACCGCCGCAACCGGTTCACTCGACTCTATATCGGAATATTGTCCCTCCAACAAAATTTTCGTAATTTCCTCTTCGATTAAAATGTGTGGTACCATTTCGCCACCGATCTTGGAAATCCGAGTCTGCCTGCCGGTGACCCAAATGAAGCCATCTTCATCAATTCGACCGACATCACCCGTCGTGTACCAGCCGTCCTTGATCACTTCTGCCGTCTTGTCTGGTTGTTTGTAATATCCCTTCATCACCGTCGGTCCTTTAGCGACGATCATTCCTACCTCGTTCGGAGGCAGATCTGCACCCGTCTCCAAATCGACGACCTTCACCGCGATATTGCAAATTGCCCGACCAATGGAGCCATCTTTTCGGTAAATGTGGAATGTGTCAGAGACCCGACTTGCCGGGGCGTTCACCGCCATCACCGGCGAGAGTTCGGTCGTCCCATAACCTTCTGTGGGGCGCACGCCGAACTTTTCGTGCCACGCGTCGATCAAATCGACGGGCAATTTTTCGGCTCCGCAGATGACTGCCGGTACGTGTTCAAAATCCTCCTTGGGACAGAATCGCAAGAAGTTCCGCAAAAATGTCGGCGTTGCCGGCATAAAATTGACGGAATACTTGCGTGCCATTTCGCCGATTTTTTTGGGTTCAAGAGGACTAAAATGAAACACTCCCTTCGCACCGCTTAATATCGGCAACCAGAAATTTCCCATAAGTCCGAACGAATGAAAGAGGGGCAAGAAACCGAGGAGCGTGTCTTTTTTGCTTAATCGCTGCGTTCCAATAAAACCGTATCCGACTGCCGCAATGTTGTCGTTGGTCAGCATCACTCCCTTCGGTTGCCCCGTCGAACCGGATGTGTAAATGATTGCAAGCAACTCCTCTCCGATGTTTCGTGTTCTGAGACCGAGTTTCCATTCGATCAGCCATTTCGGCAACGCGATGGAAACAAAAAGGCTGGTAATTTTTGACAGAGGCTTCAACTGCTTCATCAAGTCTTCGGTGCAAATGACTTTTGCTTCCAACTGTTTCATCATGTCAGGAAACCGTTCAAATACCCTTTTGCTCGTCAATACTGTTTTGATTCCCGCCTGGCGGATGCAATAATTGATGCCGTCTGTTCCGAATGTGAAGTTCAAATTCACTGGCACACGGCGGTCTAAATTGACTGCTGCATTGAGCATACAACCACCGACCGACATCGGAGCGAGCAGACCGATGTGCGGTTCCTCATGGTGGGAACCGAGGATCGACTTGCTCAATAAAGATCGCAGCGCGAGTGCCGCCGTCAGAAATTTGTATCCACTCGCTTCGATCCCCGTAGAGTCCGCAAACATCAATTTGCGCCCATGTTTCTTGCACGTCAGAATGAGTTGTTGCACGGGAATCTGTGGTCTTTTTTTGTTGTGCAGGCGGTGGGAGTCTACGCCGAGTTCCTGAACGGCACGTTGAACCTGTTGCGGATACTTAACGTCGAACATCGGCTTGCCGAACGAGACGATGACATCGTTAAATAATTTGCGCGGACGGATTGAAGTTTTTTTGTCACCGTATTTGTACCCGAACATACTTTCGTGCAAGCCGTCGATGTAACAGGGAATGACCGGAATCGGTTGCCCTTCGGAATCGGTTATCCCTTTGAGGATTGCCATGAAACCGGGCTCGAATCCTTTCATCTGACCATTTCGGGTAATACCCCCTTCGGCAAAAATACCGACGATTTCACCGTTTTGCAGTGCTTCACGAGCCTCTCGAATTGCCTTGATAACATTCTTCGGACTGCCGGGCGTAATCTTGATGAGTTTGGTTTCCCGGGCGCACGGTTCAAACAGTTTCGGAACCATCGCTTCGTATGCAATGAATCGGACATTTCTCGGGCAGGCGGTATAGAGCATAAGCCCGTCGAGGAGACTGACGTGGTTGCAAACGAGCAATGCTCCCCCTTCGGCAGGGACGTTTTCCGAGCCGATGAATTTTGGTCGGTAAAGGATGTGGAGCAATGTCCGAAGGGAGAAAATCATCAGCGGTGCCATGAAATGAATCGCCAGCAAGACAGTTACAGCAAGGACCATGAGACTCATTGCGAACCAAATTTGGTTGGCGTTGAGTCCGAATGCGCTGGAAAAGAGGAGGAACACGCCGCCTGCGAAGAGGAGCATTGCGGAGAACGAAAAGAAATTGGTTGCTGCTAAGATTCGTCCGCGATGTTCCGGCGGACTCTGCTCTTGGATGTACGAGACCATTGGAATATCGTAGAGTCCGGCAAAGGTACCCAGCAGGAAGAGACAGATTGCTCCGTAAAGAAAACTGAAAGTTCCCATTCCGGCGACGCGTCCGGCTTCATTGATTTCCGGTGTCAGAGCAAGCAGGAATCCGCAGAGGGTAATGCCAAGGGCTCCAAAAGGGACGAGTCCGAGTTCGATTCGCTTTCGGGAAATCAACCCTGCCAAGATGGAGCCGAGAGCGATGCCGAAAGAGAGAATGGCAATGAGGTACATGGCGTGAACCTGCGAAATATGCAGAATGTATTCAGCATAGCGGTCAATGTTCGTTTGCGACAGAGCACCGACCCCCCAAAAGAATGCGCTGCCGAGAGCCGGAATGAAAATCCAACGGAGTTTCGCAAGCGTGTAAATGTCTTTACAGATTTGGGTTGCAGGATTCAGGGGGAATTTTGCCTTCGGATCGGCAACAGCAAGTGGTGTAACGAAGAGACTCGAAAGCCAACCGAGGGTCGCAACACCAAGGAGCGCGACGACCCAAATCCATGAATGGACGAGCCCGCTCTGACTCAACGCGGCGGGATTACCGTCCGGTCCAAATTTGGTGGTTGCCGAAAACAGAAATCCGCCGAGCACCTGTCCGCCGACAACGGCGATCATTGTTGTCATGCCGATGATCCCGTTTGCCGTGGTCAATTTTTCAAGCGGGACAAGGTCGGGGAGACTGCCGTATTTTGACGGACTAAAAAACGCTCCTTGGATTCCCAATAAACAGAGCACGGTCAGCATACCGGGAACACTTTGGGCGAAGATTGCAAAAATTCCTCCGATCAGGAAAACGATTTCGGCGACCTTGCACCAGATCATCACGCTTCGGCGGCTGAATCGGTCGGTACAGAATCCGGCGTAGGGGGTAAAGACAACGAACGGCAAAAGAAACGTGACAGCACCGAGCGAGAGAATCAATGCTTGTCCGTTGGGGGTGTTCCATCCTTCGCAGTATTTGCCGATGGGTACGATAAGCCAACGGAATACGTTGTCATTGAACGACACCATGAATTGCGTGACGAGCAGCGCGATGAATCCGCGATTCCAGAGAGATTTCGGCATGAGGCAGGTAAAATCTAGTTTGGGGCATTATAGCGGATTCAGGGAAAATAGAAACGGGACGCGACTTCACGAAGGATGCTGCCTCCGATGCGTTGCTGTGTGGCAAACTCAACGCCTGCTCCAAGCCGAATGTCGTTGTAGTCGGTCAAACCATTGTGTCCCTTGATGTCCCAACTACCGCCCAGGGCGATGTACAGGTATCCCGTTTTTCCATTATCGGGAACGAGCCGGTCGAAATTGCCAGAGTAAACACTGGAAGGGGGAGTCTGTCCTAGTCCGCTCGTGCCGGAGGGATAGCGGGTTGTTTGTTTGCTTGACGGCAACAATGGATGGTGCACAATGCGCCGCCATGTCTGATAAAGCATTCACTCTTTCTCGTTTTTCCTCTGCTATTCAGGAAAATGTGCAGGTTGAGCATGACAATGGACGATTTTGGGGAAGACGAATATGACGACGAAGTGTTGACTCCATTGAAAACCGATCAAAAGATAGGTCGTAATGACCCCTGTCCTTGCGACAGCGGCAAGAAATATAAAGTGTGTTGTTTGAAAAAATGAGGAGGAAAAGGGATACCGGCATTGACCACGAGGGTTGCAAAGTCAGTTTAGTCCGAGAGTTTTGAGTGCATTCTTTGGGGGTGTGTAAAAATTTTGTGGGTACAGGCAAGTCCCCCCACGATTGACACAGGGTTTTGACCTGCTGGAAGTCGCACAATTCAAGTTCCAAAACCCGGCGGGCGTTGTGTTGTGCAAAAAAACTACCTATTTTAACACAAAGTTACCCACAAACTTTTTACACACATCTATGGAGCGAGAAATAGAAAAGCCTACTTGAAAGCCTTCCCGTTTTCTGATATAATGGTGCACCATGCCCCGGATTGGGGTACTTACCTAGAAATCTACCCGTATTGACAGGATATTGACAAACATGAAACGCCCGGCTTCAACTTAGTCCACCGCCTGCGATGTCTCGTAGCCCGGTGACAACCTATTTTGAAGCATCATTAAACCGGTTTCGGTGTAAAGAAAAATGCAATACAGACTTGCTTATGGACGCGAGCAACTGAATGTGGAGTTGCCGGAAAAGAACGTCGTCAAAGTTCTACAAATTCAACCGACAACCGCCCTGGAAGACCCTATGGACGCGGTTTTCGACGTACTTGAAGACCCCATCGAGGCGGAACCGCTCGCCGCCATCGCCGAAGGGAAAAAATCGGCTTGCATTGTCGTTTGCGACAGTACTCGCCCCGTCCCGAATCCGGCAATTTTGTTGCCCATTCTCCAAACGCTGGAGGATTCTGGTGTAGATACGTCCAAAATCACCATTTTGATCGCCACCGGACTGCGCCGCACCAGCACGCCCGAAGAGCGGCACGAAATCATCGGTGAAGATATTATGCTGCGGAAGTTCAAAGTGAGTGACCATAACTGCAAAAAACTGCATCAGCACGAGTATCTTGGCGTTACAAAGGGGGGCACCCCCATTTGGGTTGATCGGCGTTACCTCGAAGCAGATGTCAAAATTCTGACCGGCATGATTGAGCCACATTCGATTGCGGGATTCAGCGGTGGTCGGAAAGCGATTTGTCCCGGCATTGCTGCCGCCGAAACCGTTGCATTCTGCTACTCATCGAAATTGCTCGCCCATGAAAATGTTCGACCGGGCTGTCTTGAAGACAACCCTGTCCATGCCGAACAAATGGAAGTTGCCCGAAAGGCAGGATGCGATTTTGTTGTTAATGTCTTGTTGAATCAGGATCAGAAAATTGCGAAAGTTGTTGGCGGACACATGAATTGGGCGTTCCAGAAAGGGGTGGAACTTGCCCGAAAAAGTTTGACATGTACTGTGGAAAAGCAGGTCGATATCGTTGTAACGAGCGGCGGAGGAACTCCGTTCGACAAGACATGGTACCAAACGATCCGAGGAATTGCCGGTGCGCTCGACATTTTGAAACCGGGAGGAACGATCATCATTGCCTCGGCTTGCAGTGATGGCGTTGGTAGCAAAGAACTTGAAGAACTTGCCGGTCAGTTTACGTCGATTGACGATTTTAGGAAAGCGATCTCGACAGATGAGCAGTCCTTCGCAGAGCAGTGGCAACTGGAAGAGTTAGCGAAAGCACTGCAAAGAGGGAAGGTGAAGGTAGTTTCCGGCGGAGTTCCGGCAGAGGTATTGCAAAAATTTTTCGTTGCTCCGTGTGAGACCGTCGAGGAGGCGGTTACCGAAGCCCTCGAAGAATATGGTGCCGATGCGACCATTGCGGTCATTCCAGCGGGACCAAGTGTGTTGGCAATAGCAAAACACAAGGAAATCGTAGTCAAAAAAACTGAAACCGAGCCGGTCTCGACCGAACCGGACAGGATAGTGGAAGAAACGGCAACAAAGAAGACGACAACGAAAAAGGCAACGAAGAAAGCCGCTGCCAAGAAAGCCGAAACCGAAAAAGTCCCCAAAAAAGCCACAAAGAAAGCGACGAAAAAAGTGCCCCAAGAGAAAGAGTAAATCTGTTCCGCATGCCAGCCGTTTTTGAGACACTTTCGGAGTGATGCCGTGCCTGGGAACAAGTTGCAGATTCTGTGTCTGTGTACCGGAGTCGAACGAATTGCAGTTTTCGTCGGAACGTTTTTTGCGGGACAGTATGCACTCAGGTTTTGTCCATGAATAATCTATCTGTTTATTTATTTTCCGGTGGATTTATGACATAGTTCCATTTCCCATCTCCTTGTTTGATCGTGTGCCCAATTTGTGGGTCAGGGCGTGAAACCCCTGTGATTTAGGCACTATTGCCTATCGCGCCCACTATTTCGGGACACGCCCCCTTGTTTTGAGTCATGTTTGTAATACCACAATGATCACAAAAATTACCGGTCAGTTATCAGCACTTCATCAAGAGAGTGCCACATTGGCGGCGCATCCGTTTGAGTACGAAGTTCTGATTCCCGAATACACTCGCCGACATTTGCAAAGCGATCTCGGAAAAACTGTCTCACTTCACACGATTTACTCGCTGGATGGTAACCCACAAGGCAAAATGACTCCGCGTCTCATAGGTTTTCTCACCGAGGCGGAGCGGGACTTTTTCGAGTTATTCTGTAGCGTCGATGGGGTCGGTACCAAAAAAGCACTGCGTGCGATGGTGCGTCCTGTCAAAGAGGTCGCCGAGGCGATTGAGGAAAAGGACGAAAAATTTCTATCGAGTCTTCCCGGCATCGGACCGGCAATGGCAGAACGGATCGTTGCGAAACTCCGCCGCAAAGTCTCGAAGTTTGCGCTGCTCGTTGCCCGGTCATTGCCCGATTCGGAACAGCAGATTGATGTTATTTCGGAAACTTACGAAGCGTTGCTTTCACTGGGACACAGCGAAGCGGATGCCCGGCGACTTGTCGATGTGGTCATGCAAACGAAAACAAAGTTCAAGGACTCTGCAGAGATGATTCAAGCGATTTATCAGAATAGCCGGTGAAGACAATCTAGCCGAAGGATTCCCCGTGTGTAGTTTTGGAAAATCACACATTTTCATAAACCGTTATGTAGTAAGGGTTTGGCGAGTCATTTTGTTGGGTTGGAAGGCAAAATTGGAGTTCAGAAAAAGTGTAGCCTACACTGTATTGGAGCCACTTTTCACCCAGCACCCATGACCTACAAACGCAAACAACTCCCCAAATACTGCCTCCACAAGGGATCGGGGCAAGCCTACCTCCGCATCGCCGGGGATACGCACTACCTCGGCAAATACGGCACCGATGCCAGCCGCCGGGAGTATGACCGAATCATCGGAGAGTTCGTTGCAAATGGGCGGCAGCCGTTCCGCCACCCAGACGAAATCTTGGTCAGCCAGCTTATCGTCAGGTACCTCGACCACGTCGAAACAGATCTGAATCTGAGCGACGGCGGAAAGCACAAACTTGCAAGGATATTACGCAACCTCAACGATCTCTACGGAGATACCCCCGCCTCCAGCTTCGGTCCCTTCGCATTGAAGGCTCTGCGGAAGCAATGGCTTGAAAAAAGATTGAGCCTGTCAACGATCAATGCTTATACAGGTACTATTAAACAGGTATTCGACTGGGGAAGCGAAGAAGAGATTATCCCGGCGGACGTTGCATCGTCAGTACGCGTGGTCAAAGCACTCAGAAGCGGACAAACATCAGCGGTAGAACACAGTGCTGTTGAACCAGTTTCTGATGAAACTGTCGAGAAGACGCTGCCGTATGTTGAACAGCCTGTACAGGACATGATCAGGGTACAGCGATATATCAGCGGTCGCCCGCAGGATGTCCACAATATGCGCCTTTGCGATATTGACATGTCCGGCGAGATTTGGGTCTACTGCCCGTTCACATACAAAACCAAAAAGAAAGATGCGGCAAAACACAGAATTCGCAAACTCTTTATCGGACCAAGAGCGCAGCAAATTCTCTTGCCGCATCTTGAGCGTTGCAAAGATACTCCAGAGCAATTCGTTTTTGTGCAGCGTAGCGGCGCACAGTTCTATTGAAATCGAAACCACCTGCCCTCGCCGCAACCGTATGTCCGGTGGTGTGGGAGGACGGCGGGAGTAATCCCGCCTCCTACCCGATTCCCGCTGCACAGGCTTGCAACGCCTTGCACAGCATTGGAGAAAACCGGTAGGCAAAAACAGCAACCCCCTGAATTTCAAGGGTGTGCAAGACAATGCAAACCGATGCA
>Ga0082212_10009058_pt1 | contig 12873 bp, 9 predicted proteins | sample TergutNt197P3_FD_71548 | JGI IMG/M metagenome (GOLD analysis project Ga0082212, IMG submission 71548) | Neocapritermes taracua P3 segment gut microbial communities from Petit-Saut dam, French Guiana - Nt197 P3 | ecosystem: Host-associated > Arthropoda: Insects > Digestive system > Gut ... | reverse complement strand
TAGCTTCCACTCGCTTTCTGGCTTTATCAGTCTGTTGCAAACCAGCGTTTTTAATACATTCAGCCAACACGTGCCCTCACGGCTTGGGGGCAACTTGTCTGCCCAATATCTGTCCAGTTGCAATTGCTCCCATAATTCCAACGCAAGCCAGCAAGCCCCCCACTGCCTTGGCCGCTCCAGCCTCATCCGATTAACATAAACATTCACCACCTCGTGCTCTTTTGACTGGGCCGCTCTGTCGTCTGGAAACAATGCTATGTTTCGCGGCTTCTCTCTCCCATTCTCTAATACTTCAATCGCTCTCCACCAGGCTTCGCGCTCACTGTCGTTGATCTCGCCCAAATAAAGCACTGGCCTTTGTAAAACTCTGTTTTTGCCCGCACGGCTACTTTCTACGATGCTCCAATAACGGTGCTCTTTGCCGTCTTTCCGCCTCTTGTTCACCCGCAAAAACATACATCCATTGTCATAAAGAAAAAAGAACCCTGCAATAGGGCAGGTCTCCACTACAATGGGCTTTGATGCACCCTGAATTGATTCTAAAATGGTTACACTGACAAAATCTCCGAAAAAAACTGCTTCTATCGCCGAATTGTCAAAGTCGGGCTAGTTCTATCCAAGCACCACACCTGCGCTCCATTTCGCACGTAGACCCATGGAGGTATGGAATGTAATAATAGCGAGTTGCGTTCAAACTGGATTTGTTTTGAATCGATGCTCTTTAAATTAGTTCAAACTTTGTCCGTTTGAGCCAAACTGTACAGGCCTCGTTTCGGTCGTCCTTTCCATCCCATCGCAACTGCCGGGGCCCATTTTTGTCTTTGCGGCTAGCTTTTACGCCGGGGCCGGTTCCTTCGGTCAGTAGTCGGGCCAAGCCCTCTGCATCGCTTAGGCTCGGCAAAAATGGGATTGGCAACCCGCTGAGTGAATGCGAGTGCTCATCGACGTTGTTCCTGGGTATTTGAACCCTGTATCCTCTCTCTCTGTTACCTTCCAACAGCATCAGCCTTTCGCTGAGGGCGTGTAATTCGATAATCGTTTTCCCGTCTGACAATTCGATCAGCACAACAAGAGTTCCTTTACCTTCGCCCGAAGGCGAAGCGAAGCCCCAGTCATACAGTGCCCTAAACGCCAGTGGCGCATTCAGTTGTTCATGCTCCATTAGAGCCGGGGGGAAAAAAATCATGGTTGCCATCCGTTATTGTCATCGGAAGCCAGGTCTTGACCAGCCTCTACTTCTTCCAATGCTTTGATGGCCAGTTCGGTTTTCAATCGGGCGACTTTTTCTGCTAATTTTTTTCTGTCTGGAAATGCAAAGGCAAGTGCCCTTTCCCAATGTTCAAGAGCCTCTTCCATCCGGCCCATGTTTAGTAGAGTCTCACCTAAATGTTTGTGTACTTCTGGGCTAAGGGGGTTAGCTTCAATGGCTTTTCTAAAAAAGGATTCGGCCTCAGCGAATTTTTCCTGCTTAAACAACACCCAGCCCCAACTATCTAAATATGACGCATTGTCTGGCTCTTGCTCTAGTGCTGCTTTGATAAGATAGGTGGCTTCCAAAATATCGCCATTGTTTTCAAGTAAATGATAGCCAAGGTTATTTTGAATTATTGAATCGCCTGGGGCAAGCTGTCGGCACAGGCGCAAGATATTCATGGCTTCTTCTTTTTGATCAAGCGATTCCAGTGCGTTGGACTGGAGCAATAAGAGTTCATGGTCGTGGACTGCGGTCAGTTTGCGGGCCTCATTAATAAATTTCAGGCATCCGTCCCATTGCCCAAATTCAGCCCAGAGATATGCGGAAGCTTTTAGACCAATTAACTGAAGCTCGATATGTCCCTGTTTTTCGCCGGATGGGTCTTCACCCAAAACACTAGTTGGAATAGCTGAAGCGAGCCGAAAAATCAATTGTTCTGGAAAGATCCTGATACCTTCGTTCAGCGCTTCACGTGCGGAATCAAAGTCTTTTGCCTGTATCAATGCTTGAGTGCGTTGACCGAATAATAGTGGATTTTTCGGTACGTCGTTCCATGATGCCATGACTTGCAAAAGATCGTTTGGGCGGTCGAGCATGAGCAGGCAAGATGAAAAAAAACTTCTTGCATGCTCAAAAAATTCGTCTTGTTTTGAAAAGCCAGGCTGACTGAGCAATTCTTGAAGAATGACGCATGCCTCAGACAGTCGACCTAGATTCATGAGGCAGTACGCTTGTTGGATACTGTTTCGCGACTCATAGTGAATGCTCTGAGATTTCACTAGGCTTTGAATAGCCTCTTCGAATCGGCCAGCTTGCCTCTGCACAAGCGCAATGTTTTGCCACACTGAGGGTTCGTCTGGAAATAGTTTTGAAAGGATGGCAAAAGACTCCTCTGCGTGACCTAAATAGCCTCGTTCTACCTGGGTTCGAGCCAAATCCTCCAACATGTGCAAATGTTGTTCAGTAGCCGACGGCTCCTGGGCGAGGGCCAAACATGCCTCCCTCAGACCGTTGTAGTTATTGAGCCTCAAGGCATGAACAGCTGCTCGCTCATAGGCCACAACGAAAACCGGCTGGTTGCCCATTGTCATTGGAGGTCGGAGCCTCCCCAACCGTAGCCAGGCGCTCAATGCACCTGGGCTATCATGGGTCGATTCGCTCAGGTCGGCCTGTCGAAACCAGAGTTCAGGGTCTTCAGGAGACAATTTTGATGCCCGAGCTAATGCAACCTTAGCAGCATCTGCATTCCGTCTAGGGCGCTTGGCGATGGCAAATTCAATGAATGCTAAATTTGTTACGGCTTCAGCATTTTTTGGCGCTAGCTCCACGGCCTTTTTCGCTGCCCCAAGGGCTCCATCGATGTCGTGCGCTTCCATCATGGCTTCCGAAAGGCGCAATTGGGCTTCTGAACTACCTGGCAACAGAGAGATTACTTTTTTGTATAGTTCAACAGCACCAGCGGGGTTGTTGCCTCCGCTTGCTATCTGCATTTCCCGTGCCAGCAAAAACAAAGATCTGGGGTCTTCCTGGGAAACCAGCGCGATGCCCAGAAATGCTGGAACAATGATGATTTGCAAAAATCTTTTCTCCACGCGTCCACCTCAGTTGAGCCTTAAAGTATCCAATAGTTTTGCATAGATCGGCATCAAGGATTTTGTCGAAATTTTTTTCTGAATCGGAGCAGAGCAGGGGGCTGGAATAATGAAATTGACTTCGCCCCTTTTTTCATTTTTTTTGTCCCTCGACATAAATGATACACATTTTTCCCAAGTAGGAACATTGGTTGAGAGGTGAGCCAAGTTAACAGAGATTTTTTTTATAAGGCTCGGAGGGAAAATGCCGATATTATTTCTTTCGGACAAGAGACAGGCGGCGAGAAGCCCAAGGCCAACTGCTTCGCCGTGCAAGAGGGAGAAATCGGAAGCAGCTTCCAGCGCATGTCCAAAGGTATGACCAAGATTTAGCATCCGCCTTTTGCCATTCTCCCTGAAATCCTGGTGAACAATTTCTATTTTTTGTGCAATTGCCCGCTTCATGTCCGTTGAGCTGGGGTTTTGGCAGTCCAGCAATGACTCGGCCCAGTTTATGTCACCTGCTATTAGGGCCATTTTTATCAATTCCCACTTGCCTGATTTTTGATGCCTATGTGGCAGGCTTGCCAGGAATTTAGCTACAATTACTGTTTGTTCGGGGCAATGAAAGGCTCCAGCCAAATTTTTTCCTGAATCAAGATTTACGCCCGTTTTGCCGCCGATGCCTGCGTCGATTTGGCCGATGATCGTCGTGGGCCAGGAATGCCACGGTATTCCCCGCATATACAGGCTTGCAGCCAATCCGCCCATGTCTGTCATTACTCCGCCTCCAACCACTACCAGAATATGCTTTCTTTGGATATTGTTATTGGCCCAATGTTCAAGAAATGGCAAAATGCTCTCCATGCGCTTGGTGGCTTCGCTAGTTTCAATCCAAATGGAAACCGGAGGCTCAGGTAGGCCCATGGATTGCCAAATAGGCCGTACTGAGTTATCGCCCAGCAGTAGCCATGGGGATGTCGGCAGATATTCGATTAATGGATCTTCTAATAGGGATACCTTGGTAGGGAAGCCCACTGGCGTTTTAAGAAACACTCTTACCGCTCCCTGAGGGTGGCTTCGGCTTGTTGCTCTTGGCCATCGCGAATCCATTTGACGATGACTTTATCGCCTCCCCTGAACGCTCCAAGAGCTTCCATGAAGTCATAAATGTCTGCAATGGCCCGTCCGCCGAAGGAAATAATCCGATCACCGGCTATTAACCCAATTCCATCGGCTGTTGACCCAGACGTTGTGCCAGAAATACGGAATCCGCCGCTACTGGTAGAGAAATCGGGCACAGTGCCAAAGGCAATCCGTCTGCCGCCAGCCGGCGCTGGGCGAGTGCTGAGCTGGGCCGCTTCAGCGTCGAATGAAGGCAACTCCGGCATGTTTGCCAAATCTTGAATGACATTTACCGCATATTCAGCTATCCGACCCATTCCTGGAATGTTCAGGCGATCGGCTGTATCTCTGGGTGTGTGGTAATCCGTATGAGTGCCTGTAAAAAAGAAAAATGAAGGTATTCTTGCGGCGGCAAAGCTCATGTGGTCGGATCCGCCCATTGCGAAGCCGAGGTCACCTCCAATGGCAATATCCTTTGGGGCCAAACTGTGGATTTGTTCCAGGATCGCTTTTGTAGCACCCAGTCCTCCTACATGCAGGGTTGGGTTGGCACTGTCCATTCGTCCAACCATATCAAAGTTGACCATGAATTTGATGCTTGGAAAAGGCACGGTGGGGTGTTGTATCCAATGGGCGCTACCCAGCAAGCCATCTTCTTCGCCTGAGAAGTGAACAAATACAACAGACCTTTTGGGCGGATCAGTCTTGAGTTGTCTCGCAAGTTGCATTAGCATCGCTGTGCCACTGGCGTTATCATCGGCTCCAGGATGTAGCTGGCCTACGCCACCACGGCTGTTGCGTTCGCCCAAACCGATGTGATCCATATGTGCACCAACAACGATGTATTCTTTAGATAAGTCAGGGTCTGACCCAAATAAAACGGCTGCAACGTTAGGCAATTTGGTTGAAATTTGGCGCATGCGGACGTTCAAATCCATTGTAATGCCCGGGACAAACTTTGTGTTTGGCTCCTCTGCAACTGATTCAAACAATTGCCGAGCGGCACCCCAAGGCCCGTCAAGTCTGTTCGCTGGAAGGCTCAACACAGGCACTGGCTGAGTGAGTGGGCCTTCCAGACGTCTAAGGGGCTCGGGCATTTGTTTTTCTTCCAAAATAATAATGGCTACGGCACCCATGTTTGCGATCCGCCGAATTCTGGCGTGCAGTTCTAAGTCTGACCTCGCCACTCCTTTTAAGGCATCCAAATTAGGTAATTGACGCAAAATTGCCACAACAGATCCTTTGGGGTCTATGTCCTTAAAATCATTCCATTCTGTTGTTGCTAATCCAAATCCTGCAAAAAGGATAGGGGCATTTTTTAAACTGCCATCCCCGCTGGAGCCCAGCACTTCAACATCTTTGCCAAAAACCAACTTTTTTCCTGCAAGCGTGCACGAAGCATTTGTCCTTTTTATGCCGCTAACAAAAGGATATGTTTGGCGGTCAACCGTCAAGCCTATGGCATTATATGCTCTTCGTATGTAATTGGCGGTATCGTTGAGTCCTTTGCTACCATTACCCCGCCCTTCCAATTTTGGACTGACGAGAAAATTAATATCCTTTGTGAATTGTTGCTCAGTAGCTGACTGGGCAAGTAAGGTTGCGGCAAAAACAAAACAAAAAAACTGGCGCATCAACACCTCAATGAATTCATAGTTATTACAACCTCGTTTTTCGTCATGTTTTCATTCTCAATGAAGTGGGGCAAATGCCCACAGGACGAATAAAAAATCTTTCCAAGTTCAGACCTTTCACTTTGTGATACCGTCTGATAATTGAAATAATGATTATATGTCAGGCTTCCATACCTGTCTACGTTTAGCAACAGAGCGTATTTTGGTGCAATTCAATTTTGCGCTGTCTAAATTTTGCCAAGCATGAGCCCACGAGGCTAAACTTGGATAGACGGAACGCGGCGATGACGATAAATAGTGGCTGGAAGCGTTTTCTCGGATACACAACTGCGTAGCCGTGACAAAGTAAATTGAAAGTGGCAAATATTTTATGAAGCCGGATCAATTTTTTGCTTACGATTTTTAGATCTCCATGGCTTAAACACAGAGATAAACATTGCAAAAATTAGCAGGATTAATTGAACTATTCCAAACCAAAAATTCAAACGCATGCTGGAAAGATAGCCGACATTCATTAATGCTGTGTCGCCTGATTGATGAGAAATATTCAGCATAGCCGTCTCCCAGGGGCCAAGAAAAAAAGTACCCGACAGAATACAAAAAATGGTAATAACCCACTTAATCAGCACCCATTTGTGGCGAAAAAACCCCCAATTTGTGAATATCGAATATAGTAGCCCCGTCAAGAGGCATCCAAAAGCCCCCAGGTAGACCACAACCCCCATGTCAATCAAGTGGGCCGCCCTGTCAATGCCGTACAGTTCATTGCCACTTTCGACGCCATTGAAGCGCAAAAAATGTAATATCAACAGAGAAACAGCCCCACCGGCCCAACCTGCCACCGCCAGCAAATGAAGGCTCTTCAGCCACTTTGTAAGATTAGGGCTAAGCCGCATGAACTCTCCGAATCAGTAATCTATTTCATTTTATACAACAGCCCAACTTATTGTAGTTGAATTGCTATAATCTATTTGGGAGTGACATGGATTGGTTTGTGCGGGATTTCGACCATCCCGATTACTTCGAGATATATGCCAATAAGGAAGAGGAGGCTGCCCAGGAGGGCCCTGCGTTAGCAGAATATCTTGACCTTCCGCCACAAAGCCTTGTCCTGGACTTGCCATGCGGCTGGGGCAGACTGCATCCCTACTGGAAAAACAGAGATTGGAGACATATTGGCGGAGACCTGAGCCCCTTAAACCTGGCCATCCACGCAACAGAACATCCAACCGACCTTGTCCGACTTGACTTACGCAGTTTGCCCTTCAAGGATTCCATCGCCGACGGCATTATGTGTGCGTTCACGAGCTGGGGGTATTTTTTAAACGACGAAGACAACTTGCAACAGTTGATGGAATATTCCAGAGTCATCAAACCTGGAGGGGCACTGATAATAGACCTTGCGGGCCGTCACTATTTAGAGGAGGCAATAAGGCTCCTGGAAGGGTTTTGGTACCGAGTCTCAGATGGTGATTATAAGGAGCGCGTTCGCTGGACTCAGGACAAGAGAAGAATAATTACGGACAGGATAAAGGATGGCCATCGCTTCCGCCACAATATCTGGATACCTGGCGACGATGAAATCAGGGCCGCGCTCCTCCATGCTGGCTTTGAAGTTGACTGTTGCTGGGGTGGCCTGGAGGGGGAAGCTTGGGTGGAAATGTCTGAAAGATGGGTTTATCGGGCAATTTGCAAAAAAGGCAAATAACCCCGGTTGATGTGATTAAAGTAAACTATTTTTTGCGTATGTAGGTTTGCCAACAGTCGGCCAGTTGCATATTTTCTCTAACTCTTTTTGGGAGACACTTATGTCAAAAAGGACATTGCCCAACGTTATCATGCTCCTCTCGCTGGGAGTTTTCCCCTTAAGCGCACAAACCCCTTCCACCCCCCCAGCAACCCCTCCTGCCGCTACGCCTGATCCGGCGGCCCTGAAAGAATTTGCCGAAATCATTAAGGACGCAAAAGAAACTACCGGCTTTTTCCCCATCTTTCAAAAAGAAGATAAGGTGTGGATTGAAATCGGCGAGTCCCAGTTGAATCAGCCCTTCCTGTTCACCTGGAACCTTGCCAAGGGCATTGGCGAAAACATGCTCTACGGCGGCATGATGGGCAACAGTCAGTTGGTTGCTTTCAGGAGGGTGGGTAATACGATGCGTTTAGTTGCATTAAACCCAAAGTACCAGGCTGGCGACGACAAAGCTCTTAAACATGCAATCGAATACAGCTTTTCTGAGAGCCTGCTAAGTACTGCTTCAGTGCTGTCCAAACCGCACCCTGAACGCAATAGCGTCCTGATTGAGGCATCTGCGCTACTCTTCAAAGACTTCGGAAGAATCGGCATAGACCTGGAGCAGGCGTATCGGCAGTCGTACACTTTTGACAGGGCCAATACGATCTTTGAAAAAATCAGAGTTACAGAAAAACAAACATCTTTCAACTTACACTGCCATTTTTCGACTGCAAGGCTAAACATTCCCACTCTGACCACACCGCCTGGCATGTGGCCGTCAGTTCCACAGACTATTCCCGATCCTCTGAGTTTTTTCTTAGGTTTGACTTACAACTTCCTCAAGCTTCCGGATATTCCTATGACACCGCGTCTGGCCGACGACCGTATTGGCTATTTCGTCACAACCCAGTGGGATTTTTCAAAGGATCACGAGATTGATCTACGAAAGCGCTACATCCATAGATGGAGACTGGAGAAAAAAGATCCATCCCTTGCCGTCAGCGAACCGGAGGAACCTGTTGTTTATTGGATTGACCGCGGAGTGCCCGAAAAGTGGAGAAGCACTATTGCTGAAGGTATTCTGGAATGGAACAAGGCGTTTGAAAAAGCAGGGTTCAAGGATGCCATTCAAGTAAAAATCCAACCTGATGATGCTGATTGGGACACTATGGACGCTCGCCATGCCTCCATCAGATGGCTTGTTGGTACAGACGTCGCTTTCGCCATCGGGCCCAGCATCGTTGACCCTCGTACCGGAGAAATATTGGATGCCGACATCGGCATTGGCGAAAGCATGCTGAGATCGGCGGCTTATCAATACAAGGAAGACATGCCAAAAACATCTGGTTCACACATGAATTCAGGTGGGGCTGGCATCGTTGGTATATCCGAGCTACAGGAAATGCCCTTTGCTCTTGACATCCTCGAAGCCCGCGGCGAGCTCGACCCACTTTCGCCTGAAGGCGAGGAATTCCATAAAGAATGGTTGCGGGAGTTAATAACTCACGAGGTTGGTCATACCCTTGGGTTGAGACATAACTTCAAAGCTTCCACCGCCTATACCGACGCTCAAGTCAACGACCCCGAATTCACCAAAAAGAATGGCTTGACTGCCTCCATTATGGAATATACGCCGATAAACATAAATTTGGAGGGCGAAAATCGCGGACAGCTAATCTCAGGTGCCTTGGGCCCCTGGGACTATTGGGTTATTGAATATGGATATACACCCTTCAGCACAGTCAATGAAACTGACGAACTCATGCGAATCGCGGGCCGTAGTGACGATCCGATGCTGGTATATGGCACCGATGAAGACAACATGTTTGGCCTTGATCCAGATGTAAATACCTACGACCTCGGATCTGACACTTTAGGATTTGCCAAAAAGCGGATACAACTATCTGTAGAGTTGGTAAACCGCCTACAAAACCGCACATTCAAGCCTGGCGAGCCTTACCACATCCTAAGGCGCCAAACCATGAGAGCTATTAGTCAGGTATATTCCCCCGTTTCTATGGCAGCTAAGTACATCGGCGGCATTTCCTATAACAGGGACCACGCCGGAACAAGCAGGCTTAACTACCTTCCAATTTCCGCTGATCGCCAGCGAGAAGCACTGCAATTGCTTGAAAAACAAATCTTCAGCATGGACGCCTTCACATTCAAGCCAGAATTCCTGTCACGGTTCACCTATGACCGCACAGACATCGGGGACGCATTCGGTAGCTCGATCAACTACAGCCCTAACCAGCACATGCTCAACATCCAGAAAATGGCCCTCAGCCAGATGCTGGCCCCATCGGTGGCTCAGCGCATTCTGGATGCAGCCGAAAAACAAGCGGACCCAAAACAAATTTTTAAGCTCACCGAACTATACGATACGCTTCAGTCAGCAATCTGGGCAGAACTCCGAGGAACAAAAGAACCTACCGGTACAAGGCGCGCACTCCAGCGGGAGCATCTGCGGGGCATGATTTCCATATTGCTGAGGGCTACACCAAATACGCCAGATGATGCCCGTAGCCTAGTGCGCGAAAAACTACGCCAGCTTCAAAACCAGCTGAGAAATACGGTGGCAACTCGACAACTCTCAAGGGAGACAAAGGCCCACTTCAGTGAGTGTATAGCCTTGCTGGACGACAGTTTTAAGGCTAGTTTGCAGAGGACGACTTTCTAAATATTTTGTTGATCTGTGGAGCAGTTTGGCTTGGGCTAAACTGCTCTGGTATTTTCGCTTGGCAAGAGTTGCCTGATTATCAGCGCGTAAGTTCCAAACCCCAATCCAAAAACCAATAGGCTCGGCTTCAAGCCTATCATGTCAACGCCAATGCCGCCCAACAACGGGCCGAGCATCATGCCCACCGCGTAAGAAAGGTTGAGCATCCCGAAAGCGGAGGAGTATCCTCCGCCTCCCACAGCCATTCTGTCCACTGCCGAAGTGACGGCGGGACTCACGGGACTCGAAATCAGCGTAGCTACAAGGCCCAGGCCGACCATGACCGCAAAAGTTGGCATTTGGCCATACACAAATGCAGGGGCCGGCAAAAGTATTGTTGTAAGCAACAGTCCAACGACAATCATTTTCTTACGGCTAAATATGTCTGCCATGGCGCCAGCAAGCGGTGACGTCAGGGTATGGGCCAGGGCGGCAAAAGCGAAACACAGGCCGATGATGCTCTGAGACCAGCCCCTAGAATCGAAGTCTACGGGCAGAACCGACTCGAGGGTTGCCCAAAGCCCTGACCCCATGGCCATTACACCTGCAAAAAGGCAAATGTCCCTGTTTTTGAGTAGCTTCTTTATTGGAATTATCTCTACATTCTCTTTTTGCTTATCCTGCAGGAGCCATGCCCTGAGAATAGCATCAATTATTGCAAGCCCGGCGGCGGCAATGAAGGGGGCCCTCACGCCCCAGTTTTCAGATACATATCCCGCGAATGGCGGCCCCAATAGAACTCCCAGATTGGCAAAGGCAAAACAGGTACTCATTGCCTTGCCACGGTGCTCCGCAGGCCAATGGTCTGCGACGAGGGCCATGCCGCTAGTCCAGGTTGCCGTGGCCGAAAGCCCTTGAAGCACCCTGGCAACAATCAGTAAGTAAAACGTACTGGCGAAAGCAAACAGGAGCGTGGTACCCCAGAGCCCCACCAAGCCCCAGAGCATCATCTTACGCCGACCGACGATATCCCCCAGCTTTCCTATTGGTATAGTGCCAACCAGCAGGCTTGCCGCATAGCACCCAAATAAGATACCCAAGTCCGTCTGGCTTAGCTGGTACGTGCGCTGGTAATAGGGCAATAGCGGCACTAAAATATAGTACAGGATAGTATCAGTGAAAAATGCTGCTGATACTACTACTAAGGCAGATATTCGTGGCGAGGGACGAAGGTGGATTTTCACAATAAAATTAGCGATTAACGTTCGTTGTCATTTGATTCTACATGCCTTTGCCATTTTATGGAGCATCATTTGGTTGGCAAAGCAGGATTGCCATTACGGTTGTCCAACAACAAGAGCGTGTCATCGGCCTTTATGCGCCAATGAAATTTCTGTAATTCATTTATATTGTTAAACTTTTCCGGAAAGCCGTCGGGAGTTGGTATTTGTATAGACCTTCCCGTATCGGGTATAAATTCCCACCACACTAATTCTGGCCACCTCTTTACCCTTTTTTCCTCCGCCTCGCGGGCCTTAAACATAAGAATTGTTTGAAAATTATTGTCAAAAATATCTTCATCATTAGACATTCTTATGTCGCGCCTTGTGGGGTCTGGGAAAATATCCATCCCTGAAGTCACGAGCTTTTTTGACCAAGTGACAAACACTAAATTTCCATCTTGGCGTGGTTCAATGTGGCCCCCCACAGGAGCAAATTGCCTCCCTTCTAACAATGCATCTTCAGTGATTTCTGCAAACACCCTGCCTTTTCTCAAATATCGGCCATTTTCAGAATCAAACACAATGAACCAGCCAACACGGGGATAATAAAAAATTATTTTTGAACCCGACCTGCAAATATAATGGTCGCCAGGTTCGCCCATTTTTAACAAAAATCGTTCGGAAAAGGGTTCGGTCAGCGGCCTATCCAATTCTAATTGATTTTTCTTGTTCTTCTTGTATATCCCAAATAAATGGAGTCTGTTTTCATCGTCAAATTCAGGTTCCATCAATTTCAGCATATATTTTCCGTTGCTAAGTGGACATATGTCAATAATAGCGACATCGGGCGAATCAATGGTAGCGTCAATCTGCCAATTATTTGCTTCCCAGCGCCAAAGAATATTAGTTACTAACTTAATTCTATTTTTATCGTCTCTTTCAACCCTAACGGTCCTTGAATACAAAACACCGTTCAAATAATCTCTTTTTATTATAGGTGCCTGGGGCATCGCAACTTTCTTTATTACATTGCCATCCAGCCCCTCAAAGCTAACCTCCCTTATAGTTTCCCTATTTTTGTCACGAAAATTCTTGCCTGGGAGAATTACATTGCGGCCATCCCAAATAACGCTACGGCTTACCGGCATGGACTGGGCCAGGAGGCTGTCAGTTGAACATGTCAACAGTGTTAGCGAGAATAAAAAACTCTTTGGCACAGGTAGCACAGACAGCCGATGCATTGTACATCCCCTTTTGCTTTTGCAATTGTACAAATTTTATATTGAGGAGTCAAAATTAAAGTTTCCCTTCGTAAGGAATAAGCCCCCCTACTTGCGGGGGGCTTATGTTTTAACGTCGCGGCGACCTGCTTTCCCACCCGTGAGCGGGCAGTATCATCGGCCCTCCGAGGCTTAACTGCCGTGTTCGGGATGGGAACGGGTGTGGCCCTCGGGG
>Ga0082212_10009057_pt1 | contig 12874 bp, 14 predicted proteins | sample TergutNt197P3_FD_71548 | JGI IMG/M metagenome (GOLD analysis project Ga0082212, IMG submission 71548) | Neocapritermes taracua P3 segment gut microbial communities from Petit-Saut dam, French Guiana - Nt197 P3 | ecosystem: Host-associated > Arthropoda: Insects > Digestive system > Gut ... | reverse complement strand
GTTGGCGTTTTTCATGATTTTTCTTTGTTCCTATACTTTGGGGGTTTTTATACTGATATGCTGCGGATTGGATTTTACCACAGCCGCAGGCGCTTCCATAGCCTGCCTTGCCAACGTAGGGCCTGCGCTCGACTCCTTAGGCCCGACCGGAAACTTTGCCGGACTGCCTGACGTCGGCAAATGGATTTGCTCCTTAATGATGCTCTTCGGACGCCTCGAACTATATGCCGTACTGATACTTTTTACTCCTGCGTTTTGGAAAAAGCAATGAATGAGGTGGTTTTTAAAGCACGCAGATGACGCAGATGACAAGGATTTGCGCAGATTTATATAGTTTATCTGCGTAAATCATAATAATCTGCGTCATCTGCGTGTTAAAAATCTATTGAGCCGGCGTTTCCACCCGGTAACTGACAAAAGCAAAACGTTTGCTGTCAGGCGCCCACGAATTAACATTGATAGTGCCCTGTCCGCCAAATAATTCGACGATTACTTTCGAGTCTTTTCCGTCGGCCGTCATCAGCCGCAAATCCACATTCTTATTGGCTAAATGCTGGTTAGGTTCCAGATCGCCGACCTTATAAGTGATGTATACCACCAATTTTCCGTCGGGAGAGATATGCGGAAACCATGAATGACGGTCGGTGTGAAAAGTCATCTGAGTCTGCTCCGATCCGTCGGCCTTCATTCTCCATGCCTGCATCGTTCCGGTACGCACCGAATTAAACCAGATATACTCACCATCGGGCGAATATTCCGGTCCGTCATCGAGGTCTTCGGCATCTGTCAGGCGACGTTCACGGCCTCCTTTCGTTGGTATTACATAGACATCGAAATTGCCGTTTCTTTCAGCACAATAGGCCAAAAAGTTACCGTCCGGACTGATGCCATGCAGGTAACTTGGCCCAACAGGGGTTACCAATTGAGGAACGCCTCCTTCGATAGGAACAGTATATATCATCGACCGACGTGTTTCGACAGGACTGGCGCTGATGGCAATAAATTTTCCGTCGACGCTGATTACATGATCGTTATTGCACGAATTAATAAAATCCGTGTTAATCTGCACCGGCTGATCACCCGGTATATCGGGAGAAATCCTGTATAACAGTCCGCCGCTGTTATAAACCAAATACTTACCGTCAGGCGTCCAGTTGGGCGCTTCCATGCGTGTATTAAATTCCCTGACTACACGACGCGTACCGGTAGGTATATCGTAAACCTCCAATATACTGGTGATTCTCGGAGCAGCAGGTCTTTGGGACTGACCGCCCTGTTGTTGAGCAAAAGCTGAAACAGCGCAAGCGGCTAATAAACAAAAAGATAAAAACTTGTAATACATATAGTTTGTTTTTTAATGATGATTTACAATTTCTTAAATGTCACATTCGAAAAATAGGCTTTTTCAAGGATATCGGCATCATGCGAACAGATAAAAAGGCCGACATAAAACGTTCCGGGAAAATCCATTTCGATTTCAGCCGTGACAGCTTCGGGCAAAACATCTGTTGCCGTTCTCATCCGGATTTTGTTGCCGGTTTTTTCCAACGTGATATAGTTGGCGTTGGGAGGGCCTTTAATTTCGTTGGTTATTCCTCCTGTTTCCGAACGGTATTGAAGCGAAGTCAATCCATCACCATGAATGGATATATGTGCACACCGTGAATCGCCGGTAAGCGCGTCGCGGATCATAATACCGATTTTCCTGTGATCTACCACACCTGCTCCTTCAAAAGCCACTTTCGTAGTCATCGAAAAATCCCCTTTAACTGTTTTCCATACATAGAAATGCTGGTCAAGATTACCCCATACATTCATGCCGCCTCCGGTAAGCGAATAGGTATTGGTGGCGTCATTAAATTTCACTGACCCAACCAATTTCATACCACCTATACCGCATGAGCCGTCAAATATGCCGACACCGGTTTGTGTCTCCGCGCTCTGTTGTTGCCCGCAATTACAACATGCACCCACAGAGATAATTAAGAGTATCGCTCCGATTTTTGATAATAATTTCATATTCTTCATAATTAGTAAATTGTTTTTTCGGGTCAAAATTACATGAAATTTCAGGAAATCCAAGCGTGTGAAATGAAAAATTTGTATTTTTGTTGCATAAATCTAAAAAAAACAAATGATGAAAAGACGGGATTTTATTTCGAAAAGTATTAGCGCCGGAGTAGTGGCCGGTGCGGGGTTACCTCTCATAGCCAATGCAGAAAAGATAGCTATTGAACAGACTGAAAACGTCTCAAATTCAGAGGTTTTGCAACGACCTCGCGGAAAAATGAAAGTGGGTCTTTATTCGATCACATATCTTGGTTGCTGGTACAAAGATCGTCCGCTTACGTGGCAGGAAGTGCTTCAACGGGCGAAAGACATGGGGTTTGACGGCGTCGAATTTGATGCCAAACGGCCACATGCCAATCCGATGGACTGGACGCCGGATATCCGGAAGGCTGTCGTAAACCGTGCCGGCGAATTAGGGCTTGAACTCCCTGCTTTGGCGGCCAATAATAATTTTGCATGCCCGACCCCCGAAAACCGTGAAGCCGAATTATTGATGGTAAGGGAACAGATCAAATTGGCTGCCGATCTGGGTTGCAAAGTGTTACGTGTATTCGCTGCATGGCCGGGCATAACTTTGAGAGATGGATGGGCTAATTATGATGAGCCGCGCAAACAATGGGACGCCTGCTGGCCGGGTATTCCCAAACTTATTCGCTGGAATTATATGGTAGACTGTTTTAAGGAGGCTGCCAAAATCGCAGGTGATCATGGGGTTGTGCTGGCATTACAGAATCATGCTCCGCTTGTAGCCACCTGGCAGGATTGCCAAAAAGTGATCAATGCGGTTGATTCGCCTCATCTGAAAATATGTTTTGACCTGCCACCCAACGAAGACAATAAAGAAAACATTACGACAGCCATCAACACCATCGGACATTTAGACGTTCATTTTCATTACAATGGTGAGTTTGAAAGACAGGCGAACGGAAAAATCGATGTCATCCCTTCGTTCGGCTACCCGAAAATCCACCATTACGGACATCTTGTCAATGAGTTAGCACGTATCGGCTATAACGGATACCTGTGCTGGGAATATTGCCATTGCGCCCTTGATGAAAAAGGACAACCAGGCGGATTGAAAGTGATTGACGATCAGACGAAATTGGCTTTGGAATATATGCGAGGCTTGGTGGCAGAGGCGGAAAAAGCGTGACTTTTTTGGGCGCAAGTTACAAACTTGTGCCAAAAACGAAAGTTACAAACTTCCCGGATTATTTCGCACAAGTCACAGACTTACGCGAATGAAGGGCGAATGAAGGCGATGCCAACACCTGCTATACCAATAAATACCTGATTTTCATTTTGATGAAAACGATTGTTTTCTGATCCTCCATTCTTGCGGATAATGATTATTTGCCCTGTTTCCGATATTTTTTACAAAACCAAGCGGGGTATTGCGGTATTTCACAATAATAAATCCCTTAGGCATATCTGCTTGCAAAATTAATGCTTCTTTTTGGAGGTATCTGATGCTTTCTTCCAACGTCAGTTCGACGGAAGGAAACGACTCGCTACGGAAGCAGGTGTTCAAAGCAAGCGCAGGCGAAGGAAGCAGGTCATTTCCCTTCATTTCGCATAGATTCACTCCGGCATAAATGACGCGAAGATAATGAGACAGAAATTGGAAAATATCCTGATGGAAAACAGGAATGGCATGTATTGTATTTTGTTTGATATCAAGGTGAAAACTATCGGTATTTTTTATAAAAGATTGCAAATCCATGTAGGGGCGAAATACTTTTCGCCCAATTGAGTTTTGCATCTTGAACTTTGCATCTTGCATACTGATAGTCTGCCGTTTATCATCCGGCTTTCTCAATAAGGCCAAACAAAACCCCTCACCCTTTGTCTTATGCGGATAAAAACGATGCATTGGAAAAGATTCATCTATCGCCTGACTGATATGCCAATCGTCTTCGACGGCCACAGGCAATACCTCAACGCCAAAAGTATCGATAAGATAACGGATATTTTCTTCGTTTTCTTCGCGGTTGAAAGTACAGGTACTATACACAAGTAATCCTCCGGGTTTCAGACTATTCCAGATGTCGTGGATAATCCTTCGCTGGCGTGCGGCGCATAACTGCACATTCACCATGCTCCATTCCTTCCGGCTATGAATGTCTTTCCGAAACATACCTTCACCCGAACAGGGTAAATCGGCAACAATCAAATCAAACAGGTGCGTGAGACGTCCGATTTCTTTGGGGTCGTTGCACGTCACAACAGTATGTGGCGAACCCCATTTGATCACATTTTCTTTCAGGATATTTGCCCGGTTACGAATCACTTCGTTGCTGACAATCAGGCTTTTTTCGGGGAGTAGACTTAATAAGTGTGTGGATTTGCCTCCGGGGGCGGCACATAAATCCAGACCGACCACAGGCGAAGTAATATATTGCTTTACAACCTGTTCAAGAAACATGGACGAGGCTTCCTGTACATAATAACAGCCTGCATGAAACAGGGGATCGAAAGTGAAAGCCGGCCGCTCCGGTAAATAATAGCCTGTTTCACACCACTTAACCTTTTCGAGTCCGGCAATCGGTACGGCTTCTTTAGCCGGATTGATCCGTATGCTGACAGGGACTTCGTCCTCTTGCAAAGCCTTTTCCAATCGGGCGTACTCTTCGCCCAGCCAACGTTTGGTCCTTATAATAAAATCGTCAGGGAGATTCATTAGCCATTATTAATTGTACCACAGTATGAAATGCACCTGCAAAAGTATCGATATTTATTTATTTATCGTACTTTTGCGCAAAAGATGGCAATGGAACCTGCACTTTTTCTGATTCCTGTAACGTTGGGCGAGACCGACCACCGGAAAGTGTTACCCGATTATAACCGCGAAGTAATTTCGCGGATCAGGTATTTTATTGTAGAAAATGTACGGACAGCTCGTCGGTTTTTGAAAAAAAACAATCCCGCGATTGTGATTGATGAGATTCAATTCTATGAGTTGAACGAACATACTTCGTCCGACCGTATTTCCGAATATCTGACTCCTTTGGCAAAAGGTGAATCTGTCGGTTTGATATCGGAAGCAGGTTGCCCGGCTGTAGCCGATCCTGGCGCTGATATTGTGGCGATTGCGCAACAAAAGCATTACCGTGTTATTCCCTTAGTAGGGCCTTCTTCGTTGTTGATGGCACTGATGGCTTCAGGTTTTAACGGACAGCGTTTTGCTTTTCATGGTTATCTGCCGATTGATGCTGCTTCGCGTGCGGCGCAAATCAGGATGCTCGAATCGCGTATTTATTCCGAAAATCAAACGCAACTATTTATCGAAACACCTTACCGGAACAATAAATTGATGGATGAACTCGTTCGGATTTGCCGGCCGTCGACAAAATTGTGTGTAGCAGCAAATATTACCTGTGAAGATGAATTTATCCGGACACGTCCGGTTAAAGAATGGATGGGTAATATGCCCGATCTGAATAAAAAACCAACCATTTTTTTATTATACAAAACATAAATCTATCCCCCTTTGGAGGGGGAGGGGGAGGGGGAGTTAAGAGTTAAGAATTAAGAGTTGAGAATTAAAAGTTAAGAGTGAATAAATATGGATATGAATTATTTTGCGCACGAAACAGCGGTAATTGATGAGGGTTGCTCGATTGGCGAAAATACACGTATCTGGCACTTTTCGCATATTATGAAAGAATGCACAATCGGACAGGACTGTACGATTGGTCAAAATGTAGTTATTTCGCCTGATGTTACGATAGGTAACCGAGTAAAAATTCAAAACAATGTGTCCGTTTATTCGGGTGTAATCTGTGAAGATGATGTGTTTTTGGGGCCAAGCTGTGTATTTACCAATATAAAAAATCCGCGAAGCGCCATTTCACGCAAACACCTGTTTCAGCCGACATATCTTGAACAGGGAGCGACTATCGGAGCCAATGCAACGATTGTATGTGATTGTCGCATAGGTAAATATGCCATGATAGGCGCCGGGGCGGTGGTGACCAAAGATATCCTGCCATATTCGCTGGTGGCAGGTAATCCGGCCCGTCAGATTGGCTGGGTAAGCGAATACGGTCATCGTTTGGATTTTAATGAGGAGGGCGTAGCTATTTGCCCCGAAAGCGGAGAGGTTTATAAATTGTTTGACGGCAAGTGTGGGAAGGTTTAGGTTTATTGCATTTTGAAAGCGTAAAATCTTTAACTCAACTATCATCCCGCTGTATCCTGAACGCCTTTCCTAACATTCGAATGATATCGCCGGCAATCACACTTTCTTCCGAAATGCTTCCGGTAGCTAAGTCGCCGGCCAAACCATGCAGGTATACACCGGCCACTGCCGATGTTTCAGGTTCGTATCCCTGTGCCAGCAAGCCTAAAATTACGCCTGTCAATACATCCCCACTGCCTGCCGTAGCCAAGCCGGGATTACCCGTCGGGTTAAAATACACATTGCCTTCGGGCGTACAGATAGCTGTATAGGCGCCTTTCAATACAATGCACACGGTAAGTTCCATTGCTTTTATGCGTGCTTTCTGTATCCGTTCATATCCACATTCACAGACCCCGAAAAGCCGGTCAAATTCTTTCGGATGAGGGGTCAAAATAGATGCCGGAGGCAGCAAAGGGATTAATTCAGGATTCAAAGCTATTATATTGAGTGCGTCGGCGTCGAGTAAAAGCGGTTTCCGGGCAGCTTCAAGTAGTTCTTTCATCATGACGACTGACGACGTTTGTGTACCAAGTCCGGGTCCAATGGCAATGGCTTCATACGCTGTTATTTCGGGTAAACCGGATACAAAATCAGCATCGGCATCTAAACTCAGCATAGCTTCCGGGACGGATGTTTGAAGCGTAATCTCGCCTCTCTGCGGAATATGAACCGTCAACAACCCGACCCCGCTGCGCAAACATGCCTTGGCTCCCAATACAGCCGCGCCCATTTTTCCAATGCTTCCGGCAATTAAGAGGGCATGACCGAACATGCCCTTATGTGCAAATTTATTTCTTGGAGTAAGCAGTCCGGTAAAATCGGCATCGGCAATCATTTTGTAATGTGTCTTTGTATTTTCAATGATACCCGGATGAATACCGATCGGTAAGACTTTCCATTTTCCGACAAAAGGATCATTTTCAGGCATTAAAAATGCCAGCTTAGGAAATTCGAATGTATAGGTATAGTCAGCCTTAATGATACAGTCCGGAATATTCAACCGGTTGTCTTCACCGAAAAGACCTGAAGGAATATCAATAGACACTACCGTTGCATCGGATTTGTTAATATAATCAACAACAGCAGCATATCCTCCGCTTAACGGGCGATTTAGTCCCGAACCGAACAGTCCGTCGATCACAATATCCCGCTCTGTAAGCGCCGGTGGGGTAAAATCTTCGATTACTTCAACGAAACGCACTTTCCCGGCTTCTAAGAGGCGTTGTTTATTGATTTCACATTCGGACGACAAATGATCCACCGGATTCAAAAGGTATGTATCGACCCGAAAACCTTCTTCCGACAATAAATGAGCGATAGCTAAGGCATCAGCCCCATTATTTCCCTGACCGGAAAAAATGACGACACGGTTTTGCTTCGTGAAATGACGACAAAACTCCTGTGTAAAAGCTGTCGCAGCACGCTCTACAAGGTCGATTGAAGCAACAGGTTCGTGTTCGATGGTGTACTGATCCAATTCCTTAATTTTGGAAGTTTCAAATATCTTATTCATTATAATACTGTTTTTAACGTCCCAAAAGTACATGAAATTTCAGAAATTCCAAGCGTGTGAAATGAAAAATATTTTTTTTCAGACGAAAGATACAGTTTTTTATTTTTCCTGAATGTAATTCAAATAACTTTATGTAAGTTTGCTCCCCCAAAACAATAAAATTTATGCAAAAAACGATTCAGTTAAAAGATAAAAAGTTCTCCCTGTATATTCCGGAACAGGAAATTGTTGCCGCCATCACACGCATGGCAGGAGAAATCAAAAAAGACATAGAAGGCAAAAATCCGCTTTTTGTAGGATTATTGACCGGCGCTTATATGTTTGTCGCCGAATTGTTATGTAAAATTTCTCCCGAATGTGAAATTACATTTGTGTCCTATCGTTCGTACACAGGGACAAAATCCGACGGTATCGTGCAGGAAATCATGCCACTCCAGGTCTTTCGGAAAGATCGTACCGTGATTCTTTTGGAAGATATCGTCGACAGCGGATTAACCATGCAGTATGTAACAAACAAACTGCACGAATCCGGCATCGAAGATGTTCGTTTGGCAACTATGCTGTTTAAACCCAATGCATTGAAGTGTGATATCAAACTCGACTATGTCGGTATGGAAATTGACGATGAATTTGTGGTGGGATTCGGATTGGATTACGACGGGCTTGGCCGGACGTTGCGCGATATATATAAAATTACTGACTACTAACTAATTAATTATAAACTGTTATGTTAAATATTATTATTTTTGGCGCTCCCGGTTCCGGAAAAGGAACGCAGAGCGAATTGATGATTGCGAAAAACGGGTTGGATTATATTTCAACCGGCAATGTTTTGCGTGCCGCTATCAAAGAAGGCACTGAATTGGGATTGATTGCCCAAGAGTATATCAATCAGGGACAATTGGTGCCCGATGATTTGATAATTAAACTGATAGCCGGATTTTTAGATGAGAAGTCGGAATCTAAAGGTGTTTTGTTCGACGGTTTTCCACGTACCATTCCGCAAGCCAAAGCGTTAAAAACAATGCTTAACGAACGCGGAACAGACATCTCTGTTTTGATTGACTTACAGGTAGATGACGACGAACTTATCAAACGTTTACTGGAACGCGGCAAAGTGTCGGGACGTTCGGACGACAATTTAGAAACCATCAAATCCCGTTTGGATGTGTATCATACCCAAACAGCGCCTTTAGCCACTTACTATATCAGCGAAGGAAAACATATCGCCATCAAAGGTGTCGGCAGCATTGAAGAAATTTCACTGCGGATAGACGAAGCGATTCAATCAGTGGTTAGAGTTTAGATATTAGAGTTTAGTTAAATCTTTAATTTTTAGATATATACATCAATCTGTTATTCTGTTATTCAGTGATTCAATTATTCAGTGATTGCTTCCCTTTGGAAAGCCAAACATTGTATGATTTTTAGCACTAATGTAAAGTCATAATTGATAATTATGGGCGAGTCGAACTTTGTAGATTACGTCAGGATTTATTGCCGTTCGGGTAGCGGCGGAAGAGGTTCAACCCACTTCCGCCGTGAAAAATATATTCCGAAAGGAGGGCCTGACGGAGGTGACGGCGGACGGGGCGGGCATATCTACCTGCGTGCAAACCGCAATCTCTGGACATTACTTCATCTCAAATACGAACGCCATATCATAGCTACCTCCGGCGAAGGAGGAAGCGCCAAGAAAAGTACCGGTAAAGACGGCGTAGACCGCGTCATCGAAGTTCCCTGCGGGACAGTTGCCTTCGATGCCGAAACAGGCGAATACATCTGCGACATTACCGACGACGGGCAATCCGTCAGGCTACTGAAAGGCGGAAGAGGAGGTAAAGGCAATACCTTTTTCAAAACCGCCACCAATCAGACTCCCCGTTTTTCACAACCCGGCGAACCGGCTGAAGAACGGATGATTATACTTCAGCTTAAACTACTTGCAGATGTAGGATTAGTCGGTTTTCCCAATGCAGGCAAGTCTACGTTATTATCTGTGGTTTCAGCCGCCAAACCCAAAATCGCAAACTACCCGTTCACTACACTGGAACCAAATCTCGGTATCGTCAGCTACCGCGATAACCGTTCCTTTGTGATGGCCGATATCCCCGGCATCATCGAAGGCGCCAGCGAAGGCAAAGGCATTGGCCTCCGTTTTCTGAGGCATATCGAACGCAACTCGCTCCTGCTCTTTATGATAGCCGCCGACTCGAACGATATCCGCAAAGAATACCGGATATTGGATAACGAATTGCGTCAGTACAATCCCGATTTAGCCCAAAAAAACAGGGTTTTGGCCATTACAAAAAGCGACCTGCTCGACGACGAACTAAAAGAATCCATTTCTGCCGACTTACCGGATATCTCTTCCGTCTTTATCTCATCCATCACACAACAAGGCATTACCCAACTGAAAGACCTACTGTGGGAAGAACTGAACCGCGAAACCTTTCAAGACACAGCCCAAATCGTTCACCGCGATATGGACATAAAATTAGCTGCCTATCCCGATGAGGAGGATGACGATTTAATGGTTAACGGTTAATCTTTATCCGCTTGATTTCGAGGAATTTCTTAGGTCGCTGGGCTATGAAAAATTGGCAGAAGAAATCAAAAATCATTATGAAACAATTGTTTTTTGAAAAATTTATTTTTTTCTTGAGAGTGATTCAAAAAAATCACCTATATTTACAAAATCAAAGATGAAAATCATACAAAATCAAATGCGAAAATAGTATATAATCGAATATTAATCTTGAAAACATTGATATATGGGGAATTATAATTGAGAATTTTACCAACCGGACTTCTCAACGATTTTGATTCTTTCGGACTTTTTTTTGAATCAATGGCAATTCGCGATTTGCGAATTTACGCAGATACGCTTGACGGAAAAGTATATCATTACCGCGATTCGTCAGGTTTGGAAATAGATGCCATTGTAGAATTACCAAACGAAGCATGGGCTGCATTTGAGATAAGACTCGGCACAAAAAAATCCATCAACGAAGCCGCAGCTAATTTGCAAAAACTGCTAACCCGCGTAACACCTGCAAAAGCTGCTCAGTGCGTTTCTCTCAATGTGCTGATTGCCGGCACCTCATCCTACACCAGAAAAGACAATGTTCATGTTGTTTCGTTAGGACATTTATTTGCGTAGGTAATGGTATGGTTTGAAAATCAAATCAGTCCTTTTATATGTGGTGTTTCCTTTTTTCATAGCATGGGCATGATTATATCTTGCGCGATTTTATCTATCCGCAAAAGGCGGGCATAGTTTGTGAGTTTGTTGAAATCACGGTCTTTTCTTCCGACATAATTTTTTACGACTTCAAAGGTAATATCCAAACCCAGTTTATTACGAAAACGAATCGCATCACAAACCGATTTTTCCAAATCATAAATCTTGACCGGCATACCATCAACAAAGATTTGAGTAATTCCCAATCGGTAAAACCCTTCTGACAAGTAATATAGTTTTATTGGCGGATAATCAGGCAATCGCACTTTTTTGTTTTGCGTGACGGCTACATGATTTTCGTGTGGAATAGTGGTGGTCAGGTTATAATAAGACCATGCAGAAATCATGCATAAAATACCGCCGGGAACAATATGCGATACTTCCACAAACGAACTTTCATGCGTAAAATTATTCAGACGGTACAAGCCTCGTTTTACTCTTGATACCGAATTGTTGTTCAGCATTTTGTTCAATGCTCTCCATTGTGATCTATCGGTAATGCAATCCGATTTCAGAAAACCGTAATTCTCTTGAAACTTTTCTCTCAATGTATCCATTATACCTTAACCATTTTGGCACAAAGATACGGTATTTATTTGCAAGTACCGTGTATTTATGCCATTTTTTTACGAATTATTTGGCTGAATTAAGATTTGTTTAGTTACGTAATCCCGAAACCGCCTGCGCCAATTACCCACTCAATGGTGTATTTACTGCTCTGTAAATTCGTACCTGCTTGTAACTCTTTATGATCCATACCGTATTTTGATGCAAAATAACTGCTTTTCTCAAAATTATCGAAAAAAATGTTTCAATATTTCTTGAACTATTGGAATATTCTAAAAATTCATGTATCTTTGCAGAATAGTTTTAATAATTTGAACTTTAAGCAATAATGACTCAAAAGCCTGACAACATAGAACTTGACTTTGTTATTGATTTATTAACAAACTCCATTCAAAATTCTGTTACAAAAGACAGTTTTATGACAGAGGTTTCACGGTTAACAATAAAAGATTTAAAGACTGTGTCAAAGAGAAACGGGTGGGTTTTTGATTGGAAATTTGAATTAAACGATAATAGAAAAGAGGTGTTTAAACTTACTATTGTAAATAATTCATCAATAATTCAAGGATTAATGTCTTTATCAATCGCACAAGATCATATATTTATGAATCTATTGGAAAGTGCACCGTTCAATCGAGGGAAAAACAAAATGTACAATGGCGTTGCAGGCAATTTAGTTGCTTACGCTTGTAAAAAGTCTTTCCAACAAAGTTTTGACGGTTTTGTTGTATTTACGGCTAAAACTGCTTTAATTCAACATTATATAGATTCTTTGGGTGCCAATATATTAGCAGGACAAAGAATGTATATTCCTACACATTCTTCACAAGTATTAGTAGATAAATATTTTAAAAACAAATAATTATGGGGTACATTAAAGAACCTGAAAACGTTGATTTTATAATTAACAGCGAACCGTTAACCGAACAGGAAAGGTTGATGGTAAGCGAATTGATTGAAAATTACAAACTGTCAAGAAAAAAAAAGGTTAAACAGAGCATAAATGAAACTGCTTTTGTCTCTTTTTTGCCGAATATGCAATTTGGCAGTAACTTATTGCAGAAATAGAATATTGTAAATTATACCACATTCACATGCGGAAAATGAGGTTAACCATAATTCGCTAAAAGTAACTAAAATTTCGCGTTACAGCCAATTATAAAAAATGTATATCTCAAATAAACAAATCATTAGCGGATATTTCTGATTGTATATTTCCCCAATACTGGTTATGTTTGACGCCATAAGTTGTTATCATGGTTACATGGATTGCATGGCGAGATTTTGTTTCTTCTTT
>Ga0082212_10009056_pt1 | contig 12875 bp, 10 predicted proteins | sample TergutNt197P3_FD_71548 | JGI IMG/M metagenome (GOLD analysis project Ga0082212, IMG submission 71548) | Neocapritermes taracua P3 segment gut microbial communities from Petit-Saut dam, French Guiana - Nt197 P3 | ecosystem: Host-associated > Arthropoda: Insects > Digestive system > Gut ... | reverse complement strand
AGAATAACACCATGACGGTTAATAGGAAAACGTCGCCGGATGTAACCGGTATTATTTTTGTTTTTTTTTTTTTTTTTTTTAGCGACACCGCTGGTCGCGGGCTTACCAAAGAAAAGAAAAATGTTTTTTTTTCCATTTTTTCACTTTCCTGGCTTTCGCACGATCAAAGACAATAGCGTTCAGTACATTTGGCAGCCTGTGGTAAAAGGCAGTACGCCGGATACTATTTTGGGTAAGCCGATCTATACCTCTCCCTATGTATCGGAGATTGAGGAAGCGGCAACATCAATGGCCTTTTATGGTTTCTCTATTACTGGATAGCAGATCATCGGGATATCCGCTTCAGGATTCTGAGCGAATTATTTGCTGAACGCGATCAGATCGGCTTATTTGCCACTGAGCGGATAGATGGAAAGCTGATCCTGCCGGAGGCACTTAACTGCTGAAAATAGCAGAAAGCTTATAAACCTATTTGAGTACAAGATTGGGTACACATAAAAATAGTTCATTAGATAAAAAATGCTTCAGAACTATTTTTAGCCTATGATCCTTCCAATGCTTTCGTTATTCTTGCTTTATCTTTTTCATCTAACCCACTAATAAAGCGATCTATACACCATTTCAGATAATTATACATCGTATAATTATCTTGATTTTTGCATGCAGCTTCCAACATTGGCAAGTAATCTTCATACCCTGTTAAGTCATAGAAACTCTTAGCAGCTAATAGTTTTCAGATGGGTTTATTATTTGACTGGTATATTTAACCAGTTCTTCATCTTCGACATCGTTCTTTGCATTTTCACCTCTCCAATGCTTTCATTATTTTTTTTCTATCTTTTTTCTCTAGCCCCTCTATATATTGGTTTATAAAATATTTGAAATAGTTGTGCAATCCATTATCGCGATTTCTACAAGCATCTTCTAACATAGGAATATAATCTTTATAGCCTACAAAATCATAAAGAATCTTAGCTGCACGCAATTTCTCAAGAATATATTTTTCAGAATAAGTTTCAACAATTTTTTTTAAGGTAGGGATAGCTCTTTCATCCTTAAAAATGCTAACGGCTCTTATATATGAACTATCAGGAACTATTTTTAATTCATCAAGGATTATCTGTTTAGCTATTTCCAGTTCATAGCCTTTAAGTTTATCCCATACCGAAATATCCTCTTCCCCTCTGCTTCTTATCCATGTATCACCTGTGACGTAATGGTGCAGAAATAGCTCAAATACTTGTGATGGATTCTTTATTTGGCTAGTATATTTAGCCAGTTCTTCGCTCGACATCGTTCTTTGCATTTTTTTCCTCCTTTACTTTTTTGTCATCTATTGAAAGTGACTATTTCTTTTGCCGAATAAAACCCACATTAAACTCGTTTATATCCCAGTTAGAGCCAGAGATATAAACGAGTTCATAACTAAACCAGTTTTTATTTTGGTATCAACATTGTTCTATTTGCAGTCCATTCATATCCACGTTTTAATAGATAATCAATTTCGTATCGCAGACCTGGTCCATATTCGGCAAATGGCTTTGAAGATTCTATGAGGAAACTCGCCCTCTGCGCTATTGCTTCATCTAAAAACCTTTGGTTAGCAATCAACTGTTCTGTATCTTTCATTTTGTCCCATATCTGTGGTGGTATTTGAAAGAAGCGTGCGCCGATACTTTGAGCCTTTGTAACATATTCCGGATGACTACCAATAACTCGCAACGTTGGTTCAATCTTTGGCGCAGCTTGGCTTGCTGCTGCAACGCCGACTTCAGTTGCCGCAAAAACTCCGAGTGCAGAGAGGGCTGCATATGAAACTGCAGCACTAGCCACCAGTAAAACCGCATTAAAAGCCCAATCTTGCTTTGGTGGAGGATCAATAACGTCCCCAAAGACTGACCACAGCAATCTATAACTCACATACATGCGATTGTCTGTTGGGTCAATATATGTGCCCGCAACACCCGGCGTAAACTCCGCGTATCCAGCATATCCGCCGACAGCCATATATATCTGTGTTGTTTTTGTAACATCACTCCAAAGCATCCAACCTGAAACGGAAAACCCCCTAGATCCATAGCCGGCAACCAGATTGTCGTACTGGTAGTCAAACCATGATCTTAGTTGCACCATATTACTATCTTTGGCGCTAAATATTATTAATGGTGAGCTAGGGCTGATATCAGGACTTGGAGATGGCACTGTTGGGCTATTTGACACAGGAGTACCATAAGACCCACCACCTCTTGGGTCAGCAACTGGCGTTCCCCCGTTCAATACGACATTAGCGGCATAGGCTTCGTATGAAATGTAGCCACCAATCATAGCGTTATACGCCGAGTTTATACCTGGCTTGTTAATTCAATAGAACCGTCCCCTTGGCTCGAGTCTTATCTGTCCGCAAAATCAATGCTCCTCTAATGCTTTCATTATTCGAGCTTTATCTTTTTCATCTAACCCGCTAGTAAAAATGCTTATACGCCATTTTAGATAATTGTACACCATATAATTATCTTGATTTTTACAGGCATTTTCCAACATAGAGATATAATCCTCATAACCTACCCAATCATAAAGGACCTTGGCTGCAATCAATTTTTCACCAATATATTTTTCCGAATAGTAAGTTTCAATAATATTTCTTAAGATAGGGATAGCTCTTTCATCCTTGAAAATACTAACCGCCCTCATATACGAAATATCTGGAACCATTTTTAACCCATCAAGAATTATTTGTTTAGCTATATCTAATTCATCCCCTTTCAGCTTATCCCATACTGAAATATCTTCTTCCCCTCTGCTTCTTATCCATATACCATCTATAGCATAATGCTGCAGGAATAGATTAAAAGCTTCCGATGGTTTTTTTATTTGACTAGTATATTTAGATAGTTCCTCGTTTGGTATTATCCTTAGCATTTCTTTTTTCCCTTGCTGTTTTTTGCTCATATACACTTTTCCCCCTTTGATTTTGTCGATATACACTAATGTTGGACAAAAGTGATGTATAGTTGAACAAAAGACAATAAAGTTGGACAAATACCTTATAATGGAAATTTGCGCAATAATATTGGACAAAAACCATGCACTTCAGACAATAAAGTTAGACAATCTTGCTCCACAGCGTTTCACAACAAGATGTGACTCGCTGCTATGCAACTGTCGAACACCGTTGGCAACTCCAAGCTGCATCATTGAGTGACATATTGCTGGTTTTTGATCAACTTTATTGTTCAAAACGGCTGAATTATTATTCAACTTTAGTGTACGTCTACAGATTTCAATACAGCACCTGTTTAAAAAAAGCACTCCTCTTTCGGCACAAAGCCATCATAAAACTTGTTTATATCCCTGTTAGAATTAGGGATATAAACAAGTTCCGAGCTCAAATCTGTTTTATTTTGGGATCAACATTGTTCCATTTGCAGCCCATTCATATCCACGGGCTAATAAATACTCAATTTCGTGTCGCAGTCCTGGTCCGTATTCGGCAACTGGCCTTGAAGATTCTATGAGAAAACGTGCCCCCTGTGCTATTGCTCTATCTAAAAACGTATTATTAGCCATCAGTCTTTCTGCATCTGACATCTTTGCCCATATTTGTGGTGGTACTTGGAAAAAGCGTGCGCCAATATCTTGAGCCTTTGTAACATATTCCGGATGACTACCAATAACTCGTAGTGCCGGTTCAACCTTTGGTCCAGCTTGGCTTGCTGCTGCAATGCCGACTTCAGTCGTTGCAAAAATTCCGAGCGCCGAGAGCGCTGCATATGAAATTGCGGCACTGCCAACCAATAAAATTGCATTAAAAGCCCAATCTTGTTTTGTCGCTGGATCATAAACATCCGTGAATGTTTTCCACAGTAGTGTTTGATCAACGTACATACGGTTGTCTGTTGGGTCAATATATGTACCGGCAACACCTGGCGTAAACTCTGCATATCCAGCACGTCCGCCGACTGCCATATACACATATGCTGTTTTTGTCTCAGCACCCCAAAACAAACATCCTGAAACAGAAAACCCTTTGGATCCATAGTCGTTTACTATACCTTTGTACATATCATCAAACCATGATCTTAATTGCACCATATTAGTAGGCTTTGCTGTATTGACCATCAAGGGGGCAGGAGATGTGCTTGCAATTTTACCACTAATGTCACTACTGGGCGTAGGTGTTGCAGGTGTGGGGGTTGCAGGCGTGTTGCCGCCTGTATACATCGGCGTTGTGCTGTAAAGCGTTCCGTTCGGTAATACATATCCTCCAGCAAAAGTACTCCAGGTAGCGCCATTATCCAGTGTCATTACAAATGTACTGCCACCGCCGCTAGTGCTTCCGCTCCCAGAGCCACTCCCACTTCCGGAATCGCTTCCGCTTCCACTGCCACCTGTATACACTGGCGTTGTGCTGACAAGCCTTCCATCCGGAGTTACATATCCTCCGGCAAAAGTACTCCAAGTAGCACCATTTACTGTCATTACAAATGTACTACCACCGCCGCTGCTACTACTCCCGCTTCCAGAACTGCTTCCACTTCCAGAACTACTTCCGCTTCCAGAACTACTTCCGCTTCCAGAACCGCTACCACTTCCAGAACCGCTCCCGCTTCCACTGCCGCCTGTATACACTGGCGTTGTGCTAATAAGCCTCCCATCCGGAGATACATAGCCTCCGGCAAAAGTACTCCAGGTAGCACCATTTACTGTCATTACAAATTCCGAACCATGCCCTGTCGGATCAAAATATTTGATGGGGTTGTTGACGCAATAGGAGTAAAGATTCAAGCTCAGTGGGTCATTTGCTGTTCCGAGATAGGTATCCTGTTGCATGAATCGGGCAAGACTTGGATTATAGTGCCTAGCATTTAGGTAATAAAGTTTACTCTCCCGGTCATATTGGTATCCCGAATAAAGGTAATTATTGGTATAGGTGGTATTATCCTCCAGCACGTTACCAAAGGCAATGTATATAAAAACTACAAAAAACTAAAATTTATTTTTCTATGCAAATGTTAAGATTTTCAGTGTTAAATGAAATGCCGAGGGCAAACTCCTTAACGGAAACATTCAAGTCGATCTCCATCTGATAACCCCTGCTTACTCTAACCGCGCTGATCAAACTCGCCGTAATCATTTTTTGAGTTTCAGGGCTGCTCTCGTCAAAAATCTCAGACCATGACCGAATCCGCAGATGCTCCTTCTTTGTCTTTTCATAGAGACTGTCACTCTCATCCAGTTCAGACTGTAAGGCTTCAAGCACCTCGTTTTGCTTTAAAACTCTACCTTCAGTATCGCAGATAAGCTGGTTCAGGACTTCGGCTGTAAACGCGCTTTCTCCTTGAATAACCTTGAAAACTTCACTTTTATACGCTGAAAGCTCCTTGTTTGATTTAGAAAGGCCGCCGGTCATTGTTTTAATTCTACCTTTGATCTCCGATAGAGTGCGCTCATGTTGCCTCTCCCAACAATCTGCTGGAGGCATTTCGCGTATCTTTTCAAATATCCGGTGCAGTACACTTCTGACAACATCATCTATTTTCTTTGATACATACCTTTGCTGGCATGTACTTCCCGGAAGGCCCTGTCCATATCTGCAACAATATCCGGGCGCCTGATAGATTACTTTATCTCCGCTTTTATTTCTGTGATGTACGGTAGAGCCGGAATATGCCATTCTTCTACCGCAGTGTCCACAGAAAATGTTGCCTGATAATAGCCCTGCGCTTTTTGTGGTCATCGGAACCCTCCTGGCCTCAGAGTTGGTTTTATTACGCATCTTTCGCAACTCATCCACCCGATTGAAGGTGTCGTCATCAATGATTTGTAATCTGGGGACAAATGTGCGGGTTTCACCACGCTTAACATATCCGTTATACAACTCGTTTTGCAGCATTTTGGTTACATTGAGCGTGCTGAAAGGGTTACCATTGGGCTTTACAACACCTTGTTCATATAGATACTTCGCAATCCTTTGAGCGCCGTATCCTTCGTTGATATACTTGCTAAAAATTGTTCTGACCATATTCACGGTCGCTTCATCGTCAACTACATAATCCAATACCTCTGTTCCTTTTTTGGTGTTGAAGCGCCCGCACTTTTCTAAGCGATAACCGAATGGGGCTGTGCCGCCTGCAAAATGCCCTTCCCCAACGATTTGAGCTATACGGGTCTTGATCCTAAGAGACATCTTAATGCTTTCGCCTGATGCCTGCCAATAGCGGATATAGTTCAGTAGCTTATCAACATGGCTGTCAAGACGCTGCTCGCCCTCATTGACGCTCCAGACCGCTATATTGTTACGAATAAACCACTCGACAACAAAGGGAGTCTCATCATCCCTACGGCCTAAACGGTCGAACATGAAGACCAACAGGATATCAAAATCATCCATAGCAGCTTCACGCTGGATTTCTAAAATTGCGTCCCGTTTTGCGCTGGAAACCTTAAAACCGGATACGCCTTTCTCGAAATGCTCTTTGACGATCTCCCATCCCTGACGTTCGGCAAATTCACGGCACGCCTGCTTTTGCATAGGTATATCATCTTTTTCTTTATCAACCTGCACAAGTCTGGACACGCGGTACAAACAACAAACACGTTTTTTTGTTTCCATAATCAACCATCCTTTCCTAGTTAACAGATAGGTGATTATGGTTTCAACTGACTCGATTTTCAAAGAACACCAGGGAAATGCCCGTCCGGGAAATCTCCCTGATGTTAATTATAGTCCAGTTTACTCCCAAAATCAACTGTTTGCGTTACTTATTTTGCCTGAAATATTCTGGTATTGTGATGAAATCAGCATTTTCTTTACGGTATCAATAGTTACCTCATTGCTTTCCGGAAGAAAATTAAGGCTGACCTTACAGCCTTTTATGATCAATACCTTATCAAAAGAATCAAAATCTGCTATATTATCTTGTACGTTATTATCATTTTTTGCTTTTTGGGCCTTCTTCTTGATATCAGTATGTTTACTTTGGTCAAATCGCATAGTAACCATTTTGTCTTTGCGGTTGCCTATGTTGGCCACATCCTTTCCGTTTTTTTTGATGAGGCGATTTTCCCGCCGGGGGTTCGGGGCAACACGTCCTCGACAATCATATTTTAACGTTCCCATTCCTGCTCACGATCCTTATGTCGTTTGTTTCCGCTGTGTTTACCGAGTGAAGCAGTCTTTTTCATTTTCAACTTGGGATCTTTTAGCATAGATTCGATAGTATCAGCCAAATCAGCAGCATCCCTGGCAATATCATTCCGATCAGCGCCCACTTTATCTTGAACTTTATTGGAGAGAGGTCTCGCATTTTTATCTTTTCCATCATATCCAGGTTCAGCTCCGATACCGTTTGCTGAACTGCTTCCTCTGTTTTCGTTAACCTGGGAGGGATATATTCCATCAGTCGCCTTATCTGATTCTTTATATCTCTTTCTATCTCCCTGTTGTGGCGCTGGATTTCCTGCTGCACCAGATCTTCTATGAATTCCTGAGTCGGCAGCTGGCCTATTATTGCTGTGTTCTTGATTAATTCCGTTCCAACCATCAGCGTATGCCTCACAAGGGCATTCCATTGCTCCGGTATCACTCCGATTACTTTGGGTGTGAAAGGCTCGGTCAATATCTCTTTGGTTTCCTCGTTGATTTCTATCAGCTTTTTCAAGTTCATCAAATATCACCTCCATGTTGCATTTCAAATACTTCTCATCAAAAAGCCTGTTATCACGGCATTTGTTTCCATTTGGAGTTGTATAAGTGATATATTTGTGATTATCAGCCCATTTCACACCATAGCCCATATTTTTCATACTGTGGATAAACTGGGCCTTTGACCTGCTAACTTCAATTGCCCTTTCAATCGCAGACAGGAGCTTCATCTTCCAGCTTTCACCTTTGAGAGCTACTTGGTATTCCCTCTGCTTGATAGCCCGCTGTTTAGGTTTTTGATAGGGCGGCAGAACCTCCAAGCCAAACTGCCGGCATATTTCATCTGAATGATGGCGCAACTGCTCCAGACCCTTTTCGTTGATCTGTATTTTTAGGCCCGTTTCGCAATTCACGGAGTTGACGATCAGGTGACAATGCCAATGATCAGCGTCAATATGAGTGGCTATCACCACCTCGAACCCTTCAAACTCCTTGGCAAGCTCAACGCCCATTTGGTGGATTTGGTCGGGAGTGGCCCCGCAATCCGGCTTGAAGCTCTGCACATACTGTTTAAAAAATACCCCCTTTGCTTTTCGGTATTGCTCCTTGGTGTTCATAAACTCCCTGAAAGCTGTTTCCGGCAGGCAGTTCTGACCGCTGATAAGCTGATAGCAATGCCCTATTTCCGGATTTTGATAGGTTGTTTTCTTCGCCTGCATTACATAATCCAAAACCCGTTTCATGGCTTTTTTGCTTTGGGTTTTTCCAGAGATAGCAATTAATGTCGGCATCAAGTACGCCTCTTTAATAGCTCGGTCAATTTACCTGTTATGGCAATAAAAGCAATTTTGACTTCACCTAAATCCAGGGCATGGATTTTGCCCATATTGCACAGGGTAGTAATTTGATTCAGGTTCCTGCCGATTGCCCTCTGTTCCCACAGTAACTCATCAAGCCCATTAATAATCACAATAGATTTATTGAGAGCGGCAGCGGTCACAAACTCGGTAAAGCTCATTTTTGCTTCTTCGGCCTTCTTCTTGATAGCGGTATGTTCATTTTGGCAAAATCGCATGGTCACCATTTTGTCTTTGTGGTTGCTTATGTTGTCCACATCCTTTCCGGTTTTTTTAGATAGGGATTTTCCCACCGGGGGCTCGGGGGCAGTGCGCCCCTGACAAGCATGTTTGTAAATACTGAAGGCGGCTTGACGCCTGATGTATTTACAAACAATATGCTTGCCTATTCCTTCGGAATAGAATAGTGCCTCCTTCCCATCCGGTTAGTTATTGCGTTTCCAAAATAGCTGGTCTTCATTTCCTCCTTTGCGAAAAGCTTTGAGGATAAAAAAGGTCCCTTCACTTGTTTCCACATTTTCAGGCCTTTTTTAAGACCTATTTTTTGCTATAGTTTTTACCAAATCCGTGGCTTTTGCTTCCAGACTGCTGGTTGGCATATGATCTATGGAAAAATAGTAGTTTTTGGATCTGACCAAAGTCTGGTTATGGGGCAAGGATTCTGGTAATATGAAACAAAAAAAGTTGCAAATTTTTCAATAAGCGACTCTTTTCAATGCACAGTAGTCAATTTTTTTAGATTTCAAACAAATTGCTTTTCCAACACCCCACAACCAGCAGTTATGTGAATGTGAGGATTAAAACGAGCCTTAATTAACCAATGAGAAAAATGTTTTTGAACAGGCAGCAGCAGAATACAGTAAGCCTATTTCTGCGTTGCTACCCTTTTTGATTGCCGCTCTAACCGTGTTGTATTCCTACCTTTTCGCCCTGCTCGGCGTTAAAAGCGTATTCTCAGCCGTTGGTACGCTCGCTTTCGGTCATGGCATACTTCTCCCGGTTTGTGTACTCACACGGACGGTCATTCAGTTTTTTGAAAAACTCCCTTGCTACTTAATGTAACTAAGACAGCGTTTTGAACCCCCAAAATACAAGTCTGGAAGAAAATGCTTTTTAAGCAAGCATATTTGTCCCTCTACTTAATGCACCTAAACTGGCGTTTTGTCACCGTATTTTTTGATTTTTGGAAAAATTATGTGGTATTTTGAGAAATAAAAAAACGCCCACTAACGGTTTGAAGTAAACCGTAGTTGGCGCTTTCTGCAAAATTGCAGAATAGCTTGCATTTGACGATAGGGGTATCAGCTTTAATTATTAATCAACACCCCAAAAACCCATTGACCTACAGACAACATTTGCCTATAGGTCAACAGATTTGCCATGAAAAGATCAGTTATTGGCTCTATTCATGCTTTTAAAAATTTGATTCCTAGCATGATTGCTAAGTCTACCTGAATGTTACATATTCGCTTTTTGGTCAAACTCTGCGTGGCTACTTAACGTTACCATCTTCATCCAAAGCATTTCCATCTTCGTCGTAAGCAAAATAGTACCAATCCTCTTTTAGTACACCTGTGGCACTGGCTTTTCTCTCACCGGATATGTCCTGATTATACTCTATGCTGTTGCCAAATCCTAATACAGGGGGCCTATGATCGTCTACCTCAGGATAGTGTCTGGCTGAATATAAAACCAAATTAAACAGCCTACAATCTCCAAGCAATTTCCACATGCAAGCTATAAATTCTTCATCCTCGCGCAGTTTTTGACCATATGGCTGATTACGTTCTGGCCAAATCGACAAATATGGTTCTCCTCCGTCTTGCTCCAACTCATCACAATAACCAACACGAATATCCTTTTCTGCTTTTTCAGCAAACTCCAGTAAATAGTCAAAATCAGCTTCATTTTTCTGGAAAATTTCTATTATTTCATTCGGACTCAGATCCGGATATGTCGGCGGGGCTGGAGTAGATTCTAACAAATCCAAGATATGCTGAATATCCTCCGGGTCAGGAGGCTGGAGATTGCCATTTTCATCCAAAATATTTCCATATTCGTCATGAGCAAAATAGTACCAATCCTCTTTTAGCACGCCGGTGGCCTTAGCCTTTATCTTATCGGGCATAACTGGATCATAGACAATGCTTTCATCGCCAAAATATAGCCTTTTATGAGGGCCATTCGAATGGTCATCGGAGTGAAAATATTTCAGCTTACAATCGTTAAGTAACTTCCACATACAGGCCATAAATCTTTCATCATTCCGTAGTTTTTGACCGTATGGTTGATTATACTCTGGAAAAGCGATATCCATAACTGTTTTTTCACCATCTCGCAGCAGATCATAGGGGTAAATAACATGCACTTCTCCATCAATCTTATCCATCAACTCAAGCAAATAGTCAAAATCATCCTCATTCTCCCGGAAAATTTTTGCTATTTCACTCGGACTCAAATCCAAATATGTTGGCGGAGGCTCTATAGGGTCTAAAAAATCTGAATCAACCGGACCTTCTTCCATGGTATTACCTGGGGCTGGATCCATTATTGAACAGCCTCCTCCTATTAATAACAGCAAAAGCACCAAAGTGATTATCTTGTTAACCATTTTACACGCCTCCTTATTTTATTGGCGGTCTTGGAAAGGATTGATATTGGTTTGTATTCCAAGCCTTAAGTAACATCTGTATATCTAAAGCTGATACACTGGGTTTATCATTAGGGTTAGTGGTTCTCATAAGGTCTCTAAATGAAACCTTAGACAAAGGAACATAATCCAATCCTAGATCTTCATTCTTGTAGGCATCGCCTATTCCCATTAAGTGACCAAACTCATGGGCAGCTACCAAAGAGTATTTTTTTGCTGTGTATGGTGTGGTGATCATGGGTAAATCTTCATTATACCCCAAATATAGCGTAGCAGCGCTCCGCATTGTTCTACTCCAGCGATACTTATTATCTGTGCTGTCCAAATCACTCGCATGGCTTCGGCTAAAAGCATCAACAGCATTAATTGTAATATAGTTTTGTCCTAAATATTTTTTATCCTCATCCAAATAAGCCTTAACACTTACCTGCACAGTCGCTTTTTTGCCGTCAACCCAATACTCCCCGGACCACATATCTTCTATGCCGGAAACAATCAACTGCCAAGCCGGAGTGCCATCTATTAATGATTTTGCCGCACCACCAGTTATGAGAAGGGTAGCATCTATATAAATCGTGTTGCCTTGCAAATGCACATAAATGGCATCATTAGAGTTCGATTGAATATTGCTATAAGAATCCTGCAATGTTCTGCCAGTGACATCTACTTTCCACAAGTCCAACCCTGACGGAACAATTATGTTTGATTCCTTCTGATTATTTAGCCGCATTTCCCAATAGGCATAAAGTGCGGCATATTCAGCATCAGTTGGTACCTGACCTTTGAGTAAGAGATCAAGATTATTGTAGGATGCAGGAGGTGTATATCGATTATTAAGATTCGTTGCTGCCTTCACAGCATCGTTTTGAATCTTTTCTGGTGGGGAAGGATTTGTTAAAACAGGTGTACCACCGCTAGGGGTACCGCCGCCTGGCGGACTAGTTGTTTTAGGAGCTGGGAAAAGAGTGTTAGCTACCTGGCCGATCATGTATTGGCTGATAATGGCTTTTCCGCCCTCCATGATGAAGCCTGTACCCTCTGTAAGCGTTTTTGATTTTTTATTATCCGAGGTTGTAATCTTTATCTTATTCGGGCTACCAGAAATATAATCAACTGTGCAGCCTAAACCTTCGTAGTAAGAACGTAACACCTCGTTGTACCCACTGGGGTCGACATACATATTGGGCTCATTGTGGCAATAAGTGTAAAGATTCAAGCTGAGCGGATCACTGGCTGTTCCTTGATAAGTATCTTGCTGCATAAAGCGGGCTAAAGACGGATTATACATGCGGGAATTGAGATAATACAGTTGCGTCTCAGAGTCGTACCGATATCCTGCATAACGATAAGGGTTGGTGTCGTCAGTTGAAACCATACCACCTGAATACGTAGTTTCTGTACACACGCCGAAGGCATCGTAATAATATGTCGCTGCTATAGTCGTGCCATTCATCAGGTTTGTGACGTCGCCATGGCCATTGTATAGGTAATCCAGATTTGTAACGCCCTCTTTGCGCCACAATAGATTCAGACCATAGATATTGCGCCCGGTTTGTGTATTGCTCCCATTCACCTCCAGAATCACCTGGTCATACTCATAGAGATAACGCGTCGTTGTGCCATTTACAGTTTTTTCCACCCTCTGACCACTACCATTATATTTCATCTCAATTCGATTATTTCCTTCTTTTTCTTCGGTCATATTGTTAAAAACATCATATGA
>Ga0082212_10009055_pt1 | contig 12875 bp, 14 predicted proteins | sample TergutNt197P3_FD_71548 | JGI IMG/M metagenome (GOLD analysis project Ga0082212, IMG submission 71548) | Neocapritermes taracua P3 segment gut microbial communities from Petit-Saut dam, French Guiana - Nt197 P3 | ecosystem: Host-associated > Arthropoda: Insects > Digestive system > Gut ... | reverse complement strand
TCGCTACATCTACGATGCTTGGGGCAAAACAGTCTCCGTTCAGAACGCAAGCGGTACAGAGATCAGCAGCCAGACCCATATTGCTCACATCAATCCCTTCCGGTATAGAGGGTATTACTTTGATGTTGAGACGGGGTTGTATTATCTGGGTAGCCGGTATTATGACCCTGAGACAGGTCGTTTTATCAACTCGGATGAATTGGTGTGTACAGGGCAAGGTTCGCTGGTCAATAACATGTTCACCTATTGCCTGAATAATCCGGTTAATTGCAAGGATTCAACCGGAATGTGGCCAGAATGGGCGTCGTGGGTTGGCGTTGGCTTACTGCTTGTAGGACTGACGGTTTTAACGGTTATGACTTTGGGGACTGGAGCTATTATAACAGGTCCCGCTGCGACAATAGTCGTAGGGACCACGATAGGCGCATACTGTGGAACAGGTTTCAGCATTGGATCACAAGCAAGGAGTGGAAACGGTATTAGCGGCAATCAAGTCTTAAGGGGTTGTGTCGGCGGAGCCCTTGCCGGTGGTATTTCGGCGATTCCTGTAGGCCATACAGGGACAATGGCTTTATGAGGCTTTGGGACGGTTTTCGGCGGCTTGATTAGCGGAAATGTAACAGATGGTAAGAGCGCTGTAGAGGCTTTCTTCATAGGCGCAACAGGAAACTATCTATCTAAAAATGTAAGTAATTTGCTTCTGCACAATCAAGCGAAAGCTATTTTCAATCAGAGCAATAAAGCGAAATCATTAGCTGTTCAGAAGCTGCAAGGCAGCCCGTTTAATATGGGGGCTTCAGCTTTGAAGGGAAATATGAGGAATGCGTTCAAAGGAACCACATTACCAACAATCTCCGATTTAATCAAAAAAGCGAATCCGTTGTACAGATTAGATATCTATTCGAGTGCGGGTTCATCGCTATTTCCGGTGGCACCATATATGTTTCTCAGTAATGAACCAGGAGTTCCAAAGGCGGGGTTTTGACAGACAACAGACAATGATAGAGGACCATATTGAGTTCTGCTGACTCAACAGAACAAGCCTGAACTCGGTTAAGATCAGAGATACATCGAGTGCCTATCTCCGGCACCGCGGTATGTTTATCACCGCCACCTGTCAGAGTAACCATATCTCTGTATCTCTGTTCTTAACTTTGATCAGGGCCCACAACCCAAAGTCGATTTAAGTTAAAAATGCAAAAAGGGTTGTTATACAAAGATTGGATTATTAGTCGCTTATAGACGCGAAGTGTCAATAAAAAACAAGAAAATCCACATTCTGAATACTGAATACTGAATACTGAATACTGGATACTTGCGGGCAGAGCCCGCGTTAGTAGTAGAAAAGAGGAGGAGATAGAGGTATGATGACGCTTTTACTAACGATTGTTTATGTTGTGGTTTTTACTTTTGCTGTATCGTTTATCTTTCATCGCGCGATCAATAACATGTCTAGGAAGAAGAATGAGGCAGAAAAAAAATGAACAAAGGCAACTTCGTTATTCGATTCTCCAAACGCAAAGGACTTTTTTTAATTCCTGTAAATATAATTTGGCTCGGTATGATTATTACATTAACAATATTTGCTGTTTTAGAGCAAGATGTACGTGACCTTGCTACTTCGGCTTCTTTAATACTTTTCCAGTTACTATTAGTATATCTGTGCGTTAAACTTATTCGACGCAAGATTGTAGTTAAAAGAGGCACCATAACGTATACGCCGACATTTGGTAAAACAAAGAGCTACACCTTTAAGGATATAAAAAAGGTAATGACGCGTGACTGTAATGTATTTTACCCGTCAAAAACATATAAGGTGTTTAACAAAGACGGATTGATTTTTTCTTTTGGCAATCAAGATCCAGGAAGCCGTTTACTTCTTCAAATATTCGAGGAAAGAGGAATCGTCCTACAAAAAATAGATTCAACAAACGGTTGGGATTATGATTCCTGATCTGTATTCGGCTGACCTATTTGGCTGGTATAAAATCTATAAAGAAATTCAGACACGAAATTGGTACTTGCTAAGGTGGATAGACTATGAAGTATGAGGAAAAGATTTACAGCATCGTACAAGGCGGAAGCCGTCATAGAGGTCATGCGCGAAGCCGAGAGTCTGAACGAAATAGCTGGACTGTTAGGGGTACACCCCAACATGCTGAGCCGATGGAAAAAGGAAGCCCTTAGGGATCTGCACACAGTATTTGAATCTGGCAAAGGAGAACCAGTCTGTACTACAAGCCGGTTGAGATCAGCGAAAGGAAGCTGTCGATATTCAGGAGGATCGATGAGCTCTTCACCATGAACCCCGCCTTTGGTGGCGCTACGATGGGCACGATTCTGCGCCGCGAGGGGCACCGGGTAAGCGATCCAACAGTTCGCAAGTATATGAGGGAGATGGGACTTCAAACCATCTATCCCGGACCAAATCTCTCTAATGCGGTCTTCGACCGCAAGTATCCAGTATTCAGGATTCAGAATGTGGATCTTCTTGTTTTTTATTGATGTTGTTGCAACCTAAGCGGCTAATGGAGTCGAGGCAGAATGCTCTTCATCTGTCTCTGGTTTTCTACTGTCTTTTTGACTCTATTCTGAATACTGAATACTGAATACTTGCTCACCAAAAACTTGTTTTCTATGCAAGTTTTTGGTGAGCAGTAGCACAGGGTGGCCTACGGCCACAACCAAAGAGAAGTCAGGAGTCTTCGTGGTGTCTGTCTCCTTTGGCCCCGCCGGATAGAACTCGCCTCAACCTCGCCGCAACCTCCTCCGGATCCACAACCCTCCGGGCGACACCGCTCTTTATAGCTGCCCGAGCCGTCGCCGCGGCTACCGCAGGCGCTACCTCAGGATTGAAAACACTGGGAATAATCCAGTCGGCACACAACTCCGACGCCTTCACCTGTTCAGCAATCGCGTAAGCGGCGGCAACCTTCATCGCGTCGTTGATATCACGCGCCCGCACATCAAGGGCCCCGCGAAAAATCCCGGGAAAGGCCAGCACATTGTTAATCTGATTTCGCACATCCGAACGACCGGTGGAAACGATCGCCGCCCCCGCATTAACTGCCCTCTCAATAGGCCAAATCTCCGGAATCGGATTGGCTTGGGCGAAAACAATCGGTTTCTTGCCCATGCTTTTGATCATATCTTCATTGAGGGTCTCCGCCGCCGACACCCCAATGAAAACATCGGCGCCCCGAATCGCCTCAGCCAAGCCACCCTTGATCCGCTCCGGGTTGGTTACCCGGGCAATCGCCTCTTTATAGGCATTCATTCCCTCAGAACGCCCCTCATACAGTGCGCCCCTGCTGTCGCACATAATGACATTGCCCAACCCGCAAGCCATCAGAAGCTTAATAATAGCAATCCCGGCTGCCCCCGCGCCGTTGGCGACTACCTTAATCTCCTCCATGGTTTTACCCACAACCTTCAGGGCGTTCACAAGCCCGGCTAACGTGACAACAGCGGTACCATGCTGATCATCATGAAAAATCGGCCCTTTGAACCTGCCGTTGGCCTTCAGTCTCTCCTCGATCTCAAAACACTGAGGCGCCTTAATATCCTCCAGGTTGACCCCGCCAAAACTCGGTGCCATCAACTCAATGAGCTCCACAATTCTGTCCGGATCTTTCGTATCCACACAGATAGGAAACGCATCGACTCCCCCAAAAGTTTTGAAAAGCAACGCTTTTCCCTCCATGACCGGCAAAGCGGCTGCCGGTCCAATATCCCCAAGGCCCAACACAGCTGTCCCGTCAGAAACAACACACACACAATTCCCGTGGTTGGTATAAACATCAAGAGTCTCCGGATCTTGGGCGATTTCCCGACAAGGCTCAGCCACCCCGGGAGAGTAAGCCAACGTCAAATCGTCCCGATCCCGAGCCGGACACTTGACCCGAACCTCGATCTTGCCGGAATACTCTTTATGAAAATCCAAGGCCTCCCGGCGCAAATCAACAATACGCGACATAAGTCTTTCTCCATTCATCCTTTTGCCCGAAGAATCTCTGCCCGAGCCAATTCATCACACCTATTATTATAGACATTATCAGAATGCCCACGCACCTTATGCCAAACAATCTCATGGGTATCGGCAAGCTCAAGCAACAGCGCCCACAGATCCTGATTGGCGACCGGTTCCTTTTTCGAGTTAACCCAGCCGTTACGCTGCCAAGAAACCAGCCATCTCTTATGAAAAGCATTAATAAGATAGGCGCTGTCGCTGAAAAGATCAACCGCGCAAGGTTTTTTCAGAGCCTCCAACCCGCGAATTGCTGCCATCAATTCCATCCGTTGATTGGTGGTCTCCTCAACAAACCCGCTAATCTCCTTCTTCGCGTCACGCCAAAAAAGAACCGCCGCCCATCCCCCAGGCCCTGGATTTCCGGAACACGCCCCATCGGTATAGATCTTCACTCTATGTTCAGACTGATCAGATATGTCCATGAAGTCCTCCGTCTAGCTGTCAATGAGATCCATAATGAGGGCCGTCTCATCGCAATTCGGAAACTTGACACAATTCAAACACTCTTTCCAAACCTTATGAGGCATATCCTCTTTATTGGCCAGATAAAACCCCAGCTTCTCAAAAAACCCCACCTGATAAGTCAGCGCGAAAACACGCTGGCAGCAAAGCTGTCGGGCTTCTTCCACCAAGAGGCCAACAAGACGCGACCCCACGCCGCGACCCGTATACGCCCGATCCACGGCCAACGACCGCACCTCAGCCAGATCCTGCCATACCACATGTAACCCGCCGACACCAACAACCACGTCACCGTCCAACGCCAAAGAGTATTCCCAAATCCCCTCATACACAGAATTGCGGGAACGCGGCAACATAAGCCCTTCGGCGGCATAATCGGCTATAAGTCGCACGATGTCCTCCGAATCCAAAAGATTCGCTTTGCGGTACTTAATCATAAAACTGTTATCTCCCAACTCATGCGGTCTTCGGCCGCAAGTATCCAACCTAAGCGACTATGGTCCTGCCTACCGTCAACCGTCAATCAATCGAAATCCCAACTCCCGATTCTGTTTCCAGCCACGATCCAGAACATAGCAAGGAAAATCATTGCGTTCCCTGATCCATTCCAAAGCAATCCTCAATTCCTCCTGACATCCGGGAGCAACCAGACAATTCACACACCCATCCCAACGATATTGCGGCAAACGGGTCATAATGCTCTTCATGAGACCATGCCACCATACCGCCTCGCCCACACGGACGAGAGGTTTATCCAATATCGGCACAACAACACTCAGATCCCGAACAGGACTTCCGGCGTCTCCGGCGTTCCCGGCGTTTCCGGTGTCCTCATCCCCCGACGCCATAAAATAAACCCGTTGCGCCTCCAACGGTTTCCCGTCCACAAAGACACAAGGGAAATCCACACACCGACCCCACATCTCCCCGGCCAGTCCCGGGTTCTCCCACAGCAACAGCGACATAACCTCTTTCGCATCCAAAGAGTCATCCGCCAAGCTCTCAGTAATCAACCCCAACAAATCCTCCACGGCCGACCGGAACGCCCCGTTCAAACACCTGTCCGCATCAACCCAACCGGCTTTTTGATACTTTTCCGCCGCCGACCGGCCCAGCCATTTCGCTACCGACCCGAAAACCAATTTGTTGGCGGTTTTCTTGATTTGAGCAACCTCAAGAGACCCCCGACACAACACAATCTTATTGCGCAGAAAAACAATGCGCGCCCCCAAAGGTTCCAAGCTCTCAAAATAAGTGCGCAAACCTGTTAGATAGGACACCTCCACAGGATTAATCTGCCGTTCCCAGGCCTTCCAATCAGGACGCTCAATGCGCACCTGATCCTCCACACCGCCTGTAGCCGCAAAAATACTGGGACTCATCCGTTCCCGCCAATATATGGCTTTGCACATCAGTTTGCCGCCAAACACATCCATCAACCGCAAAAACCGCTCGGAAAACTGGGGCGCCACAAAATAGATAACCGTACGCGCACCATTGGACAATTGCGCCCCCCACAAAAGTCCGGCTTTCAAGAACTCTTCCTCCTGATCTTCTCGCGTTTTTACGATAATACCCGCCCTCAGCTTCATATCGCCACCGCTGAAATATCGGAACCCCGCAGGCAACGGCCACTTAGCCTGTCTGTCCTGGGTTCTTTCCAGCCAGTTAGAAACGACAAAAAGATCGGAATGCGCTTCCCATTGTGCTCTCCAATCCATCTCCTGTGCCATCTTTCTAAACACCTCACTCAATAATATCTCTGCAAAGCCACAAAAACCTCAATATATAATATATAATCCTAACCCTTGATTAGGACAAAGAATCCTTTTTTTTGGCAATATCGACACAAAACGCGGCTGACCACCAACCTGATAGCACCAGCATAAAACAAAACAGCCAAATACGCAAGAGGCCAAAAATACGATAATCTTCAAGAAATTAGGATTCCGGAAAACAGCGCCATAGAGTTCAACCTCTGAAAACAAACCAATAGACCAGCACGAGGGAGCCCACAATCACGCGATACACCATAAACGTCTTAAAGGTAAACCGCTTCAAAAAATCCATGATAAACGCAATCGCCAAAAGCCCCACAACCGCGGCAACCAAGATCCCCACAATAAAAGGCCCATTGACATCAGCTATAACCATATCCTTAAGCTTAAACACTCCCGCGCCAAAAATCACAGGCGTAGAAAGCAAGAAGGAAAACCGGGCCGCCGCTTCACGGCTCAGCCTCAGAACCCGCGCCATAGTCATCGTCGCCCCTGACCGGGAAACCCCCGGAACCAACGCCACCGCCTGAGCCAACCCGATAAGCACCGTATCCTTAAGGGAAATGCTTTCCACCGGACGCTTCTGAGGGGCTTTATCCGCCCAAAACAAGACCACCCCAAAAACAATCAGCATAACCGCCACCACAGGTGTGTTCAAAGAATCAAAGAAATCATCCCAGAAAAACCCTGCCAACGCTGCCGGTATCGAACCCACGACCAACAACCAGAACAAACGCTCCTGCACGGCAACTTCCCCGGTCATCCTATCGCGGGACCTGGTAACCAGCCTATGAAGCCCTTGCCCGGCGCCCCGGAACAGCTTAAGCCAATCCCGCCAGAAGTAAGCCACCACAGCTGTTAACGTGCCGATATGCAAAGCCACGTCGAAAGTTATGCCCGGTGTATTGAACCCGAAAATTTCCGAGACCATAACAAGATGCCCCGAACTGGAGATAGGCAGGAACTCCCCCAACCCCTGGATGAGGCCTAAAATAATAGCTTCAAAAAAAGACATCATATCTCCCCCTTACTCATTAAAGACTATAGTTCGGCGCCTCTTTCGTTATCAGAATATCGTGAGGATGGCTCTCTTTGAGTCCGGCGGCTGTCATTCTGATAAACCGGGTATCCCGCTGCAAGGCTTTGATATCAGCCACGCCACAATACCCCATACCGGACCGCAACCCTCCGATCATCTGATACACGGTTTCCGCCAACGCCCCCTTATAGGGAACACGCCCCTCAATACCTTCGGGCACCAGCTTTTGATCGCTTTGCTGAAAATACCGGTCGCCGCTGCCGGACTTCATGGCCCCGATTGAGCCCATCCCCCGGTAGACTTTGAAACTACGCCCCTGATAGATCTCGATTTCACCGGGGCTCTCCTCGGTGCCGGCAAGCAGAGACCCGATCATGGCCACATGAGCCCCGGCGGCTATCGCTTTCACGATATCGCCGGAAAACTTGATTCCGCCGTCGGCGATCACCGGAATCCCCCGTTTGGTAGCTTCTCCGGAACAATCCATAATCGCGGTAATCTGGGGTACCCCGATACCGGCAATGACCCGTGTCGTACAGATGGAACCCGGACCGATCCCGACTTTTATCGCATCCGCGCCGGCGTCGATCAGATCTTTGGTCGCCTCCGCCGTCGCCACGTTGCCGGCAATAATCTGAAGATCAGGAAACTGTCGGCGTATCTCTTGAACCATCCGACGCACGTTAAGTTGGTGTCCGTGCGCCGTATCGACAACAATAACATCCACATGGGCTCCGCAAAGGGCCTCCACCCGTTCAAGGGTATCTTTGGCCACCCCCACTGCCGCCCCCACCAGAAGCCGCCCCCGGTCGTCTTTAGCCGAATGGGGATATTGACGGGCTTTTTGTATATCTTTTATGGTAATCAGACCCATCAGGGTCATATCATAATCTACCAAAGGCAGTTTCTCAATTTTATGCTTGATCAAAATATCCTTGGCGTTGTCCAACGTCGTCCCCACCGACGCGGTGACGAGACCCTCTTGGGTCATAACCTCCCTCAGGATGCGGTCGCCGTCAGTCTCGAACCGCAGATCCCGGTTGGTCACAATCCCGACGAGTTTGCCGTCCACCGTGACCGGCACACCTGAGATCCGGTACCTGGCCATAATATCCTGGGCTTCCCGGACCGTCGCATCGGGACCTAAATAGATCGGGTTTGTAATCACCCCGTGTTCGGAGCGCTTAACCTTATCCACCTCAAGGGCTTGTTCCTCAACGGTCATATTTTTGTGAATGATGCCTATGCCACCTTCACGTGCCATGGCAATAGCCATTTTTGATGTCGTCACGGTATCCATCCCGGCGCTCATCAGAGGAATATTCAACCTGATTTGAGGCGTTAGGTATGTAGCAACATCAACCTCGTTAGGTAAAACATCCGATTTAGCGGGAACAAGCAACACATCGTCAAAAGTCAGCCCCGTCCCCTCGCGTATTCTATCCGATACCATTCCAATCTCCTTCCTGATCCTGCTTGTCACACCTCGGCAGGATTTAGGACTAGTATAACAGAAAATATTCATTTTGAGTAGAGTCATTCTGACAAGTTTTTCATTTGCCGCTGTCGGCTGTCGGCTGTCGGTTGTCGGCTGTCGGTTGTCGGCTGCCGGCTCGCTGCCGAATTCTTGTCAAGCCCGCCTGCCGTGAATCCTTTATTGTTGAATTGGCTCTCGATCCGGCAAATCCTTGAAATATTTGATGAGGAAGGTACACCCATGTTCTATCGAGTCCGCCGTTTTATCCGCACACTCTTTCCGCGCATTCAGGATAAAGAGTTGGCTTGGGCGCGTTCCTTGCTTCCCGGCGAGGCTTGGTCTCTTTTCCGAAAACAGAGTCTGTCCGAACAAAGACATGCCCTGGACGTCGCCAAAGATTTGGCCCGCCGGACAAAGCCCGATCCCAAGCTCATCCCACCGGATCCTCCTTGGCAGACCCACCCCGATTCCCCTCAGCCACCCCCGGATCCCCCGCAGCCACCCCCGGATCTTCCTCAGCCAGGGCGAAATCCCACCGGGCTACAACCGGATCCACGGCAAATACGAACTCTGCTCACCGCCGCGTTGCTGCACGATTGCGGTAAATCCCGCATAGATATTAAAATGAAACACCGCGTCCTCGCGGTGCTGCTCTCCCCGAAACGGACCTCTCCCAAACCCCTGTTATCGCGTCTGGCTCTGCGCAGCAAAACAGCCGCTCTCGCGTTGGATATCTATGACCAACATGCAAGCTGGAGTTATGACTTAGCTTCCGAAGCCGGCTTGGACGAGGCTGTGCAAATTTTAATACGCGAACATCACAGACCTCAAAGCCATCTTGGCGAACTCCTTGAACAGGCAGATAAACGCCATTAGTCGCTTAGGTTGCAACAACATCAATAAAAAACAAGAAAATTAACATTCTGAATCCTGAATACTGAATACTGGATACTTGCGGTCGAAGACCGCATTAGTCGCTTTCGCACCCTCCGCAGGCCCTACTTGTAAAGATGAAGATGACTCACCGGTTTGCGGCTTTGGTTAATGCGTTCCAAAGTTTGGGCCAGCTCATTCTTTTCTTTTTCCACCTGTTCCAACAGATTCATCAGCACCCGGCGGCTCAGGCGCAGGCCGTCGAGTTGTTTTTCCAGCTCAATCACTCGTTTTTTCAGGGAAGCGGTTGCGTCCGCGTTGGTCATGGCAATCATCCTCTCAGCAAGAATAGGCTCACTAACATACCCGTTACCCCTATTCTATACGCGGGGAGTCTGTTTTAATCTTCGTTCAGATTATTTGACAAGATAACCCTCTCCATGGGACCTCAGCCGGTGAACGGCCGGAAACAGAAACAGACGGAAACAGGCGGAAACGGATTAATTACGGGAATTGACAATGATCGCTTATTGATGTAGGGTTTAGGTGTCCATCTACAATCCCTGAAAGAGGACTTGCCATGGTAAGAAGGAACTGGATTATCATGCTGTTGGCATCTCTGTTAATGATAATCGGTGGTTGCGCCATTGGATGCACCAAACAGCCAGACAACAATTCGATTCAACCGTCTGACACAGACTTAGAAACAAACCCTTATGAGGCTTTCGTGCAAAAGATTGAGAGTGAAAACTTGGACAAATACAGTATAGACATCGTTTCTATGTTGAATGAACATCTCTCACAATACACTTCATCCAGTGGTTACTTGTATTTGGACGCGGATGACATCACCAATATTGATTACACTCTTTCAAAATGCAATCTATCAAAAAGCAGCGAATCTGCTCTTGATGATATGATCATTAAAATCGACATCATCAAAAACGTGACGTTTAGCGCCGGATCAGCTGAAATGTATGTACTATTTGCTTTCGTTTTGAATGAGGATGGACAGTTCGATACTGTTTTGGATGAGGAGGTTACAGGTAGGGCCTCAGGTTTTAATTATGAACTCATGGATGTGACAGGAAATAGTCGAGACGAGATTATACTCCAAAAAAGCGTTCGCTACCATGAGTCTCTCAGCATTCTTGCATGGAACCCGAAACAAAGTAGTATGTCGATAATCTTTGACGAGGACCTGTTCCATTTTATGCTTAGTTATACCTATAAGAATAGCTATCACTTCGTTCCCACGTTTTCGGGAAGTTATGATATTAGACTTGACTCAAAGATATACCGTACAGAAAACGATATTATCGAAGAGGGCTCGACTCGGTTTGTTTATAATGGCGACGAATATATTGTCGGCGGCGCGTATTATGATTATCGGGCCAGGAGTGAAGCAATCGGAAAGATGCTGCGTGCCAACAACGAAGAATAATGGCGTATGGTTTTTCCAAAATGAGTCCGTGGAAAGTCAAAATGTTTCTAACACAGCCTTGACACGAAAACGTCAATGTGTTAGAATGTTAGATAATTGATTATGAGGTGTGCGCCATGCTGTCAAAAGAGAGCGAAACAGTTGAATATAAATCAATCGTCATTGATGATATAAAGAAAAGTGTTGTAGCGTTTGCAAATAGCGGTGGCGGGGTGCTTTATATAGGCATTGAAGATAGTGGCAACATAGCCGGATTGTCAGATGTCGATGCGGATATGCTGACTATTAACAATATGCTCCGTGATGGCATAAAACCAGATGTCACACTGTTTGCATACTGTCATATTGAGCAGTATGATGGCAAAAGCATAATACGGATAGACATTCAAAGTGGCACTGACCGCCCATATTACCTTGTCAGCAAGGGAATCCGCCCGGAAGGAGTTTATGTTCGCCACGGCGCAGCCTCCGTTCCAGCGACTGACACATCAATTCGAAAAATGATTAGAGAAACCGATGGGGACAGCTATGAAAAACTCCGTTCTATGGAACAAAATCTAACATTCGCGTCAGCAAAAGACGAATTTGCGAAACGAAAAGTACGGTTCGGTACTTCACAAATGGTTACACTTGGGATTATGAACTCTGATAAGATATACACCAACCTCGCTTTGCTTCTTTCGGAACAATGCGTTCACACAATTAAAACAGCTATTTTCCAAGACACAACACAACAGGTTTTCAAAGATAGGCAAGAATTTAGCGGTTCGTTGTTCAAACAAATTAACGATGTTTATAATTACCTCGACCTCAACAATAAAACCACGGCGACGTTCGATAAGCTCCTACGAATTGACAACCGCGATTATCCTGAATCTGCTTTACGCGAGGCTTTGCTCAATGCTGTTGTTCACAGAGAATACTCATCAAGTGGGAGTATCCTTATCAAGATTTTTTCCGACCGTATAGAGTTTATCTCTCCCGGCGGTTTAGTAAGTGGAATCGAAGTTGAAGACATTATGAGTGGCTATTCAGCCTGCCGTAACTCCTCATTGGCGGAGATTTTTTATCGTTTACAGCTTATTGAGGCATATGGTACAGGCATATTGAAAATATATGAAGCGTATAGAACATCTTTAGCTCAACCGAAAATCAAAGTCACACCCAACGTGTTCAAGATGATACTTCCTAACTTAAACGCTGCAACCGCAGTCAATGAAACACTGACACAGGAAGAAAACGTGATGAAATTTGTAAACGAAAACGGTTCTATAAACCGCAAACAAGCAGAAAATCTTCTCAGTATATCACAAACAGCGGCGGGCGAAGTCCTCCGCAAAATGAGAGAGCACGGTGACCTGATACGCGAGGGTCATTCAAGGAATGTTCGGTATTTTGTCAGTAAATAATGAGTCGTGTTAGAATGTCTCTGTGAACGTATTCCCTTTCTAAGTAAACTCAGCAATAATATTCATATACAAGGCTTCCTCGACTTCAAGATTAGGTTTGTCGTATTCATCAACTAAGACCACAACCCTGCTGCAGTATTTTTTATAGAGCTCTACAATAAGGTTTTTGAATATGTCCGAAGGAATTTCATCGTTAATGCGCTTTCTCATGTCACCTGAAAGAGAATTCTTCAGAATCTGAGCGGTTTCATTAGTAACTTATAGACGCGAAGCGTCAATAAAAAACAAGAAAATCCACATTCTGAATACTGAATACTGAATACTGGATGCTTGCGGGCGTAGCCCGCGTTAGAAAACATATTG
>Ga0082212_10009054_pt1 | contig 12877 bp, 9 predicted proteins | sample TergutNt197P3_FD_71548 | JGI IMG/M metagenome (GOLD analysis project Ga0082212, IMG submission 71548) | Neocapritermes taracua P3 segment gut microbial communities from Petit-Saut dam, French Guiana - Nt197 P3 | ecosystem: Host-associated > Arthropoda: Insects > Digestive system > Gut ... | reverse complement strand
AAAGCTTGCTCGGGAAGGTGATCCACTTCACCGTTAAGGATCATCTGAAACCCGCGAATCGTCTCAGAGATGGGAACCATCACTCCTTTTACTCCGGTAAATTGTTCTGCAACAGCAAAGGGTTGCGATAAAAAACGTTGAACACGTCGAGCGCGATTCACCACAATGCGATCTTCGTCCGAAAGTTCCTCCATACCCAAGATAGAAATAATGTCTTGCAACTCTTTATTACGTTGTAAAATTTGCACCACGCGCTGCGCAGTATCGTAATGCTCCTGCCCCACCACTGAGGGAACTAAGATGCGGGAGGTTGATTCCAAGGGGTCTACAGCGGGATAAATGCCCAACTCTGTTATCTTGCGACTCAGCACTGTAGTAGCATCTAAGTGGGCAAAAGTAGTAGAAGGAGCGGGGTCGGTTAAGTCATCTGCAGGAACATAAACGGCTTGCACCGATGTGATAGAGCCTTTTTTGGTAGAGGTAATTCGCTCCTGCATCGCGCCCATCTCAGAAGCTAATGTGGGTTGATACCCCACCGCAGAGGGCATTCGCCCCAGCAGAGCAGAAACTTCGGAGCCTGCCTGGGTAAAGCGAAAAATATTGTCGATAAAAAAGAGGATATCCTTTGTTCCGCTTCCTTCATCTCGAAACGATTCGGCAACTGTCAAACCCGACAAAGCCACAGACGATCGGGCACCCGGAGGCTCATTCATCTGACCAAAAACGAGGGTGGCCTGCGACTTTTCAAGCTCTTTGGGATCAACTTTGGAGAGATCCCAATGCCCTTTTTCCATACTCTGTTTAAAGGCTTCGCCATATTTGATTACGTCCGATTCAATCATCTCTCGAAGAAGATCATTTCCCTCTCGGGTTCGTTCTCCCACGCCGGCAAATACAGAAAAACCGTTGTGTTGCTTGGCAATATTGTGAATCAACTCCATAATAATAATGGTTTTGCCAACTCCGGCCCCCCCAAAGAGGCCAATCTTTCCTCCTTTTGCATAAGGCTCAAGCAAGTCGATCACCTTGATTCCTGTAAGCAACATTTCTCGAACGGTGGTGAGCTCTTCAAATTTTGGCGCTTCGCGATGGATGGGGTATCCCCCCTCCATATAGAGCTGGGGCATACCATCAATGGCCTCTCCTACCACATTCATCAAACGTCCTTTAATTTGCTCACCCACAGGCATTTTTATTGATCCCCCTGTGGATGTAACAAGCATTCCTCTTCGCAAACCGTCCGTTGAATCCATGGCTACGGTGCGCACCGTATCTTCGCCAATATGCTGCTGAACCTCCACAATGAGCGCTTTGCCATCGTGTCGAACAATTTCAAGCGCTTCATGGATGCGCGGCAACATCACTCCGTTATCGCCCTTTTTGTCAAAATAGACATCCACCACCGGCCCAATGATCTGAGAAATACGTCCTGAGACAGGGAGCGTAGAACCTCCGTTTGAAGCAGCTTCTATATCCATAACAACTTGTTAATATGTTTATTTACACCATTTTTACTATCAATGAATGGCGCAAATGTAACGTTATTAATTGAGAAAACAAAAAAAGGAGGATCTGTAAGCCGGGTTCTGTACCGTTGGGTTTCCCCTTAGGCTCCTATCATTTGTCTAAGCAACCTACCCCCCGACATCGGACGGACAGCCCTCAATCGTCGGTATATTTGGTCTTGCAGGCCGCAGGTGCGTACGCCATAAAGCATCTCTGCCCTACGCGGTAAGCCCTTACCTTACCTTTTCACCCTTACCCCAAGATAGATGGGGCGGTTATTTTCTGTTACGCAATCCGTAACCTCTCGGCTACCTGTGGTTTCCATAGCACGGTGTCCTCTCCTGCCCGGACTTTCCTGAGGATGTTAGACATCCCCCGATAGAACGATCCTCCGGCGGCAAAGGTAGAAAAAATCCAAAAAAGGGAAACATTATACTTTGAATCCTAATTGGGTTTGAAAAAGAATTTGCCCTTCACGAACTCCTTCAACATAGTGAACGCCCCGTTCAAAAGAATGAAAATAGTTCAAATCAACAACATCTTTGTAACGAGCCTCCACGTTAAAGTTGATTTGGAAAGAGATCATTTTGTTCATATCGGGTTCATTTTTACCATGATGGAGGCAATCTAGCGCCCACTCTACATACTTGGTGTTGTTGACGTGGTTGATGAGATCGATGTCTGAATAGGAAACAAGGTGTTGTTTTTGAAGAATTAAATCATTTTCACTTAGTTTGTGCAGTTTGTCGGGGATGGCATTGATGGCATCTCTTTGAATATTTACTTCTGCCAAATGGGGCAAAACTTGCTCCACCCGCAACATCCTTCGTGCGTGGATGTCCATAAGCAACCATGCGGAAGTGGCTATAAGAATGGGCGTTTCTTTGGAATCGTAGAGAATAAAATCTCTGAGGGCAAAGATACGCTCTACCCTTTTGTGCCAAGTCTCAATCCGCACAGTCTCATTCCATTCCGGCATACGAATCGCCTCAATCTTCATGCGAGACAATACCCACACAATATTTTTCTCAATCAGGTGTTGGTAGCCACAGCCATAGAGATTGGCATGCGATTCGGCAACATCCTGTGTTTTTTGCATCAAAGAGGTGAGGCGAAGGCGTTTCATACAATCCACATCGTGAGATGTTGGATGAAACGATACTGAAATCGATTGGGGGACAGTTTGATTTTCCATAGAGCAATATTAAGTGGATACAAAAATAGGAAAGAGTTTTGAATGAATAAGCGGAAAATAGTATAACTTTGCCGATTTGAATAAAGCATATCCATAATGACCACTAAGTTTGTTTTTGTTTTGGGGGGTGTAACCTCCTCTTTGGGAAAAGGTATCATCTCCGCATCGTTGGCAAAGTTGCTTCAGGCAAGGAATCTGAGCGTAACCATTCAAAAGTTTGACCCCTACATCAATGTTGACCCCGGAACGTTGAATCCCTACGAGCACGGAGAGTGTTTTGTTACGGAGGATGGCGCAGAAACAGATCTTGACCTTGGGCATTACGAGCGATTTCTAAACGTGTATACCTCAAGGGCAAATAACATTACTACAGGTAAAATCTATCAAACGGTGATTGAAAGGGAGCGAGAAGGAGTCTATTTAGGCAAAACGGTACAGGTAGTTCCACATATTACGGATGAGATCAAACGCCGAATGATGCTCCTTTCAAAAGCCAACAAATATGATGTAATTATTACGGAGATTGGCGGCACTGTGGGTGATATTGAATCGTTGCCTTTTATTGAGGCTGTACGGCAGTTGCAATGGGAGTTGCCGGACGATGGATGTGCCGTAATTCACCTCACCTTAGTTCCTTATTTGAGCGCTGCCAAAGAGTTAAAGACAAAACCTACGCAACACAGCGTGCGTATGTTGCAGCAAAACGGAGTTATCCCCGATGTTATCGTGTGCCGCACAGAGCACCCCATCTCTCAAGAGATGAAACGTAAAGTTGCCCTCTTTTGCAACGTTAGGCCCAATGCAGTGATAGAATCGATGGATGCAAGCAGCATCTATCAAGTTCCCCTCAACATGATGCGTGAAAAGTTGGATGAGATTGTTTTGGAAAAACTAAAGATTAGAGATACTTCAACGCCCAACTTCAAGCAATGGAAAGCCTTTTTGGAGAAACTTTATCACCCAAAAAGTGAAGTGGATATTGCTTTGGTGGGTAAATATGTGGAACTTCAGGATGCCTATAAGTCTATTTTGGAGTCGTTTATTCACGCCGGAGCAGCCAACGAATGCACGGTTAACGTGCATTATGTGAATAGCGAGCAATTGGATACCCACAATGTTACCGATTTATTGGGTGAAAAACACGGGATTCTGATTGCGCCCGGATTTGGCGAGCGGGGGGCAAACGGAAAGATCATTGCATCGCAATATGCGCGTGAACAACATATCCCATTTTTTGGGATCTGTTTGGGATTGCAAATGGCCGTGGTTGAGTTTGCTCAAAATGTGGCCGGAATAAAGAAAGCGAACACTACCGAGATTGATCCCGCATCTAGAGAACCGGTCATTGATTTGATGGAAGATCAAAAGCGGCTGATTACAAAAGGAGGAACAATGCGTTTGGGGGGATATACCTGTGTCATCTCCAAAGGAACTTTAGCCCACAAACTCTACGGAAAAACAGAGATTGTTGAACGGCATAGACATCGTTATGAAGTGAACAACAGCTATTTAGAACGACTTGAAGCAGCAGGAATGGTTGCAAGCGGCAAAAATCCGGACACGGGATTGGTAGAGATGATTGAAATTCCACAACATCCTTTCTATATTGGAGTGCAGTTTCATCCCGAACTCAAAAGTACGCCTGAAAATCCACAACCCATATATTTGGGATTTGTGAAGGCGGCAATGGAGTTTAAGAGAGGGATATGTGTTAAGTGTTAAGTGATGGGGCAGGAAGGATATCTATTCAATGATGTAAGGTCGCACAACCGGTACGAAGTGATGAATGGAGATTGTGTGGAACTTCTTAAGAAAATTGAGAATAAGAAATTTGATCTAATCATCACATCTCCGCCATATAATGTGGGAAAAACGTATGAGACAAGGATGAGTATTGAAAAATACTTAGAAACTCAAGAAGTAATTATTGCTAATCTAATGAGGATTCTGAGCGACAACGGAAATATTTGCTGGCAAGTAGGAAACTATGTGGACAAAGGCGAGGTTTTTCCTCTTGATATCTTTTATTATCAAATATTTAAAAAGCATGGATTAAAGCTCAGGAATCGAATTATTTGGCATTTTGGGCATGGACTCCATGCAAGCAATCGATTCAGCGGTAGGTATGAAACAATTTTATGGTTCAGCAAAACAGACAACTATATCTTTAATTTAGACAATGTTCGAATTCCATCAAAGTACCCTGGAAAACGCCATTTTAAAGGTCCAAAAAAAGGGCAGCTTTCATGCAATCCACTTGGGAAAAATCCGGGAGATATTTGGGAAGTTCTGTTGCATGATTGGGAAAGAGAAATCTGGGATATACCCAATGTAAAATCAAATCATCCCGAAAAAACGGAACATCCATGCCAATTTCCCATTGAACTGGTAGAGAGGTGCGTGTTGGCGCTTTCCAACCAAAACAGTTGGGTTTTAGACCCTTTTGCAGGAGCAGGATCTACGATCATCGGGGCGTTAAAAAACAACAGAAATGCCGTTGGAATTGAAAAAGAGAGCAAATACTGCCAAATTGCAAAACAGCGAATCCATGATCTTTGGGAAGGCAAACTGAAAACCAGGCCAATGAACAAGCCTATTCATGTACCATCTGCAAAGGATAAGGTTGCACAAGTTCCGGCAGAGAGTATCCCATTTGAAATATCATGAAATTATTGTATTTTACATATTTATGAAACTTGCGCAGAAATATTCTCATTTAAACGGAGAAGAGTATCTTCTTGTTCACCACAAGAACCTCTACAAGGAGATAGTTGGGGTGATAAAGTGCATTGATGCATCAAGATGCCTGACAAAAGTGAGTAAAGAAAAAACCATGCCGGGACGAATGCTCTACAGTCCCATCGAACTTAATAAAATTTTTAACGAAAATTTTAAAAATCTTGATTGGCACGAAACAAGGTTTACAATATTTTGCGACATGGACGAAATAATCCCCCTGTTCCTCTGTTGATATTGGGTCTTGAGCCATAACTGAGTATAATCTATGATAAAGTCAAATTAATGCAGCGTTCTTCTCTCATTTTTATTTTGTTTGGGTGTTTTTTCTCCATTGCGTGTGCATCTGCACAAAATAGTGCTCCCAAGCGTTATGGTTATAAGGTGGAGCATGTGTTGCCGCACGATGAACATGCATACACGCAAGGGCTGTTCATCCACAACGGCTTCCTCTATCAGAGTACGGGACAGCGAGGCGCTTCCTATTTGCAAAAGATAGATTATAAACAGGGGCGAATAGTGCAAAGCGTAGCGCTCAGGCCACAATACTTTGGAGAGGGCGCTTGTTATCATAACGGAAAAATTTATCAACTCACTTGGCAAGAGCAAACCTGTTTTGTATATGATGCCTCCACCTTAGCCCAAATAGGAACAATGACCTACCAAGGGGAGGGATGGGGACTCACTTCCGATGGTACGCACTTGATTATGAGTGACGGATCATCAACAATAACCTTTAGAGACCCTCAAACGTTTGCGCTCGTACGTTCAATTAAGGTGATCAATGGAAACCGAGCTGTGGAGTGGCTGAATGAGTTGGAGTACATTGAGGGAGAAATTTGGGCCAACGTGTATACCACAGATGAAATTGTGCGGATTGACCCCGCCACGGGAAAGGTGACAGGTATCATTGATCTCAAGGGCATCTTAGCGCGCCAATTTCAAACGCCGAGAACAGAGGTGTTAAACGGCATTGCTTATGATGCAGAAAACAAACACATTTATGTTACCGGAAAGTACTGGGCAAAGATGTACCGAATTTCATTGGTACCGAAATAATTTTTACAAGCGCCCATATTTCTGCATTAATATGATAGGATTGCTTGTACAGGATGGTGATCTGAGGGAAGGCGCGGAGGATCTTTTCCCATGCTGTAGGTATCGGTTAATATCCCATATCGCTCAACTGAATACTCTTTGGAAACAAAGATATGGTCTATTCGGCTATCAGATACGGCTTTAATATCAAAATTGTTGAAAGTACCGTTGTAAGCATAACAAACCTTGCTTGCTTGATAAGCATCTCTAAACACACCTGATTGTGCAATCAACTGATAACTTTGACTGTATTGGTCAACATTAAAATCTCCGGTTAAGATCACCCGTTCATTGCTTGTCATCTGTTTTATTTTGGCAAGCACCAACTTGGCGCTCTCGGCACGGGCAACCACTCCAATATGATCAAGGTGAAGGTTAAAAAACCAAAAGATTTTCCCCGATTCTCTATCTTGAAACCTTCCCCAAGAGCACACTCGAGGCAGAGCGGCATCCCAACCCACGCTTGCTGTTTGGGGTTGCTCCGACAACCAAAAGTGTCCGGACTCCAACAAATCAAAACGCGCTTTCTTAAAAAAAATGGGGGAAGCCTCCCCTTGGATATCGCCATCTTCTCTTCCGGCGCCCACAAAATGGTATTCGGGCAAGGCTGTTAACAAATCGGTCAACTGATTGTAAAGCACCTCCTGCGCTCCCCAAATATCAAAGTCATGAAAACGTACAAGTTGCGCAATCACAGGCGCGCGAACATCCCATCCATTCCCTTGATCAATATCATAGGTATTGTAATAGCGAATGTTGTAGGTGGCCACACTCATTTTTTGCCCATAAGCGAAGGAGCAAACGAGTATCAAATACAGTGTGATAAGATATCTCATGGATGCAACGTTGGTGGTTTGATTTTTTCGATGATTTCATAAGCAGAGTCAAACCCTGCCTTGACAACAGCCACAATAACCGTTCCATCATTATAGCCCCACAGGTGCAAAACTTCGTAAACACGGTTAAACGACTTTAACATTTTTTTATCAATTAGCGCCAAATGGTTGTGGTAAAATTCTATCGATTTCCTCTTCTTCCCTTTGGGCACCTCCACATCTTTTGTGATCAAAAAACCATCTAAGGCAACAAGTACCCCACTATATGCCGTGCCGCATGCCATTTTTACGTATTTGCGGTCTGCATAGTACTTGCCCTCCTTTTTGGCTTTGATTAAACACTCCTTAGCGTTGTCCATATAGCGCACTGCCTCACAATAATAGTTCTCCCTCACTTCTTTTTGCTCTTGAATTGACATGGATTTTTTTTTGATTAACAGCGCAAAGGTAGTAAAAAATGGAGAGCGTTTCTAAATTATGCGTACCTTTGCCTCAATAAATAACAATTGTTGGGGGTGCCTTTAACAAGCTGAGAACATACCCCTATCACCTGATGCGGATAATGCCGCCGGAGGAAAATATGATGAAAAAAAAGATGCTTACGGGGTTTTTGTGTCTCCCCTTTTGGCTCGCAGCCCAAACACAACAAAATCAAATTCAGTCTCAACTAATTGATCCTGTGCGCAATTTAGACAGCGTTGTTGTATCGGCAGTTTCTGCGGAAAGCAAATCGCCCATCGCACACACACAACTGCACCTTGAGGATTTAAAAAAATCTCCGCCCACCATGCTGCTCCCATTCTCCATCAACCTAACGCCTGGCGTGGTGGGAATCTCTGAGAATGGCACTGGAGTGGGCAATTCTTATTTGCGCATTCGGGGCAGTGACGCCTCTCGTATTGGCGTAACGCTCAACGGGATTGCGTTAAATGATGCCGAATCGCAAGAGGTTTTTTGGGTTAACCTTCCGGCGCTTACCTCCTTTTTGGATCGAGTACAGGTGCAAAGGGGCATGGGAAGTTCCATTGCCGGCCCGGGCGCTTTTGGAGGTGGCATCCATTTACAAACCATGGGCGTATCGCCCGATGCTTACGGAGAGATCAACTTCTCGGCCGGATCTTATCAAACCTATATGACCATGATTGGAGCAGGCAGCGGTGTACAAAAAGGATTCTCCTTTGATTTGAGGTATGCCCAAAACCAAACCAAAGGGTACATTCGTAACGGGAAGGCAAATATGCATTCAGGATTTGCACGAGCAAGTTATGCGGCAGGCAAACATGTTATTAGACTCAATTGGATTGGAGGAACACACGTTACCGGAATCACATGGGAAGGCGTTTCTCCCGAAATGATGGCTCTTGACCGCCGCTCTAATCCTGCGGGAGCCTATTCCGATGCCGCAGGGAACATTCACTATTACGACAACGAAACGGATAACTACACCCAAAACCACCTCCAATTTACTTGGCTCTATGCCCCAATGGCAGGTGTTCACTGGAGTACCACGCTTAATTATACCCGCGGAGACGGGTATTACGAAAACTACAAACAAAACCGCAGATATTCAGATTACGGCTTACCCGATCAAGAAGTTGCAGGTGCTATGATGAAGCGCAGCGATATGATACAACAAGCCAAGATGGGAAACAGCCACTATGTACTCTCTTCTATTTTTGACTACCGAAAAGCACATTGGCATCTTTTGGGCGGAATCACAGGGTCTTTATACAGTGGCGCTCATTGGGGCAATTTGGTGTGGGTTATGTATCACAAAAATATTCCATCCAATTATCAATGGTACAAAAACCACTCAATAAAGTATGACGTAAGTCTTTTTGTTAGATCTGAATATACATTTGAATTAAAGGAACTTACTCTATATGCCGACCTTCAATACCGCACCATTGACTATAGCCTGTCAGGTCCGGATAAAGACTTTGTACCCATAGACCACCATTCCCAATTCCATTTTATTAACCCCAAAATAGGGCTTGTCAAACGATTTCCAAAGAATCATCAACTCTCTTTGGGATGTTCAGTTGGACACAAAGAGCCAACCCGAAGCGACAATATAGAGGTGATCAAAGCGGGACGACCCAACGATTTGAAACCTGAATCGATGCTTGATTGGGAATTTGGGTATCGTCATACTCGCCACAACGCTCAATATAACCTAACGCTCTACTATATGGAGTACAAAGATCAATTGGTACCCACAGGTAAACTCTCCGAAACCGGATATGTAGTCAAAGAAAACGTAGCCTCTAGCTATCGTGCCGGATCGGAGTTTGCATTGGGATGGCAACCCATACAATTCCTAAAAGTTGAGGGTAATTTATGTTTGAGTATCAATCGAATAAAGGAGTACACTGCATGGGTTGATCTCTATGACAATCCCAACAATTGGATGCCTCTCCCGCAGCGTCAGGAACACTACAAAAATGTTTCGCTTGCCTATTCGCCCCAATGTACAGCCGCCATGCACATTGAAACCAAACCGTGGAAAAGAACAACCGCCTCCTTTAGGGGCAAATATGTTGGAAAACAGTATTACGACAATACAGGAAATGCCTCCAGATCACTCCCCTCTTATTGGACAGGAGGAGTTTGGTGTTCTCATCTTCTCTTGAAAAAAAATGGAAAACAGGCAACTCTATCACTCTTTATTGACAACCTCTTTAACCAAAAGTATATCGACAACGCTTGGGTATATCGTGCAGCTTTTGCTGATGGCAGCGCTCAATACCTTGAAACAGGGCTCTTTCCACAAGCCGAAATCAACTTTACCTTGAGCCTCTCTTGTACATTCTAAATACTTTTGATTGCAAATTTTGGGATCAAGTAACCTAAACTTTTATATCTTTGCCACACTAACATAATCATCCAAATAGTATCATGAAGAAAAAACTGTTCATCATTATCACTGCTCTTTTGGTGGGTCCGCTGCTTCAAGCGCAAACCAAAGGAAAAGCAGGCGTACAACAAGTAGTGCAACAACTGCAACAAGACTCTCTCTTTCAAGATGCAGCGGTAGGCATATTGGTCACCGACCCTCAAGGAAACGAAGTAGCTTCGTGGAATCCCGATATGCCGCTTTTGACCGCATCTACCATGAAAACCATCACCACAGGAACCGCTTTGGTTGCTCTTGGTCCTGATTATCGTTTTACTACACGTATTGCCTATTCCGGAGAAATCTCTCGTGGTACTTTGTATGGCAATTTGTACATTATTGGCGGCGGCGATCCTACCTTAGGCTCTTTGGATTCCTTAGCCACGCCCATAGATTCAGTATTTACTCATTGGGCACAAGCGTTAAAGAAAGCAGGCATCAATCGAATTAACGGTACCCTTGTGGCAGACGACCGCTTCTTTACCCATGAGGTGATTCCGGGAACTTGGTCTTGGGGCAACTTAAACTCCACCTCCGGCGTAGGCCCCAGCGGACTCTCTTTTTACGAAAATCGTTTTAGGGCTACCCTTTTCCCCGGACTTAGAGAAGGAGACAAAGTGATCATTCGAAACGAATACCCTTTTTTCCCAGATATGCAGTTCGATAACCGCCTCACTACGGGGGCATCACGATCTCGAAGCCGTACTTCTGTTCGGAATTCAGACATTACGCCAATCATTCAACTCACAGGCTCTGTAGCAGCCGGCGTTGACTCCGTTGCCATTGCAGGCTCCAACAAATTCCCTCCCCTCAGCTGTGCCTGGCAGTTTGACAAATTCCTCAACAAAAGCAACATTGTTACTACCCAAACCATTCGAATGATCGATCCCAAACAAGATCCAAAAACAGAATCGCTCACCTTAGTTGCCTCTTGGGACTCTCCAAAATTGAATGATATAATTTGGGTTACCAACCACATTAGCAACAACTTTTTTGCAGAAACCATATTAAAAACTTTAGGTAAAGAATGCACCGGAGTGGGCGCGTACGATTCGGCATACGTGGCTGTGAACAGAGTACTCCGTCAAATGAATGTTCCTTTAAGGGGATTAACCATGGCCGACGGAAGCGGTTTGTCAAGGCAAAACTACGTATCGGCACGCTTTTTTTGTAACTACTACTCCAAAATGAAAGAGAGCCCCTTCTTTCCTCAATTTTTTGAGTCGTTTCCTGTACCCGGAGGCTTTGGTACACTCAGAACCGTTATTGTAAACGCTCCCAATAAAGAACGTATTCACGCCAAAAGCGGAACTTTAGCTAATGTACGCTGCTACGCAGGTTATGTGGATGCCCCTTCGGGTATTTATACCTTTGCCATCATGGTAAATAACTACAGCGCTACACAAGCCCAAATACAGGTAGGTGTTGAGCGCTTCATGACATCACTAACCGAACTGTAAACCATCACACACAAATCACCATAACCAACACTAATAAATTCATAAACATGAAACTTTCTGACATCGCAACAAAACTCCCCGCCTCCCCCATCCGCAAACTCGTTCCTTATGCCGAAGCAGCTAAAAAACGCGGCATAAAGGTGTATCACCTCAATATTGGTCAGCCCGACATTGCTTCGCCCAAAGAGGCGCTTGATGCCGTAAAAAACGCCGACCTCAAATTGGTTCCCTACCCCCACTCAGCCGGTATTGAAAGCTACCGTAAGAAATTGGCAGGATACTATCAACAAATCAACATTCCCATTACCGAGAATGATATGATCATCACCACAGGGGGTTCTGAAGCAGTTCAAATGGCCTTTCAAATTTGCTGTAATCCAAACGACGAAGTAATTGTTATGGAACCTTTTTACACCAACTACAACGCTTTTGCCCTGCTCACCAATGTACGGCTCAAACCCATCACCACCACCATTGAGAGCGGCTTTGCCCTTCCTCCCATCAGTGAATTTGAAAAGTTGATCTCGCCAAAAACCAAAGGGATTATGCTGTGCAACCCGGGAAATCCCACAGGAACGCTCTACCCCAAAGAAGCACTGCTACAGTTAGGTGAGATTGTAAAAAAATACAACCTCTTTCTCTTCTCAGACGAAGTGTATCGCGAATTTTGCTACACAGACGAACCTCACTTCTCCTGTATGCACATCCCCGGCTTGGAAGATAACGCCATTTTACTTGACTCTGTTTCTAAACGTTACAGTTTATGCGGCGTAAGAATTGGTGCCATTATCTCGCGCAACAAAGAGGTGATGAGCGCCGCTTTGCGTTATGCGCAAGCACGATTGTGCTCCCCCGCTTATGGTCAGATTGCCGGTGAGGGCGCATTAGACACCCCTCCCTCCTACTTTGCAGCCGTGCGCAAAGAGTATATGGAGCGCCGAGATTTGATGGTGGAAGCGCTAAACAAAATGCCGGGGGTATTTTGTCCCAACCCCATGGGCGCTTTCTACGCTACCGTCCGCCTGCCTATTGACGATTCCGAGCGTTTTGCTCAATGGCTTCTTGAAGATTTCGACTACAACAAAGAGACCGTAATGGTGGCTCCGGCAGGCGGTTTTTACGCTACTCAAGGCAAAGGAATAGATGAGGT
>Ga0082212_10009053_pt1 | contig 12880 bp, 10 predicted proteins | sample TergutNt197P3_FD_71548 | JGI IMG/M metagenome (GOLD analysis project Ga0082212, IMG submission 71548) | Neocapritermes taracua P3 segment gut microbial communities from Petit-Saut dam, French Guiana - Nt197 P3 | ecosystem: Host-associated > Arthropoda: Insects > Digestive system > Gut ... | reverse complement strand
CTTGTGTTTTATTTGTTATTATCTGTTGGGTTAATAGGGGCGTTAACTTACGTTGTTATTTATAGCAAAAAAGTCCATAGTAAAAACCAAAATGCCATTGATGAGATACGTTCTATGAGTTTACAAATCACTGAAGCCCAAAAAAAGGAAGTTGTTTTAAATAAAAACCTAGATTTGTGGAAAAGAATTTCTTCTTCAAATTCACACAGCAGCAGATACATTGCAAATTTGAATTTCGAGCTTGGCAAGCTATATAAAAAATACTACATACTAGAACCTGAAATATCAATTTCCATACCTGAGGAAGTTGAATTACACGGTAAAAGTGAACACACAAAAGTGGTAAAAAGTGAAGTTACCCTAAACTTCAGTTCAATTAGCGATAAGCATATTTTTTATTTTTACAGTCTATTCCAATTCTGCCTGGTTATGTTACGATTAAATCTCTTATTCTGAATAAAGAGAGAAATATTGATGCTGCGACTATGAATCAGATTTTGAATGGTAATATGATAGAGATAGTGAGAGCTAATATGGTCTTTGATTGGTACACTATACTAAATAGATGAAATGATGAAGATAAAGCTGTTTTTTATTTTTACTCTACTGTTTTTCAGTGTTAATGTATATTGCAGCTGTAAAGGTATTATAGAAAGCATAGAAATTTGCAAAGAACATACTTGTCGGCAATATATTGGCAATGAGGACTTTATCGAGCACAGAATACTAGGGTTAAGTAGCAAAACAAGATAATGATGAAATGGTCTTTCATCACTCTAAGCATGGGGTAATGATGAAAAAAAAATATTTCGAGAGCGTTTTCAAAGTTGGCAATCAAGAAGTCTATGATTTTATTAACATAGCAAATTTGCGTGCAAAACAATATTTCTTTATAAACGATCGAAAAACAAGTTATACTGATCAGGACGATATAATAAAGGGAGCAGTGGAGAGTGACTTGGACGTCTTATCACAATACAATGATATGAAAAGCATTTTTATTGATGAGGAATCAATTAATAAGATAGTCAGTGAAATGGAAAAATTTTACCTGCGGTCTTCGGGAGCTGCAGAAGAAAGGATATTAGATAATTTTAATTGTAAGATGGTGAGTTTAGATTCAATTTTCTACTTTTCTTCTGATACATGGAGAATATGGATGAATGGGAGGTTGTTTTCAAACGCTAAGGATTTAAAAGTTCATTCGGTGACTGAAAACTATGTAACTTTTGTATGGACTGTGGACCAAAAAGTGGTAAAAAAGCGAGCGAATAATTCTCAGAATGTAAATTTAGGTGATGGGAACGTTAAGTTCACGCTCTATCCGGACCAAAAATTTGACTTAGATAGCTTATCTATTAGATAATTTAACATATGTGCGCTTGTAGCTTAGTTGGATAGAGCGTTGCCCTCCGGAGGCAAAGGCCGTGGGTTCAAATCCCTCCAAGCGCATTAGATTTGACAATAGTATTTTTGCATAAGATAATATAAAATGTTTATTCAAAGCATAATTATGTCTAGTGGTACTATAAACAAAGTCATATTAATTGGTAATTTAGGAATGGATCCTGAAATCAGAACTATGCAAAATGGAAAAGAGATGGCAAGTTTTTCAATTATCTTCTCTGCAATACTTTCTGCGTTTTCAACATTAATCAATGCTCTTGCATGGCCCATAGACAATTTTTTTTCATTGATCATCGTTTTCACACTGCCAGGGAGCGACAACATCCGAATCATATTGGTCATGTGACTGCGGCTTTTGCCTACAGTTGAGGCTAGTTCTTCATGTGTATAAGAAAACTCATCTATCAGTTTTTTGTATGCTTCACCTTCCTCTATTGGATTTATATCTTACCTTTGTATGTTCTCAATGATAGATAATTCCAAGCATTCCTTGTCGCTCAAATCTTTTACAATGACTGGCACACTATCGAGGTTTGCAATCTTGCTTGCTCGCCAACGACGTTCCCCAGCTATTATTTCATAACCGTCATTATTTGAATCTTTGTGCACTACGATGGGCTGTATAATGACATTTTTCTCTATGGAACTTGCGAGTTCTTTTAATGATTCTTCATCAAAGTGCTTTCTTGGCTGGAATTTGCTTGGGTGCAGTAGTGAAATAGGTAAATACTCTTGCCGATCCTTTTTATTATCATAATTATCACCTATAAAACCAGCAAGACCTCTGCCCAGGCGCCTATCATCTTTCATACTATGCCCTCTCTCACCAGCTTCTTCTCTGGGCAGCCGCTTGCATGCTTTTTCAAAATCTCCTTTGCTAGGCTTATATATGCTTGTGCGCCAGGGCATTTAAGATCGTATACAATAGCGGGTTTACCATGGGAAGGTGCTTCCGATAATCTCACATTACGCGGAATGATGGTCTCATATAGTGGAATAATAGTTTTATACACCTTGTCATTTAAATACTGACAAATGTCATTTTTAATCTGTTTGCTAAGCTTGTTGCGCTTGTCATACATTGTGAGCAATATCCCTTCTATTACCAGGCAAGGGTTTAAGTTGTTTCTTTTTATTAGCTCCACAGTTTTAACTAGATGACTCAGTCCCTCCAGAGCAAAAAATTCACACTGAAGAGGAACAATAATAGAATCAGCAGCGGTCAAGGCATTAATGGTGAGTAAACCAAGTGATGGAGGACATTAAATAATTATGTACTCATAATTATCATGTATTTTTTCTAATGCGCTTTTCAGCACAAATTTCCCCCGCTCAAGTTGTGATAGTTCAATTTCCGCAGCCGATAAATCAACCACTGACGAAATTAGCGATAAATTTGGAATTTCCTTTATGTCGAAAATTGCTGATCATATCAGTTTCTTTTCGCTAATTAGTAATATTTTATATATATTTTTTTCTTCCCTGCTTCGATAAGAAGTCCCAAGCCCGGTGCTAGCATTTCCTTGAGGGTCAAGATCTACTAGTAAAGTGCTTTTTCCTACAGCAGCAAAGGCCGTCGATAAGTTTATACTAGTTGTAGTTTTACCAACTCCACCCTTTTGGTTTACTATTGCAATAACCTTGCTCACGCCTTTTATCTTACGTATAAAATAACTCTATTGTATATATGCTGGAAATTTTTGCATTAGAAAATTTTTTTTGCCTAAAATTAAACTGTTTTTTTTTTTGCTTTTTGTAGTACACTTTGCACTTTGTTTCCCAATCCATTTAGGGTGAATGGCTTTGGTAAGAAGTGGAAATCTTCTACATTAATGGTGTCATTCTTCAAAAACGCATCTTCCTCATATCCAGAAATAAAAATGACATTGATACCTGGTCTGTGAATTAGAGCTTCTTTGACTATTTCTGGGCCGCTAACTTCTGGCATAATCACATCAGTGATTATTAGATCTATGTGTAAACTTTTTTCGCTTATCATTTCCAATGCCTTGTTGCCCGTGCTAGCTTCTATTACATCAAACCCTTTTCTTTGTAATGCTTTAGTAGTGAATTCTCTTACTGAATCTTCATCTTCGATCAATAAGATTGTACCATTGCTTCTAACTTCATTTATTACTGGTTTCTCTATTTCTTCACTGCTTTCCTCTCTATGGTTTTCATCTGATATGTGAACCATAGGCAAAAATATGATAAATTTAGTCCCATGATTTATCTCACTAGCAACATAGATATACCCTTCGGTTTGTTTAATAATACCATATACAGTGGAGAGACCAAGACCTGTACCAGAGGTAATATCTCTAGTAGAAAAGAATGGGTCAAATACTTTTTGAATTGTATCATGCGTCGTTCCACATCCTGTATCGATTACTTCAATTACAACATAATTTCCATGTTCAATCGCTTCTTTGTCTGGAGAAAACATATTCTTAGGTGTAGAATTTAATGAATTGATCTTTTTATTAAAAGTTCGTATGGTTAGTTCTCCACCCGTTTCCATGGCAGCACTGGCATTTATTACTAAGTTAAGTATAACTTGCTCTAACTGTCCTTGATCAGCCCTCACCATACCTAAATCCCTACCGTAATAAGCAGTGAATTTTATGTTCTTGCCTATTAATCTCTTTATCATTTCATAAAGATTAGTTATCGCACTGTTTACATCAATAATTTTTGGTTGCATTGTCTGCCTTCTTGAGAAAGCAAGCAACTGCTTAACTAAATTTGATCCACGTTTAGCATTTTGCTGTATTTGTATTATATTTCCAAAAGATGGATCACTAGCTGAATGCTGAAGCAAAAGCAAATCACAAAATCCTATTATTCCGGTTAGTATATTATTAAAATCATGCGCAATACCACCTGCGAGCTGCCCTACAGCTTGCATTTTTTGGTAATGCTCAAGTTTTATCTCCAGGTTTTTATGCTCAGTGTTATCGACAAAATAGCAGAGTATGAACATCGTTCTATTAAGAAGAAACTTATTGAAATATACCTTCATGTTATCGTTGTTGCTGAGCTGCACATCAAAGGATGCGTTATTTATTCTATTACTCGAAAAATACTCACGTGTTTTCATATAATAGTCGTCTGATATCAGTGTAAAGATCGAATTGTTATCTAGACCTGCAAGCTTTATTAGCACCCTATTTTTTTTTTATAAAGTTACCGTTTACATCGCACTGTGCAATAGCGATTGATGAATTTGTAAAACATGGGTGTAATTGATAATCAATAACTTTTGATTCAACTGGCGTAATAAAGCCATATATATAGTTATGATGGTGTTTATCACAAAACATGGCAGCGCTCATATAAGCCTTAAATGGAATACCACTTACGGTACAAAACAAAACTTCATTATCAGTTGCTGTTTTATTATACTTAGATTGAAATAAAAAATCATTGATTGAACTGCCTCTTTCAAGTTTTTTCAGTTCAAGTATGTCTAAAATCCTTTGATTTACAGATAAAATCATCCCTTTAGCATTTGCAATGTAAGTTCCTATATTATGCTTTTCTATTAATTCTTCGTATACCTGCTCTTTGTTCATCTGTGTTGCTTTTAACACAAAATACCCATGTGGTCTTGCTATTGGTGCTAGTGATAAATTTAGAGCCTTATTACTACTTATAACAACTTGGGGATTATCTGGTACTGGTTCAAAAAGCAAAAGAAAATTAGATATTTTATCTTTCTTGTTTAAGGCAATGCATACCTGTACAGAAGAGTTATTTTTCAGCGCATGGTACAGCGCCTTCTTGTCTTTCTCTGAAATATTCCCTATTTCAAGAATCTTGTCTAATGTAACGTCATTATCTATATGATCTTTGAATCTTTCGTAGAACCTTGCGTCAGCATAAACAATACCCTCATCTCTGTGTAAAATAAGACAAAATTCTGTATTATGATTTAGTGCATTTGCAAATATTGCATTTTGAAATTCTATGATATTAAGTAGGCATCTATAGCGTTTTACATGATGTACTATAAATAGAGTTATTGAAGTGCTAACTAGCAGGTTAATCTCTATATTAGTATGCTGGTCATATATATCAAAAAAGTAAAGTGTTGATATTACTATTGGAGGTAAAAACATAATGACTACCATAGCGATAATTGGCATTCCATGATTTCTCAATATGAAGTCAACTCTGTTCTCTTTCTTGCTGTCTATGTATCTTTTACTCATTGTTTTATTATATTTATTTAATTATTATAGAATTATCAACATCTTTGATAGGTAATTACTACTTAAATCTCTCGAATATTGGTACTGTTGACAAAACATTATGAACGAACAAAAAATGCAAGCTTTTGAATGGTTCTGTGCACTAAGAAATAAAATTGTGGAATCTTTTTTGTCAATTGAAGAACAGTCATCTACAGATCCAAAGATTGAAAAAAGAAAATGGGATCGTCCAGGTGGTGGAGGTGGCGAATCTACAATTATTTACGGTAATGTTTTTGAAAAAGTAGGGGTAAACGTTTCAAAAGTACATGGAAAATTCGCAGATTCAATTATAAATGAAATTCCTGGTGCAAGCGAGAGCGATGGGGAATTTTGGGCAAGTGGCATATCTTTAGTGTCTCACATGCAATCTCCTCTGATTCCTGCAGCACATATGAACACAAGGCTGATGTGTACATCGAAACAGTGGTTCGGTGGAGGAATGGACTTTACTCCAATATATAAAAATGAGGAAGATTATAAGTATATTCATGAATCAATCAAGGCAACATGTGATGAATTTGATACTGAGTATTATCCAAAATTTAAGGAGCAATGTGACAGCTACTTTTTCTTACAGCACAGAAAAGAACCACGTGGCATTGGTGGAATTTTCTATGATAATCTGAATTCTGGCAACTGGGAAAGTGACCTCAAATTTACAAAAGCAGTGGGCGAAACCTTTTTGGAGATCTATTTGCATATAATATGTCAACATATGCAAAAGCCTTGGACGAAAAAGCAGCGAGAGGCCCAATTAATAAAGCGTGGCAGGTACGTAGAATTCAACCTGCTATATGACCGTGGTACAAGATTTGGTTTAATGACGGGTGGTAATCCAGATGCAATTATGATGTCAATGCCGCCTCTTGTTAAGTGGTTGTAGGAATTACAAGCCTAAATGCATAACTTAAAGGCAATTTTCAACAATAAGTACGTCATTGTAGCTGATAGAAACAAAAAAACTACTTGACAAATTCCTCCAGCACCCCTATCATGGTATTAAAGCTATTTATTTAGCTTCAATCTGTGCAGATTAAACGACGAAAGTATCACGTAGTTGGCGTCTTATGTTTAATTTTTTGCACTATATGCACCTCATGTCTTTATTAATTTCACCTAGACTTCTAGGTTTTTGCCTATATAAGCTGAAACGCGCTTATAAGTCGTTTAAGACAGTATAGTACACCAATTTGCAGGATTAGAGAGTGAGCAACTTCTACCACGGGATTTCTTTTGCCTTATTTTCTGCTTAGTAAATTTCTTAACATTTAAACCAAGGTTAGTTGTAGTTTAAAAGCAGCTAAATTGCAGCGTTTAAGACTTAAAAAAACGCCAATACTAGAAATAACAATGGCCGGGGTCTCTTTTTCCTTTTTCTCCATTTAGTAAATTTCTTAAATATTTATTACTAAAGTAGTACCTTTGATCCCAGTGTCGAGTACTGGGATGACACCATCCTTTTTTTCTGGGTGCCAGCTTAGTATTGTTTCAGGATTGTTGATTCTATCGATGATTGCAACTTCTGTGACATCTGTATTGGTAGCTGGCGGCACTACATACACAATGTCAAAGCCCACCACTGAATTGAAAGAGGTGAGTATTCAAAGTCCAGACAACAACAAGGCTTGTGAAATTTAACTTGGAGTAATCTAGCTTCATCTTTTAGAACCTGTTTAAAATCTTCGTAATAGGAGAGAAATGAAGGAGAGAACAATCATCTGTAAGCTAGTGTTGAGTTTCCGCTCGCAATTTTTCCACAATCATCTGCATTTTCTAACCAAGCAAAAGATCTCTCAACAACCCATCTTTTTGGCAATACGACGAAAGTGTGTAACTCACTTCGCTTTATTACTTCAACAGTCGATAACTCCTCGTACAAGTTTTGAATTTTATCATAAGCACTGCTAATGCTTTCTTGATCATTAGAATCTTTTACGTTCTCGATATCATATATTTCTTTGTAAAGATTTAGATATTTTTCTATTTCCTGAGTAACTTCGCACTTATCTGAGGCCTTAAGAGAAAAAAAATGGAAAAGCCATTTATCCTTGTCAGGTACCTTGGAGTCCCACATTAGCCCTATTGGCCACTTTTCATTGAAATTGTCTTTCAATTTCTGCATTTCATCCTTTTTTCTTTTAGCAAATTCAGTAACATCTTTAACCGCTTCTTTTTTGTAAGCTAATTGTCTAGCTGATTGTCTGCATATCTTCATGTCTTGTTTGTCTTGACTATCCTTAAAAAGACATTTAGCCATATTTTGCTCTGTATCCATAAACACCCCCTAAATAAAATTACCTAAAAATAATATGTAGATTGGAAGTTTATCTTATTATAATTAAAAAGCAATTCTTAAATTATACTTGAAATAGTTTTTTTACAAAGAAAAAACGACAGTAAAAGTATTTAGCTTTACTTCAAAATAACTTGGAAATACAATAAGTTTTAAAATTAAACTTTCAAGAAAATATGCATTTCTTCAGCATCACACAAAATCGAATTATTGACTCCGTTCAAAACCGCAAAAAATACGTATATTTGCGAGAGCTTGTTGGGTAAAAATTGGGTTGTGAAAATAAAGATGTAAAACTTTTGTAACAAAGGTTAGGCAAACTAGTTCGTACGTAAATTTAGCGAAAATAGGCTAATATAGCTGGCTTTGGGGTATAGCAATATTACTATATTAAAAAGTTCGCACAAGTTACGCGGTAGACCAACTGATTCCAAAACAAAAAGTTCTCACGGCCCTTAGCTTTTGTTGCTAAAAGCAGCTCTGTTATTTAAGTTATTAATAATAAAATTTTCTAAATTAATAAAAATAACCTAAGAATAATTGAATGGAGAGTTAACGCAAATTTATAGCAAAAACAAAGTTGAAAAATAGATAAAAAATCATATATCGAGCCTGTTAAGAGCATTTTACTCTAAATTACTCCAGATTAAAAATTTTTTCTAAAATAGTAGTTGACAAGTTTTAAAGATGGAGTAATATGTCTAAAATGGTTTAGAGGTAAATCTTTTATGGTATATGGGAGAATGCAGTTTTGTTAATTTGAAGGTAGACAATTTGCAATATAAAAGTATTTCAAGTGTGGTTCCTATGGAGGATCTAAGCTCCTTCAAATTGAATGTTGGTGTTATGTGGTAAATAGGTTGGTGTGTTATGGAATCTGATAAAGACATTGATTATCTTTCAGACTCTGCTTCAATTGGTGACATGGAAAGTGTTAAGTTCTTTATTGAGAAATGCAACGTGGATGTAAATTCCACTGATGATATTGGACGTACTGCGCTGCATAAAGCTGCTTACAGAGGCAAAGATTCGATCGTAGAATATTTGCTATCAAAAGGAGCAAATATTAACTCTAAAATTGAAAATAATGATCCTGAACTCTCTGGTACTACACCTCTTACCTGGGCAGTAATGTCTGGACATGTAGATACTGCTAAAACTCTTATTCAGCATGGTGCTGACGCTGATGTGATAGTGAATAACTGCAACCTTTTGGGTATTGCTGTGATGTCAGATAATCCTGATATGATAGACTTAGTACTAAATTAAAGTACTGGTATTGATGAGTATGATTCTCGCGGTAGAACAGCATTAATAATTGCTCTAGGGAATGGTAAGTATGAAAGTGCGCGGTTTTTACTAGAGAAAGGTGCAGATTATAGAAAGTGTTCTACTAATGATTTGCATCCTATGTTGGTGGTTGTTGTACAAGAAAAGAAGGGTAGTAAAGGCACAGAGCTATTATTGAAACATGTAGAAGCAAAAGAAGGAAAGGAAGGGTTGGCAGAGTATATAAATACTGTTGATTTTGATAGCGGCCGTACAGCGTTGCACCTTGCTTGCCTGGTTCAAAATTATCATACAGTAAAGATTCTTTTGGAATATGGTGCAGATTATAAAATAAAAGATAAGGAAGGTTATGAACCTGACCAGCTTGTAATTGGAGATTCGCACTTGTCCCGTCAAATAAGACATTTGTTTGGACCATATGCACAAATGGATCTTGCAAGAAGTAGCGATAGGTAAACGAGTTTTGTTGATAGATATTTTGTTGAGGTTTTCATATGTTAGATTGTACTGATGTAGATAAGCTTATTGAGAATAGAGCAGGTAAAATGAGTCCTTTTATCCTCTTAGCACTATTAACTACATTGCAGTTAGAATGCTTGAAACAAATTCAAAATGAAACTCGTGATAAATTTCCAAAGGAACAAGAGAAGATTCTACTTAATAAGATTAAGGATCAAGTCAAAAAGCTAAAGGCTGACCTAATTCTACTAGATCCGAAAGGCCTTAAGTTTATTGGGCTAAGCATACGTGATTATTACATTGAAGAAGATATTAATTTTAATAAATTTCTAGTAGAGTCTCTTCTTTCATCTTATAGATCTACAAAAGAGGAAGCTGATAAACAGTTTAAAGCTGTAACAGAGGACATTAAAAAAGCGAATCGAGACCTAGAAAAAAATGAAGACAATAAAGGATCAAAGTTGAAGCTACAAGATAGGTTGAAAAACTTGAGATCAAAAGAAGATAGGCTATCAAAATTTCAAGATCTTAATGGAATTATACCTGAATTAGCTTTTAGTAAAGATAAAATTAATAAGTATTTAGAAGTTAGAAGAGATGTTGATTCTTTATATAAAATCTATTCTATCATTGATTCATTAAAGCAATCTCTCAAAGGAAATCAACTTTCTATAAAGGAAAAAAGACTAGCTTTGCAAGGAGTATTCCACATCACTGGTGAATATCTAAAAGATACTCCAACTACTCCTAATCTATTACCTGATGTCAGGCAATCTTTAGAGGAAAAGGGAATACCAGTTAAGCTTCTAAGCAAGTTTAGAGATACGTTAGCGCATTATCACGTATTTCCTTTAATAGAGGCGGATGATAATCAAATCCAACAATTATTTGATGAAGGTTTTCTTCCTATTCAAAGGATTATCGAGGATAAAATAATTGAAAAAGAGAAGAGTTTTATTCAAAGTATCATTGAAAAAAATGAATCTGAAATTGGTGAGGCTGTTGTAAAAAATCTTAAGGAATCTATTAGTGATAAAGATGTTCAGGGGCTTGCAAGATACATTGAAAAAATAAAACGAATAGGTACGTATGTCTCTATGAATAGTGGGGGTAAAAAATTAGTTGATGAAATTTATCAGAATGCACTACGAATGAAATCTATGGGTTTTTCTTCAGATCAGAAAAAAAAGTCTGCAACTGACTCTGATGAAATTAAATCACAAATCTCAGATTCAATTAAAACATACATTGAGCGAAGTAAGTCGAAGCAAAATGAGGTGGAAGTATATAAGAAGTTGTATAATAAGTTAGATTTAGACAATTTAGAAAATGCACATGAGGATGTATTAAAAATAACAGAAGTGATAGACTGTCTTCGTTATGGGGATACTGCTTCACCTAATAATAATGTTCTCGATAATTTCCTTAGTCAGCAGATACTTAAAAAAATAACCTTAAAGATTGATAATCAACGTGTTTCTCTTAAAGAAGAATTGGAAAAATACTTTGATGCAGAAAGTTTAAAAAAAAACCGTTTTTACTACAGTGAATTTAAAGATAGTAACCCGAAAAATTTAATTGACCTGCTGGACAAAAACATCAGTGGAACTAATGAAAATAAAAGTAAATTAATTGACTTCTTTAAGTCGATTAATGTAAGTGAAGACAATAAAAGTAATTATATCCCACCTGACGAGTATGAAAAATTAGTTGGTAGCTTGAAGATTGGTATCAAGGATAAAGAAAAATTATTGTTATATTCAGTAGAGTGGAGAAAGAAGAAGTGCATTAATTTGCTTGAAAAAAACCCTCCTGCTCTTAAAAAGATATATGACAGTATAATGGAAGGTAAGGCAATAGAGAAATCAGTATATGAAAGCCTTGCTAGCCAGTATCCAAATGAACCTTCAGGTTCTTTAGATCAAATGATATCAGGGAAGATAGAAAAATTCTACTTAGGAAGAATACACGAGGAAGTCAATTTGCTGAGAGAAGTAAATGATCCTTATGCAGTGAAAACTCAGATTGTTAATATATATTCTCTTTTAGAGAAAGCTAAAGAAAGTCAGGAAGAAATTTTTAAGGTGAAAAAATTACGTAATTATTTATCACATGGCGATGCATTGATTGGTGATAGAGAGGATGAAGGTATAGCAGAAATACTAGTTAAGTTAAAAGATGAGTTTGCAAATAAATTAGAGGGTTCCAAAATTACTCTTAAGGAAATTGAAAGCGCTATTGATAGTTTAGAATCACATGTCAGCTTGGAAAGAAAAGGGAAGATAATACAACTTCTTTGTCCTATAGATTTTGCCCCCAAAACTTCTTTGCATTTGCAAGGTGCGCGAAGGCGTAGATTTGTAAGTGAGAGTTGTTTAACATGGGAAGAAATAGACAAATTTAATGAAGGAGGAACTGAGAATAGAGATCCTGATAATATTATAATAGATAGTGAAAAGTTTCTTTCTAGTATCTCAAATAAACTTGAAGCAAATGAGGAAAAGTTTTCTAATTTCATTGCTTTAGCGAGTGAAAGTGAAGTTATAGGTGGCCATAAAAATAAGGTCAATATGCTCACTGATAATCACAGGTATCTTGGTCATTTAGAAAGAGTAGGAAAAGTCTCTGATATGGTTATGCATGGGATGATTGCAAAAAATGTAGTGGGTGATCTATTGAGTGGTGATTATAAAGATGTGGCGATAAATTTAGGTGTTCTTTTTGGCAATCAAGTATTAGCAAAAATTGCAGAGGCAGCATCTATGAAAGGGGCAGGTTATATATTAGAAGGCAGAGCATTACTTGGTAAGTCGTTAAGGTTTGCTTCACCATTTCTTACAAGGGGAGTTAGTGCTTTTATCGCATATGATTTGTATAATCAAATAAAAGAATATGAAAAAGGTAATAAAGATGCTTTGGTTCCTATCATAGGGGATAGTATTCAGCTTGGGGTAGATTTTGCTACAGCTGGAATAGAGATTGGAGAAGGATTAGGGTTAGAGCTATTAGAGGGAGTTTCTGCTGTCACTGGTCCTATAGGAATGGCAATAGGAGTTGTAGTATTTGTAGGCACTAATGTTTACATGTCAGTAAGAACAGTTGAGAAAATTGATGAGCAAATTCATCTAACAGGATGGGAAAAGTTCACTGAAGGAACATATGCTTTTTTTGGTCA
>Ga0082212_10009052_pt1 | contig 12880 bp, 8 predicted proteins | sample TergutNt197P3_FD_71548 | JGI IMG/M metagenome (GOLD analysis project Ga0082212, IMG submission 71548) | Neocapritermes taracua P3 segment gut microbial communities from Petit-Saut dam, French Guiana - Nt197 P3 | ecosystem: Host-associated > Arthropoda: Insects > Digestive system > Gut ... | reverse complement strand
AAGTACACTATAGCATGACAAGAAAACCTTGTCAACATTTTTTTGCGAATTTTTTGTGATGTTTTTTTGCGGAATTTTATCTTCGCGGGATAGTCACGTCTGAACAGTAACTAAAATCGATCCAAATCAAGTTATCCCTGTCGGCAATCTTGGCGTAAGATACCGCTAATCTATCGTAATCTAATGCATGGTAGTAGTCGCCTTCAATTTTAAGGTCTGCTGCGCCTAAACTCTTATTGTGAATGTTGTTATCGGCGTCAATTAGAAATGTTATCCCGGCATTGAGTAGTGCGATATAAAGCTTGTCGGGTTTCTCAATTAATAATTTTTCATGCTCCCATATAGCTTGAATGTCCGAACATATTTCCCGCCTTTTTCCTTCGCCCTCAAAATCAGGCTCCAGATAGAAATTTACACTGGCGGCTTTACTAAAATCTTTCGTAAAAACTGCAAAATATACGATATTCCCCACTTTGTTGTGAATTACATCAAAATAATAAATAGGCACTTTTGACAAGTACACACCATCTTCCCCATAGAACGGAAAAACATCAGACATATTGCTTATTTGCTTTAATGATGATAATAAAGATGCAAGATATTTTTCATGACCAGATTCATTGCTCATAATGGATTCCGCCGGAATCGCACTGACATAAGCGTCCGCTTTTAGATGCAAAACTTCATTCGCGGCAATAACTGGCTTGTAATCAGGCATCCCACCATATTTGCGTCCAGCTCACCCCTATGTGGTTCTGCTTGACCTATATCTTGATCGGCAATACTTTTGTTATTGCTCAACAAAAACCACCAACCCAATAAACAAGTTGTTATGAAATAATTACTAAAACAGCCACTACATTCTTCATAGCCACTCCTTGACTAAATTTTACAAAAGAGAGTCATTCTTAACGAAAGCTGACTTCCCTAATCTCATCGTAAAACAAATCGTAAATATTCATGCCGCAAAGCTCATCAAAGTAAGCTTTCAGCCCATATAATGCTTCGATTTTCTGCAATGTGAATTTCGCGAACCCATACCGCCTGATGACATCCAGCAAACGAACCTCTAACAGGCATACGCCTTCCGCAGAGCCGATGGCATCGCATAATTGAATCAGCCTGTCATAGTTGCCATACGATTTAGCTGCCAAAAATGACTTGATTATTTCCGTTTCCGCTGCCGAGCAATCATTTTCGCCGAAATACTCGTCAATATCCTGATAAGCAAAGGAATGGGACAGGCAAATGTCCGCTAATATCAGCTCATAGCCTTTGCTTTTCAGCAATTCATAACCGGCATAAATATGATGTAAATGCCGAAACCCCTCATAGCGCCCGATATCATGCAGTAACCCTGACACATAGGCCAGATGGGCGTCAAGCCCGCATTTTTCGGCGATGGTTTCGGCGGTCCGGGCTACGGCCCGGCTGTGTTCCGCCCAAGGGCCGGGGTTTCGCCCATATGCCCAAGCAAGCAATTGTTCCGCTTCTTCTCTTGATGGTATCATAAACACCGCCTTTTGCTTGTTAATTCACAAACATTTTTTTGCTAACCCCATAAAAACCGGGATTAACCCAACCAGCACCAGGCCGGCGACTGCAATTGCTATTATTGCTTCCATTATTGCGAAGCCATTATTTATGGCATTAATTAAAATAATGCCATGAAGGGGCAGTATCAGCAAGCTGCCAGTGAAAACGCCGGGGCAATATGTTCTGGTAATGATATTTTAAGCCAGTTTTCATGATTCTACAAGAACAAATATGATTTTGCTTGGCATATTAAATATCATTGACGAATACATCGGTTATCCAATATAATAATATCGAGGTGAACGAAATGCACATTAATACATTGCTTGAGAAAAAGAAAAGGTTGTTTACCACGAAATAGACCAAGGTTTTATCCAATTAAAAATCGAATGTCAAAACAACAATGTCCCCGCTGTGCGGTTTTGTCACAAACAAGGCGCTGTTTTGTCCGCGATAAACGAGTACACATATTATAACGAACCGGAATATAAGCATGAAGCGCAATTTATTTGGTTTTTAGATTTATAAAATTACGGGGTGAGGTTATGAATAAAAATGAAATGTTGCGCATTGTCCAATTGCAGCTTGCGACTGACTTGAATTGTATGCCTGACGACTTAAACGGAAAAATGGACAGTTTTATCTTTACGGTGACGAAGAACAATCCGGGGCGCAGACCATTCCTGCGTGGTGAACGTCATTTTGAAATGCTGACGATGGGCGGTTCAGTTGTTGTATCAGCCACACCGGATATATTGCCGTATATTCGTAAAGAGCTTGACGGCAAAAATAGTGATGAAGCCTTTAATATGCCTTTCGTTCATGGACAAGGCATTTGTTATATACCGGACATTAATAATATCAAGCCGATTGTTGCACCGGAAAACATTGAAATAGTAATAGTAACGCAGCCGGATGTCCCCAACTTGTATGTGCATAAGGGATTTTCGTATGCTATTTGGTATGAACCGCATATTCGCCCGGAAACATTGGTAGCTGTTGCTTATTGTAACGGCGCTGCCGTAGGCATGGCAGGCGCAAGCAACGATTGCGAAATGATGTGGCAGATTGGTATTGATGTACTGCCAGAGTTCCGCAACCGAGGTATCGCGGCGGCGTTAGCGAACAGATTGTCGATTGAAATTTTGAAACATGGAAAAGTTCCGTATTATGCGACAGCTCCGCGCAATATTGGTTCCCAACGCGTGGCACATCGCGCAGGGTTTATTCCTGCGTGGGCTTGTGCATACAAGGGTAGATTTGACGATGTGCTTACATTATCGACTTGTGGATAAATAAAAAGATAGTAAGACAATAAGGGGACGGGAATACGGCTACAAATGGCTTGACACAGACGGGTACTTTTTTGCAAAAAGCAAACCCTCCGTTTGAAAATCACTTCCACATGAAGAACGAGTTAAGCGATTGAGTGTGGCTATTCAAGAACACACTAAATGCGTTATCTCCGGCTCTTTGTTATTGATAATTTGCTTTGCTTCGTATGCTGTAATTATTTGTCAATTATAAAAACGCAGAACAAACAATTAAAATGAATTTTCTATAAGCTTCATTTTGATCGTTTATTCTGCGCAATTATCAAAGGTCATATAGCAGCTTCGCGAAAATGAAAATTTAAAGATACACATCCTATCCGTCTCGCCGGCAATTTCATCATGCTGCCTCAAACGTAAACACGACCGGATTCGAAACGTTTTCGCTAAGCGCAGACACATCAACCGACTTGATTTTCAGTTTAATGCCCAGCACCTTCTGCAGCTCATACAAACGCCCGCCCGCACATCTTTCAAAATATGTTTCAACGGATTCGGGAAAGGGAAATTTCCCTTTGGGGGCGTGCTTGTAGTATCCGTGGGAACAGGCGAAAGTGACGGTGATGGTATTGTCATCATTTAAAACGGCATTTCTGCCAAAGGTTTCCGTAAATATTTTCAACCGCTCGGCAAGGGGTTTGTCGGCGTGTTCATTCGCAAAGCTAATGCGGGCCTTATCTTGCCCAGCGCCGTTGCAACTGCCATTTTGCTCGAAGATCCGGAAGCGCTGCTCAGAGGTTAAGTGTTCTTCCATTGCCTTCAAAAATTTTTGCTCGCATTCATTGCCTTCATAGACCTGGAAAATATTCTCGAATAAAGGAATGATGTCTTCGGGGATTCCGTTTTTGCGTTTTTTCATGCTTTTTAAGATGCCGGTCATGTAATGAGCCTCCTTTGTGGTGGTGGGTAGGTTGCCTCATCAGTGATTTTCATGATGAAAAGGCATGCTGTTACCCGACTGAAAAACGTAGTAATAGCATTATAGCCTACTTTTGCGCCATTGGCTTGATTGCATATGCTCTTTTTCGGCAAAAAATTTCCCTGGCAGAAATCATGTACAATAATTACTGTATTCAATCAATTATCCGCATGATATAATGTGTGCAGATGCCGCCGCGTGGGCACAGCATATATATCAACGTCCGCCCGCTTGCGCTCCGTGAGAAACGTTGCGTTATGTAAGCTCGCAAAATACGCGAGCTAAATAACGACGTTTCTCAAGGGTCGGCCTTATGATATATATGCTGAACCCTCACGATGACACTGAATTATGATAACCACCAACGAAAGCGGGGGAGCAAAACAAGCGAGGGCCAATTATGAGATTCTCACAAAACGAAGATGCACTGGTATTTGCCTATGGCAACGCAACGGTCAGCATCACCGCCTGGGGGCAGGATTCCCTGCGGGTGCGGATGACCAGAGAAAAAGACATGGATGAAAATGACTGGGCATTAACTGAGCCGGTGAAAAAAACTGACACTACTGTCACCATTCGCGACATTGATGTCACCGAACCTTGGTGGCATACGGAAGCAGAAAAAAAGAAGCATCAAAAGACGGCTGCCGAGGCCGAAATCCGCAATGGCAAAATCATCGCGAAGGTATCCTTCGAGGGCTGGATTTCCTTTTACAATGAGCGGGGCGATTTGCTGACCTGCGAGTATTGGCGGAATCGGGACCGGATGGACCGCTATGCGGTGCCGCTGCGCATCGAAGGGCGTGAGCTGAAGCCGATTACCGGCACCACCGATTATCGCCTGACCGCACGGTTTGAAGCCTTTGATGATGAAAAAATTTATGGAATGGGGCAATACCAGGAAGCGAAGCTTGACAAAAAAGGAAGCTCCTTGGAGCTATGCCACCGGAATTCGCAAGCCAGTGTCCCTTTTTATATTTCCAGCCGTGGTTACGGCTTCCTTTGGAACAATCCCGCCGTCGGCACGGCGAATTTTAACACGAACAAAACTGAATGGACGGCAGAAAGCACGAAAAAACTGGATTACTTTATCACCGCCGGTGACTCTCCCGCCGCTATCGAAGGCAATTATCTTCGCGCCACCGGTTTTTCGCCGATGATTCCTGAGTATGGCATCGGGTTCTGGCAATGTAAGCTGCGTTACCGCACCCAAGACGAAATCATGAATGTTGTCCGGGAACATAAACGGCGCGGCCTGCCGATGGATGTTATCGTTGTTGATTTCTTTCATTGGACTTTGCAGGGCGATTTTCGGTTTGAAGCGCGTGATTTTCCCGATCCGGCGGCGATGGTCCGGGAATGCAAGGAGCTGGGGGTTGAAGTGGCGGTCAGCGTCTGGCCAACGATTGATGAGCGTTCGGAGAACTACCGGGTGATGGCGGAGCAGGGTTTTCTGGTTGATACCGACCGTGGTTCCGGCTTCCATATGAACTGGATGGGCAATACGACTTTCTTTGACGCCACGCATCCCGGGGCGCGGAAGTACGTCTGGGAGCGTTGCAAGGAAAATTATTACGGCCTTGGCATCCGCTGTTTCTGGCTGGATGAGGCTGAGCCGGAGTTTGGGCCTTATGATTTCGATATTTTCCGTTATCATGCCGGCCCGGCGCTGCAATGCACGAATATTTATCCATCCATGTATGCCAAAGGTTTTTACGATGGCCTTCATTCAGTCGGGGAAAAAGACATTATGAGCCTCGTGCGCTGCGCATGGGCGGGCAGCCAGAAATATGGCGTGCTGGCATGGTCGGGCGACATCAGTTCGACTTTCCGGGCGCTGCGGGAGCAATTGCAAGCCGGCCTGTCGATGGCGGTCGCCGGGATTCCGTGGTGGACGAGCGACATCGGCGGATTCATCGGCGGCGACATCAAAGACCCGGCTTTTCATGAGCTGTTAATCCGCTGGTTTGAATGGGGGGCATTTTGCCCGATTTTCCGTCTGCATGGCGAGCGGGCGCCACTGAAAGAGCTTGCGGAAGAATATCGCGGCGGTGTCCGGCAATTCTCGTCAGGGCAGGATAATGAAGTCTGGAGTTACGGGGAAGAGAATTATCAGATTATGAAGAAGTTTTTGCTGATTCGTGAGAATCTGCGGGATTATATCCGGGATTGCATGAGGGAGGTTTCGGTCACCGGAATGCCAGTGATGCGGCCGCTGTTCTTTGATTTTCCGGCGGACAAAGAATGCTGGGAACATGAGGATGAATATATGTTCGGGCCTGATATTCTGGTCGCGCCGGTGATGGAGGCCAAAACGTTTTCGCGGCCCGTTTATCTTCCGGCCGGAAGCCGCTGGCAGGAAGCCGCGACCGGGGAGATGTTTGATGGGGGGCAAATTGTGACGGCGGAAGCGCCGCTTGCTATTTTGCCGCTTTATGTAAGGGAAGGGAAGGCGTATCAGATCTATTGATATGTTATGATCCCGCAAAACACGAGAAAGTAGCTCGAGTAGGGCGGATTTCGGGTGTTTAACCTACCGCTTGCGGCAGGATGGACTGAGAGAGCGCGTAGCGCGTAGCAATCCGTAAGTATGCAACAAAAACCAGGGAGGAAAATGTATGACTTACCAACTGAATAAAATTCAACTTTTGCCCGCCAAATGTGCCGTTGATTTAGGGGACGGCTCCGAGCGGGGGGAATATGTCAGCCAGGGTTATATCCTTAATAGCCTCGGGCGGCCGCATCGCGGCATCAATTTAATGTACTGCTATTATCCGCTGGATGCGGGCTGGCCGGGCCGGGCCAGTGTCGTACATAAAAACGATGATGTCAGCTTTGCCTGGGATTATCCTTATGACGACTATTTCCCGTATCAGGGCGGAATCGGCGGAAACATGGACAGCGAGCCGTTTGCCTCAATGCGGGAGGTACGCCGTTATGGCCAGGATGTGATTTTGACTTTGACCATTGACCCAAACGTAAGTGAGGCGCATCTGGAAAAAATCGCCGATGAACTATCCACTTTTGGGCGGCTGATGCTGCGGATTAACCATGAAGCGACCGGAAACTGGTTTTCCTTTAACAAGCGCTGTACCTATCAGGAGGTCGCCGATTTTTTTGTCAAATTCCACCATATTATTAAGAAGCGGGCGCCGCATATCAGGACGATCATCTGTATTGACGGCGTCGAAAAACCGGACGGAGCCGAAATAGAAATGGAAAAGGAATTCGCCCAAGCGGTCCGGGTTGCGGATATCTGGTCGGTTGACAAGTATCTGGCGCTTCATTGGGGATGGCCTTATGATGTCGCGGAAAAAGGGGGAAATTCGCATAAGCGTTGTGATGTCCGGGATATTTATGATTTGACGAAGCGGAGTTTTACGCGTTTCTGCGAAATTAATGGCGGGGCAGCGAAACCGATGCTGATGAGTGAGTTTAATGCGGACGGCGACGTCACTGGGGCTTATGAGCAAGCGGAAATGGTCAGGGATTACCTGGATATCCTTAAAAGCGAACCGGCGAACTGGTTTTCCGGCTTTACTTTTTATCAGTTCCGAGACCGGGGGCGGCTGGGGCTTGAAATTGAAGACCCGTCGAATCCGGAGGTCGGGATCGCCCAGCCGGTGATGGATACGTACCGGAAGCTTATCTTTGACGATTATTTTTACCCGCAGATTGCGGAAAAAGAGGCCGTGACTTTGCCGGTCAAGCTGCGCTGGGGCGGGGCGGAGGATGCGGAAGGGCTGAGCATTATGGTTCCGTTTGCACAGGATCCGGTTTTCTGTGAGGTTACGTTTGCCGAAAATTTGAATCTGATGCTGGAAATCAACGGGCGCTGGTTTTATAAGGCGCCGCAGGCGAAAACGATTGACTTGATGCCGGCGTTTTATCAGAAGCGGTTAAGCGGAAAATGTGAGCTTTCTTTAAAGATATTTGCCCCACCGGAAAGTGGCGAAAATAATCCGGCTGATGGGGACGACTGGAAAATAAACAGTTATACGACGATTACGAAAATGCCAGAGATCCGCATTCGGTACGAGCCATGCTGTTAGGTGGGTGTTAGCGATTTTCACGGCAATTTTCATCCGTGCAACATCCGCGAAAATTTTTTATTTTCACTATGGATTTTTTAAAAAAACTGTGTTATGATAGGTTGGTTGAGTTCAAAAACCAACACGGCGAGATAGCTCAGCTGGCTAGAGCATTCGGTTCATACCCGGGAGGTCGTGGGTTCGAGTCCCTCTCTCGCTATACCTCAGTATACACCACCAGTGATGGCGATTTCTTCGCTGTGGGTGTATATTTTTGTTATGAGCTTGTTTATCTTAGTCTTTCAAACACCCGATTGGGACAATCAAAACACCGTCTTTTGTTGTGTAGGCAATATCGCTTCCGGTTACGACCATCAAAAATTTAGGTTCTTTCTTGTTATTCGCTCTTAATTTATCCCTTAGTTCAACCAATTTTTCGGAAGCGTCCTTGATTTTTTGGGTTCCGAGTTTTGTTTGAATCAGGGCATATTCGCCATTGTCAAAGTGGATAACCTGATCACATTCCAAGCCATATCTGTCCCGATAATGCCGCAAAAAACCGCCCATACTGTCGGCATAAATTTTTAAATCCCGATCAACCAAATTTTCAAACAGCAAACCGAAGGAAATAGGGTCTAGTGCCAGTTCTTTCGGTGAACATTGCAAGGCGGCACAGGCAATGGAAGAATCGACAAGCGCTTTTTTAGTTGCCGTGCGCATATTTGTCTTGCTAATAATATTGGGGTTCCATGCTTCAATCTCATCGGTTACATATAGGCGGTTAAGCTTATTGAGATATGTCATAATGGTTGGGTCAGACACATCGCCATAAATACTCCTAATATCGTAATAAAGTGTTTTGTTGGCTTCAATGGTACAGACAAGCCGGGAATAAGCCCTGATGATTGCTCTTGTGAGTGCGGGATTAATATTCTTCTTTTCTGCATTTTCGATATCGGTTTCGCACAATACATCCAAGTACTCTTTTGCTACTTTTAAAGCTAAATTTTCATCCTTCATTTTTACCGCCGATGGCCATCCGCCGCGGCAGGTTAGGTACGCTAAACGTTCATAGGATATATCTGACTTTTGCCCGCTTACTTCGATGTTGCCATCGAGAATGTCTTTTAATGAAATGGAGCCGTTCGAATCCCCGCTCTCATATAAAGACATCGGGTACATGGTGACAAAAGACATTCTGCCAATCCCCGAATGCAAATCCTTTGTATCCGCGTCGTTAGGCGTTACGGAACCGGTAATAATATATAGGCCCGCCGCGTTTTTTTTATCAACATCATATCTGATGGCATTCCAGATATTGGGTATTAATTGCCACTCATCAATAAGACGGGGGGGGGCACCCTCTAAAAGCAATTTGATATTATTCTCAGCAATTTCTTTGTATTTTGCTCCTTCTACGGGATCCTGAAGCTCCAGTACGCTTTTCGCGAACTGGCTTGATGTAGTAGTTTTTCCGCACCATTTAGGCCCTTTAACAAGCACACAACCCATAATCTGCATTTTTTCAGCTATCTTTTTATCAATGATCCTTTTAATATAATCCATGCCAACCTCCGGATATTCGAATTGGTTATATTATATCATGTTTTAATTTTTCGTGCCAATAAATTTTAATAATTCGTGCCATTTTATTTTAATAATTCGTGAAGGTTTTTTGGCTCAAATGGAAATACCAACAGGGAAAATCCTTGTCAAGATATAACCAAAAATTATAAATATGGAATCATATATACCAGCAGCATAATAATATCATCATCTTTCTTTAAATCCTGCTCAAAATCCCCCTTTTTAGATTGGCTTTTTTGCCCAAATCCCCCTTTTTTATGCTTTGCATCATCGCTAACAATCCCTGCCGGGCACTATTTAGTGGCTTGCAGGGGTTTTAAATTTTGCGGAAATTTTGTATAATGAAGATAGTTTATGATTCTATACAGTAGATCATTTTTTTCAATAATGAGGAGGTTAGTATGAAGAATGAATCTTTCATACATCCTGAATTTGAGAGCCGCCGGCAGCTCATGGAAGTTATGGGATTAAGCAAAAAATGGATTAAGCCGTTACATGATCTGGGGGATGTCTGCCCGGTATACGTGAAAAAATTTTCATATGATTTGCTTGAAAATGATACCGCTACCTTAACCATCACCGCAATGGGAATGTATGAAGCGGAATTAAACGGAACCCGCATCGGTGAATACATATTCGCACCGGGATGGACGTCAGTAAAACGTCTTCAATATCAAGTTTATGACGTGAGCCATTTAATCAAAAAAGATAATATCCTGACGGTTACTGTGGGTAAAGGCTGGCGGCGTAGCCCGATACCCGGTTGGATCGATAAAGAATCTGCTGATTCATTACATGGCTTGCCGCCGGGATTAAATGCGCGGATCGCGTTTAGCTGCGGCCATTTTATTGAAACGGATTATCATTGGGAAGTATGTGAAAGTCCGGTGCGGTTTTCGGAAATATATGGTGGCGAAACTTTCGATGCCAGGATAAGTATCGCTGATTTTAAGCAGACAGAAGAATTTGATAACGAAGAATTTGATCTGGTAATCCAGCAAGGTGAAGAAATTCGCGAGCAGGAGCGAATTTCGCCTGTTGATATCATGACCACTGCAAATGGGGAAACTGTGATTGATTTCGGGCAAAATCTGACCGGCTATCTCGAACTTACCCTTCCTACCCTAACGAAAGCCGGGGATGTCTATGAATTTAGTTTTGCGGAAGTGCTTGATAAAGATGGTAATTTCTATAATGATAACTATCGGGGCGCGAAATCTAAATTAAAATATCTTTGCCGGGCGGGTAGCCAGGTATATAAGCCAAAATTCACTTTCTTTGGCTTTCGTTACGTGCGGATTGATTCCGCGCCATTAGCGCCGGAAGCAACGATGTTTCGGGCGATTGCCGTTCATTCCGCTATGGAACGAACCGGTTTCTTTTCCTGTTCGCATCCGCTCGTAAACCGGCTATATGAAAATATTTTGTGGGGGCAAAAAGGAAATTTTCTCGATGTTCCTACCGACTGCCCGCAGCGAGATGAGCGCCTCGGCTGGACAGGGGATGCGCAAGTGTTCATAAAAACTGCGGCCTACAACTATGATGTCGAGAAATTTTTTACGAAATGGCTCACCGACCTAACGTTGGATCAAGACGAAAATGGAAGGGTTCCGCATGTAATACCGAATGCGCTGCCGAGCGAAGGCGGCAGTGCCGCGTGGGGAGATGCCGCCACGATATGTCCTTGGGAATTATATTTCACTTATGGAAACAAGGATATTTTAAGGCGGCAGTTCGCCAGTATGCAAAAATGGGTTGATTTTATCACCGCTAGTAGTAAAACCCCCTATCTTTGGACCGGGGGCGAACATTTCGGGGATTGGCTGGCACTCGAGTTACCCGAAAACCCGGATATGGATGAGCGCAAAGGAGCTACCAACCATGATTTTATCGCCTCCGCTTTTTACGCTCGTTCGACAATGCTCTTGATTAAAGCGGGCAAAGAATTAGGTATTCCTGTTGATACATATGAAACCCTTTATGAAAACATCGTACAGACCTTCCGCGAAACCTTTACTAAGTATCGAACCCAAACGGAATATATCCTCGCTTTACATTTCGGCTTGCTAAATGGCAGTTACGCAGATGTTGCAAAAGGTTTGGCGGAAAAAGTAGTTTCTGATGGTTGTCATTTGACATCCGGTTTCGTAGGGACCCCTTATTTACTCCATGCTCTAAGTAAAAATGGACAGGCGGATTTAGCATATACACTCCTTTTGCGGGAGGATTACCCATCCTGGCTTTATCCGGTCACCAAGGGAGCGACCACAGTGTGGGAACGCTGGGACAGTTTGAAACCGGATGGAAGTTTTCAGACCACCGATATGAACTCATTTAATCATTATGCATATGGTGCGGTTGCCGATTGGTTATATAGTGTGGCGGCGGGAATCAATCCCAAGCGGCCCGGTTATGAAGAAATCAGAATCGAACCAATACCTGATTCGCGTTTAACATGGCTTTCCGCACAATACAAATCAAAATACGGATGGGTGCGCTCAAAATGGCAGTATACTGAAACCGGGACCGTCAGGTATGATATTGAAACCCCGGTGAAAGCGGAAATTATTATAAATCATAACCAATATATCGTTGACAAAGGAAGTTATGTTTTCTTTGGATAGTAATTTGACATAAAAACCAATCAATGCTAATATTTGTAAGAGCATACAATTAAGGAGGTGTTTATGGATAACTTTACATTTTATAGTCCGACCTATTTTGCATTCGGGAAAGATGCACAGCAAAAAACAGGGCATTATGTCCGGCGTTTTGGCGGAAATAAGGTACTGATCCACTATGGGGGCGGCTCGGTCGCCCGGAGCGGCCTTTTGGATACCATCAAGCAATCTTTGCAAGAAGCGGATATTCCCTACGTGGAACTGGGAGGGGTGCGCCCTAATCCCCTGAGCGGCTTAGTTTATGAAGGAATCGAGCTTGCCAAGAAAGAAAAGGTCGATTTTATCATTGCGGTCGGCGGTGGGAGTACGATTGATTCAGCAAAAGCGATTGCGGCCGGCGCTTTATATGATGGTGATTTTTGGGATTTTTATCAGGGAAAAGCGATTGAAAAGGCGTTAAAAGTAGCAACGGTTCTGACGATTGCGGCGGCAGGAAGCGAGGGATCGGGAGACTCAGTTATTACGAATGAAAAGGGCATGTTCAAACGCGGAGCCGGCAGCGAAGCCATCCGGCCGGTTTTTTCGATTCTGAATCCGGAATTGACACAGACTTTGCCTGCTTATCAAACTGCTTGCGGTATCACAGATATCATGGCGCATGTCTTTGAACGTTATCTAACCAACACGAAAGAGGTCGAAATTACTGACCGGCTTTGCGAAGCCATCTTACTTACGATGATCAAAGAAGGGCCGCGGGTGATTGCCGAACCTGACAATTACGAAGCCCGGGCTAATGTAATGTGGGCGGGTATGGTGGCGCATAACAATATCTGCGGGGTTGGGCGCAGCCAGGAC
>Ga0082212_10009051_pt1 | contig 12883 bp, 8 predicted proteins | sample TergutNt197P3_FD_71548 | JGI IMG/M metagenome (GOLD analysis project Ga0082212, IMG submission 71548) | Neocapritermes taracua P3 segment gut microbial communities from Petit-Saut dam, French Guiana - Nt197 P3 | ecosystem: Host-associated > Arthropoda: Insects > Digestive system > Gut ... | reverse complement strand
GTGGTAGCAGTAAAACAGTAGCAGTCCACGTCGCCGCAGTGGCTCTGCATATTGTGCTATCCATTGCATCATCAAAACACATTACAACACTCAGGTCTCAGGATATCTCTGCTCTGCGGTCAGAAGATGCCGCTACGTGTGGCTGCTCTCATGCCCACTAATGAAGATCAACTTTATACGGCGCATCCAACCAAATAGGCATCATCCCCTTTCTTTAAATAGGACGGAGACAGAGCAAGTTTCCGAAACGTCGTATTCCAAGAGTGCTGTACATTAACTAGACAATGGACAACGTCCAATTGGAGTACCATCTCAATAATTATCGTCCATAATCGCTTCGTTTACAGTAAGAGAAAGAGAGTGGAGTTTGCTTTTCCTTTCCTGTAAGGCAGTTCGTAGACAGCGATGTAAAGAGCCGCTGCACAGAGTGCCATTACACAGCGCGTTACGGTAGCAATCGCCCATAGAGAAGTCGATTAGGCTTAATGTGATCTTTGTGTAAGACTTACGCTCTCCTTACTGAACTCACACCACCACGGCCTGTCTCTCACAGCGCATGCTCTGTGAATTTCTTGCCCGGAGTTGTGGCTCCTTTTATTGGTACTCACTTCTAGGATACAAAATGCCGGAGTGGAAACACAGAAAATACAAACCAGAAGGGGGAGGGAGAGAGAGATGAAAGGAGACTTAATGAACACGCAACGAAAGTGTAACGTACGGTTAGGCGACGAAATTACCCAATCTGGGAACCAAACGAAATGGCAGTAAATTCCTTACTTAATTTCCCAAACCTCGCCGCTCATTAAGAAGTCTTGTAATTTCAGTTCCGGACGTTTTGCTTGCACTGCTGCGATTTGATTCGTTACCGAATCGTCGTATGTGGGAGCTTTCACAGCACGGATTACGCCCATGGCTACAGGCAATTCGTCTTTCATCATGGCTAGCATCTTATGCAGTGTGTTATCTTGTTCGCCAGCATCGTGTATCAATATATCATCTATTGTATAGCCGTCCTGTCCGACTGTTACTGTTTTTAGTTTAAAGCCTTCCAATACAAGTCCTTTTTCGTTTGCAGCGCCGAACAGCATTTTCTCCCCATGGCGAAGGACAATGGTTCTCTCGGCGCGAAACGCTCTGTCGGAAATTTGTTTATGTGTATTGTCATTGAATATGACGCAATTAACCAGCACCTCAACTACCGATGTCCCTTTATGGCGTGCGGATGCACTCAACACATCGGTCAGGGTGGGAAGGTCAACATCAATGGCGCGTGCGAAAAAGTTGCCGCGAGCGCCCAGCGTCAGTTCTGCCGGAACGAAAGGGTCTTCTACTGTCCCATAAGGAGAACTTTTGGATACAAAGCCGCGGTCGGAAGTAGGCGAGTACTGTCCTTTGGTCAGTCCGTAGATTTTATTGTTCATAAGTACAATATTCAGATCGACATTACGACGGACGGTATGAATAAAATGATTGCCTCCAATAGCCAAACAATCGCCGTCGCCCGTAACCAACCATACGCTCAGGTCGGGACGCGCCGTTTTTACGCCTGTGGCTATTGCTGCTCCCCGTCCGTGAATGGTATGGAATCCATACGTATTCACATAGTAAGGCAGCCGCGATGAACAACCGATACCGGAAATAACCGCCATTTGGTGAGGAGGAGTCCCTGTTTCGGCCATTGCTTTATATATACAGTTGAGAGTGGCATAGTCGCCGCACCCGGGGCACCAGCGTACATACTGGTCGCTTTTATAATCTTTTGCCTCATATATTATATTCATCTTCTTTCTGCAAATTAAATTAATAATATCTTTTATTTAGTTACGAGTTACAAGTTACGAGTTACGAGAAAAATTTTCCATTAACCACTAACCATTAATTATTTTTGTAAACTCTTCAACAAGACGGGATACGACAAAAGGTTGCCCTTTCACGCGACCAAATTTATAGGGATTGAATCCGTCGATTTTACTTCGCAGGTAGGAGGCAAATTGTCCGTTGTTTTGTTCGGCAACCATGACTTTCCGGTACCTGCCGAGTATCTCTGCCGTATTGGCAGGCAAGGGATTAATGAAACGGAAACAGGCCAATGCTACTTTTTCTCCTTGTTGCTGCATAAGCTCCATCGCTTCATACAAATGGCCGCAGGTACCTCCCCAGCCTACAATCAACAAGTCTGCGTCTTCATCTCCGGCAACTTCCAATCGAGGAATAAAATCTGCTATTTTATCTATTTTGGCTTGACGTGTTGTGACCATCCGGTGGTGGTTAAGCGGTTCGGTCGATATGGCGGCGGTGTCATAGTCTTTTTCCAATCCTCCAATTCGGTGCGCGAATCCTTCGGCGCCCGGAACAGCCCAATAGCGTACAAGTGTTTCAGGATTACGCCTATAAGGCTTCCAAGGAGTGGAATTGTCGTAATTGGAAACAAAATTGGGGCGGATATCCGGATACTGTTCGAGATCGGGAATACGCCAGGCTGCTGCGCCGTTGGCAATAAAACCATCCGTAAGCAAGATGACCGGCGTCATGTGCTCAACGGCCAATTTGCCGGCCCAAAAGGCGGCGTCGAAGCAGTCAGTGGGCGAAGATGCTGCCAGCACGACAGCAGGACTTTCGCCGTTACGCCCATAGAGCGCCTGCAACAAGTCTGTCTGTTCGCTTTTGGTAGGCATTCCGGTTGAAGGCCCTCCACGTTGCACATCTACTACCACAAGCGGCAGTTCTGCCATCACAGCCAGTCCGATTGCTTCGCTCTTCAGCGCCAATCCGGGCCCTGATGTCGTTGTCACCCCAAGGCAACCGGCAAAACTTGCGCCGATAGCGGTACAGATACCCGCGATTTCGTCTTCTGCCTGCACTGCAATAACGCCCAAATCTTTACGCAGGGCGAGTTCTTGCAGTATCTCGGTAGCCGGCGTAATCGGATAGCTTCCCAAAAACAGTTTCAGACCGGCTTTTTCGGCTGCAGCGATCAATCCGTAGGCTGTCGCCGTGTTTCCGTTGATATCCGTATAATAGCCTGCCTTTATCGGGGCGCTTTCGATACGGTAGGTCGAAACGGAAGCATGAATGTTATTTCCATAGTTGTATCCGTCGGTTAATGCCTTGATATTGGCTTGTGCAATGATTGGTTTCTTGGCAAATTTGTTTTGCAACAAGTGACCGGCGTCTTCCATCGGACGTTCAAACAACCAACATACCAATCCGAGCGTAAACATATTCTTGCAGCGCAAAGTCGATTTGTTGTCTAATCCAAATTCCGCTAAACCGTCGAGTACCATGGTTGAGACAGGAGCGGCAACGACTTGTTGCCGGGTTAATCCTAATTCTTTGAACGGATCGTCGGTTTTGAACATTGCCTTTTCGAGGTCTTTCGGCTGAAAAGAATCTGTATCGATGATGATGATTGAGTCGGGTTTCAAATGTTTGGCATTCACTTTCAGTGCGGCCGGATTCATCGCTACCAATACGTCGGCTTTATCGCCCGGCGTATGGATTTTCTTTGAGCCTAAATGCACCTGAAAGCCGGAAATACCGCTCAACGAACCTTGGGGAGCGCGTACTTCGGCCGGATAATCCGGAAAGGTGGATATGTCATTCCCGAAAATAGCCGACAGATTGGAAAAAATGGTGCCGGTCAATTGCATACCGTCGCCGCTGTCGCCCGAAAAACGGATTACGATCTTGTCAACAGTTTTAACTTTGGGTTGATTATTCATTGTAAGCATAGCTTTTTGTAAAATTGTGCGAAATTAATCATTTTTGTTATGCAAATTTATAATTAGGTGCTTTTTTTGCTATCTGCCTTTCACTACGACCTCTCTTTCCGCCGGGAGCAAAGTGAAAGAATTTATCTGTATAACGAACAATGACAGATGCTTAGACATCAATACCATGACGGCTTATCATAGAAAGTTTGCAGGTGCTGCCAAGAAACCTCAAAAAAACTGTAACGTTTCTGTAACATAACTGTAACATAAGTATTGATTTTATTCCGCAGAAAACGCCTATTTTTGCAGTCGAGAACTTTATACAATATGTGCCGCTACGAACAGATTGTGAAATTAAATCTTTTAACGATAAAAAATTGACATAAATGCTTTTTTGTAATACAATGATTGTCAGATGATTAAGAGGATAGATAGAATTTTTAGAAAAAAACAGTTGGTTTATACTAAAATAATGTATAAGTTTACAGCGGTTTTTCAGAGAGTTTTAACGCACTTCGGCTCTTTGTGAAAATAAAAACGCAAAAAAAGTATTAATAGAAGTGCCCTAAATACAATAAATATGAAAGATAACAAAAAATTAATTTTTAGTATGATGGCAGTTGCCCTGTCGGCCGCTATAAGTGTTGGGCTTATGTCTTGCAGTAAAGATAAAGACGAAGTCAAAACGGAAGGAGACTATTCATGGATGATAATGGATAAATGGGAACATCGGGTCTATAACTTCTCCCAAAGTATTCTTGAAACCCTAAGTGTTATGGAATTTAAAAGCAATAATAAATATTATTATGTAGATTTGGCCGAAAGCTACGAAGGGGATTACAGGGTTACCGAAAATAAAAAAACAGAGTATATGCAAGTTACTGAATCGTTTCTGATAGTTGATAGTACTGTCATATATTATGAACTTGATAATAATGTCTTAAAAACTTGGGAGATAGTTAATGGTACTATTAATTATATTGATGGTATTAATTGGCCAATAGACTGGAGGGAGGTAGATTTTGATTGGGTGCATACGGATAGTTTAAATTCATCCGGCTACCAATCCGGGCGTATTTTAAAATACACAAGAGATTCTACGGTGATAGTAGCTGATACCACCTACAGAGATGCCTATTATTTTAAAATATTGGTATCAGGAAGCCATGATTTTGATCAATTGGGAGTGTGGAATATAGACAAAGATTATATCGTCATTGAGTTTTATTCCAAAAATGATTTTGTGGCGCCTAAGCCTAAGTGGTTTTCAAGACAGTGGCGACCTTGATAATTGGATAAAATCAAAATTTTCAGATATTGCATAAATTCTTAAAAATATGAAGAATAAAAAACACAGAATAAGTCTATTCATTGCATTGATACTCATGCTGTCGAATTGTATTTCCGATTTTGAAGTTCCCGGAGATTTGAAAGATATGTCGGATGTGCTCGTTGTGGAAGGCGTAATTTTGGAGGAGGGTACAAGAATATTTTTAAGCAGGACGGTTAAGCTAAACGAAACGCTCACTCAAAGTTACTTGTTTGAAAATGTGAATAATGCATCTATCAGTATAATTGACGAAGGCGCTAATGTAATGGCCGTTGCCGAACAATACGAATGGGGAAGATACGTCGTAAAAGAAAAATTTTCGTTCGCACCGAACATGAAATATGCATTGGATATCCGGGTAGCCGGCAAACATTACCGGTCCGCCTTTTCAACTCCATTGAATACGCCCGGAATCGACGAGATAAGCCGGCAAATAAACGATGACAACAGTATCGATATCATGGTTACGACACACGAGCCCAATAACGAAACACTCTATTGTCTTTGGTCGTTTGAAGAAAATTGGGAAGTCAGATCCCGCTACAACACACTTTTAAGGTATGATTTTCAGGCTGATGAGGTGCTCCCCCAGCGTTTAAACGGCGACAACAGGTATTATTGCTGGGCTTCGGATCTTTCCAAATCATTGTTGTTGGCTTCGTCCGAAAAATACAGGGATGCCGTAATAAAAGACCATAAGATTCACACACTGCAACCCGGGAACTCCCGATATTCCTATTTGTACAGCATCAATGTCAGTCAATACCGAATAGACAAAGAAGCTTCGCTGTATTTTAACAATCTGCAAAGAAACATCGATGAAAGCGGCAGCCTCTTTGCACCGCAACCCTCCGAAATAACCGGGAATATTCAATGTCTGACCGATCCGGACGAAATCGTAGTCGGGTATATTTTTGCTTCAAAGCCGGCAACATCCCGTTTATTTATACCGATGGCTGAACTGAACTTAAATATTTTGGAAGATCGATCTGAATGCATTGAAGGAGGACAGCAGCCTGATCCCAGAACAGCATATATTTGGGGTTATGGAATCTATGACGTAGATGAACGCGGAAATTATCTCTATATTTCTCGGCGATGTGTTGATTGTACGCAACGCGGCTTAGGAAACCCGACAAAAAACAAACCCGCCTTTTGGCCGAATGATCATCAATAATGGTAAATAGTAAATTGCAAGCCCTGCCCCTTTCGATAGGGGATATGAATAGAGATAAGAGTTAAAAATTTAGAGATATAAGAATTATGAATTGGAAAATGAAAGACAAACTTATTGTTGTAATGTTTTTTTTGAGTCCGGTGGTGATTTGGGCGCAGGAAGCCGGGTTTGCCGGCATGCCTTCCGACAATGTCGTTCACAACTATTTGGCCGGCGCCAATACGTATGCCGCCCTGTATTCGGGAAAAACGGAAACGCCTTACGAAAAACGATTTACCAACCATCCTTACTTTGAATCGAACACATTCGTATCCGGCACACTGTGTTACAACCGGGTGGTCTATAAAGATGTTTTGATGCGTTTGGACTTATTCAGGAATGAACTGACGGTTGTTTCGCCCGACAAACCTTATCCCATTGTGCTGAATAATGAAAAATTCGACTATGCCATGCTGGCCGGAGCTACCATTTTGCCGGCCGACGGCGATAAAAAATCGGAAGAGAAATTTCTTGTACTACTGCACAACGGGATGTATCCCGTTGTAAGAAAATACAATGTAGTGATGATGGAAGACATTTCCGACCTTTCAATCATCAATTCATTTCGTATTCAACAACAATATGCAGTCTATGTCGCCGGCGTTCCTAATGTGGTAAAGAATAAAAATGCCGTTCTGAAACTGTTTCCCGACAGGCGAAAGGAACTGAATGAGTATGCCAAACGGCATAAACTGAATTTCAGAAATCAACTCGAACAGTCTATTATTGCCTTAGTCGATCATTACGAAAGTCTAACCAATGCAGCATCGGATAATTATCCGACGCTGCAATAAAAAAAATGCAATGAAACATCACATCATCAGTTATTTCCTTCTGTTCTTTTTGGCAACCGGCGCCATTTGCCGGGCACAGGAAGATAAGGCAACCTCCAAAGTATCGCTGGATTTTGTCGGGCAACCTGCCCGGGAAATATTTGGCAGCATTGCCCGGCAAAGTGGATACGTCGTTTATTACATTCCTTCGGAAACGGACTCGCTGACACTGACTGTCCAATGCACGGACTGCACCCCCGAAGCAGCCCTGAATCAAGCCTTTGAAGGAACGCCTTTCCATGTGTCCGCTTTTGAAGACAAATACCTGTTCATACTCAAAGACAAACAGTTGAACACGCAGTTGCCGGAAGATTATTTTGCTCTCCGAACACGTCGGAATGAAACAATGGCCGGAACGGCGATTAATCCGCTGGAACAAAAAGCCACCTCCGAAAACAAAGTATATACCATCGGCGACGAAAATACGCAAAACATACCCGAACGCGTAAGGCTTACCGGCGTAATGACCGATTTTAAAACCGGCGAACCGATAATCGGAGCAGCTATTTACATGGAAAATAATACTGCGGCCGGATCCACCACCGATGCATTCGGATTCTATTCGCTGCAACTGCCTGCCGGACGGCAGAAACTGCTGATCCGAGGCGTAGGACTGAAAGAAACCCAACGGCAGGTCATGCTTTTCGGCGACGGTAAATTGGATATCGAACTCGAAGAACAGGTCTATTCGCTGCAAGAAGTCGTCGTATCGGCTAATCGGATAGCAGGCATACAAAGTACCACCATAGGGATGGAACGGCTTGTGGTCAGGGATATCAAAAATGTGCCGACCCTTTTTGGAGAAACAGATGTGATCCGCGTCGTGATGATGCTCCCGGGCGTAAAAGCGGTTGGCGAAGCATCGAGCGGTTTCAATGTGCGCGGAGGCTCTACCGACCAAAACCTGATCCTGTTCAACAACGGAACAATTTATAACCCGACCCATCTGTTTGGATTTTTCTCTGTATTTAATCCCGACCTGATCAAAGACATGGAGTTGTATAAAAGCAGCATACCCACCAAATTTGGCGGACGTATCTCGTCGGTATTGGATATCAACGGACGCGAAGGCAATAAAAAAGAATTTAACGGATCGGTCAGCCTTGGCTTATTAACCAGTCGATTAACCCTCGAAGGGCCTATCGGAAACAAGACTTCGTTTATCCTGGGCGGACGTACCACCTATTCCGATTGGATGCTGGGTTTGGCGCCCGAAGAAAGCGGCTATAAGGACGGAAAAGCCGGCTTTTACGACATGAATATGATTGTGGATCATAAATTTTCGGACAGAGACAATCTGTATCTCAGCGGCTATTACAGCCATGACCGCTTTCAATTCACGGCCGACGACCGCTACGGATACACCAATATCAATGCATCGGCCAAGTGGCGACACCTTTTCAGCAATCGACTATCCGGTACATTCGTGTTTGGATACGATCATTACGACTACAATATGTCCATGCTGGATAATCCGTTTGCCGCCTATTCGCTCAAATTCGACATTGACCAGCAATTTGCCAAATTCGACTTCACGGCCTACGCGAACGATAAACATACCATCGACTTTGGGCTTGGCAGCATACACTACAACCTCAATCCGGGCAAATACTTGCCATACACATCCGAGTCGTTGGTCAAACCCGATGTCATACAACAGGAACAGGCGCTCGAATCGTCCGTCTATTTATCCGACCGTTGGGATATAACGCCGGCCTTTTCGATCAATGCGGGAATCAGATACAGTATGTTCAATGCCATAGGGGCAAGAACATACAATATCTATGACCCGACTTTGCTGCCGCAAGAAAACACCGTATTGGAAACGAAAGAAGCGCAAGCGGGCAGTTTTTACAAAACATACCAATACCCTGAATTGCGCCTCTCGGCACGTTATATGCTGAACAGCGACTTTTCGATCAAAGCAGGAATAAATACTTTAAACCAGTATATTCATAAACTGTCGAATACCACCATCATGTCGCCGACCGATACATGGAAACTGAGCGACGCCAATATCAAACCTCAAAAAGGCATGCAGGCAGCCGGCGGAATTTATAAAAACTTCAGGAACGGCATCATCGAAACGTCTGTCGAAGTATATTATAAAACGATGAAAGATTACCTGGATTACCGCAGCGGCGCCCTGCTGAGCATGAACCATCATATCGAAACCGATGTTATCAATACGGAAGGAAGAGCGTATGGCGTTGAGGTGATGTTGAAAAAAACACTGGGTAAACTGAACGGATGGCTAAGCTATGCCTATTCGAGAACAGAACTCAGGCAAAATGACTCACGGGTGGAAAAACCTGTCAATAACGGCGAATGGTATCCCGCAAGCTACGACAAACCGCATGACTTCAAATTTGCCGGGAATTATAAATTCACGCAACGCTACAGCGTATCGCTGAATTGCGAGTACAGTACAGGACGCCCCATCACGCTGCCTGCAGCCAAATACAAATATGCAGGCGGTGAATTTATTTTCTATTCCGAACGCAATCAATACCGTATTCCCGACTTTTTCCGTATGGACTTTTCGGTCAATATCGAACCGAGCCATCACCTTACTTTGCTTACCCATAGCAGTATCACGTTTGGAGTATATAACCTGACAGGACGCAAAAATGCTTATTCTGTTTATTATACCGCAAAAGGCGGCGTAGTGTCCGGTTACCAATTGGCCATTTTCGGCGCTCCGATTCCTTATGTTTCCTATAACATCAAATTTTAATGCCATGATTCGTACAATTCATTTAATATTATTGATATTTTGTGTGGGACAATTGCCGCTGGCTGCTCAAACACGGGAGCGTGTTTATTTGCAAACCGACAAACAACTGTATATGTCGGGCGAACTGCTATGGCTCAAACTATACACTACGGATACGGATGGCAAATTGCTGTCGTTGAGCAAAATAGGGTATGTCGAACTGGTCCGCGATTCCATTCCCGAGGTACAGATTAAATTAGATATCCGGGATGGAGTGGGCGCCGGTTGGATGGAACTTCCCGCAATGCTCCCGACGGGTTACTACCGAATGATAGCCTATACGCGGTATATGCGCAACGAAAGCGAAGATGTGTTTTTTGAAAAAATGATTGCGGTCATCAATCCTGCCCGGCAAAATGAAGTACTGTACTCCGATGACACAAATACTCCTTTCGCTTTCCGGCCGGTCGAGCAAAATGCCGCCGCGCTTGAACTCTCCATAGATAAATCCTCCTACTCAAAAAGAGACAAAGGCGCAATCAGCATCAAAGGCTTACCTGCCGAAAATATTTCGCTGGGGATTTCCATTACAGGCATCGATCCCATATTGGAAACAAATCCCGCAATCGATAACAGGAAAGACCTGTTGCCCGCGAAAACTACTTTGGTAGGGCAAGAACGCTATCTGCCCGAATACGAAGGAGCGATTATTGACGGTATGTTAATTGACACGGAAACAGGTAATCCTGCCGTTGATCCTCAAGTTGTCAGTCTGTTGTCCTTTCCGGGTAAAGAGATACATCTGTTTGCCGGACAATCTTACCCAACCGGCGAGGTCACTTTTTATACGCAATGCATAACCGGAAAACAGGAACTTACTGCTACTGCCATAGCTTCGTCAGATAAAAAATACAGGATAGACGTGCAATCGCCTTATGCATTGCATACAGCTGTGAGTGTTCCTTCTCTCAAGCCTGATAGCGCCTGGCTTGATTACCTCCGATTAAGAAATCTTTCCGTACAGGTAGCTTATGCCTATTTAGCCGATTCGCTCAGTATAATCCAAGAAATTACCCCGTGTACCGATCTTATTCCGCAAAGGCGGTATGTATTGGACGACTGGACACGTTTCCCGAATATGGAAGAAGTATTTATCGAATTTATTTCCTTAGCCGGGATACGCCGAACGAACGAAGGGAGAAGATTTTCGATGGTAAATGAACAGCTGAATAGCTACAACAACAATATTTTGGTGTTGATAGATAACATTCCTGTTGCCAACCACGAACTGATGGTCACTTATAATCCGCTTTTGGTGAAAACGATAGATATGCATTTTGGCCGGTATGTTTTCGGGAGTCACGTTTTCGACGGTATCATAGCGTTCTATACTTATAAAAATGATTATCCCGGAATAACCTTTGGCGAGAACACCCAAATATATGACTATGAAGGCGCTCAACCCTATCGGTACTTCTATGCTCCCAAATATGATGCAACAAACATCGATTCGCCTTTACCCGACTTCCGCCACACGTTGCTTTGGGAACCGCTTATTCAAAGCGCCGGACAAACGGAATTAACCATTCCTTTTTCCACTTCCGATATGCCCGGAAGCTACGTGATTACAGTCGAAGGGATTGGAGAAAACGGTACGATTATTCGAGCAAAACAGACTTTCGACGTCGAAACTCCCAATCATATTTTGTTTGATACAAGTACAAGAAAGGAACCGGTTATTTTTATGCAACCTAAAGTCAGCGTAATGGACACAACAAACAATCAAGTTGTTGCATCACCTGTCGAACCTGCTGTCGAACCGGTAATAATTGCACTCACTCCTACTCCTACTCCCGTTCCTCGACAGGAACCTGCACCGCGCCCTGCTACATCTTCTTCCATAACTTCGCCTCAGACAACTACTGTTGCTTCAGATAATAACAATGTGTTGGCAAGGCTCAAAATTGAGACAGGTCAGCGGTTAACGTTGATTGCTGAGCAATTTTATGGTCATAAAATTTTTTGGGTGTATATCTATGAATACAACAAAGCTAAAATAGGGTCAAACCCAAACCGTATATTACCCGGCATGGAAATTCTTGTGCCTGCCAAAACCTTGTATGATATTGATGCAAATAGCGCCGCTTCCATCGAGAAAGCAACTGAAATTCAGCGCCAACTTGTAGGGGGTGTGAATTAATAGTCAATCCATAGAAACTATTTAAAAGTTTTTTAAAAAACATTATGGTTATTTCCGCAAAGATGTTTTATCTTTGCGGAAATAATTTTTTACAGCTATGCAATTACCCGGCGATCAAAAAGATATTGATAAATTTTACATGGTGGGAGATAAAGTACTGATTAAACCAAAAAATCCACAAAATCAGACAAGTACAGGGCTGTATCTGCCTCCGACCGTGCAACAAAGCGAAAAGATACAGAGCGGATATATCATCAAGGCAGGGCCGGGTTATCCATTACCGTCGCTCGTTGACGAAGCTGAGGTCTGGAAAAAGAAGAAAGACGAAAATGTGCAGTACGTTCCGTTGCAAGCCCATGAAGGTGATTTGGCTGTGTATTTACAAAGCGCCGCTTTTGAGATTAAGTTTAATAATGAAGCGTATATGATTGTCCCACATTCTGCTATTTTGATGTTTATTCGGGATGAGGGGCTATTTGAATAGCAGTGAATGATAAATTGAAAAGTATTTTAAATCTTTCTGAAAACTGAAAACTAAGAACTGAAAACTAAATTATAGTATGAATAAAATTGTAAGTAAAGAGCATTTCTCTGCCAACGTTGTGATGTTGGAAGTGGAAGCGCCGTTGATTGCTCGTGCGCGTAAAGCCGGGCATTTTGTGATTGTGAAACAAGGCGAAAAAGGAGAGCGGATTCCATTGACGATTGCCGGCGCCGATACGGAAAAAGGTACGATTACCTTAGTCATTCAGGCTGTGGGCATTACATCACAGAAGCTGTGCAACCTAAACGTGGGAGACGAGATTACCGATATGGTTGGCCCATTGGGTCAAGCCACCCATATCGAAAAAGTAGGTACAGTGGTTTGTGCCGGA
>Ga0082212_10009050_pt1 | contig 12883 bp, 13 predicted proteins | sample TergutNt197P3_FD_71548 | JGI IMG/M metagenome (GOLD analysis project Ga0082212, IMG submission 71548) | Neocapritermes taracua P3 segment gut microbial communities from Petit-Saut dam, French Guiana - Nt197 P3 | ecosystem: Host-associated > Arthropoda: Insects > Digestive system > Gut ... | reverse complement strand
CAAAAAACGCGCCTTATTCAGACGCGTTAAAAAATATATTGTTTATGTTTAATTTACAAAACAATAAAGTGCGTTTTATAGTATCTGAATAATATATTTAATGTGTTCTTCATGATTACGCACCTCTGCTTTCTTTGTATAATTTTATAATTTAATTTCACGAAAATTATTGTAACATACAATTCATAATTTGTCAACGGAATTTTTGATTATAAATTAATTTTTCCTGTTTTATCAATATTAATATAATCGGCATATTATATTATTAGCTGAATCAAATCCAATGTTCAGTCAAAATAAACATAAAATAAATATAAAGTGAGAATTATTAAAATGAATAAAGGATATAATCAAAATAATATGAATATTTCAAATATGTCAAATATGCCCGGTAATACCGAAGAATTTATGTACCCCGAAGTATATAAGAATCTTCACCCCCATTGCCACCAGATAATAACCGATATGGAAAAACAATACGGGAATATATATCTGACCGAAGATTTGCTTAATCAGATGACCGACGAGGCAATCCGCCGTTCGGGAATGATGGAAGAAAATATGCCGGATAACATGAGCAATATGGATAACATGGGTATGGAGCCTATGCCGTATTCGGCAAAAGACGACGACCCGCCCGCCGCTATCCCGACAGCACGCCAGTTTCGCAGGCATTCAGGTTATGGCAGAGGTCGCCCCAGAAGGTTTTTCGATTACGACGGTCTTTCGGATATTGCCAAGATTTTATTTTTGCAGGAAATTTTCGGCAGACGCCGTCCTTATTGGGGCTGGAGATAAAAAAACGGCAAAAATAACAGGATATAAGTAAGGGCGGGGATAAACCCCGCCTTTAACAAATAAAATTACTGTTATTTATTATTTTATCATTGAAATTTTGCGGAAAACATGTTAGGCTCACATATTATTTTTCGTTCCGTAAATCCATGAATGCGGCAACAAAGAACCGCAGTCCGGGTGATAAATTATATTTAATCCGAAGTTGCCGCATAATACTCCTCCGCAAGAATGGCGTATTGCAACATGTCGCACCATTCATGATTAAGTATGCTGTTTCCCTGCAATGCCTTAATAAAGCGAGCCTCGCGCCGCATACCGATTTTCTCCATTATTTTGTATGACCCGCAATTTCCCGCATTGCACGCCGCGATAATCCGGCGCAGTCCAAGCGTATCGAAACCGAATCTCAGCATTGTCCCGCCGATTTCCGTGCCATAGCCCTGTTTCCAGTAATTGCGGTGGATATGCCAGCCAATTTCAGCTTTATCCGGCTGATTTATAAACGTCGCCGAGCCGATTAACGAGTTATTTGATTTTAACGCGGCGGCAAACTCAAAATGCCTGCATTCCTCAGTATTTGCATTGGAAACCGCCCAGTTCAGATAATCACGGGTTTCGTATTCGTTTCTTGGCTCTCCGCTCCAATACTTCATATTTTCCGCGTTATTAAGCCAGTCAAAAACTATCGGAAAATCATTCTGATTAAATTTACGGTAAATCAAACGTTCCGATTCAAGTCCGATAAATTTCATAACTAATTATTCCCGTTCATCATGTTTATCGTTTTTTCAATAGCGGCTTCAACTTTGCCCTGATATTTTTCATAAAAACCGATGTAATCTTCTTTTTTTGTGTTGATATAAGTATATTGTAAATCCCATATGCCCGCCCAGTTGAACACAGAGCCTATATCGTATATGATAGAATCAAATATTTGTTTGAGCATTTCTATTGATTCTTCGTCCCTTGCGATTTTCTGGTTTAATAAATTATCGTAATACGCGTAGGTTATAGTATTCAATGATTCGCGTGACATGGCGTCGATTACCGCTCCTGTCATTTCGGGATTGCCGCAGGTTGACGGCACCGCGATAAATCTTGACTGCCACGGCGAAATAGTTGTGATATAATCTTTCTGGTTTTCGTCCTGTTTTGGCAGAGGGATGATGCCGAAGTCTTCTTCCATGCCCCTGAATTCCGGGAACTGCGACAGCATGTCAATCGTTATAAAACACCTGTTTTCATAAAAAATACGGACGTGTTCCTCGTCGTCGCTGACTTCAGCCCTGCCGTCTTTTTCATACATGACTTTCATTATTTTGTCATAATCCGAAACGTATTTTTCGTTAGTGCACGTCATATAAGGCATTCCGTTGTCATCAAGAAGTGCCAGCCGGTTTCCGCTCGCCGCGGACAGCATCCAGCCTGCGTAATCCTCGCACACAAGCCCCCATTGGTCGTCTTTAACAGTCAGCCTGCCGTCCCCGTTCAAATCGGTAGTGGTCTGCATCATCAGTTCATACATTTTTTCAAGCGTCCATTTGCCTTCCCTGACCGTAGTATACAGGTTTTCGAGCGCGTACTGTTCGCTGAGTCTTTTATTGAACGCCGCCAAAACAACCCCGGATTTATCGTTTATCGTCATATCTCCGCCTAAAACAGTCACTTTGTTATTTACCGCAAGGTCTTTTATAGCGTTTTGATTATACCACGGCGCGTCTAAATTCACGCTGACGAGAGTTTTCAAATCGGTCAGATAATTCTGCGCAGCGAGATTTGACGACATAAACATGAGTTTTTCCTGTATTATCTGATATTCGTCGTCTCCAGCTTTTATGCTTTTCGTTATCACGGGGATAACGTCGGGCACATAGTTTATGACTATTTGCGCGTTATATTTTTCCTCAACTTTTTTTGTGCGTTCGTACACGGTATCGTTAAATATTTCGCCGGTCATATTTTCAACCAACAAATCCTCCAAATCCTGAGTACCTCCCGCCCAGCCGTCTTTGCGTGACAAAATATTTATTATTGCATTTCCGAAATCATGTTCCGGATAATCATACAATTCGTCTACAGAATTTATTGCGTTATCGCCGGAATCCGCATTTACGTCATTTTTATCATTTGCGCCGTTTATAACAGGGTCGTTATCGGGCGCGACAGTTTTTTCATCTCCGCTGTTTCCGCATGATACAAAAGCCCAGCATAACGCAATCAGCAGAATTAAAATAATAAATTTAATTCTAAAAACTTTTTTCATATCCGTTCCTCCTTAATTAATTACATAATTACAACGCTCCGTATTTATCATAAACCTCGCGCAGAGTTTTACCCTCAAGCAATTCTTTGCGCGATATATTTTCACGTTCGGCTTTATCTTTGGCGGCTTCAAACAGCTTTGATTCGATAGTTTGGGGAATCACGACCACGCCGTCAAAATCCGCGAAGATTATATCTCCCGGATTTACAAGCACTTCGCCGCATTTTACCGGTACGTCATACGCGACTACCAAGCCCCTGCCTTTGCTGTCAAGCGGGCGTATGCCCGCGTAAAATACCGGGAATTTCATCGCTTTGATTCTCAAACAATCGCGTATCTGACTGTCGCAGATACAACCCGCAATGCCTTTCATTTTTGAAACGGTTGACATCAGTTCGCCCCACGGCGCGTTTGTTCCGCCGTAATCCGTCGAATGAACCGCAACGTCGCCCTCTTTAAGCGAGTCCATAGCTTCTATTTCAACGCCGTATGGATTATCCGAAACGTAATCGACTTCAAGCCATCTGAAAGTCCGCGCCCTGCCGACGATTGTACAGCAATCGCCGTCAAGCGGGCGTAAACGCTGGTGCATCGCCTGATTTCTGTAACCAAGTTCGTCTAAAATATCGCATACGACCGCCGTATATAAATTTTCTTTTATCCACGCGAATAATTCGCCGTCTGAACCGCTCATGATTTTATCTCCATTTACAAATTATAAAAATAAATAATTTTTATCAATTTTCATTTCTTTGAGCCACTTAAAAACTAATTGTTTTCCCAGTTCTGTTTTCCAGTCTTTTTCCAAATCTGAATGGCATTTTATTCCCAACCCCATTCTGTCATGATGACAAAAGCCACATTCCAGCGGCAATAATCCTGTCGCGTGCAATTCGCACAATCCGTTTACATGAAAATTACAGCCGTTCTGCGAAAATTTTTTCAAAGCTATCCCGCTTTCGCAGCCTTTAAACGCAGGAGCCAATACGCCGAAATCCCGTTCCGGCGAAACTTCTATCATCATTCTTCCTGAATATCCCGAAGCTATTGCGTTTTTAGCCTGTCCGACAGTCCACCAGCCCGGCCTTGAACAATAATTTTTGCATATTTCGCATGAGCACGGCTCCGACGGGGGATATAATATATGCAAATCTCTTTTTTTCATCTGACCCTCTTTACTTAATTTATAATCGCTTTTTAATTCACGCTGTACTTTTTAACGGCCGCTTCGTCAACTTCAATGCCAAGCCCCGCGGTCTGCGGCACGTTCATCATGCCGTTTTTGTCTAATTTTATCGGATTTTGTATAATATCCCTAAGCATAGGATTGTCGCTCACGTTATATTCGAGAAACAAACTGCGCGGCAATGCGGCGTTCACATGCAGACTTGCCGCCGTCAGTAAATCCGTAAGCCATGCGTGAGGGCATACGTCAATGCCTGCGTACTCCGCTTCCCACATGATTTGGCGTATCTGCGTAAACCCGCCGCACCGTGAAACATCCGGCTGTACTACGTCAATGCCGCTCTCAATCAATTTACGGAATCCCCAGCCCGTCGCTTCCTGTTCCCCTGCCGCAAGCCTTGTCGATACTCCCGATTCTTTAACTTTTTTATACCCCTCGTAATTTTCGGGGTGAAGAAAATCCTCGAACCAGTAAATATTATATTCAGCCAACGCTTTTAAAAGTTCTATCGCGTCATACGCGCTCCTGTTATGTTTCCAGCCCGCGTCAACCATTAAATCAACATCGTTTCCTACGGTTTCCCTCGCCGCTTTGACGAGAGCAATATCGTTTCTTCGGTTTTCGCCGAATACTCCCCAGCCGAATTTTATCGCCGTAAAACCTTTTTCAAGATAATATTCGCACGCTTTTTTTATATCATACGGCGTAGGTCTGAATAAAGTCGAGGCGTACGCCCTGACTTGAGCTCTGTAACCCGCTCCGAGCAATTTATATACCGGGACATTAAACGCCTTGCCGATTATATCATGACACGCAATATCAAATCCCGACAATACCTGCATTGCGACGCCGCGCCGTCCGTAATATATCGTCCCCCTGTATATTTTATCCCATAAACGTTCTGTTTCAAGCGGGTCTTCGCCGATTACAAGTTCCCGCAATCCCTCAAAAAGTCCGCTGCCTGTTTTTGGCGCGCTAAGCATAGACTGCGCCACATGCGGCGCAGTTTCAACGTCCGACCAGCCGACAATTCCCTCGTCGGTTGTTACTTTCAGCAAAAAACAATACGCCACACCCGACGCTTCCTCGCTGCCCTGCGGATTTAAATAATCTTTGTCCGACTGTAAAATAAATCCCTCGACATTTGTAATTTTCATATCAAAAAATCATACTCACTTTCAAAGTTTCACCTGTTTTATCCGACGCAAGTTCAAACGCTTTTTTATATTCGTCAAATTGAAATTCATGCGTTATCACATCGGCTATTTCGCTTTTTGACAATATATCCATAGCTTCGTCAAGCTCGTCCATATCGTTGCAGCTCCCGCAGATATTTAACTCTTTAACGTGGACTTTGAACATATCGACGGGAGTTTTATCGTGAATTGCCGAAAACATACAGATTGTGCCTCTTGAACGGCAGACTTCAACTGCTGTGTCAAGAACTTCGGGCATTCCGGCGCATACGAACGCGCTGTCAATATCATCGTAAGTGATTTTACTATTATTTATGTTTATCTTTTCGACATTTCCGGCATGACTTAATTTAAAATCGCTTGTGCCCGAAATACTAATCCTGTTCTTGGGATATAATTCCCGGCATATATTCGCAATCATAACGCCGAACGGACCGTCGCCGATTACGAGAATATTACCGCCGTCAGTCACATTCGCTCTTTTGACTGCCTCGATACACACGCAGACAGGCTCCATCAAAGTCGCCGCCGCGAAACTCATATTTTTTGGTTTTTTTCTGATTCTGTCGGCTCGTATCGTGAAATATTCCGCGAATACCCCGCCGTGATTTATTCCGAGATGCGTCATATCGTCGCACAAATGCGATAATCCGCGTTTGCACGATACGCATTGACCGCACGGCATGACAGGGTGAGCCGCCATTTCATCGCCGATAAAAAATCCATTGACGTCATTTCCGACAGCTTCGATAATCCCCGCGCCTTCATGTCCCATTATCATGGGCAATTCTATCCCGAACGGATTATAATTTATATCGTTTATATCCGAAGTGCAGATTGTCGCGGCTTTTGTTTTTACAAGAACTTCGTTGTTATTCGGGACAGGTTTCGGGCAGTCTTTCATAACAAGCCGTCCGGCTGATTCTAAAACTAACGCTTTCATAAATACTCCTATAGTTTCATTTTTCATGTTATTTTATACTACAGAAAATGCTTATAATACGAAATTATGTTTTAACATGATACATACCACTATCAAAAATTGCTTTATTCGGTTTCGATAAAACAAATACCGTATTTATTACATCGGCAGAAGAAATTAACAAATTGAACAAGGAATAAATTTTAAGAATATATTTTAAATCATTGAAAATAAACAAAGATATAATAAAAGGTATCACAGTTAATATAAGCAGCGGAAGAAAAATAAAAATAAAATAACGAAGTTTTGATAATTCTGCGTTTGTGGCAATCCAAAAAAATAAATTATGAAAAGTAATACTGAAATCTCCTTTATTGAATATTACAGCTATATGGAGCATTTCATGGATAATAATTATAGCTATTAACGATATATAAATTAAACTTTGAGGAATTGAAATTTGTAAATTTAAATCGCCTTTCATTACATTTTGAATATTTTTTACATATATCATAAAAATAACTAACAATAAAAACTGTAATACATAAACGGCAACCATAAAATTTTTTCTTAACCATTTATAAGGAATAACAGGCTTCCATACATTATCGTCAAAAGATTTCGGAGGTAAATTTTTAAACCAATATATCATTATCATAATCCCCAAATTATATAATTTTGTTGCGTATAAAATATAAATTTTCTGCTTTAAACCAATATCTCAAGCGAATCGCGATGTATAATCCCCTCTGTCACATCTTCGGGAATTATTGGCAGTCCGCTGTCTTTGATAATATTATTTATGTTTCTTAATCCGTTTATTGAATTTTCAGTAGTAGTCGCCGGGTAATCCGAGCCGAATAATAATTTATGAGTGCAGCCGTATTCGACCGCAAGCCGCATAGAATTATAAAACTGCCACGGTCGGTAATAAAGCGCAGATATATCGGCATATACGTTTTCATTCCGGCGTATGATTGCTATTGTTTCAGCTTCCCACGGGTGTCCGAGGTGCGCTAATACAAGTTTGAGTTTCGGGAAATCGCACGCGACTTTATCCATATGATATGGGCGGGCGTAATCTAACGGCACGCCGCTTGAAAAAGTCGTCGCCATATGAGTTATTATGGGTAACGAATTTTTTTCGCAGTAATCGTAAATCGCATAATATCTTTTGTCGCACGGGGGAATCCCCTGATATATAGGACCGATTTTAATGCCTTTGCAGTTAAGAACAGTATGATTATATTTCAAATCTTGCATATAGTCATCCTGATACGGGTCAACCGAAGCGAAATATATGTATTTTTCGCTGTGGCGCGATACAAAATCAAAGACGGTTTCGTTTTCAGTATTCCAGCCGGTTTTTTCAGCTTTCAGCCCGAAAACTATAACTTTATCGGCGGCTTTGGTTGCTTCGAGATAATCTTCTTCGGTGTAAGTCCAAATATCGTGCGAAATACCGCTCCGTGATAAATCTTCGCGCAGTTGCTTCCCGAAATCTTTAAAATTTACTAAATGGGTGTGCATGTCGATAATCATTTTATATTACCTCAACTTTTACGGCAATATTGAATATGCCTTGACAAAACCTCTCGCCCGCATGGGCAAAAAAGCCTCGGCATATTTCACGCCGCATTGATCCCCGCGTTTTTTTGATGTTTCGGCTATCCAGTTGTTTATGCCTTTCCCCTCGCCGAAAGCTGATATAAAAGCGTCGTCCTGACTTTTGTGATATTTTGCCAGACGCATTTTTTCTTCCATAACTTCCGTAATATCCACCCAATGCGACGGCTCAAACTCAAAGCCGCCGGACGGCTCGGTCATAAATACGGCGGGAGTCGAATCAAGCGGCTTGGATTTTGTTTTTTGTATCGGTAAAGCCGCCTGCATGGCGCATTGACGAACAAGCAGACAGGTTGTCATATGGTCGGCGTTATAATCCACGGTATTATGCGTGAAAATCACGTCTGCCGCGGCAAATCTTATCGCCTCAATCAATTCAAGCCGAAGCTTTGCCGTATCATATAAATATTCGTCGGGACGGTTAAGGCAGATATAACCCGCGTTAATCTCAGCCGTAAGATTTTTCATTTCATGCTCCCGTATTTTTGCCGCTTCTTCAAACGGCATATCCGGCATATGAGCCATGCCCGCCGCCCCGTCGGTCAGACAGATAAACGCGAGATTATGCCCTGACTTTTTCATTTTCAGCATCGTTCCCAGACACATAAGCTCGTCGTCCTGATGCGCCATTACCGCAGTAATATTCATATAAATTATACACCCCGTATTTTTTTAATCAAACTGCTGCATAGTTTCTATTGTTTTGTCAAGGTCTTTCTGAACTTTGCCCTCTATTTTTTCATAAAAACCGATATAATCTTCTTTTTTTGTGCTTATAAAACTATGCTGCTGGTCCCATATGCTCCCCCAGTTGAACACCGAGCCTATGTCGTAAACCACAGAACCGAATATTTGTTTAAGCATTTCTATTGATTCTTCGTCCCTTGCGATTTTCTGGTTCAATAAATTGTCATAATACGCGGGAACTACCGTATTTACAGATTCCCTTGACATAGCGTCGATTACAGCCCCGGCCGTTTCGGGATTGCCGCACGTTGACGGCACCGCGATAAATCTTGATACCCACGGGGAAATCGCTGTGAAATAATCTTTTTGGTTTTCGCCTTGTTTGGGTAACGGGATTATGCCGAAATCGTCTTCCATAGACCTGAGCGCGGTAATCGACGACAGCACGTCAATCGACAAAAAACATCTGTTTTCAAAGAAAATACGCACATGTTCTTCAGGGTCTCCCGTTTCCGCGCGTCCTTGTTTTTCATACATGACTTCTTTTATTTTTTCATAATCGGAAACGCTTTTTTCGGTGACGCATGTCATATACGGTATTCCGTTTTCGTCAATGTCAGCCAGTCTGTTCCCGCTTGCCACGGATAACATCCAGCCGCCGTAATCTTCACATACAAGCCCCCACTGGTCGTCTTTAAACGTATATTTCCCGTCCCCGTTCAAATCAAAAGTTGTCTGAATCATCAGTTCATACATTTTATCGAGCGTCCAGTTGCCGTTTCTAACCGTATTATACAGGTTTTCAATGGCGTATTGCTCAGCTAATTTTTTATTGAATATAGTCATTATAACGCCGGATTTGTCGCTTATGGTCATGTCGCCGCCCAAAACGGTTATTTTGTTATTTATCGACAGGTCTTTTATAGCGTTCTGGTTATACCACGGCGCGTCTAAATTCAAGCTGCCGATAGATTTCAGGTCAAACAAATAATTCTGCGGGGCAAGCGTTGCCGACATAAACACAAGTTTTTCCTGTATTATCTGGTAATCGTCGTCGCCGGCTTTTATACTTTTTTGTATTGTGGCATTCGGGTCTGCGACAGGCGTTACTATTATCTGCACGCTATAGTTTTCCTCAACTTTTCTTGTGCGGTTGTAAACCGAGTCGTTCAATACTTCGCCTATTTCCTTTTCAACGGTTATATCGTCAAAGTCCTGACTTCCGTCAGCCCAGCCGTCTTTGCGTGACAAAATATTTATGACTTCGTTTTTGAAGTCGTGTTCCGGATACGGATATAACTCTTCAGCCGGAGCTTCGGTCACATTATCCGGCTCGCCGTTATTTACAGGGTTTGGATTATTATTGTTATTGTTATTGTTATTGTCCGTTTTTTCTTCGTTGTTACTGCCGCCGCATGAGATAAAAACCAGACATACAATAGACAAAATCAACGCTAATGATATAATTTGAATTTTATTATTTCTATTCATAAATTCGAACTCCTTCCATGATATTTTAATTATTTATGATAATTTTTTGCCATTTCAACCATTTTTTTTGCAGTCTCTATGTTATCCGTCCAACAGGAATAATGCGCGTTAAACGGCAGCGTGCGCTTTGCGATTCCTGCCATAAACTCGTCCTGCGAAATATATGTGGATATTTGTTTATCGTCCCCCAAAGTTTCACGCATCCATGCGATAGATTCCACAGGAAGATTTTCCTGCGCTTTCAAGTCTCTGCCGAGCCTGTAATCTTTTATCCCGCGTAGTTTTGCCGTTAGCGGCAGCAGCATGTCAAGCCCGAAACCGTGCATGTGCATATATCCGTACTTTACTTTATCTAAAAGTTTTTGCTGATATTCAAGCCCCATATTCACATATATATCCGGGTGGCAAACAGTATACGCGTCAACGCTGAATAGCAGCCCGCCGAACGCAGAGCTGTCGCCGCCAATCGTTTTATCGTTATATGGTCTGATAATATCGTCCTGTATTTTATAAATATAAGCCATATAATCAACGCCGAAGTCCATAACTGAGCGTAAAATCTCCGGGTTTTCATAAACTGCCGTATATGCTTCGGTCGAACCCATGAGTTCCACGGCAAGATTTAACGCGTCCATTGAGATTATCGGCACTATCAGCATTTTCCCGTCCGCAAGCTCGCAGAAATGCCTTAACGCAGACTGTATAAATTTTATCCAGTAGTTATTCGGGTCGATAACAAGTTTATCCAAATCTTTTGCGCTTTTGATTAACGGTTTCGCTCCCGAACAGGTATAATTCCCCGTCCCGTAAAAACTTACGTCCGTTCCCAGCATTGCCGCGCAGTAAGATTCGCCGAGATGCAGCGTGGGATATTCGACCGGCACATAATCGTCGTTTATCATGGGTCGCGATTCAATCCGTCTTATATATTCGTTTATTAAATCTGTTCTGTTTTGCGGGTCAACGATATAGCATTCGCGTTCAGTCCAGCTATTGTCGCGCTTTTCTTTTCTGCCGTAATAATCGCCCGACGCTGACGGCAAAGATACTGTAAGCAGTATATCGTCGCGCATTTCGCCGTTATGAAAAGCTGTCCTTCTCTCAATCGCCTCTTTAAAATCAAGCATCATAATCAAACACCGCCATAACGACACTGTTTGCGGGTATATACAAATCAAAATGGAAATCGTCGTGGAGATATACCGTCCTGTCTTCGACCGGAATTAATTCAAACGCGTCGTCGTCCCACATCATATCTTCGTCAATACGGCAAACTTTCATATTCGCTATGCCCGCCTGAGCGTTTTTGAATTTAAACGTCATCGTTATATCTTCGGTTAAATTTGAATCAGGATTATAGTTTGTCAGGAAAATCGTGTTGTACTGGTCGTTACAAGACGCGATTATTCTGATATTATTTTCCGGCGGGACGTCGGGGACGCCGTCCCCTACACATACCGCGACTTCGTTTTCAGCCATAGAATACAGCATTGAATACATGAAATACTGCGGGCGCGGAGTGCCGTATTCGTCAAACAATCCTAATCTGTGAGCCAAATCGTTCCAATGTTCAGCCATGTAACGTGTTTTAGCGTAAAACGGCGCGAAATCGTTAGGGTCGCAGAACTGGTCGTATATATGATACTGGAAAGTGTTCGCGAAATTTGCGCGTTTGTAAAAATCATGAAGTACCGCGGCAAGCCCTGCCGAACGCTGAGGCGTATACGCCCTGTCTTCGATTGACAGTCCGCCTAAATCAACGTTAAGCTCTGTCATATACATTTCGATTGTACTGTCGTACTTATCGACTATTTCTTTTATTTTTATAACCGGATTTACGTGATGCTCGGGAATATCTGAATAATTGTTATAACTGATAAAATCAAGCCGTATATTTTCTTTTTTGCACAATCCTATAAATTCGTCAAACCACCCGTAGATTTTATCGTCGAGTCCCGCGTATGACGGACCGCCGACTTTTGCTCCGGGGAATACTTTCAGGATAGGCTCTATTGTCATTTTGTAATACTCAAAATAATCTCTCGCGCTGTCGATTTTATACGGGCAGCCGCCCCATTCGCCGATGTTTATTTCGTTTGCTACCGCCCAATGCGTAACATATTTGTTGTCAACAGAATATCTTTTCGCCATTTCCCCGATAATATATTGCCAGCGGCTTATATCGTTCGGTTTCCAGATGGTTTCGTCTACAACCGGATATAACGACTTGGGTTTTATGCAAATCGACGCCATTATATCCGCTCCGGTCGCGTTGACTGACCGCATATATTTGTCAAGCGCAGTAAAATCAAGCTCCCCGTCGTCTTTTTCGATAAAGAAAAATTCCTGTATGAATATACGTATAAGTCCGGGTTTTAGTTTTGCCGTACCTTTGATTACTTTTTCAGGCATCGGCGCGGGGTTCACGCCGCCGATTCCTAACGAGTGGCGGGATTTGAAGTTTGTCTTACCGATAACCTCAGAAAAATCTACGTTCGCTTTTATGTTTTTCATTTGCATATATTTGTCGTTCATAAAAAAATCTCCTTTTTTATTTGGTTTTTATAATAAGTTAACTCGTGGTGCTAATTAAGCCTCCCTTGCTAAAGGGAGGTGGCACGCGAGATATTACGTTGGTTTTGTAATCTTGCCTTACCCCGCGTGTCGGAGGGATTCCGTTCCCCTCCCCGAACCATCATCAGATTCCGAATCCC
>Ga0082212_10009049_pt1 | contig 12883 bp, 8 predicted proteins | sample TergutNt197P3_FD_71548 | JGI IMG/M metagenome (GOLD analysis project Ga0082212, IMG submission 71548) | Neocapritermes taracua P3 segment gut microbial communities from Petit-Saut dam, French Guiana - Nt197 P3 | ecosystem: Host-associated > Arthropoda: Insects > Digestive system > Gut ... | reverse complement strand
TCCGACCAGACATGTGACGTCTAGGATCTTGCGTCCCAAGTAGGTTATGTATAGGGGTTGTGACGGTGGAACAGCGCTGACAGAGGTTGAGGAGTCCGGGATGACCCGAATAATACACTCGGCCGTTTTGCCACCGACAGTGACTGTGCATGTCGCGGTTCCGGGGTGTATGCCTGTAATTTGGCCTGAAATTACGGTGAATACCGACTCATCGCTGCTCATCCACTCCGGATCCAACTCAACGTCGGTAACCGGCTCATACCTGACCTGTAACGGGAAACGCTCCCCGACCATGCATGTTGCATCAGTTATAGTCCTTTCTGAGTACACTATCACCACAGAGTCGATTTGCACAGGCGTTCCGGAATCGGTTTCGGTAGTAGTTTGCGGGTCTTTTGCAGGAGGAGAAACGTCAGGAGAGGTGGCAGCGGTGGGAGCGGGAGGAGTGGTAGGAGCCGGAGAGGACGGATCAGTATCTTTTTCATTACCGGTTATTATTGGAGGCAAAGCCCCGTCCGTCGGCGGAGGGTACTCCCTCGCGGCCGAGCAGGCGATTACCGCAAACGCGAGCGCAAACAGCAGCGCCCCGGATAGCAGCATAGACAACCATGCCTTATCTTTATATTTCACGATAGCTTCAATCCTTTCTTTCAGTGAGCGCGCCCCGGTGCAAAGCGTAACAGAAGCGATACCGACCGGAACTCTCTCATTCGAGACCATATCAAGCAGCGTGCTCCCATAACCTATTCTCGCATCCTCGTCTAGCATTCTCATAACGGCTTCGTCCGCCGCCAGATCGCACTCGCGCGACAGTTCCCTTCGCAGAAGATAGAGAGCGGGGTTGAACCAATGGACGGCGTTTGCAATGAACGCGAGCCATTTGACTACGATATCGTATCTGCGATGGTGCGCCAGTTCGTGTGTGAGGATACTGCGCAGCGAAGGAGCTAAATACTCGCGGTCAGGCAGATATATACATGAACGGAACAAACCGATGAGCATTGGCGTCGGAACCGCGTCGCAGCGGTACAGCACGGCGCTTTTCTTTATTGACAGTGTCTGCAAAACATCGAGGTCGCTCTTCAGAGCCGGAATACGAGCGGCATGAATCTTTCGCACAAGCAGTAAGTATGAAATTACGCCCCAAAGCAGGAATACCGCCGCTCCGACGCCCCATATCAGGACTGCGATGTTGCCGATGCTGACGGTTTTATTACCCTGTGCGGGCACGGTGGACGGGAGTGCTGCGGCTGACGGGAGTGCTGCGGCGGACGGGAGAGTTGCGGCGGACGGGAGTGATGCGGCTGACGGGAGTGTTGTGGCTGACGGGAGTGTTGCGTCGGACGGGAGTGTTGCGGCTGACGGGAGATTCGTATCCTGAAGAGCCTCCTGAGAAGCCGCGGAAGAAGACCCGGGAGAGGTTTCGGGAAAAGCTTCCTGAGAAGCTTCCGCTGCCGAGAGAACAGGGGCTATTGCACTTTCTACAGCTTCGCGCACAGTCGGTATTGGCGGTAAAATCGCGTTCGGCAGCGTGAACCTGACCGGTATCAGGCTTGCCGCCAGTATGAGGCACCATGCGAGAGCTCTCGACGAAGCGCTGATATGCCTTGCCAGCGCCGGTCGCAGCAACGCAAGCGCAATAGTGAGGATCGCCGCCGCCGCGCTCATGATCAGAATCGCGTCAATCATTATGCCCACCTCTTTCCAGCATCGCGCGCAGCTCTGTAATATCGTTCTCGGACAGTTCGCCGTTGTCGAGTAAAGACGCGACGAGCTTTCTCGCGCTTCCGTCAAACAGCCTTCTTACAAGATCGTGCGTGACGTCGGCCTCCCGCATAATGGGGCGGTAGACTCCTCTTTGCACTTCTTCGACCGCTCCTTTATCGCGCAGATTATACAGTAGAGTTTTTACCGTAGTTGCTTTCCATCCTAATGTTTCGGCGAGCGCTTCACGAATTTCCGCAACCGTACTCGGCGCATCCGCCTGCCACAGTATTTTCAATATCTCCAGTTCGGCGTTAGTTACCTTCTCATGCGCCATATGTCGATACCTCCGTTGAGAAATGAGTTTATCTATTTACCGCTTGTGCCTAACCACAAAAGATCAACAAACTACCTTTCGTTGGTATTATTGATCAAGTGGAAGATATATGTCTGTCAGAGGGGGGAGGGGCGGGACTAGATATATAGTCTAAGCTAAGACTACAACATTAGTCTTAGCTTGTCAAGTGTTTTTTGAAATTATGTTAAGATACTGTTCACGGAGGCCGCAATGACGATAATTGAAAGAGTGTTTTCAGCTATGTATGAAGAGTAACTATGAGAACTTATTTCAGATGTCCGCTTCCTGCAGCCGCCCGTCAATCATATGATATACTGTGTCGGCGACCTTCATCACGCTTATGTCGTGAGTGGCGACAATGACGCAACGATCCTGTTCCTTAGCCAGCTTTTTGAGCAGGGAGATTATCGTTGCGCTTGTCTCGCTGTCCAGATTGCCGGTAGGCTCGTCGGCGAGTATCAGACGGCGGTCCATCGCAAGCGCCCTCGCGATAGCGACGCGCTGCTGCTCCCCTCCGCTGATTTTGCCTGGATAACGATCGAGAAGTGACTCGGGCAGGGATACCAGATCGGCGAGCCGCAAGGCGTCGGCGAGGGCTTGCTTTTTCTCCACATGGCACAGTTCCATCGGATATAGGATGTTCTCAAGCGCGGTCAGCAGAGGGAACAAAGAGAAATCTTGGTAGATAACAGCTACGCTCTTTCGGCGATACTCGTCAAGGTCCAGTTCAGACGTCGGCTTTCCTTCAAAGAGCAGTTCTCCTTTTGCCGGGTAGTCGAGCCCTGCGATCAGGTTCATAAGCGTACTCTTACCGCTGCCTGACTTGCCGATGATCGCATAAAAACACCCGCGTTCAAACGCGCAGTTTACTCCACGCAGAACTTGCTTTGCCCCGGATTCGAAATGGGGCGCAGCTCCGGAGTTAGGCATTGCTCCGGAATGGGACGACGAGCTTTTGCCGTAGCTGAAATGAACGTCGTTGATCTCAAGAATTGACATGTTTTCACCTCTTGTCAGTTAGAGTAACACTGAGACAGTACACTTGTACTAAGTGCTATGTGGCACCTATTCTTATTGTGGTAATAGGGCTTTCCATGGATTGCCGCGCCGCAAAGCGTCGTATAGCGACGCTCCGAGCGGCTCGCAATGACGGGGGTTTCCATGGATTGCCGCGCCGCAAAGCGTCGTATAGCGACGCTCCGGGCGGCTCGCAATGACGGGGGTTTCCATGGATTGCCGCGCTTCTGCTGGCGGCTCGCAATGACGGGGGTTTTCATGGATTGCCGCGCCGCAAAGCGTCGTATAGCGACGCTCCGGGCGGCTCGCAATGACGGGGGTTTTCGTCATTGCGCAGCGCTTTATTCTTCCGCTTTGAGTATTGTTCTTACGGAACCTCTGTTGAGTGAAAACGCCGATATGCCGGCTCCAAAGAGCCAGAATAACGCGAAGAGTACAGCCAGAGCGAGACCAAGCCGGGTCGGCGTTCCGGCTGCAGCCAGCCAAAGCCCGCCGCCTATGAGCACTCCGGGAATACAGAGCATGATCTGTTCCGCAAAAATGCTGCTAAACGCTGTACTCTTTGAAGCGCCTTGGGCGCGCATCAGCGCGGACTCACGTTTTCGCAACTGGACAAGAATAAAGGGGATCAGTGCGGAAAGAAGCTCGAGCAGTACGTACAGCGCAGGGAAAATCTTTTGCATGTACCAGAGCCGCTGGGACATCGCGCGCTCTGTAGCCAGAAACGTCTTGTCTTCTATCGTAATGTAACTGCGAATTTCGCGCGTCTGATTGACCTCGGAATAACCGCGGTCGAACAAAAACGACTTGAACGCGTCAAGGCCGGACGCTCCGCGCATCTTGAAACTGACGCTGCTGAGCGCCAGTTTATTCAGCAGGTCTACATCGGGGTCCGGACTAAATATATACGAAGATGGAAGGTAGTCGTATTTGTAGGTGTAAGATAGGGCGCTACCGCCGCGCCCGACGGCTTTCACTCCAAACTCATAGATATGGTAGTTACTGAGGGGAATATAGATATTATCCGCGCTGCCCTGTTTCACATAGCTGCCAATGATTTCCATCGTCTTAAAATCAAACGAGTCACCTTCGGATACAGAGACTTCGAAAATATCGCCGTAAGCGAGAGTATGTTCTTCAAGAAAAGCAGTGGATACTATACACTGTATGGGGCGCACTTCTTGCTCAGGCCAAACCCAGTTGTCATACACTCCCTCCAACTCAAAAGGCTCATCTTCCGGAGGTAAGTATGAGAATATTGAGAGGTCGTAATCACTCATAAAAGTCACAGGCAGATCGGCACAGCCGTAGAACTCATGCGTGGCTGCAAGGTCGTTCGTCCATATAAAGCCCGGCCCGGAAGAGACGTTGTCGGTGTATGTTTCGATAGAATACATGTTCCATTCTTCCGGAGTTTGAAGATCGTAGGCATAATGATACCCCGATTTTGTGACGGAGACGTTCGACAAAATACCGCTGTAATATAAGTCGTTGATAACGACTGCGTCCAGCATCAAGCCATACCGCCAGGCGCCGCGGAAGTCAGTGATATAACCGGTAATGTCAGTTTCCTCGACCAGTCTATTGTAACCTGACTCATACGCGACTGTCGTACTTGTCAGTTGCAAAAGCAGCGCTGCCGCCAGAGCGCAAAGTATAACAGGCAGAAATGTGCGCGACCCCCCGCGTTGCACGCTGATCCAAGCGTATTTTAGCGCCCCGCCATTCAGCGAGCGCGACTTTACGCCACCGCCGCCAAGTGAGCGCGACCTCGCCCCGCCGCCGCCGCTGCCGCCACCGCCGCCGTCAAGTGAGCGCGACCTCGCCCCGCTGACGCCGCCGCCGCCAAGTGAGCGCGACCTCACCCCGCCGCCCAGCGAGCGAGACCTCGCCCCGTCGCCGCCGCTTCGCTTTCCGGCTCTTGAGCGCCCGCCCGCCGTTTTTGACCGGACGCTCACTGAAGTGAACACATAACAAGCGAGTACAGCAAAGGCAAACAGGGCCAACGCTGTCAGGATGAACACAACAGGAGCAATATCCGGCGCGAACTCTATAGTCTTTGATACTGTCAGGTTCGCGTTGGAATACCGTAGATTGTCCGTACTGTAGTTCGCTATGGACCGGCGTACGAGTTCCATGAAAGCGCCGGAAAGAGTATGGCTTACAAAAGCCCCTGCGGCCGCGCCAAGGAGCGCAATGCAGCCGGAACCAAAAAGGAAATAGGTAAAGACGCCCCCATTTACGACGCCGACGCGGCGCATGGTTTTTACCAGACCGCGTTGACGGTACACAAAAAGGAAGCCGAACAGAGCCAGCATAGCAAGAGTCGTAAGCGCGCAGACGACTGTTATGATAACGGCTATCCGCAGCACATCCCGCACAGGCGCGGCGGCGGCGGAGTAACCCTGATCATAGACAGTGATACGTACGCGGTGCGGAAGGGCTTCAAGCATATCAAGATAAAACTGTTCGGCGCCGCTGTTCTTCAATCGCGCCTGACCCAGCGTGAAAGAGTACCGGTTCGAGGAAAGATCTGTCGCGGCGGACTTTGGTATAAAGACGGTTTCCCTGTAATCGTCATTGGGGCTGAAAATACCAACGACCGTGTAACTGTTGCTGTATGAAAAGCCCGTGCCGGCCCAGTAGCTCTCCTGCCGCGAGGCGCCTTCTTGTACCGCAATGGAAAGCCCGATCCGGTCGCCCGGCTCAACAGAGAGGAGTTCAGCCATACGTTCAGGCAGCAGGCACACCTGCGCGCCGCTCTCATACTCGTCCGCGGTAAAACTCCTGCCGCTGATGACAGAGAGCTCCGCTTGCTGGAAAGGCAAAAAAGCCTCCAGATCGTTAGTTGCTTGAACGGTTATGCTTGTGTTCACGGCTGAATATGTTTCGGCGATCTGATATAAAATGCTGTCCGGCGGCACCTCATAGTTGCCGCCTCCGGTACCGACGTCCATTATCATATCCTCAATGGAGACGTCTACGCCGGCCGCTGCGGCGGAAGCTATGTTAAACGGCGCGACGATCAGGTAGGACGTGTTACCCATGCCGGTGTACCGCGAACCGCTGCTGCCGTGTATCAAATATACGTGCCCTATCTCAAGATCCACAACGCTGGTGTCCAGATAACCACCGGTTACTTTCGCATCCGGATCGAGGAGATTCTCAATGATGGAGTACTGATAAGCGCCTATCCGCTCATTGTAACTGAGAATAAAGACGACGGCGACAAGCATGTTCTTGTAAGGCGCGTCAGTGGAATCGACGTCTTTTCCGGAAATGCAACCGAGCGCAGTTTCGTTTGAATCCCAGCCGATCACGACCGGATTGTGGTTTAGCGAAGTAAAGTCAAATTCTTCCATGCACCGCGTTATGTCGGGGTCATATCTCGTCTCGTCAGGGTAGCCTTCGCCGATGTACTCGAAGACAGCTATGGAAGTGTAGTTTTCATCGCAGCTTCTTAGAAAATCAAGGATCGCCGATGTTAGGCTCACACCGATGCACAACACGGCGCTCAATGCGGCAAGCAGCAAGAAAAAGAGCGTGGACTTAGGCCACGACCGGAACACATTTTTGATACTGTGCCTGATGTGCATTGAAAACTCTTCCTCATTATGAAAGTATTTAGGATCAAGTTGAAAGTATTTAGGATCAAGTCGAAAGTATTTGGATCAAGTATAGTGTCCGGCAACAGAATATAGTGATACACATTTGATGTCAAGAACTTTCCTGTATAGTCATTACCAACTCGTTACTGTTCACGGTCAACCGGAAGTACTATTTCAAGCATCGTCATTGCGGCCTCCGAGCCGCAATCCCCTGAGCCATTCGCACATCTGAGGGGGATTGCGGCTCGGAGGCCGCAATGACGGCGACGTGTGAACAGTAACGATTAGAGTAATATAAGTATCGGCCGGAAAAAAACTGTTTGATTAGAGACCCATCGTTGTAGTATAGTGTATGCGTTGCGTAAAAGCTTGCCAGTACTTGAGGAGAGGTTACCGGTTGGATAAGCAAAAAAAGAAACTGATGTGGACGATCCTTATCGTCGCGCTCATACAGATGCCGTCGCTCGCGTTGACTCCGGGGATCAACCAGATCACAACAACCGCTTTTGCGGAGCGGTCATTGGGAGCGATCCAGTCGGCGCTGGCAGTTACCGCTCTTTTACAGCCGGTCGCCGCGTTCGGAGCGGCTATGCTGATAAACAGGGGGATATTTTCAAAGAAGGCTCTTGTTATGTTTGGCTTGTTCCTCCTTGCGTCCGCTGCTCCTATGGCGATTCTTCTGCATACAAAGTTCGTTCATCTTGTTCTTCTCAGCGCTTCGATCGGAGTTTCGACAGGATGCTTTTCCTCAAACCTTTTCGGTCTTATTTTTGACAATTACGAGCCTGTTGAGCGGCAGACGATTATCGGGTATCACACTTCCTGCGTCAACCTGGGCGGTATCATGATGAGTCTGCTGGGTGGGTTACTGGCGACGTATATATGGTACGGGGGATATCTCATACTCTTTATCGGACTACCTGCTGCGATTATCGTTTACTATACTGTTCCGAGCTATAGAGTTACTTCGCTTGCAAAACGCGAGGGAGAGCGCGAGGGAGAACGCGAGGGTGAACGCGAGGGAGCGAACAAAGCGAGTAAGGGAGAACGCGAGGGAGAGCGCGAAGGAGAGAAGCGCTCGCGAAAACTCGATCCGAAGATATACTACTATTGTTCGATCGCGGTTTTGTTTATGATGGTGTACGCCGTTTGCGGCGGTAATATATCTACGCACATCGCCGGTCTTGGCGACTCGTCAATGGCCGGCGTCGCTGTTGCTTGTACGATGGGCGGCGGTTTTGTTTCCGGGTTCTTCTTCAGCAAGCTTTCCGACAAAGCCGGGGATTACGCGATCTCTTTGGCGATGTGTTTTGTGGTTGTCGGGTTTATGATGCTCAGTATTTTCGTTTCATCGCTGATACTTACATTCGTATCGGTATTCATCGTAGGAATGTCGCTGAGTATTGTTGTCCCGCGGTGTTTCTTTATGGTTTCGACGCTGGCTGTAGATCCTTCTACGGCGTCTACGGCGACTGCGCTTGTGACGGTGGTTTCTCCGTCCGCCGGCAGCTTCTTGTCGCCATTGGTCTTTACGAATCTTACAACCGCGCTTTTCGGGCCGTCGACAGCCTTGCGATACAGGTTCGTCGGTTTTGTCATGCTAACTCTCGCTGCAGCAATCGCGCTGATCACATTCCTCAACGGCAAAAAAGCTAAACCGTAGGGGACGCACACCCGAACGTCCAGCGTCATAGGGGCGCACACCCGGTCGTCCCGTGTCGTAGGGGACGCACATCCGGTCGTCCCGCGTCGTAGGGGACGCACACCCGGTCGTCCAGCGTTAGGGTACGCACATCCGGTCGTCCGCCAAATAGTGTCAATCATTACCGTAGGGGCGGCCTTTGGCCGCCAGCCGTGGATGACTCACGCTACCGCAATCACTGCTGGTCAAAATGCTTGATGTGAATGCGTCAATTTTGTGAGTTAGCACATACTAATCACGCAGCGGCATGTGTTACAATGTGGGAAAAAACTAAGGAGGTTCATATGAGCGGAGTTAGACAGCAAAGGATCGAAGAGGACGCTTTTCTGAAAATGCGTAAAGAGGTGCTTTCGCAATGGCATACCGGGGCGGAGGTAGATTTTGACGAAGCGGTGGAGTACCAGCGAAAACTCCCTGATAACAGGAGGTTTGGAAAGATCCTCGCTAAGTATCACGAGGAAGGGAAAGTAGGACTCTATCCGCGTTCCGGCGTTCCCACAGTAGAGGGCGAGATAGAACTGCTCCGTTCGATGAACGAAGTCGGAGTCAGGCTGTTCCCGTTCACAACGGACTCATACACGCGTAACATGCAGTTGGATAAAGCGCAGCGCGGCCTTGATGAAACCATCAAAACAGGTCAGGCGAAGCTTAACGGTTACCCGATAATCTGTCAGGGCGTCAAGCAGACGCGCAGAGTGGTGGAGTCATGCGAGGGCGGCTTTGACGTGCGTTCTTCGATGAAGGCGAACAGCTTTATTGCGGAGATCGCGTTTGCGTCGGGAATGACAAGCATGCCGAACTCCCCGTTCGGATGGATCGGTTCGTACGATAAACTCGCAAGCGTTGAAGACTGCGTCAGGACTGCTCAGTATTTGGGACGTTTGGCCGGTTATTACGCCGAAAGGGGAGCGTACATCACGATCACGAACCACGGCTGGCTCTTCAACGGCATCGTCCCGATGTATATTAACACTGCAACGAAAATAATCGAAGCGCTTATTTCGGCGGAACAGGGGGCCAAGAGCGTTGTCCCGCTGATGAACTTCCAGGGGAATATTAATCAGGACGTCGCGGACTTCTATGCTGCGCCCGTTCTGTACAAGAAGTACCTTGACAAGTACGGTTACACTGATGTAGAGATACCGGGAGTTATCGGCGATCATTCGATGTTATATCCGTTCCCGCAGGATATCGGCAGCGCGTTCGGCTACATCAACTACATAGCGACCATCGCGGCTATGGCGCCGATCGACGGGTGCTCCGTAAAGACCATTGACGAAGCCAGCGGCGTCCCGAGCATAGAGTCGCACATGCAAACGTACAGATCCGCAGGGTGGATATTCAATGTTGTTCGCCAGCAGGGGATCAGGCTTGAGTCAAAGGAGATCGAACAGGAACGCAGGATGTGTGAGCTTGCGGTCTCGGCAATCGTCGATAAAGTCGCGGAGATGGGCGACGGCGACGTTGTAGTCGGAATTGAGAAATCGATCGAAGCAGGAGTTCTGGATTCGCCTTTCTGCCTGAACGTCAACGCGAAAGATCAGGTGCTCGGAGTAAAGGACCTGCAAGGCGCGTCCCGTTATCTGGATTACGGCGGACTTCCTATTCCGAAAGAAGTCCGGGAGTATAACGACGAAAAAATCCGCGAGCGTGAACTCACGGAAGGGAAGAAGCTCGGGTTCAAGACGTCTCTGGCGGATTTCTGGGCGTTCAGCAAAGGTACTATTATCGGAACTACTGACGATGAGGACGCAAATGAAGCGGTCAAGCTGCCCGATATGACGGAGCCGCCGACGATCATCACCGGTACGGTCGGAGTGGATTCCCATGTCATTGGGACAAAGATCATATCGCGCGCCCTGCGGGAGGCAGGCTTCCGCGTTGTTGCTTTAAGCGCTCAGACCTCGACAGATGAGTTCATTAAAGCGGCGCAGGAGACAAACGCCGACGCTATGATGATCAGTTCGCTGTACGGCATGGCGGAGTTTGATTTACAGGGCTTCAGAGACAAGTGCATCGAGGCGGGCGTCGGAGATGTACTGCTGTATCTGGGCGGTATACTAGGCGTGGGCAAGCATGATTTTGCGGACGACGAAGCCAAGTTCAAGAAAATCGGATTCGACCGCGTTTACCCGCCGGAAACCGATGCGCAAAAGGCTATCTTTGATTTGCACGATGATTTGAAAGCGCGAGGCCGGATTTAACGGTTATGTAAAGCGCGAGGCCGGATTTAGCGGTTATGTAAAGTGAGCGTGTGTTCATAAATACAGATTAAAAACTCCCCCACATCTGAAAAGGTGGGGGAGTTGCTATAGATTCGAACTATTATGTTCCTATTGGATCCCGAGCTGTCGTTGCATGACGTCGGGGTTCATAGAGTTGTTGAGCGCAGTCTCCGCTGTGATCGCGCCGCTCCTGTAAAGCTTCATGATATACGCGTCCATACCGATCATCCCGTCCTGCGACGATGTTTGAATCACATTATCGATTTGGTGCGTTTTCGCTTCACGGATCAGGTTGCTTATGGCGTTGTTGATCCGCATGATCTCAAATGCCGGTATCGCTTCGCCGGTCACCTTCGGCAGCAATCTTTGCGAGACGACCATACGGAGTACCATTGATACCTGAACTCGTATCTGCTGCTGTTGCTCAGGCGGGAAGATATCGATAATACGGTCAATAGTGTTGGCGGCGCCGACTGTATGCAGTGTTGATATGACAAGATGGCCGGTCTCCGCTGCGGTTATCGCTGTCCGTATCGTCTCGTTATCGCGCATTTCACCCAGAAGTATGATATCCGGCGCCTGACGGAGGCTGGCGCGTAACGCAATCATATATGAATCGGTATCGGTAGATATCTCACGCTGACTGACAAGGCTTTTATTGTCCCTGTGCAGATACTCGATAGGGTCCTCAAGGGTAATGATATGGTCGGTTCGCTCTTTGTTGATAGCATCAATTATGCACGCCAGCGTTGTAGACTTTCCGCCGCCGGCCGGGCCGGTAACAAGCACAAGGCCGTTCTTTTCCTTTGCGACCCTCATGACTTCCTCGGGGATAAGCATGTCGTGATGATCCGGAATGTTGAACAACACAACTCTTATGATAGCAGCCATCGTGCTTCGTTGGCGGTAGGTGTTCACCCTGAACCGGGCAAGGCCGGGAACAGTGACGGGGAAGTCGTCATCTCCTGTTTCCAGGTACTTTGTCATAGGTCTTTGCGCCATTTCATACAGCGAGGTGATCAACTCTTCAGTGTCTTTCGGATACAGGATACTACCCTCCTGCCGGGTGATAACGCCGTTTTTCTTGAATGTGACATTACGGCCGGCTCCGATAAAAATATCCGAAGCGCCGCCTTCGACGGCCAGTTTCAGCCAGTCCAGCACCATTTTTCAGTCATCCTTTTTTAGAAGATTGGTTAAGTTCAGTGTAGCATAGAGCGGCTCAATCGTCCGCGTTTTCCCATGGCATAGAACCTGAGTCCGTATCCCATAACGGCGCCCCCATATCCCACATGGGCGCTCCGCTGTCGCCAAAGGGGTCGAACAGGTTCAAGGTCAAATCAGCTTCCCACTCGCCGGTGTCGCGCATGCGCCAACTGAGGACGTCGAACGCGTCATCGTACATAGCGAGCTTGACATAAATCTCTTTGTTCTCAGACAGCGGACAGGAGTATGTCCAGACGTCCGCCCACAGTTCTTCGTCAAAGTAACAGTTTATATCAACGCCAAGTATGTTGCCGGGTGTGTTATAGGTATATGGCCCGGCTTCCAGCAGTTCCGCGAGGACGCGTTCAGCAAGCGCGTCCGCTTCGTAGTACCCCAAAACGAACTTGGATTCGGTCTCAACCAGAATCTTGTCGTTCCCGGCGACGACGAAAGAAATCAGCGAAAATACAGTCAGGCATAACACCGCGAAGATAAGAACTATCGACGCGCTGCCGACTCCAACGCCACCCTTATTCATTCATCATCCCCCCTAACTTCTTGCCACTACAGTGAAGGCGACGAGTTGCTCATTCGTGAGCAGGTTGACCACCGTTATATCGCCTGCCGATAGCGAAGCGGAGCGTTCAGCCGCCCCCGCAACCATATCAAGCCTAAAGAACGCGAGGGTTTCCCCGCAAACCTGCCACTGTTTGTCATAGTAGACCGCGACGCCTCCGCTTGCGTTATTGGAAACACCGCCCATTATTTGCGCCACCCTGCCCAAGTCCCCTGAGCTGGCCTTATATATCTCGGCGCCGCTTTCCGCCGCGAGCAAAGCGTTGCTTATATCTTTGGAGTTGTTGGCTGTAAAGTACGCGTCGGTCAGTATTGTGACGCAGGCGGCGGCGCAAAGAGCGAACACCGCGATGACGATCAGTTGCTCGATCAGAAACAGCGTGGATCTTGAACGATTGCTCATCCCAGTCCCCCTCCTCCGAATGAACTCGCGTATGGGTTCGTTTCCGCGTATCTGCCCCTCGGCGAAATAAGCAGGCTGTTCTCG
>Ga0082212_10009048_pt1 | contig 12884 bp, 14 predicted proteins | sample TergutNt197P3_FD_71548 | JGI IMG/M metagenome (GOLD analysis project Ga0082212, IMG submission 71548) | Neocapritermes taracua P3 segment gut microbial communities from Petit-Saut dam, French Guiana - Nt197 P3 | ecosystem: Host-associated > Arthropoda: Insects > Digestive system > Gut ... | reverse complement strand
GGCCATGCTCAGGAACTCCCGCTCCGTGAGGACACGGACGCCGTATTCCCGGGCTTTAGATAGGTTGCTTCCGGCCTTTTCCCCGGCAATCAGGAAGTCGGTGCTGCGCAATACCGCGCTGCCGGCCCTGCCGCCCAGAGCTTCAATCTTTGCGTTGATGCTCTCCCGGGTGAAATGTTCTAGTTTCCCCGTAACGACGATATTGCGCCCGTTAAAGGGATTGCCCGCCGCCGTAGCCGCGGGCGCCGTGCTGTTCTGGATGCTCATGTGTTTTTGTGGCTCCTTCCATAAGTGTATATTTTCTTCTTTTTGGAACCAATCGTGTATATTGCGGTGCAGGGTCACGCCGAAATCGGGTAGCTGTGTAAAGTCAAACCCGGTGTTTACGGCGGTTTCAAAGGCGTCGAGGCTGCCGCCGAAGTGACGGCGCAACTCACGGCTGGCGGTACGCCCGATCATCGGGATGTCCATGGAAAACGCCAGATTGTGAAGGCTGGCGCGGGACACCTCGCAGCCGTCTATTTCCACAGTGTCGAACACGCCCACCGGCGACAACTCCCCGGAACGTGACGGCTGCCATTCGATGTTCCGCAGGACGGTTTCGTATAGGTCGTCCTCAAACTTGAAGGCGATACCGTCCTTATAGTGGTGACCCGTCCGACCGCAGGCGCGGGAGAAGGGGATGTCATCATGGGTGAACACGATGCCGTCGATGGGGATGCCTTTATCCTCAGCTATTGTCCGCAGTTCGGTAATGGTGCCGGCGGTTTCCTGCTCTGTTTGATTCATCATCTGTACACGGAACAGGCAGGGAGAGAACCCTAACCCTTGCAAAGACATCATTTTCAGATGCTTGCTTGTAGACACCGCCCGGTCTTCGTCAAACCCTTCAATCACACCGAACGGCGCGAACACCAACCCGCGCCCGGCGCAGGCACCCGCGTCATAGCAGCGGATCGATCCCGCCGCCATATTGCGCGCGTTCTTGTAGGGATTGCTGGCACTGTCCCGCAGGGTATCACGCAACCGCTCAAATGTGGGCTTAGTAATGTATGCTTCCCCGACAACGACCAGCCGGTTTTTATACTGGATTGCCGCCGGTATGCCCTCGATGGCGCGGGCGTTGTGGGTAATGACCTCGCCCTCCTCGCCGTTGCCCCGTGTGGATGCCCGGATAAGCGCGCCGTTCTCATATTCGAGCTTCACCGTCAGGCCGTCTAATTTGTGCATTATCAGCACTTGATGATTGCCGATGAACCGCATGAGATCCCCGGTCTGTTTGGTCTTTTCCAACGATAACAGCGGGACAGTGTGGGCGGTCTTCTCCAAACCGTCCACCACCTCGTAGCCGACGGTCTGTGTGGGGGAATTGCTCATGGTGACGCCGATTTTTCCTTCCAACTGCCGCAGTTAGTCGTAGTGGCGGTCATACACGGCGTCCGTGACCGTGGGCGCGTTGAGGTTGTAGTATTCGTGCCGCCATTGGTTGAGCAGGGCGGTCAGTTTTCGGACTTTTTCGATTTGCGGGTCTTGCATATCGTCGCCTCCTCTATACAGCTTCCTCATCCGGCCCGACAACGGCGACGCCAGCGACAATAGCGGCTTCCGCGGCATCGTTCAGGATCTCCATAAATTTCTGCCCGAACGCCTTGGCGGAAGCGGTTTCCTCGGGGCCGAGGGCGCCGGCGGCCCCGAAGTTGTACTGAGCGTAAAGCTCACCGTTCTTACTGGTCGCCTTTGTGAGCGTGATTTTTGTTACCACGCCGTAGATCGGGGTCAGGCTGCCGACAAGCCGGGTCGTGTACTTCAGAAAGGTCAGCTTGCTCGACACGGGCACGCGCACAATCACCGGCATGATGTGATCGGGGCGCAGCAGGAAGATTTCCACCGACTCCTTGCAGGCCTTCGCGTTATAGCCGGCGGTTTCCATCCGTCTGAGAATGTTCAGCGGATATATGCAGCGCCGGTGTTCGGCGGACATCCTCACCTTGCCGTCGCGGTCAATGACCTCAAACCTCATATTCTCATCCTCCAGAATAAACATGATCCCCCTGCCGTCACAGCGGGGGGATTATATTACATATATAATATATGGGCGGGGGCGCGGGAGATACGCGCCAAACCTGCCGGACTTGAAAACATTTTGTCACAAATCTGTTTTCGCCTTGAAAAACATCATTGTGTTTAGTATAATGAACACGTTGGACAAATAAGGAGATGATGCCGTCATGCCAAGAGCCGCGACAAAAACTGAACTCACCACCGCCGCGAATACTCAGTGGGACAAGCTGTGGAAGATGATCGAATCCATGCCGGACGGGGCGTGTTCAGCCGTATTCGATTTTGGAGAAGATCAGAAGGAAGCCCATTGGACGCGGGACAAAAATTTGCGTGACGTGCTCATTCACCTTTATGAATGGCACAGATTGCTTTTGGAGTGGACATCGGCAAATTTGAACGGTGATAACAAGCCCTTTCTGCCCGAACCTTACAACTGGAAAACATACGGCGATATGAACGCGGCGTTTTGGGAGAAACATCAGCATACATCTTTCGAGGATGCCGTGGCCATGCTTCGTGAGAGCCACGGTAAAGTCGTTGAGTTGATAGAGCGTTTAACCGATGAAGAATTATTTGAGAAAAAGCATTTTTCATGGACAGGAACGACCACCCTGGGCAGCTATTGTATTTCAACCACCGCCAGCCATTACGATTGGGCGATGAAGAAACTCAAGCTGCATATCAAGAGGAATCCGGGATGAAATACCAATGGTTTGAAGAATACGCCACATCGAAAAAGGGCGCGTATAAAGAATACAAACCCGAATGGGAAGTAGACCGCTACATGATCCGTGACAAAATGTTCATCATGCACGGCGGCGACAAAGAGGGCAAAGAAATCATTACCCTCAAACTTGAGCCTGCATTCGGAGAACTTATGCGCGGGCAGTACAATGGCGACGTTGTGCCGGGATATTACATGAATAAGAATCACTGGAATTCCGTGTATGTTGACGGTAATGTACCGGACGATGCGCTGCGGGATATGGTGGATAAGTCGTATGCGCTGATTTTGGGGGCGTTCAGCAAAAAGGCGCAGCGGGAGATATTGGAATCGGGACAGTAAAAACAAGAATGGATTGGAGCGATGCAAAATGAAAACACTGGCAATCTTCTATTCCTACAGCGGACATTCAAAGAAGCTGGCGGAGGAGTTTGCGGCAAAGGAAAATGCCGACCTTCCCGGTGGTATTGGACATCGCCACGCCAGAGTTGCCCGCCGATATTTGCAAACTCATATATTTTTGAAACCGGAATGCGCTAATACCGAAGTTTATAGCCTGATTGCATCATGGGCTGAGAGTTGCGGTTTGCATAATGCCTTAACACCTGCCGCTTGGCTATCTTGCAGATGACCCGTAGCTGGTCAAGGCTGATGAACATTGAAAATCACTACTACGATAAAGTAATGTATAATGGTTTTAACTTGTATTAAGTAATTTCTTCTTCATCCCCTCATAACCTCCGCGAACTGCTTGATTTTTTCGTCGTCGATGGAGTCTGTGTATTCCGACTGCTTGGCAGCCGCTTTCACTATAATCCGACCCATCACCCCGGCCTTCTTAGGGTCGAATATCCCGCCCATAAAACTCGCCGCCTTTGCCGCTTGCAGAATTTCCGCCGGAAAGTTTGCCTTGAAAAACGCCTGCTCTTGGCTTGCGTCCATGCCGCATAAAAACAGTCCCAACTTCTTTTTTTGTAAAGCATCGGAGGTTCGCCCTATAAACGTCTTTGCTTCTTTGCGAATCATACCGGCATAAACGGAACTGCCGATGATAATACAGTCAAATTTCGCAAGGATAGCTTTGTCGTAGATGCCGTCGCGCTTTAGGTCACGAAGTACCGCGCCGTCTATCAACTTTGCGATACGCTGTGCGACTTCACTGGCGGCGCCGTGTTTTGTGGCGTAGAGAATCAATGTTTTCATGGTCTTAGTCCTTTCAAAATAATCTCAAGCTCACCTAAACACCACGTCAAACTGGCGGCAGACCAGTTGTGACGCTTGACGTCCGCTGACCGCGGCGCCCGGATGACCTCCGGGCGGTATAATACGGTGCCCGGCAAAGTAAAGCCCGTCAATGCTTTCGCAGATTCCGGGGTATTGCTTCATCTTGTCGCCCGGTTCCAACACGCCCATCCACGAGCCGTGGTATGCGCCGGTGTAACGCTCGTATGTAATAGGCGTGGCAATGTCTATGACTTCAATGTTACCCTCGCATTGCGGATATTTTTCGCATAAAGCGCGGCTGATTTGCTCGGCGAGCGCTTGTTTTTCCGCTTCGTAGCGTCCGCTGTCTTTTGCCTGTTTCCAAAAGTCATAGGTGTCGCCCATAAACACGGCAGTCAGAGTTGTGCCGCCCTCCGGCGCGTATCCGTCATATCCCGTATAGTTGTAAAACCCGAGTTCCGACACGGTTTTTCCCGCGTATCGAATCGGTTCTTTCAATGTCCATTCAGGCGTAGCGGGGATTTCAGCTTTAACGCCTACGCCGATAAACGTGCAGGCCACAGGTTTTGCGGTATTACGAATTTCGGACAGCCAAGCGTCCTGTGGCGGATCATCAAACAGAGAGTTGAGCGCCGCGATTGTTTCCTGCGTGACAATTACGGCGTCGGCGTTCAGCGTTTCGGTTGGAAGCGTAACGCCGGTCGCCTTGCCGTTTTGGATATTTACCCTCTGTACTTTGGTGTTCAGCAACAGTTTTCCGCCCAAGTCTTTGAATGTTTTTGCCATTCGCTGCGCCATTGGCAGGGAACCGCCTTGGGGATAGCCTCCGTCACCCGAGTGCAGTTGTGCGAGGGTGAATATCAGGCTGGTTGCCGCGTACTCATCCGGCACAAAACGGAATAGGCGCGGTATGCCGGGATGCTTGAAGCGCATGGCATAATCGCCGCATGTTATTTTACCCAACCTGCCCATCAAGGGGATTGCGGGCAGCATCTTTAACAGGAATCCGAGGGACATTTTCTTTGGATTTGCCGACTTGACGCCCTTGACATCAAAAACCGGCATTTGCATTTTACCGGCGGTTTTTACATCTTTGACGAACTTACGCAGCAACGGCGCGTCCGCGGGTGAGACAGCCGATAAATGTTCCGCCGTTTTGTCTATATCCCGGTAAAAACAGAGGATTTGACCGTCATGCTCCACGCTGTAAAACGGGTTGCTTAGTAAAACGGGGACATCATCGCCCAACGCGCCGGTGTCCTTCCATATTTGATACGCCTCGGTTTTTGGGTTGGAACCGGTCAGCCAGTGCATTGCGCCCTCAAAATAGTAACCTTTGCGCTTCCAACTGGTACACATGCCTCCGGCTATGCTGTGCTGTTCGATTAGCGTGACGTCGAATCCGCTGCGCTGGAGATACACAGCGGCGGTCAGTCCGGCGACTCCCGCGCCAATGATGATTACTTTCCGGCTCATAGAAAATCCTCCCTTAATAATATCCTGTTTAACATTTTTGGTTCCGGCGATACGGGCATCCCTGCGACGGCGTAGCAGCACAGTCCGTGAATGACCGCCCAGTAGACGACGGATAACCGCAACGGGTCGCCTTGTACGACAGAACCCTCCGCTTGCCCTTGCCCGATGACGCGGGCAAGGCTTTCCGCCGGGTTGGGAAACTCCGCTGTGTACAATGACGCTTCCGGTACTGTGAAGCCGCTCATCCCGACCTGCACCATGAACATAAAGTAGTCGATGCCCATGGGAGCGTCGGAGAACATCTGGCACATCATATCCGAAATGCGCTTAATCTTCCCCGCGGCGGCGCCGCCGCTGTCCGAAAAATCCTTGACGGTCTTACTTGAAATCGTGGTTGCCTGCCGGACAAGTTCGGCTATCAGCGCGTCTTTGGACGGGTAATGGCTGTACATCAACCCTTGACTGACCCCGGACGCCTCGGCAATCTCTCCGACCTTGACCGCCAGCCCTTTCCGCGCAAACAACGACAGCGCGGCGGCTTCGATTTTCTGCCGCGTTGTATGCCGCATAGCTTCAAACGCTTCTTTTGTCCGTGGCATTGTTCTCGCTTCCTTTGAGTGAAATATAATTCAATAATAAAGAATGAGGGTTCGTTTGTCAAGAACTTTTTTGAAAAACGGGCCGGTGCGAGTAAACAAATTGTGAACATACCGGAAAGACTATAGATTTTTTTAATGAACTATACTATAGTATACTTGCACAGGCGGGAATAAACCTTACGTTTCTTCCGCGGGCACAGATGATACGCTTTATGCGTGAAAGGGCTTGTTTATGCGAAAATACATACTGAGGCAGATGCGGCGCGGCGCGGTAATAAACGCGCTGTTCTGCCTGCTGCTGGCGCTGGCGGGCACGCTGGTGTGTCTGGGCGCGGGGTTGCTTATGTCGGCGGTGAGCGGCGCGAACGACGCCGAGCAGAACTTTACCACCATCGCCCTGCCGGACGCCTCGTCCATCCGGCGGTACGCGATGACCCAAGTTGACGGCCTCACCGAATACGATACGGGGTACTCCGTGTTAACGCCCGGCGACCTGGTTTGGGGACCTTACTTCACGCAGTTTGCCGCCGACCACATGACCGATGCCATCATGGACGAGATTCGGGAGACGGTCTACAGCTCGGGCGCGGTGGAAATGGACACGCGCCGCTACTTCGGGGCGTACTCGCCTGACATCATCCCCAAGTGTATACCGAACGCCATCTTCGATATTTCCGGCAACTCCGGCGGTTCGGCGGCTTTTGTGGTCAAATGCACCGGCATCGAGGAGGAGTATCAAGCGTCAGTTCGGACGGATCCCGAAACAAAAGAACAACGGTATGTACTGAGTACGGTGGCATACGTTAATTTTGAAATTGAGCGGACAATTTTGCTTCACCCCGACATCCCGGAACCCAAAACATTATGGATACAGATTTGGCACGGGGAAGCCGACGGCGGGCGTTTCTTTGAAGAAGGGGAACGGTACTTTATTTCAGGAAGCGGTTACAGTACGATTACCTCAAGAAGGACAGCGGAATTCACAGATTTGAACGAAGCGCATATAACTCTTCAATATCAATACGACGATAACGCGTCGGCACAGACAACCGTGGCCGGAACGGTCGAATCGCCCGACGACCTCGGCGAAGGGGTATGGGATGAAATCATGAAGCATCCCTTCTACGGCGATTTGACGGAAGACAGCTTCCCGATGGACATCGTTGTTCACTCCATAAAAGGCGACATCGTTTTCAGCCCGTGTTTTAAGTTGGATTCGAGTTATGAGGACGCACTGCGGTCTGAAATCGGCCCTGACATCGAATACGCGGTCGGCATAGTCGAAAAAGACTCCTATCGGCTGAACATTGTCACCACAGGCAACCTGCACAGCCTGTATCCCTTTAACCAGTACCGCGCCAACATTAGCGGCGGCAGAAACTTTACCAAAGAGGAGATTGCGGAGGGCGCGCGGGTTTGCGTCATCCCCTCGGAGCTGGCCGACAAAAACGGGCTTGCGGCGGGCGGCAGGATCTCGCTGTCCCTGTTTGAGGGATATTACAGCTGGTTTTTGACGTTAGATTCCAGCAATCCGAACCGCAGTACCAAGTATTTTATGCCGGGCGGGTATCACAGGGGCAATCAGGTGGCCGACCCCATCGAGTTTGAAATCGTGGGCACGTACACCGCGCCGTCCGCAAGCAGGGAGGACCCGCACTCCATCCCCATAAACACGATTTTTATCCCCGACAACGCGTTTGAGGGCTTCGACCGCGAGGAGGACTATGAGGCGTCTTGGGCTGCCGACGACCGGGCCGAAAACCCATTTTTCAACGTGATTGTCCTCCCCAATGGGAAAAACGAGGAGTTCCGGCAGTCGGTCAACGCGCTGATTCCCGGGTACGGCAACTTTTTCAAGATTTACGACCAGGGGTACGCGCATGTCAAGGCCGCGCTGGACAACTTGAAAAACAACGGCTTGATGGTGTTTGCTCTGTGCTTGGCGGGATGGGTCGTATCGGTTCTGGTGTTCTGCCTGTTCTTTGTCATGCGGAAAAAGAAGGAGGCCGGACTTCTGTACGCGCTGGGCATCAGCAGGAAGAGCCGTTTCGTCTGGGTGTTCGCGCAATGCGTGATTGTCATTGTGCTGGCGCAGGCCGTCGCGTTTACGGCGTCCTCCGTGTTCTACGGTGATATATTGGCGTACGCGGCGGAAGCGGCCCAAAAAGACGCCGCGGAGGTAAACACCGCGTTCAGCGACGCCGCCGTGGCCGAGGACGGGGCGCGGCAGGAGTTCACGGTTGAAAAAAGCCCGCTGGCCGTGCCGGTAGGCGCGGGAGGCGGAACCGTGGTGCTGCTGGCGTTGGCGGGCGGCGTTTCGGCGGGGATGGTCAAGAGGCGCAAACCATGATATACGTATTCCGGCTGTTCATCAAACGGATTCCGCGCGAGGGGTTCAAAAGCCTGACCGTGCCGGTTCTGGCGCTGGTTTTGATCGTGCTGATCAACATCATGGGCGGCGTGAGACAACAGCAGGCGGCTGATTTGGAAGACGTGACGGACAACTTTGAAGTGCGCGTCGAGATTTCCGATCCTGTCTCATCGGCAAGGGACGACTTGGGCATTACGAACGACTACATGATATTGTTCACCGATGAGGACGCGATACCGTCATTGGCGAAGTTTCTGAAAGATGTGGAATTGAAGCGGTCTATGAGAATCACGGTGGGGCCGCCCGTGCCGTACGGCAAGCTGATCGGCATTACGTCCGTCGCGGCCACCGACCGGCTTGACCCGTTAGCCGGGGCATACATCGCTTTTTTCGACGGATACGACGAGAGCGTTTTTCGCTCCAACGACTGTGTGTGCGTGGTCAGCGAACAGATATACAATGCGCTGGATCCCGAAGAAATGATTCTTTACCTCTCGGTGCAATCGGAGTATGAACCGGATGAAATAATGTTAGATAGCGCATATGAGTCCGGTGAAATAATGTTAGAGGATGCGTATGTGCCCGATGATATAAGTGTGGAGTTCAAGATCGCCGGGATTGTACACGGCGCGGGGAACGACGTCTTCTGCCCGTTTTGGGTGGCGGGCGAACTGGGGAGTCAGTCGGACGGGTTTCCGACCCATACGGACAGCATGAGCGCGCTGATGGCCGACAACCGTTTGATCAACGGTTTCAAGAACGGCGCGAGGCAGCATTTCGCCAGGCCGGGGGACGTTGACGCGAAACAGCCGTATTCCCTGACGGTATTTGACGGCGTGTACAATGAGGTGACAAAGAAACTGATGCAAAATATCAGGATGATCGACGTGGCCACGCCGTTCATCTACATCATTTCCGTGTGCATCGGCTTTGTGGCCAGTTATTTGCTGACGCGGCGGCGCAAGCCGGAGTTCGCGGTTCTCAGGAGCGTCGGGGTGAACAAGCGGGACGTGTTTTTCGGGGCGTTGGCGGAACAGGCGGTCTTGTGCGTATCGGGCGTGGCCGCGGGGTGCGCGCTGTTCTTCGCGGTATACGGATTCATCCCGGCTGTGCCGCCCGTTGTATTCACGTTATGCTATACGCTGGGTTCGGCGATCTCCGCCGAACGGGCGGCGGGAACCGATGTGTTGAAAATCTTGCGTGAAAAGGAGTAGTCCTATGGGAACCATGATGTTAAAGGATGTGCGGTATACTTATAAGAATAAGTATCAGACCGTTCACGCGCTGGACGGCGTTAGCTTTGAGTTCCAGCCGGGTAAGTTTTACGCCGTGGTGGGCCGGAGCGGCAGCGGAAAGACCACGCTGCTGTCCGTGATGGCCGGGCTCGACGTCCCAACTTCGGGCGTCGTGTCGTTTGGCGGGCAGGACACGAAGGACATTGACCGTGACCGGTTCCGTTTGGATCACGTGTCGGTCATCTACCAGAGTTTGAACCTGCTGCCTTTGTTGACGGCGCTGGAGAATGTCACGTTTCCGCTGGAATACCGCGGCATATCGAAGGAAGAAGCCCAAAAGACCGCCGCCCAAAAATTGGAGAGCGTCGGGATAGACAGCGCGATGTTCCGCCGCCTGCCCTCCATGCTGTCCGGCGGGGAACAGCAGCGCGTGGCCATAGCAAGGGGATTGGCGGCCAAAACGGAGGTCATCTTGGCCGACGAGCCGACCGGCAACTTAGACAGCGAAAACAGCATGAACATCGTGCAGATGCTGAAAGATTTGGCCGTTTCGGAAAACGTGTGCGTGATCGTCGTGACGCACGATCCCGCCGTGGCCGAACGCGCCGATGTGGTGCTGAAGATTTCAGACGGCAAGATAGATGACAGGTGACAGATAACAACGAACAACGGACAACGAACAACGGGCAGCTGTGGTTTTTTGGTTTAACATGTATTTGACAGATCGCTCCAGAGCATGTATAATATGTAAAGGGGTGGTGTGTCCATGCTCAAAAGCATGACAGGGTATGGCCGCGGCGCGGCAGGCGCGTGCGGCTGTGATTTTACGGCGGAGATACGTTCCGTCAACCACCGTTATTTGGACTGCTCGGTGCGCGCGCCGCGCCTTTTTGTCTTTTTGGAGGACGCGGTGAAAGCCTGCGTGTCAAACAGGCTGGCGCGCGGCAAGGTCGATGTGTTTCTGAACGTGGACTCCAACGGCGCGGACAGCGTGAGCATCAAGCTAAACAGGCCGGTGGCCGCCGCGTACTTGGACGCGCTGCGCGAACTGAAAAACAATTTCGGCTTGGACGGCGAACCGTCCGTACAGCTTTTGTCGCGGATGCCCGACATCTTCACAGTCAAGAAAGAGGAGCATGACGCCGAGGCCGTCACGGCGGCGGCTGTTCAAGCGGTCAACGCCGCGTTAGACGGGCTGGAGGCCATGAGGGCAAGCGAGGGCGAACGCCTGTGCAACTCGATTCTGTCACTGATGGACGAGATCGGCGCGCTGGTCGCCCGTATCGAGCGCCGCTCGGAGGAGACTCTGCCCGAGTACCGCGCCAAGTTGGAAGCGCGTATGCGCGAGGTGTTAGACGGCTGCGGCGTCGAGGAGACGCGCCTGCTGGCCGAGGCGGCGCTGTTTGCCGACCGGACGGCTGTTAATGAGGAAGTCGTGCGGCTGCGCAGCCACCTGACCGGCCTTGCCGCCATGATCCGCTCGAAGGGCGCGCAGGGGCGCAAATTAGACTTCTTAGTGCAGGAACTGAACCGCGAGGCAAACACCATCGGCTCGAAAGGCAACGACGCCGAACTGGCCCGCATGGTGGTGGACCTGAAGTCCTGTATAGAGAAAATCCGCGAACAGGTGCAGAACTTGGAGTGATGGGGGCATCTTACATGCCGGGGGGGCATCTTACATGCCAGGTATTCTTTTGGTCGTGTCGGGGCCTTCGGGCGTGGGGAAGGGCACGGTTATCGGACAGATGATGGAGAGCGGCGCCGGCGGCAAATGCCGTTTTTCGGTTTCGATGACCACGCGCGCGCCGCGGCCCGGCGAAGTCGAAGGCGTGCATTACTTTTTCGTGGACAGGGATGCGTTCTTGCGCGACGCGGAGCGCGGGATGCTGCTCGAGTACGCGGAGTACAACGGCAATTACTACGGCACGCCCTCGGAACCCGTGAAACGGGGCGTGAGCGCCGGTGAGTGCATCATACTCGACATCGAGACGCAGGGTATGCGGCAGACGGTCGAAAAAATGCCCGAGGCGGTGACGGTTTTCATCGCGCCGCCCAGCATCGGGGTACTGGAGAAGCGCCTGCGCGGGCGCGGCACCGAGACCGAGGACAGCATCCTGCGAAGGTTGGACGCCGCGCGCCGCGAGTGTGAGCGGATGGGCGAATACCAATATAAAATCGTCAACGACAGCGCCGAAAGGGCCGCTCAGGACCTTGCGGCGGTAATACGGGCGGAATACCTGAGAACATACAGGAATATGGAAGTGAATGAACAATGATCAGCATGTTGGAACCGTCGGTCAGCACATTGATGGAACACGTCCCCAGCCGTTTTATGCTGGTGAACGTCGCCGCCCAGCGGGCGCGCGCCATCGCCGAGCAGGCGGACATGAGGCAGACGCCGTTGCAGGGCAAGGCAATATCCGTTGCCATCAGTGAACTGGCGGAGGGCAAACTGAAAGCGTATCCTTCTTACGGGGGCTGACCGTGGTCGTGCGGGTGGCCGTCGATACCGCCGTATACGCGGTTGACAGGCTGTACGATTACCGCGCCGATATGCCGGTGAAGCCGGGCCAGAGGGTGCTTGTGCCGTTCGGGCAGGGGAACCGCGCCGTCGAGGCCATGACGCTCGCCGTGTCGGACCGCTCGGAGAAGAGCAGGCTCAAACACGTCTCGCGTGTCCTCGACGCGGAACCCGTCGCCGACGAACAGGGCCTGAAGCTGGCGCTGTGGATGCACGACCGGTTCTACTGCACCGTATACGAGGCGCTGAGGGCCATGCTCCCGGCCGGGCTGTGGTACAGAAGCACGGAGACCGTCTCGCTGGTTCAGCCGTTTATACCGGACGCATCGTGGCCGTTGGTCGAACAGGATCAACGGCTTGTACACGGGATGGAACTGCTGGTGCAGTCGGGCGGCTCGGTGTCCCTGGACGAATGGCGCGGAGTCATGGGCGCGAAATGGCAGACCGTTCTGACAGACTTGACGGCGCTGGGGCTGGCGGAGCGTTCGGCGCGGGCCGAGAAGCGGCTCAAAGACAAGACCGAGCGCATCGCGCGGCTTGCCAAACCGGCTGACGAAGTGCGGGCCGCCATGGACGCCATGCCGCGCTCCTCGGCGGCGCGCCGCGAGGTGCTGGCGTTCCTGCTCAACGTCGAGGCCGCCCCGGTGCGTGATCTGACCGAGTTCGCGGGCGC
>Ga0082212_10009046_pt1 | contig 12886 bp, 11 predicted proteins | sample TergutNt197P3_FD_71548 | JGI IMG/M metagenome (GOLD analysis project Ga0082212, IMG submission 71548) | Neocapritermes taracua P3 segment gut microbial communities from Petit-Saut dam, French Guiana - Nt197 P3 | ecosystem: Host-associated > Arthropoda: Insects > Digestive system > Gut ... | reverse complement strand
ATTGAGTCCCTCTAATAACCCAGTCTGCCCGTCATTGCGAGCAAAGCGAAGCAATCCAGTATTCCGGTTACGCTGCACTTTCTGGATCGCCACGCCGCTTCGCGGCTCGCGATGACGAGAAAACAGAGGTGCTCAATTGTCAATTGTCAATTGTCAATTGTCCATTGTCAATTGCTCTTAAAACAGTCCGGAAATACGTCCGGTGGCGTCTACGTCGATTTTTTCCGCCGCCGGAACTTTAGGCAAGCCGGGCATAGTCATGATATCGCCGGTCAAGGCTACAATAAAGCCGGCCCCGGCGGAAACTTTCAGGTTGCGCACCGTTACAGTAAAGCCGCTGGGAGCACCCAGAAGAGCCGCGTCGTCGGAGAAACTGTACTGTGTCTTTGCCATGCAGATAGGCAGTTTACCGAAGCCCTGTTCCGTCAATTGAGCCGCCTGTTTCTTGGCTTGCGGTGTAAGCGCAACACCATCACCGCGATAAACCTTTTGCACGATGGCTGTCAGTTTTTCTTCTATAGTACCATCCAGCTCGTAGCTGTAAGTGAAATCATTAGGTTGGTCGCATAGGCGCACCACTTCCTCGGCTAAAGCCACGCCGCCCTCGCCGCCTTTGCCCCACACCTCGGAAAGGGCTACGTTCACGCCCAGTTCGCGGCATTTGTCTTCGATGAGCTGTAATTCGGCTTCGCTGTCCGTGGGGAAGCGGTTGATGGCGACCACCGTTGGCAGTTTGTATACCTGCGTGATATTTTCCACATGTTGCAGCAAATTGGGCAGGCCGCGTTCCAGGGTTTCCAGGTTTTCCGTGGTCAAGGTATCCTTAGCCGCGCCGCCATGATGTTTAAGCGCGCGCACCGTAGCCACTACCACCACGGCGGAGGGTTTCAAATCGGCCATGCGGCATTTAATATCCAGGAATTTCTCCGCGCCCAAATCTGCGCCGAATCCGGCTTCGGTTATGGCGTAATCCCCCAGTTTCAGCGCCATGCGGGTGGCGGTGATGGAGTTGCAGCCATGGGCAATATTGGCGAAGGGTCCGCCATGGACGAAAGCCGGGGTATGTTCCAGGGTCTGTACTAAGTTGGGTTTAAGCGCGTCCTTCAAAAGCGCTGCCATAGCGCCGGCTGCCTTCAGCTGCCCGGCGGTCACCGGCTGCTCTTCACGGGTATAGCCCACGATGATGCGGGAAAGCCGCGCCTTCAAATCCTCTACATCTTTAGATAGACAGAGTACTGCCATGATCTCCGAAGCCACAGTGATGTCGTAGCCGTCCTCTCTGGGCACGCCGTTGATCCGCCCGCCCAGACCGCAGGTGATAAAGCGCAGCTGCCGGTCATTCATATCCACGCAGCGCCGCCAGGTGATGCGCCGCACGTCCAGGCCCAGGGCATTACCCTGGAAAATATGATTATCCAGCATGGCTGCCAGCAGATTGTTGGCCGCGCCGATAGCATGAAAATCGCCGGTAAAGTGCAGGTTGATATCTTCCATAGGCACTACCTGGGCATATCCGCCTCCGGCCGCGCCGCCCTTGATACCAAACACCGGGCCCAAGGAAGGCTCCCGCAGGGCTACGATAACATTTTTGCCAATTTTACGCAGACCATCCGCCAGACCTACCGTGGTGGTGGTTTTGCCCTCGCCGGCCGGCGTGGGGGTTATAGCTGTTACCAATACCAGCTTGCCGTCGGGCTGTTGGGTTTCGTCCAGCAAACAATAATCGATCTTCGCCTTATAGTTACCGTACTGTTCGAGGTACTTCTCCTCCACCCCGGCGGTTTTCGCCACCTCGGTGATACGTTGCATGGGTGTGGCCTGTGCAATTTCAATATCGCTTTTGATACCGCTCATCATGTGTCCTCCTTATATTTAATCTTACCAGATTTGAAGCCCAAATCTCTTTAATTATACTAAAAGCCGACAAAAAAGTAAATAGGAGGTTGCGGTAAATATTCGATATTTACATGATATTTACACGAAAATTTGCTTAATTTCTATCTTGCGCAAAAAAAAGGAACGGCGACGCCGTTCCTTTTTTAATCTCCCCCGATAAATCTTCCGCTGCTTAAGATTCCAGTATTTCCGGCGGGGCTGCCACGTTATCTTCCGCCGGCTTTTCCTGCCCCAAAAAGCTTGGCAACCGCATCCCCGCCATATCAAAGAGATCGTGCAAAGGCGGCAGAGATTTTGCCAAGCCGGAAAGGAAACCGGCGGTAGCGGTTTTTTCGCCGGAAGCGCCATCCCACACGGTGACCTTATCTATCTTGATATTCTTAATTGCTTCTACCTGTACTTTCATCAATTCTTCCATCTTATCGGCCAGCATCAGGCGCAGAGCGTCCGAGGCGTCGCCTCCGGCGGCGCCGACGATTTCCGCCAGACCCAGCGCCTGCTTGGTCAAGACTTCCTGCGTACCGCGGGCTTGAGCTTCCATTTGCATAAAGATAGCGTCAGCTTCGCCTTTGGCTTGGCGGCGAATTTTTTCCGCTTCCGCTTCCGCCTCTATCTCGATCTGCTTCTTACGGATCTCAGCCTTGATTAAGACGTCCGCCTCCAGGGTAGCTTTTTCCCGCAGCGCGCGGGCCGTTTCCGCGTTCCTTTCCGCAGCATAGGCTTCTTCCAGAGATTTGGCCGTCTGTACCTTTTCCGCCGCTGTGGCTAAGCGCAGCGCTTCCGCTTCCTTTTCCCGGCGAGCCGCGTTGGATTGGGCTATTTGGACTTGAGCGGTATTTTCCCCGCCAATGGCCAGCGAATTAGCGTTAGCCACCTCAATGCGCTGATCGCGCTTAGCGTTGGCTTCGCCGATAGAACCGTCGCGTTCCTTTTCCGCCACGGAGCGTTTGGCATCGTTGATGGCTTTAGCCGCCGCTTCCCGCCCCAGCGCTACGATATAGCCGGATTCGTCGGTGATATCGGTTACATTGACGTTGATCAAGCGCAGGCCGATCTTTTTCAGCTCAGTCTCCACATTGGTGGAAACCGCTTCCAGGAATTTATCCCGGTCGGTGTTGATTTCTTCGATATCCATGGTGGCGATGATCAGACGCAATTGGCCGAAGATGATATCCCGCGCCAATTCCTGTATCTCTCCCAGCTTCAGCCCCAGCAACCTTTCCGCCGCGTTCTGCATCACGCCCATCTCCGTGGAAATACCCACAGTAAAGCGGGAGGGAACGTCGATGCGGATATTCTGGCGGGAAAGGGCCTTGGTCAGGTCAACGCTGATGGAGATAGGGGTCAGATCCAAAAATTCGTGGGCCTGGATCACCGGCCAGATAAAGGAGGCGCCGCCGTGGATGCACTTGGCCGAACGGCTGCTGCCATCGGCATTACTGCCTACCTTTCCGTAGATGACCATCACCTTATCGGAGGGGCATTTGCGGTAACGGGATAAAATGACCAAAAACATGGAAAATACCAGTAGAACTACAACACAGACCAGGATAAGGGTTGGATTTAGCATAATACTAACCTCCTAACATATTTAAATTTTGCAACTTAGAGCTTGTGTTACGGGCTTTTGTACATTTTAGGGTTCTTCTTGTATGGGGGTAACACATAGCACATTTTGATTTGTTATAGAAACGCCCACCACCTCCAAGCCGGTTTTTAAGGCGGCTTCGCTATCCGTTACCGCGTCAACTTCTGTGAAGCGCCCCTGTACTACCACGGTGACCTTACCCTTTCCTGTGCGCTTGGGCGGTATGGGCATATACACCGTGGCGGTTTTGCCTAGGGAGTTGCGGATATCGATATTTCCCGACGATTGCAGGCTCAAGGCGAATTTGAAAAAATAGGCCATACCCACCATAGCCGCCAGACCAGCCAGGAAGGAAATCACTATAGCCGCAGCGTTATGCAGGCCGCCGTCGGTCAACACCAAGCCCAGCCAGCCAAAGATGGTGAAAAAAGCTACAAAAGCACGGACGGTAAAGATGCGCAGGCCGCTATCGTGATGCCCGCTTTGATGAGCGTGACCTCCCTGAGCATGCCCATCGCCATCGTGGTGATCCACATTAAAGTCGCCCTCGTGAGCGTCGCCGCCCCCGTCTCCATGATGACCCATACCAAAGATGAGCATCAGCGTTTGCAGCAGCAAAATCAAAGTTGCCGGTATGGCTAAGAGCGCAAAAATCTGCTGCAAATTAGTAAGGGATTCCCACCATATGTTCATATTCTATCCCCCCTATTCTATTTTTCCAGCAAGCCCGCGTTGCGTATCAGCAGTTCGGCGGAGTTTTTTATTTGCGAGCTAATATGCAATATTATCATAATCTTTAACACTACGGCAAGCCTGCCCCGGGCGCCGTGATACGGTTCGCGGAAAGATTGCAGGGTATTCTTGATGGCCGTATCCGCCTTGCCGATATCGTTATCCGTCAAGAAAAGAGCTTCGATTAAATAGTGGTAGAGGGATGTTTCGTCTATCAGATCCCCACCCCGGCCCGGCAGGTTAATATTGACGTGCTTGATAACCCTCGCGGCAACCTCGAGCTGCAAGTGATCTTTTAAGAAGTTGATGATGGCGATGCGGAAAAACTGTGTTTGGGAATACCTTTTATTCGCAGGCGGCGCTAGAAAACCGCGCTTGACCCAGTTGCGCAGCACCTGCGGGGATAGGTTGGTGAGGCCGGAAACCTGTAAGGGCGTAAGGCCGCCCGTTAAAAACAAGGAAGAACTAAGCGTGCGCAGGGCTGGCATGGAACGTGGCAATTCTATGGTGGTTCCCGGCAAAGTCTTTGTATTCAAACCGGCGCCTCCTAAAATAGTTATTGCTTCTTCCAATATAATTATATCAAACAATCACGTGATTGTCAAGAGCAATCGCATGATTGTTTTTATGGGTCAGATGATTTCTTTTATGGGTCACGTGATTGTTTTTATTTGTCGCGTGTTTCTTCTATGGATCACACCTCTAACCTCTGGCATCTAGTCATCACAGGCAGAACGCCCCATAGAGGGGAACACTCTTTTTCCCCTCTGCAAAACCGAAGTTCTTGGTGGAAAGTTTTACCGCATAAGCCGGTTTATAAAGGTTTATATACGCTTAACCAATCAAGCAAATTTATCTGCTGTATACCACTATGATCCCCCGCGAAATCGTCCAATGTGATCAGAAATTTGGGGTAGTTGTTAGTGATTTGTTCAAGCGCCCTTAGTTCGCGTTTAAGGGTGTTTTCGTCTAATACGGATGCCGCGACCTGATAGTATTCGGTTGCTTTATCTCGCACAGCAACAAAATCCACCTCCGTAGAGCGTCCCGCTTTGCCGATATTCACAATATATCCCCGCCTTACCAGCTCCAGATAAACAATATTTTCAATTTGCCGCCCAATATCCTCATTTTTAGTTCTCAGTATCATATTCCTCAGGCCCGTATCGCAAATATAATACTTGCTCTCGGTTTTCAGATGCATCTTTCCTTTTATATCATAGCGGTTTACCTTGTAAAACAGATACGCATCCGTTAAGGCCTCTAAATAAGTATCAACCATAGCGGAACCTGTGGGGCGGCCGTTGGAAGTTAGTGTATCGGCAATTTTTTTGACGGAAACCGGATTTCCCACATTGTCCGATAAAAAGCTCGCTATAGATTTAAGCAGCGTAACATCCTTCAGATTTTTTCGCGTCATTACATCCTTGACTAGTACCGTATTGTAAATTCCCTCCAGGTACTGACTATGAGCGAGCGAATTATCCATAAAGCGGGTCGCATATGGAAAGGCGCCCATGTTCATGAATTGATTAAAGCGTTCTCTTTTATCCGGCGTTGTCACCGCCTCGCTAAATTCCATAAAGGACAAGGGCAGCATATCGATTTTGATGTAGCGTGCGGTAAGCTTTGTGGCGAGCTCTCCCGATAGCATGTAGGCATTTGAACCGGTGATATAAATATCTAGGTTCTTATTTAGATAAAGGCTTGAGATAGCCTTTTCATAGTTTTCGCAGCCTTGAATCTCGTCAATAAACACATAAGTCCATTTATCTTTCTGAACGCGGGCTTTCACATATTCATGCAGTTTTTTATAATCCAAAAGCTCGGAAAAATCCTCATCCTCCAAATTGATAAATACAATCTGCCCGTCATCCACCCCTTCGGCTTTAAGCCGCCTTATATACAAATCAAAGAGAGTTGATTTTCCGCAACGTCTAACTCCCGTAACTACCTTTATCATTTCTTCTTCCCGCCACATGGCAAGTTGGTCTAAATAGTCCTTTCGTTCAATGAGTTTATTCATCTGCAGGCTCCTTTCCAAAACCAATTAGCACGATATTTTCCATTATAGCAAACACTTGCAAAAAATGCAAGCGTTTATCAAAACGAACAAACACTTGCCATCAGACAGGAGATATAAACCCCGTTCTATTATATATTTGATTCTACTGCAAAAAAGCTTATTATATCGCTTTTTCAGACGTCATTGCGAGCGAAGCGAAGCAATCCAGTTGTTAAATAGCAGCTATAACAAAGCTTTCTGGATTGCCACGTCACCTATGGCTCCTCGCAATGACGAACAACAGGCTTTTTGCAGTGGAATCATTTATGGCTCAATATGCTTTTTTGTCTGCCCGAGAGCGGCATATTCGTTTATGATTAAAATAATGGTATTACGTCTAATTATTGTTTAATAATATTGGATATATTTTATAAAAATATGTTAAAATGTGTTTGTTGCTTATATATAATAACACTCGGAATTACAATCTATATGAATCAGGAGGAAATTGCATTGTTTAGAATATTACAGAAAATCGTCGTTTTTAGTTTTACGCTTGCGCTGGTGGTCGTTCTTTTAGGGGGTGAGATGGCAAATATTTACCCAACGTCGGATATTACTGCCACCACAGCCCCAGGCGAGGCGTTGGTACTTATATTGGAATAGAAGAAAGCGGAAGCCGGGAGATAGGAAAACAAACACATGATTGTTTTAACAATCATGTGTTTGTTTTTATGGGTCAGATGTTTGCTTGAATAGATCAGGTGATTGTTTTTGCGTTAAAATACATCCGCACATGCTCCTCCGCCTTGTGCAGCAGGGCCTCGCGCCCCTCGCGGCTTACGGCGGAAAATACCGTTATCTCTTCAGCTAATATATCCAGCGCCGCGGCGATGGCCTTCACCTGCTTGGCACGGGTATTTTTACTGATTTTGTCGGCCTTGTTGGCGATAACGCACAGCTTCAGCCCGGCTTGGCGCAACGCCAGATTAAGGGCTACATCCTCCGTGCTGGGGTCGTGGCGTATATCTACCAGCTGCCAACACAGCAGGGATGATTGATGTTCGCTGAGCAGATGTTCTATGCGGATGAGCCACTCCTCCCTTTCCGCTTTGGAAACTTTGGCATAGCCGTAGCCCGGCAAATCCACAAAGAAAAATGGCAGCTTAAGCCCATTTTCATCCTCGGCATGTACCCGATAGAAGTTTAGCAAACGGGTTTTACCCGGCGCTTGGGAGGTACGGGCCAGGTTTTTGCGGTTTATGAGGGTGTTTATCAGGGAGGATTTACCGGAGTTGGAGCGCCCTAAAAGAGCTATTTCCGGCAGCGCTTCCGCCGGATATTGGGCGGGCTTGACTGCCGAAGCAGCCAACTCAGTATGTTTGATCTTTAGCACAGGGCTATCTCCAGCACTTGGGACATATCTTCCACCAGATGCAGCTTAAGCCTGCGGCGGATATTGGCGGGCAGTTCTTCTATGTCTTTCTCGTTTTCCTGGGGCAAAATAATTTCTTTGATACCGGCGCGGTAGGCGGCCAGCAGCTTTTCCTTGATACCTCCCACGGCCAGTACGCGGCCGCGCAGAGTTATCTCGCCGGTCATGGCTATATCTCCGCGCACCTTCCCTCCGCTGAACTGGGAGGCCATAGCGGCGGCGATGGTGATGCCCGCGGAAGGGCCGTCCTTGGGCGTAGCGCCTTCCGGCACATGTATGTGCAGGTCGCTCTTTTGTGTCAGTTCATCGTCTATGCCCAAGCGGCGGCTGGCGGAACGGATATAGGTCAGGGCGGCTTGGGCGCTTTCCTTCATAACATCGCCCAGCTGGCCGGTGATGTAGATCTTGCCGGCGCCGGGCAGGGTCTGAGCCTCTATGGAGAGCAGCTCGCCTCCTACCTGGGTCACAGCCAAGCCGGTGGCCACGCCTACGCTGCTGCGCCGCGCAAATCTGCCACGATGATACCGGGGTATGCCCAGATAATCTTCCAGATTATCCCCGCTGATCAGGAAGGGCCATTCCTCCCCATCTACCAGCTTCTTGCCGGCGCGGCGGCATAATTTGGCGATATGCCGTTCCAACTCGCGCACCCCGGCTTCCCGCGTATAATCGCGTATGATGGCCTTAAGGGCGCTTTCCGAGATGCCGAGCTTGCTTTTATCCAGCCCATGCTCGGCGAATTGCTTGGGGATGAGATGCCTCTGGGCTATTTTGACCTTCTCTTCTAGAGTATAACTGGATATTTCGATGATCTCCATACGGTCTTGCAGGGGCTGGGGAATGTTGTCCCGCACATTGGCTGTGGTAATGAACATAACTTGGGACAAATCGGTGGGTATCTCCAGATAATGATCCACAAAGTTGTTGTTCTGCTCCGGGTCGAGAGCTTCCAAAAGAGCGCTGGCCGGGTCGCCCCGGAAATCGCTGGACATTTTATCTATTTCGTCCAGTAAAAACAGGGGGTTGTTAGAACCGGCCTTGCGGATATTCTGCACCAGCCGCCCCGGCATGGCACCGATATAAGTGCGGCGGTGGCCGCGGATCTCGGCCTCGTCGCGCACTCCGCCCAGACTCATCCGCACAAAATTGCGGTTCAAAGCCCGTGCCACAGAGCGGGCCAGAGAGGTTTTGCCCACACCGGGCGGCCCCACCAGGCACAGTATGGGCCCGCGCAGGCTGTTCGTAAGCTGACAGGTAGCCAAATGCTCAACAATGCGCTCCTTAGGTTTTGTGAGCCCGTAATGGTCGGCGGCCAATATCTTCTCAGCGCGCCGGATATTGCGCGCTTCCTCTGTTTTTTTACTCCAGGGCATATTGATCAGCCAATCCGCGTAATTTTGTATTACCGCTGCCTCGGCCATCATAGGCGGCATTTTGGCCAGCCTTTCCAATTCCTTATCCAGCTTTTGTAATACCTGCTCGGGGCAGGCAGCCTCGACCGCCTGGCGGTGCAGCTCCGCTGCCTCGGCGGTGCGTTCGTCTTTTTCCCCCAGCTCTTGCTGGATGGCTTTTATTTGTTCGCGCAGATAATATTCCTTCTGATGTTTCTCTATCTGCTGACGCACCCGCTCCGCTATGCCATGCTCCAGCTTCATTATTTCCAGCTCACGATAGAGAAAGCCCAGCATAAGCTCCATGCGTTTGTTCACACAGGTTTCCGCCAGCATCTGCTGCCTTTCCTCGGGGCGGATATTCATCTGAGAGGCGATCAGATCGGCAAAGCGTTCCGCATCCTCCACATCTTCCAAGGCAGCCAGCGCTTCCGGGGAGATATGGCGGCTGGCCCGCGCATAGTCCTCAAAGCAATTGCCTAAAGAACGCTTCAAAGCCGTGAGTTCCAGTTCGCCCACACTCAGACTTTTTTGTAACACCGTCAGATGCGCCAGCAAATATGGATGCTGCTCGATAAAGATGTCTAAGCGGGCCCGCCAGAGGCCTTCCACCAGCAAGCGCACCGTGCCGCCGGGCAGTTTCAACATCTGGCGTATCTGCGCCACCGTACCTACCGGGTAAATGTCTTCCGGCTTTGGCTCATTTTCGTGGGCGTTTTTCTGCATGGCTAAAAACAGCAGATGTTCATCGCGGAGCATGGCCCTGTCTATGGCATTGATAGAACGGTCGCGCCCCACGTCCAAATGGGTGATCATGGAGGGGAATACCAACGTGCAGCGGAGGGGCACCGTAGGCAATATTATGGCATGGTCTCCACCGCTGTCATCCTCCAGCGGGATTTTTAAAGAGGGTGGGATAGGCATAGCATTGCGTCTGTCTTCAAACATGGCTTTACCTCGTATTAGTGTGTTAAAAACTATTCTGCGATACATAAATATCGCCGACATCACTTAGTATAGCATAAAAGACGGGAAATTGAAATAGGTACGATCCAATTATGTATTGAACCCTGTATTACAGTATTATCAAACTTCTCCCACACAATTTTAAAATAAAAAATAAAACTCTTGCATTTATTAATCATTATATGTTATAATTACTATTAGTATTATACACTAATTGCAACATTGTTGCTAAAAATATTAAAATGGGAGGACGAGGGTATGAGTGAAATAACACATGGTATTGCCTGGAGAGAAGAGTATAAGTTAGGAAATGAACAGGTGGATGAGCAACATTACCAGCTATTTGCATTGGTAAGCAAGCTTGTAACTTCCTGCATGGATGGCAGCGATATGGAAAAACTCAAGGAAACGCTGGATTTTTTAGTTAATTATACCGTTTGTCATTTTAACGACGAGGAAGCTTTGCAAGTTCGCTATAACTACCCGGATTACGAAAGGCATCGGCAATTGCACGAAGATTTCAAGGTTACTGCGCAAGGCCTGGCGCAGAGTTTTGCGGAGAGTGGTTCCTCGGAGGAACTGAGCAATGCTGTAAACAAAACTGTGATAAACTGGCTGACAAATCATATTCTCATCGAGGATAAAAAGATAGGAGACCATATACAAAGAATAGCAAAATAAAAAAGCGGGCGTGAGCGCCCGCTTTTTTATTTTGCTATTCTTCTTTGGCCAGCAGGCATTCAATAGCCTCTTCTGCCGCGTCTACCGCCGTTTTAAGACCGGGCAGCAGATCCTCCGCCGCCTCCAACCCCTTGGCCCGCGCTTCTATTTTCAAGGAAACACTCATCAACTCGCGCAAGCCCAAATTGGCGGCAACACCCTTTAAGGCATGGGCAGCCTGCTGTACATGGCCGTGATCGCCATCCCCTACGGCCACGCCGATATCCTCCGCCATCTTGAGGCCGGAAAAACTGCGCAACAAACGGAAGTAGAGCTTTTTGTTATTCATTACACGGCCCAAACCATCCGCCACATCCAGAGCCGGCTTCAAATACCCAAAATCAGCTTGCTCCTGCCCGGCCGCACCCAAATCGGCGGCTGCGGCTTTTGCATGGTACGGCGCATACCTCATTATCATAAGCACCTCCGTTTTTGCAGGATTAAGGGCTGCGGGCCCATATCGATTCCTTAAATCTTTTTTTAAATTGTATAATCATCCTTTACATATTATATCGTATATTACAGCCTCATATTTAGTACAATTTAATATGGATTGATTACTATAGGCGCATGAATCTCTTAATAAGAAAGCTCAGCGGAGGGTAAAATATTCCCTCCAAAGCCTGGGCCACTCTGGTCAATTCTGCGCTGATAGCTATGTTTTGAGGGCAATGCTTTTCGCAAAGCCCGCATTTTAGACAGCGCGAAGCGTTTAAAGTTTGGGTTTTCATGGTGGTCTGCATCAGATATTTTTGCCTGGCGCCCAGCTTACCTTCGATCTCCCGGTCGTTGTAACAGGAAAAACAAGTTGGTATATCCACCCCGCTGGGGCAAGGCATACAGTAATTACAGCCAGTGCAGGGTATAGCTATACTCTGCTGCAAAATATCCCGTACCTGGGCGAACAATTCATGCTCCCGCCCGCTTAAGGAATTAGGCTCCGCAACGTCGGCTACCGCGATATTTTCCTTGAGCATCTCCATACTATTCATGCCCGATAAAGCCATGGTCACATCCGGGTGATCCCAGACAAAGCGCAAGGCCCATTCTACCGGACTGCGTTTAACGGGCGCGTTTTCCCAAATATCGTAAACCGTTTTAGGTAAGGAAGAAACCAGTTTTCCGCCTCTGAGCGGTTCCATAACGAAAACCGGCAAGCCCCGGGACGCGGCGTATTCCAGACCGCTTCTGCCCGCCTGGCGGTGTTCGTCTAAATAATTATACTGTATCATACAAAACTGCCAGGGATAGACGTCCACCAAGCGTTTAAACTCCCCTTCCCCACCATGATAGGAAAAACCCAGGTTGATGATGCGTCCTTGACGCCGCTTTTCCTCTAACCAATCGGCTATACCCAGCTCAAGTAGGCGATTCCATACTGTTACATCGCTAAGCATGTGGATAAAATAATAATCAACGCGGTCTGTCTGTAAACGCTGCAGCTGGTTGGCAAAAATACGTTCCAAATCCTTATTTTCTTTGACCATAAAAGGAGGCAGCTTTGTGGCCAGCCTGACCCGCTCCCGATAGCCTCCCGCAAGCGCTTTGCCCAGCGCAGCCTCGCTGCCCAGGTAGAGATAAGCGGTATCAAAAAAATTAACACCTTCTTCCACGGCGGTACGGAGCAGCCTTTGCTGTTCTTTTTCGTCCTTGGGCAGACGCATGCAGCCAAAACCCAGTATAGATAACTTATCACCGTTTTGGGGGTTTACACGGTATTTCATAATATACAGTATCTCCGTTCAAATATATTAATTGCTTACAGCTCTACCCGGCTACGCTCCGTGTCCAGGCGTACATAAGCCGGCAGGCCGTCTTGCATGGGTATGGCTACTTCCCCCTCTATAAGGGGGCGCGCATAAGAGACGAACTCCTCTTTTACAAAATTTCCTTGCTCGTTGATCCACGCCAAGGGCAATTTTCTTTCTATATTGGCCACTTCTTCCAACCCTATCTCCCCTGCCACGCTGCTGTAAGCTTCGGCAGACAAGCGCTCTATGGTTACCATCAGGCCGCTTTTGCCTGCCAAGGCATACTCCACGGCTGCTTTGCCTACCAAATAGGCTTCCTCTGCGTCGGTGCGGCTGGCGGAGTGCATGGGCGCGCGCCGGGGGGGACCCAAGGGATTACAGCGGGGCCTGGTACCCCGCTCC
>Ga0082212_10009045_pt1 | contig 12886 bp, 7 predicted proteins | sample TergutNt197P3_FD_71548 | JGI IMG/M metagenome (GOLD analysis project Ga0082212, IMG submission 71548) | Neocapritermes taracua P3 segment gut microbial communities from Petit-Saut dam, French Guiana - Nt197 P3 | ecosystem: Host-associated > Arthropoda: Insects > Digestive system > Gut ... | reverse complement strand
ATCGAAGAAAAAATCATTGCCGATACGGAAGGGGGTACAATTGACATACCGCTTGTAGCGACTACCGGCTCTAGCCGGGAAATTCTTGGCGTGTTTTTGGAAACTCCCGGAGTTTATAATGAGATTATCGCCCATTCGGTAGGAACAGCATTTTTTGATCCCGGCGTGGAAACAATCTTTGAAATCGGCGGCCAGGACGCAAAGTACGTACTGTTAAAAAATGGTGTCCCCATTGATTATGCAATGAATGAAGCATGTTCGGCCGGTACCGGATCATTCCTGGAAGAAAGCGCCGCAGGGGATCTTTCCATTCACAGTGCGCCGGAAATCGGCCCGTTGGCCCTTAAAGCAGATGCCCCGCTTAAATTCGGTGAACACTGTTCCGCCTTTATTAACAGTGATATACGCAAAGCAGTTCAGCAGGGCGCTTCCAAAGAAAATATTACCGCAGGTATTGTCTGTTCCATTGTGGCAAATTACTTAAACCGCGTAGTTGGGAACCGCACAATTGGCGGAAAGATCTTCCTTCAGGGCGGTGTAGCAAAAAACCCTGCTGTACCGCTGGCTTTTGCAATGATGCTGGACAAAGAAATTCTTGTACCGCCTTCGCCGGAACTGACAGGCTGTTTTGGCGTTGCCCTTCTGGCAAAACGTAAAAACGCCGAAGGTCTTTTAAATAAAAAAACCGTTTCACTTGGAGAACTAAGAACCAGAGAAATTGTCTATGAACAGGTTTTTAACTGTAAAAGCTGCGATAACTATTGCCCCATACAGGTTCTTAATGTAGCCGGACACAAGTATATGTTCGGGGGCCGCTGTAACAAGTACACCAATATGCGAAAGACAGTAAAAGATGTACCTGTTTTTGACTATGTGGAAAAACGGCAGAAGAAGATGTATGAAGAATACGCCGCCCCTCCGTGTGAGAAAAAAACGAAAAATTTCACCGTAGGTATTCCCAAAGCGTTTTCCACTCACTCGCTGTATCCATTGTATAGCTGGTTCTTTTACGAACTGGGAATTAAAACAATCCTTTCTACAGAAGTAATCCACGAAGGTGTCGCCAGGGCAGAATCGACATACTGTTTCCCTGCAGAAATTGCACATGGGGCGGTGCAGGATTGTCTTGATAAGAAAGCTGACTATGTGCTGCTGCCGCATTTTCGCGACATGCCCAGTTATGAAGATACAGTACACGCAAGTTTTTGCCCCATTACCCAAAGCCTTCCATACTATATAGAAAAAGCTTTTCCCGATGTGGACAAAAAAAGATGGCTGCCTTTGGTTGTAAGTTTTAAATTTGGCAACGATAAGGCGCTGGAACTGTTCTGCGAAATGACTGCCCGGTTTGGCATAGACGAAAAAGAAACAAAAACAGCATTTGATATTGCAATGGCAAAACAGCAGGATTATTTTAACGCAGCAACAAAACTTGGTCAGGAAGCACTTGAAGAAGCCCGAAGGGCGCAACGTCCCGTTATAGCCCTTTTAGGCAGGCCCTATAATGCCTTTACTGCCGAAGCTAATATGGGTATACCGCGGAAATTTACTACCAGAGGATATACGGTTATTCCCTTTGATATACTTCCCTTTGAAGATGAAAATATCTTCCCCAATATGTACTGGTATTACGGGCAGCAGGATGTAAAAGCCGCAGAGTTTCTAAAAAAAGATGATAACATCTACATTACCTTTATAACAAACTTTTCCTGTGCACCCGATTCATTCATCCTTCATTACATAAAATGGATTATGGGGCAAAAACCATTCCTTGTGCTGGAACTGGATTCCCATTCAGCAGATGCCGGTGTTGATACCCGTGTAGAAGCGTTCCTTGACATTATAGAAGGTTACCGCGCCAAGAAAAGCGAAATAGAAGATGAACGGTACAGCAATGGCTGGAAGTTTGTTTATGATTCAACTGCAAGCATAAACGAACAACTTCGTATTGATAACGAAAAAACCGGAGAACGTATTGCTATACGGAATAACAAACGGGTAAAACTTCTGCTATCCAACATGGGGGCAATCTCTTCCGAATATGTTGCAGCTGCAGTACGAAGCATGGGGATTAATGCCACAGCGCTTCCGGTGGCAACAGCAAAAACGGTACAGATTGCGCGAGCTCATGCATCTGGTAAAGAGTGTGTCCCCAGCCATCTGGTGTTGGGAAGTGCGCTGCAATTTTTCTTCAGCGAAGAATACCGCAAGGATGAACTGTACCTTCTATTTGTACCAATAACTACCGGACCATGCAGAACAGGACAATATTATGTATATTACGAAAACCTGTTCCGGGACATGCGGCTGGAAAATGTTGTTGTTTTTATTCTTTCCGCTGATAATTCGTATACAGAACTGGGACCGGGTTTTGCCAAGGAAATGTGGAAGGGCCTGGTGTTTTCCGATTATTTAAAAGATGTACAAACAGCCTTAAAAGCAATGGCAGAAGACCCGGAAACAGCTGTTGCCGGTTTCGAAAAATCATGGAAATCCCTGATGCAGACTGTAGAACATAAGCCAAAACAAGTCTGGCATCACCTGAAAAAAGTCGCCGCAGATCTAAAAAAGATACCTCTAAAACGAAACTTAAACGATTGTCCCTGTGTACTTGTTGTTGGAGAGATCTATGTACGGCGGGACGATTTTGCCGTTGGAGAACTTATCGATCTGATGAGCGAACGGGGCATAGTGGTAAAAGTTGCAAGCATTGGCGAATGGATACACTACCTGGATTTCGTGCGGGAATGTGAACTAAAAAAACTAATAGATTTACGTAAACCTGGCCGGAAGCTCTTTTCAAAACCATGGCGGGAACTAAAGAAGCTCGGCATGGAAGAATGGTGGAAACATTCGGTAGAAAAAAAAGTTCTTTCCATACTGGAACCAACAGGCCTTGTCCCCAGGTCGCCGCGGGATATGCACCAGATCATGGCCAATACACAAAAACATTTTGTTAATTTGGAACTTCAATCAGAAATTTCCGTATCAAGCGGGGTCGCCGCAACAGCTATGGAACAGGGCTATTCGGGAATTGTAAACATAAGCCCATTTGCCTGCCTTATAGGCCGTGTTATTGAAGGACTTTTTACACCCTGGGCCAGAGAACGGAATTATCCAATTCTGTCGGTAGAAGTAGACGGTAACCTTTTACCTCCAAACATTGTTAACAAATTAAACATCTTTATGGTAAATGTGCTTAGGTTCCGGGGCAGCAGTGATATGACAGCTTTGGTAGACACACCGGAAAATACTTGATAAAATTTTTAATTAACAACCCCACCCTAAATGGCGGGGTATTAAACCCGCTTGAGAAATCGGAATTAGTAGAGGTAAAAGGTAATTAAAATAAAAAAATCCCCCAAATATGCCCTTGTTCTTTCTGGCGGCGGCGCCCGGGGGCTTGTTCATGTAGGAATTTTCTGTGCTCTGGAAGAAGCAGGCTATCCGCAGCCTTCTTTGATTGCAGGAACTTCCATGGGCGCAATTATTGGAGGGCTTTATGCTTCGGGGATGAACGGGCAGGAACAAAAGCGTTATGTCCTGGAAGAATTGGATATTTCCGATTTTATGGAAAGCCCGGTATTTAAAATGGACGGACCAATCGGAAAACTTTTTCAAACAGGACAAATCATCAGTCATGCTGCCACCAGGCCAGGAGTCGATTCAGGAAACAGGGTTCTTCAAATATTGGAAAAACTGACAAAAAATAAAAAAATAGAAGACTGTGCCATCCCATTTATGTGCAATGCCGTGGATATTTGTGCGGGACAGGAAGTAATTTTCCGTTCCGGCTCTCTGGCCAGGGCAATACGGGCGTCCATGTCCTTTCCTTTTATCTTTGAGCCGTTGATAGAAGGCAGCCAATTCCTTGTTGACGGCGGAGTAACAAACAATATGCCCATTAAATCCGCAAGAGAAGCGGCAAGGGCAATGGGGATCCGGCATATTCTGGCAGTTGATACACGGCGCTGGCAGAATATTCCACCAGAAAAACTAAAAAATGGCCTAAGCGTTGTAATGCGATGTTTTGATGCAATGATCCATGTTTCGGAAGCCGAAGAAGAAAGCAGTGAAGATCCACCCAACCTTCTTATTAATGTATCAGATAAAACTTCTGCTTTTGATTTTTCCCGGAAAAAGGAACTCATGGAACTGGGAGAAGTAGCAGCAATACAGAGTAAATCTGAACTGGATGCTTTTTTCAGAAAAGGGATAAAAGGCGTTATTGCACGCCGGAAAAAGAAAAGCTGCGGTATTACTATTAATGATTATTATAAGGGATACAAAGTTTAATGAGGAATTTGATTTAATCCCGGCAACTGTGCTATACACGCTGGAGCCGTGTCAGCGTGTATAGCACAAAACTTTCCTACGAGAAGTATTTCTGCAATTCAGGATCAATTCTTATTTTTCTAAGGGCCCTAAGCTCTATCTGGCGTACTGTTTCAGGAGAAATACCCATCTTGGTACTGATCTTTTTTAGGGTTTCTTTCCCTGATCCAGCAAACTGGTACCGGTACATAAGGATTTTTTTCTCCCTGCCTTTAAGGCTGTTTAATATTTGCATCGTAGTAAATTTTGAGTCTTCTTTAAGCAATGCCCGTTCGGGGTTGTAAGTATAATCCTGATGAAAATCAAGAATACCTGCAGAATCAGAATCACAGGGATCCAAAGAAACAATACTGGAGGTTATGGAAAGGATCACACCAACATCATTTTCAGATTCACCGATTTCACTGGCAATTTCTGTTGTGCTGGGTATTCTCTTAAGCTGCTGGGAAAGCGAATGATAAGATTTTTGTATTTTTCTTAACATTTCTTCTTTTTTCTGGGGCAGACGAATTATGCGCCGTTTGTTTCCAAGGTACTTGAGTATACTTTGCCTTATCCACCAGCTTGCATAGGTCGAGAACCTGACCTGCCTTTTGGGATCAAAACGCTCCACTGCATGAATCAGACCGATATTCCCTTCCTGGATCAAATCAAGAACATTAACATCCGTATTCATATACAGACGGGCAATTTTTACAACAAGCCGGAGATTGGATTCAACCAGCCTCTGCCGGTATTCAATATCTCCATTTTGTATTCGCTCTGCCATTTCCTGTTCCTCTTTATAATTTAGAAGTGGAAATGCTTTAATCTGATTAAAATACAATTGTAAAGGAGTTGATTTTTTTAACGCCATTTTGACCTCCTCTCATAAAGATGTAGTTATTCAAAACCATACACTTATTTACTAGCAAAAATTGTGCCAAGTCAGAAGAATTAAAAAAATATTTTTAATTCTTTATAATACAAGGATTTAAAAATTTGCGGTTTAATGGTTATTATTGAATTTGTCTATTTTTGTATACAGTGAGCAGTTTGTAAGTATATAAAAAAGTATACTAAGTATTTTTAAAGACTGAAATTTTAGGCAATCAATTTCTTCTTAATTCATCTGCTTTTTTTTGGGCTGCAGCCATAACTGCTTGAGCCTGATTTTCGCCTTCCTGTTCCAGTTTTCTGGCATTTGTTTCACCTTCGCTGTGCAGTTTGTCGGCTGCGGTTTGGGCTAACCCTCGTTCAATGGCGTTTTTACCAGCAGCTTCGCTTACCAGTTTATCTGCCGCTGCGTTTGCTTCCCTTCGTACTCTGTCTGCAGACTGTTTTGCAGTACTACGAATATTATCTGCCTGTTTTTGAGCTTCTGCCATTATTACATCAATCTGATGATTTATCTCTTCATTAACCTGAGTCCTGACCTCTTCCACCTTCTGGGTTACCGTTTCTGTAACCTGATCCATCACTGCCCCAACAATTTCGCCTGCCATGTCGGTTACATTTAAACGGATGTCAGGATTCTTGGCAGTTCCCCCAATCAATCCAGCTACTTTGATCTCTTTTAGGCTCGACCCTCCTGGAATATTTCCTAAAATATTGGTTGCACCGGAGCCAATAGCTGATGTAGGTACAATAGCATCCATCCTGTAATTTAATGTTGTATCAAGGCCAATATCCCCAATAAGTTCTACTTTAGCCGGGGGTAAATTCATTACTATCGGGTCTTGTATCCACAACCGCCCATTTTTTATTTCAAACCCGATATTAATATTATCAGGAGCAGGGTTACGCCAGGTTTCATTTTTTAAAAGATCTGCCATCGTCCCAAAAAGTTTTGAATTATGTATTTCCAGGTTTTGTGTCTGCAGCCGTCCTTTTGAATTTACCTTATCCAATACAGGCGAAAGATGTTCGTCGAGTACGCTGTGCAGAACTAATGAAGCCGATACCTTGCCGGTATAATTCTGCGGTTCAGTCAGTATGTTCCCGATCATGGAAAATGATGAAATTGCAGAACTTATGTCAAATTGCCTTATGTTCATATCAAAATCAACAAATGGAAGTGCGATGTTCTGGGTGTTATATTCACCGTTAAGCGTCATGCTTCCTTCCAGCAGGTTCATACCGAGGTTTTGCATAATCAGCCTGCCATCCTTTACCAATACTGCACCGGCTGTATGAGTAATATCCAGTTTGTCAAAAAGAATATTCCCGATATTTACAGTCATAACAAAGTCAATATTTTTGGGAACTTCGATAACACTTAACTGGGCGGTATCTGCCTGGACTGTGTCAGTTTCTTTTGGTTCGCCGCCCATAAATTCATTAAGGTCAATTGTATTTGATCTCAGCGCAAGCGTTCCTCTTATCGTATCATTTTTAAAAATAAACGGGATAAAATTTTCCAGTGAACCATTCATCGCAATATCCGAGCGGCCTATTATGGCATCAAAATTGGTAAGATCAACCTTTCGTGGCGTAAAATGAAGCTGTGTACTGGTAATTTTTACCCCTTGTGGAAAATCAGAACTTACAAAATTAAACCCGTTTATTTTCAGGTTCCCTTCTGCATAAAAATCTTCATATCGTTCATTTTCGATCATGGACATTCTACCGGAAAGCGTAATATCGCAGTCCAGTAAGCCATTTAATGTAATATCATTCAAAGGAACAATATCAGCAACCGAATTAAAATCTATTTTACCGGCAAATCGTGCTGCAATCTGCATATCACTTTCCGGTGTTTTTACATGAAGTTCCGCGTTAAAAGGATTGCCTGCCATATTAAAACTAAACCTGTCCACATCTACCGTAGTGCGATCAAATATTTCCCCGTCATAGTACGCTTTTACATAAATGTAAATATTGTCAACTGATTTGGGTAGGGCAGGATAGCTGAACATGGCATTATCAACAGACAGTTCTACATTGGCGCTCGGCATTGTCTTTTCGCTGTATGTTCCCTTAATTTCACCATTCAAAGCAAGGTTTCCTGCTGTCCTGACATCCTCAAAATCATTCATATAAATAACAGGAATAAGCGACAAGAGACTTTTAAAATCGGTTTTTTCAGTTGCAAATGTAATATCTACATTAATGTCATCATTCTGCAACCCAACAGAACCGTCAAATTTTAATACAATATCATTTAAATTGAATTTGTTGTCTTTAATTAGAAAGAACATATTTTTCAGGTCGGCTGCGATTTCAGAAATAAATCCCACATCTGCCTTATTCGCCAAACGGATCCCGCCCATCCAGAAATCTATTCCGTCAATCCCAAGTTCCATGTTCAAATCTGCATTATCCTGCGTCATATCACCGCGCAAAATGTAATTAAGAGATTGGACTTCTGCAGTCATATTATTTACTTCATCGCGAAAGGTAATGTGCATATCGCGTATTTCAAATTTTTTTAACGCTACCTTAAATACAGATGGGGCAGGTTCTTTTTTTTCTGTTTCAACTTTTTTTTCTTCATCAGGTTTAATTATATCCCAGTTTGCACGCCCGTCTTCCAGTATGTGCCCATTAAGACGCGCCCGGTCAAGTAATACAGATTTTACTTCTATATTTTTCATCCTGATTACGCTCATAATGTCCACATTCACGCTAAAGCTGTCAAAAGCTGCAAGCAGCTCGTCTTCAAAATCGTCTATTCCCGTTACCTCTAAGCCTTCCAAAGCAATGTAGGCATTAGGAAAATTACGAATAAACGACAGTTTTAAGTCTTTAAAATCTACTTTTGCCATTAACATCTTGTTCAACTCTGTCTTGGCAAGATCCATTATTTGATTTTTAAAGAGAAATGGGGTGATAAGCAAAACCAAAAAAATTCCCAGTAGGAAACTACAGAATATAATTAATATTTTTTTCCACAATACCAGATTTTTAAACATAATTACCTCTATTTTTTAAATCTGCAAACATCTATATTTTTATTTTACATTATAAGCAAAAATAAAGACAACCCACTCTTACTCAGCTTTTTCATATCCAAGGCGCTTAAAATTTAGCGGAGCAAAGCGTGGGAACTAACGGAACCCGAGCCGCCAAATAGGCGGCCGAGTGTTTACAGATTAGTCAGGCGTAGCAATATTTTTACTTTCTAAAAGGATTTGACATAATAGTAGATATATCTTGCTCTTTATTTGGCTCATTATTAATAGCATTTGTATATCTTATCGCCAATCCTGTACCTGTGTATGAATATTTAGTGATCGTTATCATTCTACTTGGAAAGGTCTGTTGTTTTTCTTGTGTATAATTTACATCAATATTTATGTTTATTACAGCATGCGCTCCCAGTCTTTCAGCTTCTCTCATAAACATTTCATACGTGATCTTTGAACCTGTATGATTTCCTCGACTGTCTACAGTTTCTTCAGATTTTAAAAAAATGATCCCAACAGGAGTAAAATCTTTAGAAGCAATATTTACATTATAAGCGCTACCTCCTAACGGATATGAATAATCAACCTGTGGTATAAAAGGCATAATAATCGGTTTAGGACTGGGACTTTCCATACCTTCATCTCCAGCAGGCTGGGTCACACAACCAATACATAAGAATCCCAATACAGCTAAAACCATTACCAATAAACCGGCAAATTTATTCATAACAATACGCCTCCATAATTATTCTGCTGGTAAAATAACATACAACTATTAGTTGTATGTTGGTATCTTAAAATTTGTTGAACTAATAATCAATAAAAAACAATGATATTTGTTTTTTTACAAAAATGACTGAACAAATGTTAACCGAAAATTTCGGGAAAAATGTGAAAAATCTCCGAAAGCAGAATAATTTGAGTCAGGAAAAACTGGCAGAAAGAGTGGGTGTTTCTAAAAATACCATCAGCGAAATTGAAAACGGAAAAAAATTTATCCACGCCAGAACTTTAGTTATTTTAGCAAGAGAATTAAATACCGAAGTATATGAACTTTTTAAACCAGAAAATACTATACCGGATACATCTGAAGGTATTCTGTATAAATTCGAAGAAGATATTAAAGAGGCAATAGAAAAAATCAAAGGCAAATACGTAAGAAAAATAAAAGAATCCAAAAAACCTAAAAGAAGTGTATCCTAAAGTAACTTAAAAGTTCTTGCCCATCCCTGCTTAAATCAGTAAACTGTTTTTTATTGGCCCTTCGGGCCACGAGCGTAAGGAAATTATTATAGTAAAGTTGCTGCTTTCGCAGCAATAATATAAGCTAGGGGCGGCATGTGCATGGCAACTATTACACCGGGCGAACATATCGCCGAATTGCGTAAAACATATTCTATTAGCAGGGAAATGCTCTCTGAACGGAGCGGTATTCCGGTTGATCTAATTGCAAAAATCGAAAACGAAGGGCATATTCCCGATTTAGCCCCATTAATTAAAATCGCCAGGGCTCTTGGGGTCAGGCTTGGTACTTTATTGGATGATCACGAAGAGCTGGGGCCGGTTATCACAAGGGCCGGGGCCAGTACAGCTTCGGTACGCTTTGTAACCGGATTGCCGCAAGAGCAATCTTCAGTAAAAAAGGATCATCAGGGTTTAAGTTTTAAATCCCTTGCAGCAGATAAAAACGGACGCCATATGGAGCCGTTTATTGTAGATATCGAAAGTGACGCACATCAGGAAAAATCTGCCCACGAAGGCGAAGAATTTATTCATATTCTGGAAGGAAACCTATTACTGGAATACGGCGCAGTTAAAGAAACGCTAAAGGCAGGGGATTCGGTTTATTACGATTCAATTGTGCCGCACAGAGTACTGTCGGCAGACTCCCAGCCTGTACGGATTCTTGCTGTAATCTACACGCCGGTATAGAGAAAGCCGGTCCCCAACCCCCAAATGCAAAGGAACAACTATGGAATATATTGAAAAAACCCTGGGTGAAGTATTACGTGAAAAAGCCAGGGAAAACCCAAATAATGAATTTTTAATATATGCGGATAGAAATCTTCGTTTTACTTATGCTGAGTTTGATAAACGTGTTGATAATTTTGCCAAAGGCTTGCTTGGAATGGGACTTAAGAAAGGCGATCATGTGGGAATCTGGGCTACCAATGTACCGGACTGGAATACAGTGCTTTTTGCCTGTGCAAGGCTTGGGCTTGTTGCAATTACTGTTAATACAGCTTACAAAATTCACGAACTGGAATATGTCCTAAAACAGTCGGACATGGTTTGCCTGTGCGTAATCGACGGCTGGCGGGATTCCGATTATATCGCCATTGTCAACGAACTGGTGCCAGAACTGAAAACTTCCCAAAGGGGCAGTATCAACTCGGAAAAGTTTCCACTCCTTAAATATGTGGTATATGTAGGCCAGCAAAAGCACCGGGGCATGTACTCTTTTAACGAAATCCTGCTTCTTGGACAGCATAGCGATGATACAGAATTCAGGAAAGTTGAATCTTCCCTTAACTGCCACGATGCGGTAAATATACAATACACCAGCGGTACTACAGGTTTTCCCAAGGGCGTAATGCTATCTCACCGGAATATACTTAATAACGGCCTTGGAATTGGCGACAATCAGCGGCTAAGTGAAAAAGACATTGTATGCCTTCCCGTGCCGCTTTTCCACTGTTTTGGTCTTGTGCTTGGGATGATGGCGATACTTACCCATGGATCCACCGCAGCCATAATCGAATGGTTCGACCCCCTGCTGGTATTGGCAACAATCCAAAAAGAAAAATGTACTGCTGCCTACGGCGTACCTACAATGTTTATAGCTGTCCTTAATCATCCCATGTTTAAGATGTTTGACCTTACCAGCCTTAGAACCGGCATTATGGCCGGTTCTCCTTGCCCCATCGAAACCATGCGCCAGGTAATCGGCCTTATGAACATGAACGAAGTAACAATCTGTTACGGCCTTACCGAATCATCGCCGGTAATGACCCAGACTCACTTTGACGACAGTATTGAAATAAAAGTAGAAACCGTTGGCAGTGCCCTTCCCGGCATTGAGGTAACGATACGTGATCCTGAAACAGGCGAAGAATGTCCCGGCGGAGTACACGGTGAATTCTGCTGCCGGGGCTACAATACCATGAAGGGCTATTACAAAATGCCGGAAGCAACTGCCCAGTGTATCGACAAGGATGGCTGGCTCCATTCCGGCGACTTAGGGGTAAAAAACAATGATGGAAACTTTATGGTTACAGGCCGCATCAAAGACATGATTATCCGCGGCGGCGAAAATGTGTACCCCAAAGAAATCGAAGACTTTTTGTATACCATGCCCGGCGTAAAAGATGCACAGGTTGTCGGTATAGCCAGCAAAAAATACGGAGAAGAAGTAGGCGCTTTTATCATCCTTCAACCGGATACTGCCATAAAGGAGGAAGATGTCCGGGACTTCTGCCGTGGCCAGATTAGCCGTTATAAAATCCCCAAATTTGTTTTTTTTGTGGACAGTTTCCCCGTTACTGCCAGCGGGAAAATACAAAAATACCATCTGCGTGATCAGGGTATAAAAATGGTAGAAAATCTGGGAATTGGCACATAAAACCATCCTTGGGGATACAATCCTCTGTACCTGGAATACAATTTTTGTGGAAAACCTGTGGAAAAACCGTGGGTTTATATGTATGTTTTTGAGTCAAAATGACCATACTAAACAAAGGGTTTATTAAATGCCTTTTTTAAGTATCTAATTCTTTATATTACAAAGAATTAGGTAATGTTTACTATTCAAGTATTAAGGGACAAAAAATAAAAAAAATCACCAGAATGGATTTTTCCCTATTTTCAATTGTGATATTATTGTGGATAATACACTTTCCAATGGCAGAAACAAGTAATTATTCCATTATCTGGAACGAAGCACTAAATCAAATCCGTTCAGAGATAGATGAACAGGAATTCCAAACCTGGTTTAACCTGGAATACCAAGAAGCGAATGAAAAAGAATTTATCATTGCCGTACCTTCCCTTTTTTACAAAGATCAAATAAAAAAGCGTTATCAGGCGTACATAGAAGGGAAAATTGAAGAACTTATTGGCAAATATGTCAGTTTGAACCTGGTAATTAAGCCTAAAACAGAGGTAAAAAGCCCCACGGCAGAAGAGCCTGCCGTTAATGAGCAGCATTTGGCTGCTAAGGAACCAGAAAAACCAAAAAAAGTAAAACACAATCAGCTGCGGGAAGATTATAATTTTGAAACGTATGTAGTAGGCGAAAATAATAGCTTTGCTGCCAATGCAGCCCAGGCAATAGCCCGCAATCCAGGCACTGCCTATAACCCTTTCCTTATTTACGGCGGTGTTGGGTTGGGAAAAACCCATTTAATGCAGGCTATAGGCAACTATATTTATGCAAAATCAGACAGCAAGGTTTTCTACATTACTGCTGAAACTTTTACCAGCGAGTTTATTACAGCCATTCACGAAAGTACCGAAAGGGCAAAGGCAGCATTCAAGAACAAATACCGGTATGCAGACATCCTTCTTATTGATGATATTCATTTTTTACAAAAGAAAGACGGTACCCAGGAAGAGCTGTTTTATACATTTAACGCACTATATGATGCAAATAAACAAATGGTCTT
>Ga0082212_10009044_pt1 | contig 12886 bp, 12 predicted proteins | sample TergutNt197P3_FD_71548 | JGI IMG/M metagenome (GOLD analysis project Ga0082212, IMG submission 71548) | Neocapritermes taracua P3 segment gut microbial communities from Petit-Saut dam, French Guiana - Nt197 P3 | ecosystem: Host-associated > Arthropoda: Insects > Digestive system > Gut ... | reverse complement strand
TATTTGTGCGAACAAAAAGTACAGTCCCCCGTTTGCGGGACGAAGTCCCGCTGTTCCCGCCCGCAGGCGACAGGTAACATCGCATTATATAAACTACCTTTACTTCACCCCAAACGCATAAATCGTCACAGATTTAAACTTTTTCCCTTTTTTAAGCACGCAGGACGGGAAATGCGGCAGATTCGGGGTATCGGGCGAAAACTGCGTTTCAAGGCAGAAAGCCTGATGTTTCCCGAAATGAACACCTTTCTTGCCGTTTTCGTTCAATCCGCCCGCCGTATACAGTTGAAGCGCGGGCATATCGGTATATACCGCCATAATGCGCCCGCTGACCGGTTCGTGGGCTACCGCGGCTTTTTTCATTGTTCCGGCTTCCCCAAGCAGGAAGTTGTGGTCGTAACCGCTGATTTTACCGCTTTCAAACTCCGCGCCGATTTTCTTAGGCTTCATAAAATTGAACGGCGTTTTAAAAACCGGTTCGATTTCACCCGTCGGAATATTAAATTCATCAAAAGGCGTGTAATTCACCGCTTTAATCTGTAAAACTGTATCAAAGACACTGCTCGCCTGTGCTGTACCTTTTAAATTGAAATAAGCGTGGTTTGTCGGGTTAAATATTGTATCGCCGTCGCTTTTCGCCGTATATTTAATTTTTAACTTATTCTTTTCGGTCAGCGTGTATTTTACCGTTACGTCAAGAGACGACGGAAAACCCTCTTCCCCGTCAGGACTGCGGTAATTAAAAACAACGCTGTTCTTCTTTTTATCATAATCACATTCCCAAACCCGTCGGTCAAAGCCGTACCCGCCGCCGTGCAGGCAGTTCTGCCCGTCATTTTGGGCAAGCTTATATTCCGTATCGCCGAGCGTGAAGGACGCGCCGCCTATACGGTTGGCGTAACGCCCGATAACTGCACCCTGAAAAGAACTTCCTTTAATATAACCGTCAAGATTATCATAACCTAAAACCACATCGGCTTTTACACCGTTTTTATCCGGAACGTCGATTCCGGCCAACGCCGCGCCGAAATTTGTCAGGCGAACCGTTAAATCATTATTCCTCAAAGTGAAAAGATAAACCGGAAACCCGTCGAAAAAACCCCATTTTTCTTTTACTACAGACATATTTTTTGCAACTCCTTCCGTTTGGATTATTATACAATATTTTTTTTGAAAAGTCAATCGTCAATCTTGATTTTTAATTTATTATAGAGTATAATAATAAAAGTTGCACCAAACAGCAAATAAGAAAGCAGTTATTTTATGGAGCATTTTAAATATGAAACGCATGTTCATACTAATTTAGGAAGCGCGTGCGGAGCAAATACAGGCGCGGAAATGGCGGATTATTATAAAAGCATAGGATACAGCGGGTTTGTTGTCACCGACCACTTTATCGGCGGGAATACGGCAGTTCCGCCCGGTTTGCCGTGGGATGAATCAATAGAAATCTTCTGCCGGGGATACGAGGACGCGAAAAAACGCGGTGATGAAATTGATTTTGATGTTTTTTTCGGCTTTGAATACTTTTACGCGGGAACTGAGTTTTTAATTTACGGCTTGGATAAACAATGGCTGATTGAACACCCGCAAATCATACAGCCTAATCTGCGCCGCGTTCTGCAATTATTCAAAGAAGCGGGTGCGCTCATCATTCATGCTCACCCGTTCAGACAAGCGTCCTACATAGGCATGTTCCGGCTTCTGCCCGATTTTACCGACGCTGTTGAGGTGATTAACCGCGGTAACTGGGCGGACGAATGGAACAAAAGAGCAGACACATATGCTGATATGTATTTAATCAATAAAATTTCCGGCGGTGATTCCCACCGGTGCGGCGATAAAACGGCGGGTTTTCAAGCGCAAAACCGTATAAAATCAAATGCTCAATTGTTAAATATTATCAAAAATAAGGAGTATATAATGATAAAATAACAGAACTTCAATAAATGTGACCTAGTTGTAACCGAAAAATCGTGATTATATACAAAGAGATAGAAATAAATTTATCTGTTTTGTAACAATTTACAATGAAAGGCTTGCTTTTTTAAATTACTTGTGATATAATTAACACAATATGAAGAAAATATTTCCAAAAAATTAATTTCTTCCCAAAATAAAGTTTTACCGGAGGTGCTCAATGGCTTATAAAACGCCCAAAGAATATGATGTTCCCTTGCACTTATTCAGAGAAGGAAGCCTTACTTACGGATATAAATTCTTCGGTTCTCACGCAAAGGACGGCGGTTTTATTTTCCGCGTCTGGGCGCCGAAAGCGGTTAATGTGTCGGTTGTGGGTGAATTTAACCACTGGGACACCGCTCGGAATCCCATGAATAAAATCACTGACGACGGGATTTGGGAGTTGTTTATACCCGGGTTAAAAAGATACGATACTTATAAATACGCCATCCGCACAAAGGGCGGTCAGCTTAAACTCAAAGCCGACCCTTACGGCTTTCATATGGAAACCCGCCCGAATACCGCTTCCAAGATTTACGACATCGGCGGTTATGTGTGGAAAGATAAAACTTGGGCACAGAAAAAAAGCAAACAGAATGTTTATACTTCCCCCATGAACATTTATGAAGTGCATATCAGTTCGTGGCGGAAAACACAACATAACCGGGAAGATGATTTTTTCAATTACATGGAGCTTGCGGAGGAGCTGATTCCTTACGTAAAGAAAATGGGGTATACACACATTGAAATGATGCCCATTGCCGAATTCCCGTTTGACGGCTCGTGGGGGTATCAGCAAATCGGGTATTACGCGCCGACCTCACGTTTCGGTACGCCGCATGATTTTATGCAGTTCGTGGATTACTGCCATCAAAACGATATAGGCGTAATTTTAGACTGGGTTCCCGCGCATTTCCCGAAAGACGCAGCGGGCTTGTTTGAATTTGACGGTGAGTGCTGTTATGAATATTCCGATGTTCTGAAACGCGAGCATCACAACTGGGGTACGCGGATTTTCGATTGGGGCAGAAACGAAGTCATCAGCTTTTTGATTTCCAATGCCGCTTATTGGATTCGGGAATATCACATAGACGGGCTGAGGGTAGACGCCGTGGCTTCTATGCTTTACCTTGATTATGACCGCAAGGAATGGCGTACCAATCACAGGGGCGGCAACGAAAACCTTGAAGCAATTGCATTCCTGCAAAAGCTCAATGCGTTTTTATTCAAGGAATTTCCGGATATACTAATGGTCGCGGAGGAATCAACTGCGTGGCCCATGGTGACAAAACCCACCGACGTGGGCGGTTTGGGCTTCAACTTCAAATGGAATATGGGCTGGATGAACGATATGCTTTCATATATGTCCATGATTCCGGAAGCGCGCCCTTATAATCATAATCTGCTTACTTTCTCTTTCTATTACGCTTTTTCCGAAAATTATATACTGCCGATTTCGCATGATGAGGTAGTACACGGGAAATGCTCCATGCTTGATAAAATGAGCGGTCCGAGAGAACTTCGCATAGATTCTTTTAAAACCTTCCTGACTTATATGGCGGCGCACCCGGGCAAAAAGCTGATGTTCATGGGGCAGGAGTTTGCGCAGTTCAAGGAATGGAATTACAAAACCGGTCTTGATTGGGATGTTTTAGACTTCCCCGAGCATAAAGGATTAAGCGAATTCGTGAAAGCACTCAATAACTTTTATATTAAAAGCAGTGAGCTTTGGGAAAACGATAACGACTGGAGCGGGTTTAAATGGGTCATCAGCGATGATAATATAAATTCCGTAATCGTTTTCCGCAGAATCAATAAATCGGGCGAAGAATTAATCGCAGTTTGTAATTTCCAGCCTAAGGAGCATGAAAGCTACAGCTTCGGCGTTCCGCTCGGCGGATATTATTCAGAGGTGTTCAACACCTCCGGAAAGGCAGTTAATAAAAGACAAAGGGCAAAAGCAGAACCCATGCACGAGGAGCAGTATTCAATTTCGGTAAAAATTAAACCGATGTCCGCAATGTTTTTCAGAAAGGATAAAACGATGACTAAATCAACAAACAACGATTCAAACGCAAAAAAACCGGTCACTAAAAAAGCACCGCCGGCAAAACTCGGCAACCCGACGAAAGGCGCGACGATTAAAAGTACAAAATCATCAAAAAGCCCTTCCAATAAAAAACCGAAATAAAATAAACAATTTGAAGCATAATATAATCGTTGTTAATTTATAATTTAACAGCGAAAAAGAAAGCAGGTATAGAATTTATGTATCATGTGAAAAAGGAATGTGTGGCAATGATTCTTGCGGGCGGACAGGGCAGCAGGCTGTACGCGCTGACGCAGGATATGGCGAAGCCCGCCGTGCATTACGGGGGAAAGTACAGATTGATTGATTTCCCGCTGTCAAACTGCGTGAATTCGGGGATTGACACTGTGGGGGTTTTAACGCAGTATCAGCCGCTCGTTTTAAACGAGTACATAGGCAACGGGCATCCGTGGGGGCTTGACAGGGTTCACGGCGGTGTTCACATGCTTTCTCCTTACGAAAGTCAAGGCGGAAAGAACTGGTATACCGGTTCGGCTACTGCAATTTATCAGAATATTCAATTCGTTGACAGATATAACCCTGATTATATCACGCTTTTGGCGGGCGACCATATTTATAAAATGGACTACTCTTTAATGCTTGATTATCATAAGAAACAGAAAGCCGACGCAACGATTGCGGTAATTGAAGTGCCTTGGGAGGAAGCGTCCCGTTTCGGCATTATGACCGCTAATGAAAACGGCGTAATTACCGAATTTGCAGAAAAGCCGGCAGAGCCGAAATCTAACCTTGCTTCCATGGGTGTTTATATTTATTCTTGGAAAGTGCTTAAAAAATACCTGATTGCCAATGAAAACGACCCCGCTGCAAAAAAGGATTTCGGCGGCAATATTATCCCGGATATGCTGAAAGACGGCTGTAAGATGGTCGCGTACAATTTCGACGGCTACTGGAAAGACGTGGGAACGATTGACAGTCTTTGGGAAGCGAACATGGATTTGCTGAACCCGAATATTCCTTTAGATTTACATGACCACAACTGGCGGGTGTATTCGCGCAATCCTGTTATGCCGCCGCATTACGCGGGGGAAAACAGCTTTATTGAAAACTCGATGGTTGCGGAAGGTTGTAATATAGAGGGGCGCGTGGACTTCTCTATCCTGTTTGCAGGTGTAAAAATAGAAAAGGGTGCGACAGTCCGCGACAGCATCATTATGCCGAACACGGTAGTGAAAAGCGGCGCGGTGATTGAATACACGGTCGTCGGTGAGGATTGCGTCATCGGCGAAAAAGCACACATAGGCGAACGCCCCGAAGCCATTCAGGACAAGGACAGCTGGGGGGTTGCGGTTATCGGGCACCAAATCGAAATTTCGCCGGAAACCAAGATTAAACCCAAGGCAATGATTTCGGAAAATATATAAACCCTACAACAAATAAAATTCATTACGAGGTAAAACAACATGGCTATAATGTCAAACAACATGCTCGGTTTAATCTTTGCAAATCTGCATGACGATACCATATCTGACCTGACCAAAATGCGCACCATGGGCAGCGTACCTTTCGGGGCGCGGTACAGGCTGATTGACTTTCCGCTATCCAATATGGTGAATTCCGGTATATCGTCGGTGGGTGTGATTACCAAAGCAAATTACCAGTCCCTGCTTGACCATTTAGGTTCAGGGGGGGAATGGGATTTAAGCCGCAAAACGGGCGGGCTGAAGCTTCTGCCGCCCTACGGACATGTGGGCGGAGGGCTTTACAGGGGCAGAATGGAAGCTCTGCACGGTGTAGAAAATTATATCGCGGAAAGCAACGCGGAATATGTACTTATGACCGACTGCAACGTAATTGTGAACCTTGATTACAACCATATTCTTGAGTATCATATTGAAAAAGAAGCGGACATAACCATCGTTTACGGGCACGGAAGCTATACTGTGGAACAAATGCAGACTAAAACCGCTTTCGGGGTTGATGCGGACGGACGGATTAATGACGTGCTGATTTTCCCCAATAAAGAGGGCGAATTTAACACAAGCATGAATATGTATATCTGCAAGCGCGATTTCCTGATGGAGCTGATTACCGAAACAGCGTCAAGGAATCTTTACAGCTTTGAAGTTGACGTTATTCAGCATAAACACAAAGAATACAAGATTTACGGGTATAGATACAACGGTTATTACGAACAGATTGACGGCAATTTAAGTTACTTTGCGGCAAACATGGCTTTAATGAGCCAGGAAAAGCGTTCAATTTTGTTCCCCCAGCGCAGACCGATTTACACCAAGGTCAGGGATGAAGCACCCGCGAAGTACGGCATTGAAGCCGATGTCTGTAACTCGCTTGTCGCGGACGGCTGTATCATTGAGGGCAAGGTGGAGAATTGTCTGCTGTTCAGGGGTGTGCAGGTCGGGAAGGGCGCAATGCTTAAAAACTGTATAATTATGCAGGACACGGTCATCGGGGATAAGAGCGAGATGAATTATGTGATTACGGACAAGGACGTAAAGGTCGGTGCTTACAGAAGCCTTTTCGGAACAGAGGATTACCCCGTCTTTGTCGGGAAAGCGGCAAGCGTGTAAAATAAATAAAACTGGAACGGTCTTTGACCGTTCCGTTGTGGTTTATGTTGTTTATATAATGCGGGGCTACGCCCCGCCGAACGGGGGACTGTTCTTTTTGCTTGTGCAAAAAGAACCAAAAACACAGCCCTGCGGGCGGCTCGTCCTCCTATTAACGTCTACCCTTATTAGAGAACTACTCACAGTGAGCGCAACTCGAAAGAATAGCTGTCTATGAATAAATTTACAAGCAAGCAATCTACTTTATAAGAGGACGTAGCCCGCCGCAGGCGCGTATTTTTGGTACTTTTTGTGCGAACAAAAAGTACATTCCCCCGTAGCGAAGCGGAGCTTCGCAATATAAATATAATAACCATTTAAATCAACAAGAAAAGAAATTCGGAATTTAATATGATAAAATTAGAAACGGAAAGACTTATCCTGCGCGAATACAAAGAATCGGATTTACCGGAATATCACAAAATGATGTCCGATAAAGAGAATATGTACTTTCTCATTGATATTGCGACAACCTCGCTTGAAGAATCCGAAGAAAGTTTGCAAAATGCGATTGCAGTCAGCGCGCAGGGAAAGGCGCGCCGCCTTTGCGTTATGCTGAAAGAAAATAAACAATTGATTGGTTCTGTAGGTTATGAAATCGCTAAAGAAACACCGGCGGGAAAGATTGCAGACCCAATGGGCTGGTTTATTATACCGGAATATCAGAATAAGGGTTACATAACAGAAGCGGCGAAAAGAGTTTTAGAATTTGCTTTTTTTCAGGATAACTGCGTAAGAGTTGTAACGGGGTGTTATAAAGATAATATGCCCACGCAAAAAGTCATGGAAAAAGTAGGCTTCAGAAAAGAAGCTGAAAGAATAGAGGCAGAATGGCACGACGGAAAAATGAAAGACAGATTGGAATTTGCAATTAATAAAAATGAGTTTATGCAAATTATAGTAAATTAACTATATAAATAAAAATGAGGAAACATCAATGAGCAGAATAGAAAGAGCTTTTCAAAAAGGGAAAACCTTCATCGGCTTTATCACGGCGGGCGACCCCTGCCTTGAAAAAACCACGGAATTTATTTTAGAAATGGAACGGGCGGGCGCGGACATTGTTGAAATCGGCATCCCTTTTTCCGACCCCGTCGCAGAGGGTGAAGTCATTCAAGCCGCTAATATCCGCGCACTTTCCGCCGGTACAACCGTGCCGAAAATTTTTGAACTGGTTGCGGATTTACGGCAGAAAACCGATATGCCTTTAGCGTTTATGACCTACTTAAACCCTGTGTTTCACTACGGATATGAAGCATTTTTCAAAAAATGCAAAGATGTGCAGATTGGCGGGATAATCATTCCCGACCTGCCTTTTGAGGAAAGCGGTGAAGTTCGGGAATATGCCGAAAAATACGGTATTGACTTGATTCTGCTTGTCGCGCCGACTTCGGAAGAACGCGCCGGAAAAATCGCAGAAGCAAGCAGGGGTTTTGTTTATGTGGTTTCATCAATGGGGATAACAGGCGTCAGAAGCGAAATTAAAACTAACCTTGAAGCAATTGTCAAAACCATAAAATCAGCAACCGGAACGCCGGTTGCCGTGGGGTTCGGAATCAGCACGCCGGAACAGGCGGCGGGGATTGCAGGGTTTGCGGACGGCGTGATTGTGGGCAGCGCGATTGTGAAAATCATTGCAGAACACGGAAATGATGCCGGAGAGTATATTTATGAATATATAAAAAGTATAAGAACTGAATTGGAAAAATGATATGAAAACAATTACATACAAACGCGGGCAAATGATTTCAGTTTATTCAATCACCCATTTTCTTGTGGATTTTGCTTGTGCTTTTTTAATGTTCAGATTTATCGCGGGGACTTCCCAAGGATTTCTTTGCGTTTTAATTTATAATTTCTGCGCTTTCGCCATGCAAATGCCAATCGGTATAATTGCTGATAAACTTAGCCGTAACTTTTTAATTGCAATCATCGGCTGTTTTCTTGTTGCGGCTTCTTTCGGGTTTGTGAATATCCCTGTTTTAGCGGTAATTATTATCGGTATCGGAAATGCCATGTTCCACATCGGCGGCGGAATTGACATATTAAATATCAGCGAAAAAAAGCTCGGCGCGCTCGGGGTGTTTGTTTCACCGGGAGCTTTCGGGGTTTATTACGGGACAATGCTCGGTAAAGGGAGCGGTTTTCCGGTTATTTTCTACCCGCTCGCGCTGATGACGGCGGCGGGATTAATTTACATCACGCACAAAACGCAAAAAGGAACATACCCAAAAAACGCCGCGTTTTCTTTGAAAGGGTTTCATTCAAAACAGGTTCTGTTCGCGGTTTTCTGCATGTTTTTTGTTGTTTGTATGCGTTCATTTGCGGGATTAACGCTTAATTTTTCATGGAAAAGCACAGGTCACTGGGGAATTGTTCTACTTTACGCCGTGGTTTTCGGCAAAACCATCGGCGGCTTTGCGGCAAACGGTTTCGGACTGAAACGAACAATTATTGTTTCTTTGAGTGTATGCGCGGTGTTATTCTTATTCCCTGCTATTCCGGTAACAGGCGTTACAGCAGTGCTTTTATTTAATATGACCATGCCGCTGACGCTTTGGGTAACGGCGAAGATTCTGCCCGGCGCGAAAGGTTTTGCTTTCGGTTTGCTGACGTTCGGGTTGTTTCTCGGATTTGTTCCGGTTTATCTCGGTGCTGATGTTTCGGGCGTGTCGGGCTGGCTGTTTGCCCTGCTTGCCGCTGTTTCTTTGGTTCTTCTCTTAATCGGACTGAGGAGAACAAAGTTATGAGTAAAACAATAATAATTTCATTAATCATTTCGCTTACGCTGACCTTATTCCTTGAAACCGGCTTTTATTTAATCGTCTATATTAAAAAGTATAATTTGAAGGATTTATTGCTTGTTGTGCTTGTCAATATCATCACAAATCCCGTTGTCGTGCTGACTTATTGGCTTATGACGCGGTATACCGGTTTCAATCCTGTTATCGTTATTATTCCGCTTGAAATAAGCGCAGTATTGACTGAGGGTTATTATTATAAAAGATACGGGCAATTTTTTAAAAAGCCGTTCTTATTTTCGCTTGCCGCAAATGGTTTTTCATACGCAACCGGATTATTCATTCAATTTATTTAAAAAAGAAAGGTTGAAAGAGTTATCTTTCAAACAGGTGTTCATATTTATGAAAAAATGTATTTTAACGCTGACAGCAGTATTCTTTCTGCTGACATGCTCACTCACAGTGTATGCCGATGTGCTGATTGAGCCTGTAAACAATTTCTACGAACTGCACAAAAGAAATATTTTGCGCTTAGACCGCGCATTTACCGTGAACGGCGAAAGCGGTTATGCCCATGTCAAAAAAGAGCCGGGCGCAAAAAACGACTTATCCAAAATTGAAAACAACAAAACAATTTTTATCAGCTATTCATGCCTTTACGACGGGGATTTTTGGGGTTATACGTTCGGTTATAATACCGGTCATGCCGGCTGGATAAAAATGAATCAGCTTTTGGTGTTGTATGATTATATTGCTTTTGAGGAAGACCATGCTGATGAATTTTACCGGTATGAGGGCGATTACGGTGAAATTAAAGAAACCGATTCCGCTTTTTCGTGGGCGTTTCCGGGTGCTGACGCTCCGGAATGGACGTTTCAGGATTTGGATATGAACAATTTCAGAGTGAATCATGCCTATACGGACGAATATGACCGTGAATGGGGGTTTGTATCGTATTTATACGGCAGCCGGAATATTTGGGTCTGCTTGAGCGAGCCGCTGAATCAAGAACTTCCCGCTTACAACGCCGCCCACGAGCCAATACCGTGGGTTTCAGACACCGCGCATGTCAATATCCCGAAATCCGCAAATTCTACGGTTATACTTATTATCGTTTTAGTTGCGGCGTTAGTCATCGGAACGGGTATATTAATTAAAGTTGTATGGAAACCCAATAAAACTAAAACCGGAGGGAATGACAATGATTAAAAGAATCTTTGGTGTTTTTACGGCAATTATACTTGCAGTAATTTTTGTGATTCCCGTATATGCTGATGTTGTGTGGAGCAATGAATTTCTTGATAAAAATTATAAAAAAGCAGTATCTGTCAACGAAACATTTACAGTCAACAGTCCGGACGGTTTTGTTATTCCGACAGAAGAACCGGGCGGAAGCGTCAAAGACAGAAGAACAATCGAAAACGGTACGATTGTTTATATAGAAGCGGTATATTTTCATAAAGGGGCGTGGTGGGGTATTGACCAGTGGGGAAGCCATTATTCATCTGATTACGGCTGGTTTTTGATGGACAACCTTTTATTAACTTATACAAATGAAGATTTTGAAAAAGAAAACAAAAAAAGATTTATACACAGGAATACAAACGATTACGATGATATATTTGAAAACGAAAGACTTGTTTTATGGCAATGGCCCGGTTCTGACCGCGAAAAAACAATTCATAATATCGATATTCATATTGAAGTTCTGAAAACGTATAGAGATGATGATGAACGGGAATGGGGTTTTATTGAATATCCGCAGTATATAACAGGGTATTATTACACAGCATGGATTTGCCTCAGCGACCCTGAAAATAAAACAAATATTCCTTCGTTTAATCCCGCGCCCGAGCCGTGGGCGTGGACGCCGCCGAATAAAGGTTCTGCGCAGACTTATAATAATCCCGAAGGTGATACTGCAGATGTTAAGAATCCCGCAGTAATTGTCGGCATTACGGGTGGCATTGCGGCAGCTGTAGCGGCGATTGCGGGCATAGCACTTTTTAGCGGAAAGAAGCGAAAACCGTAAATAAATATAAAAAACCCCCGGTTATACCGGGGGTTTTGCGGATAAAAACAACTACTTCCCTGCCCACTTATCCATCATAATCCACGCCGCTTGTGCGTCTACCGAAACGCCCTGCTTTTTAAAATTAGGCGCGCCGCAAACGCCGTGTATAATTCCGAATTCATCAATCTGCTTTGCTATTGTTTTACGTACGCGGTCGGCGTTCTGCTTGTATTTTTTCTCAAGCCAACCCTCACGAATTCCGCGGAAAATGAAAGCCGCGCACATCATTGCGCCCGTTCCGTCCGTAAAGGTATCGGGTTTATCTATTACGTTATGGAAAAGCCCGTCGTCGCGCTGGAATTTCAGCATACCGTCAAGGATTTCCTTGCCTGATTGCAATAATGTTTCGTAAGCGACGGTATCATTGATGCTTTTGGCTTCGTTCATTACTTTAGCGATACCGAGCAAAGTCCAGCCGTTTCCGGTTGCAAAAAGCTCACGGCGGACAAACCGGTGCATTGCCACGTCGTAAACATGGAACATACAGCCGCTTTCATCATCTCTTAAGTAATTCATAATGCCGAAAATTTGTTTAGTGGCTTCGTTCATTTCGCCCATAACGGCAAGGAACGGCGGCGCCATATAACAGGAATCCGCCCAGATTTGAAACGGCAGAAACCGTTCGTCATAAGATACTTCATTATGGTATATTACACCGTCTTCGGTGTGCGGCGCGTATACCATGAGGTATTCCATCAGCTTATTAGCGGCTTTTTCAAAAAGTTCGTTTTCTGTAACTTCAAAAGCGCGCCATGTCACTTCTCCGATAGCACCGGGGTCAGTGATTGCGGTTTCACCTCTCAGCATACCGAGCCTGCCGTCCGGCCATTGCCGAACAACCGCGTTATGCGCCATCGCCGTGAAAAGGTCGGTTTCCCCTCTTTCCATCAGAGCCTGTGCGGCGATTCCCTGCTCCCATGAATACCGCTGCATTGATAACATTGCGTTTTTTACCTTCGTGTATAAATCCATAACCGTCACCCTTTTTTATTCATTATCATTACTATTTTAACATATTTTTTTAAAGAAAACAAGATGATAATGAAAAAGATTCTTGATTTTTTCAAAATTTATTTCTTTAAAAGTAAACAGCAGGTAATTTATATAATGCAGGGCTACGCCCCGCCAAACGGGGGACTTGTTCTTTTTGCTTGTGCAAAAAGAACCAAAAACACACTCCTGCGGAGGGCTACGTCCTCTTATTAGGTATCAATCCTACTTTAAACCTAATCATCGTCAGCGTAAACTTATCTGTAGCTGTCATTGTGTATAGTCTTATAAGAAGGAATCTTTTGAGAAAGAGGATAAGCCCTCCGCAGGAGCGTGTTCTGTAGTATAGTTTATTAACTTGAAATCTGGCTCAGAGTGTGATATAATAAAAACATGAGTTATGATAAAAAATACCGGGAGCAAGCAATAAAATACTGGG
>Ga0082212_10009043_pt1 | contig 12888 bp, 9 predicted proteins | sample TergutNt197P3_FD_71548 | JGI IMG/M metagenome (GOLD analysis project Ga0082212, IMG submission 71548) | Neocapritermes taracua P3 segment gut microbial communities from Petit-Saut dam, French Guiana - Nt197 P3 | ecosystem: Host-associated > Arthropoda: Insects > Digestive system > Gut ... | reverse complement strand
TCGCTCTTCTTCTGCATTAGATTCGGAAAACATAGGAATATTTTTCTTGCCCAAAATAGATGTCTATATAAAAACAACTCCTCTTCTCAATATCTGTTATATGGAACGGGCAGGAGTAAAAGAACAGGTTAAGCAAACATTGAATTCTAAATTGAAAGAAAGGACTGTTCTTTCTGAATGTGATAAAAAAATTCTATATGAAATAGAAAATACCAATTCCATATTTATACACGTAAGAAGGGAAGATGCTCTTCGGTCTAAAAAAATTGCTATGATGTATGATTTAGCCAGAATGGATTTTTATAAATCTGCCATGGAAGTTATTGGGCAAAAAGTTAAAAAACCGAAATATTTTATTTTTACGAGTTCCGACGGCTTGGATTACTGCAAAGAAAACTTTTCTTTTATAAAAGATGCGGTTTTTGTTGCGCATGACAGTAAAGATGTAAATATTGACTTATTGCTTATGTCTAAATGCAAGCATTCGATATTTTCGTTCAGCTCTTTTGCCTGGTGGGCGGCATTTTTAAATGACCATTCCGAGAAAATAGTTGTTGCAGGTAAATATATGAATAATGGCTTTGTTTGTCAAAAAATGCCTTATTTGCCTCATTGGACAGTGATAGACAATCTTGAGCATTTGTTTAAAGAAACAGGAGAAACAATAGAATGAACTACAACGCTTCTATAATAGGTTTAGGCAAACTTGGCGCTAGCATGCTTGCCGGAATGGCTTCACGCAATTTGAAAGTTATTGGCTTGGATATAAATCCGGCAGCAGTAAGTGCGGTTAATGCCGGAAATGCCCCCGTGCAGGAAACTGATTTGGATAGCACGATAAAAAAGCATATAGAGAATATCAAAGCGACTGCCAGCTTTGAAGAGGCTGTTTCCCAAACGGATATATCATTTGTAATTGTTCCCACGCCAAGCGATTCAAACGGCTCGTTTTCAATAAAATACGCAGCAAGTGCTTTTGCGGAAATTGGCAAGGTTTTGAAAAATAAAAATACCTATCACACAGTTGTGCTAACCAGCACGGTGCTGCCGGGCGCTTGTCGCTATGGATTGCTTCCTGTTTTGGAAAAGGAATCCGGCAAAAAATGCGGAAAAGATTTTGGGCTTTGTTATAATCCGGAATTTATTGCTCTTGGCTCTGTGATAAGAGATTTTTTGAACCCGGATTTTTACCTGCTGGGGCAGTTTGATGAACGTTCAGGCGATGCTCTTGCTGAAATTCACAACAAGGTATCGGTTAACAAAGCTCCGGTAAAGCGGATGAGCCTGGAGAATGCCGAAATTGCAAAAATTGCGATAAATAGTTTTGTAACGCTGAAAATTTCTTATGCAAATATACTTTCGGAAATTTGCGAGCGAGTGCCTAATGCAAATATAGATGTTGTCAGCGATGCCGTTGGCATGGATTCACGCATTGGCCGTAAATATTTAACGGGAGGCTTGGGCTTTGGCGGTCCTTGCTTTCCGCGCGATAACATAGCGCTTGACTTTTTGGGAAAGCAAATAGGAATTGATTCTTCTTTGCTGAAAATAAACGATACATATAATAGAGAAAATGGAAATAGAATTTTGGACAGATTTAAAAATGTATTGCCAAAATCCGGCAAGGTTTCCGTGCTGGGACTTTCTTATAAACCCCATTCGCATGTTACAGAGGAATCTGCCTCCGTAATTTTAACGGAGTCCTTGCAAAAATCCGGTTATTCGGTTTATGCCTACGACCCCTTGGTTAAAGACGGAGTTAACTGTATTTTTTCAAAAAGCATTCAAGAATGCTTAAAAGATTCTGCCGTGGTTTTTGTGGCAAATGCAGACCCTGAGTTTATAGGGCTTTGCGAAACTGATTTTCCAAAAGATGCAGTTGTCATAGATTTTTGGCGTTGCCTAAAACCCGAAGTTCAAAACAGTCAAAAAATTAAATATGTACCTGCTGGCCGTTGCATAAATCCAAGTTTTGACAAGGTTTTGGAGGGTTTATATGCATAATTATAATAAAATTGAACGTTTAATAAACGAAGCTATTGAAGCCGGAAACAATTCTTTTGCCATTTGCCCAATGGGATTAAATGGCATATTAACAAAGCAAATTTTAAATTGGCAATATGGAATTAATGAAAAATATATAATAGACAATAAACTTTCCAAGCTAAATAAAAATATTTTATCCGTGCCGCAATTAAGCGAAAAGGATTGCAGTAACATTATTGTTATTTTAAATGCAGAAGATTATAACATAAATCTGCTCCTATATAAGGAATTGTTGAAATATTTACCATCTAGTCAAATTATAAATATTCGATTTTTAACTGAAGATGCACCGGAAAAATATAATTATTTTCTAAAGGTTCGCCAGCTTTTAAAAATACAAGATATCGATTGCAATAATTTAGGCTGCGGGGGGGGGGGGGGAATATATGAGAATTGGCAAGCCCAACGATGGAGGATATATTATGCTTGACAATTTATCTAAAACGCAAATTGCATATAGTTTTGGCATTAACAATGATGTTTCATGGGATATGGATATGGCGAAACGTGGAATAGAAGTATATATGTACGACCATACTATAGAATATTTGCCTGAAGAAAACGACAAATTTCATTTCAGTAGAATAGGAATTTCAGATAAAGATATGGAGCATCTTTTTCAACCCTTTTACAGAGGCGAAAACAGCCGATTTGCTGAAGGAAACGGCATTGGAATGACACTTGTAGAGCGCATTGTAAAACTGCATGAAGGAACTGTTTCAGTCTATTCTCAACAGGATATGGGAACAGAGTATTCTCTTTTATTTGGGAAAATAGAATAACAGTTTAAAAAAAAATGTTTACTTTTGTGCCAAAATGAAAAACTTCGTATTATGAAAAAGACACAATTATTGTTCTTATCGATCTCCTTGATGAGTGCGTTATTTACAACGTATTGTACTAGAACGATTGTTGAAGCAACTATTTTGAACATTGAAGCGCAGTCCGGTTCCCTCACGGGAGGGGAATCGGGTGAGGCAACATTTGTTGTGAATACTCAGAACATTGACCCCGCCTCTTCCGGTTCTGTAGAATGGTATGCTGATGCGTCAGCCACTTCTCCCATTGCCAAACCGGCATGGCTTTCTACTTCGTTGTCAACCGGAGATAATAGACGTACGCTTACAGTTAGCACTACTTCTGCCTCTCAAGAAGGAAAGTATTATTTTCACATTACGATTCATAATACACGATCTTTGCAGGCTGGCCTCCTCACCATTGACCAATCGACCATTGTACCGCCGCCACCGCCGCCACCACCACCCACAGGGAATATTGGGCCACGTGGAAGCATTTATGAAGATCCTGCGAATGGGTACTATGTCTCCCCCACAGGAGATGATGCCAGTGGCACCGGAGCCATTGATAAACCTTTCAAAACCATAAATAAGGCGTTGGAGAAAGCGCCTGCAGGAAGTACTGTTGTTTTGCGAGGAGGAAGCTACAAAGAAGGACGTGATGTGCGTATTCGCAGATCAGGTATCACCATTAAATCTGCCAAAGGCGAATGGGCAGTAATAGATCTAACCACATACAACAGTGGACATGACGAAGATTCTGCCGTAGAATTTTATGCCGAAGATATGGATAATGGCGGCATCATAACAAGCGGGAAATTGCAAAGTCTTGAGATTATGGGAGGGTTTTATGCCGTGAACTTGGAGACCAAATGGGAGTGGGGACAGGCAGATCGCTCAGGAGCGTCTAACATCATTATTGAAGATTGTCTTTTGCACGACTCAAAAGATGACGTTGTTAAAGTGAAACCCGGTTGCAAGAACATTACAATTAGATATAACGAAATATACAATTCGGGGCGCGAGTGGCTTAGCCATCCCGATTTTCAATCGGGTGAGTGTAATTCCGAAGGCATTGATATTGTAAACGGGACCAATGTTACCGTTCAAAATAACTACATCCATGACATTTGTTCCAACGCCCTCTATGCAAAAGGTGGAGCAACTGATGCGATCATTGAAAACAACCGAGTTGAACGCGCGTTTGGAGCAGGAATCCAACTTGGTTTTGACACAAGTCCGCAATACTTTGATCATACCCTGAATCCAAATTATTACGAAAACATTAGAGGTATTGTGCGTAATAACCTGATTATTGATGTGGGATGGGAGGGGATTGGTTTATACGCTTCTAAAGATGTTCAAGTGTATAACAATACCATTGTGAACGCTGTTACTTATGGAAACGGAAACTATCACAGCCCCATTTACTTTGGGATTGCCACTCAGGATTGGGATAACCCAACCGGTTGTCCTCCTAACGTGAATCCAAATATCCATCATAATATAGTTAGTCAGCCTTCTACATACAACAATCGGATGATAGATATTCGATATGCCAATGATGTGTATGTTACTCCTGTATCTGTTCCTCTTTTGGGTCTCGAAGGAAAACCTACAATGAATTACAACTGTTACTATGTTGCAGGAAAGAGCGCTACCTTTACCGATAACAGACCAGGAAGTATCCTATCCAATGCCGGCCTAGCTGCATGGAAAACCCACATCGGCGGCGATACCAATTCGATTGAGGTAAATCCTTCTCTTGATTCCGACTACTTGCCAACCAATGCACAATGTGCTGGAATGGGGATAACGGGGGCGTTGAAATAGGGGTTACAACAACTCTCCATACCTCCTGATATAGATTTTCTTAAACACCGTAACCATTACCATATACAAAAATGCCGTAAGAAAGAGCCATGGGAAGAAGGAGGAGGGTAGGGGAGCTAGTCCCATCGATAACCCAAAAGAGGTAAAGGGCAAAGCCGTTAAGATGGCGATTCCGGCAAAGGTAAAGAGGGTGAGTGTAGCTGAAGCACGACTTTTAATAAAGGGTATTTTTGGTGTGCGTATCAGATGGATAACGAGCGTTTGCGTCCACATTGACTCTACAAACCATCCTGCTTGAAAGAGGGCAATATAGAGCGCTTGCGTGGCAGGGTCTGTGATTTGGTGAAAGAGCAAACCTCCGCATGCCGCAGGGCAAATGATAAAGTACATCAGTAAATAGGTGGTGATGTCAAAGACGGAGCTGGTAGGGCCAATCCACAGCATGAACTTACCAATCAGGGATGCATCCCATTTTCTTGGCACTTTGAGGTACTCTCTATCTACATTGTCCCAAGGAATTGCGGAGCAAGAGAGGTCGTAAATGAGGTTGAGAAAGAGGATTTGGATGGAGAGCATGGGCAAAAAGGGAAGGAAAGCGCAGGCGGCCAATACCGAGAACATATTTCCAAAGTTGGAACTTGCCGTCATCTTTATGTATTTGATCATGTTTCCATACGTTCTTCGACCCTCTACAATGCCCTTTTCGAGCACCATTAAATCTTTTTGCAGCAAGATAACACCGGCTGACTCTTTGGCAATATCCACAGCGGTATCTACAGAAATGCCTACGTCCGAAGCTTTCATTCCGGCCGCATCGTTAATGCCGTCTCCCATATAGCCCACGCTGTGTCCGTTGTTCCTAAAAGCGGTAATCACCCTTGCTTTTTGTTGGGGAGATAACTTGGCAAAAACGGTTACCTCTTCTGCTTCTCTTTCTAAGGCGTTGTCGCTCATGATGTCTAAGTCGGAGCCAAGCAAAATGCGTTGCACAGGAAGGCCCACCTGCCTGCAAACACATCTTGCAACTTTGTCGTTATCACCGGTCAAAACTTTTACGCTCACTCCATGTTCGTTTAACGCTTTTATGGCATCTGCAGTGGACTCTTTGGGCGGGTCTAAAAAGGCTAAGTACCCCATCAGCACCATATTTGACTCGTCTGCCACCGAAAAAGCACCCACAGGCGAGGGGTTGTGCTTTTGCGCTACGGCAATCACCCTCATCCCATCCTCGTTCATATCGTCCACCTTTTTAAGGATATACTCCTTTACCTCTCCACTCAATGGGGTGATTTTTCCTTCGTACTCCGCAAAAGTGCACACTTTGAGCATCTCTTCAACAGCGCCCTTGGTAATCATTTGCGTTTCACCGTTGGCAACCACCACGCTCATGCGGCGGCGCTCAAAATCAAAGGGGATTTCATCCACCTTAACATATCTCTCTGCCAATCCTTGAAGTTCGAATTCTTTATCCTTCTCTTCCTGTGTTTTGTTGATGATGGCAATATCCATCAAATTTTTCAATCCCGTTTGATAATAGCTGTTGAGAAAGGCGTGGCGCAACACGCGGGCATCTTCCTGCCCGTGAATGTTGAGGTGGTACATTAAAACCACCTTGTCCTGAGTGAGGGTTCCTGTTTTGTCGGTACATAAAACATTCATGGATCCAAGGTTTTGGATGGAGTTCAAGTTTTTGATGATGGTTTTCTCCTTAGACATGGCAACTGCTCCTTTGGCCAAACAGGCGGTAACAATCATGGGCAACATTTCCGGGGTCAAACCCACCGCCACAGCCAAAGCAAAGAGGGTGGCTTCCATCCAGTCACCTTTGGTAAATCCATTCACAAAGAGTACAATGGGAACCATCACCAACATAAACCGAATCAATACCCACGATACTGAGTTTACCCCCTTTTCAAAGGTGGTTTTCACGGGTTTCTCAGTAACGCTTCTTGCCATTTCTCCAAAAATCGTTCCGTTGCCTGTCACTACCACAACGCCTGTGGCGCTACCGCTCACCACAGTGGAACCCATGAAGGCAAGGTTGGGGGTTTCTGTAATGGCACCGTGATCAGAGGAATCAACGGATGAGAGTTTCTCTACAGTAACGCTCTCTCCGGTTAATGCTGATTGGCTGATGAACAGGTCTTTTGCTCTAATGATGCGCATATCTGCAGGAATCATGTCTCCTGCTGAGAGGTGCACAATGTCGCCCACCACCACCTCTCCAAGTGGGATTTCTTCTTTTCCAACACCCTGCCGCTCCACATTGGTGGTTGTTTTGATCATTTTGAGCAGGTTTTCTGCGGCATGACCACTCCTTGTCTCTTGCACAAAGCGCAAAACTCCCGAAAAAATCACCATTGTGGTGATCATAATCACAGCCATGGCATCTGCTTCTCCCGGATTGGCAAAGATGATGTCGGTAAAGGCTGAGATAACTGCCAAAGCTATGAGAATCACAGTAAAAGGGTTGATGAACGCCTGAACAAGGCGTTTGAAGAGCGACTCTTTCTTGCCTTGAGTTACTTTGTTGTCTCCATACTTTTCTCGTGACTCCTCTACACGCTCCCGGGATAATCCTTCATAAGTTGTTTCTAAGTTGGCAAATAACTCTTTGGAGGTTGCGGCAGCGGCAAATCGCAATCTATAACGCACTCCTTCACGACTGATCAGCTCTCCTCGTGAACTTTTTGTGTCAAAACTCTTTTTTTTCATCATTCTCCTTACATAAATCTCTGTAAGGAGCAAAACAAACCTCAATCCTTACAGAAGTGTGAATACTTTTGTGAACCTGCAACTTGGATAGGGATCTTCGTCCATGATGTATAATAATTGTGAATACTCTTGTGAGTTGTGCGCAAAGGTATCATTTTTTTGATTAGATTGCCTTGATCATCTCAAATTGTTTTCCTGAGATGTCAACATTTTTAGATCGAAGAAGTGCAACTATTGAGACAGACGAAATTTCGCTATTGATCAACTTCATCTCTTCATTTTTGTTGAGTTTGCCCACTTGATCAAGTAATAAAGAGGCAACGCCTTTTCTTCTATGCTCTTTGTTAACGGCTATCTGAGTAACGTCACCTGAAGTTGGTTCAAACACACAGTATCCAATAAGTTTTCCTTTGGTGAAAGCGCCCAAAGAGACAAAATCTTCAGGTTCTCTTTGAATAGCTTCAAAACTGTTTTGCCACGAGGGATAAAAGTCCCAAAAGTTAGAAATATAAGGATGTTTCTCGATCTCAAATCTTTCTATGGAACAGGGAATTTCCACCTTTTTGTTCACATTACTCAACTCTTGTTTTTTCCACATAAAATAGTAGAACTCACGTGTTACTTCAAACCCGATTTTTTGATAAATCGAAACTGCTTTTGTATTGTGTTGCAGCACTTCTAACAGGTAGTGATTGATGTTTGCCGCTTTTAAAAAGGGAATGGAAGAGGTAAAAATCTTTGTTGCCAATCCTTGTCCTCTGTATTTGGGCAACGTTCCTGTTCCTGTGTCGTAAGCCATGTTTACTCCGTTGAACATTCCAATTCCATTTAATGTATAGGCCGCAATATCCGCTCCATCAAAGGCGGCAAAAGACAATTCGGGGCAAAAGCCGCGCCTTTTCCACATCCTTTTGAGTTCTTCCACGTTCAATTGAATTTCGTAATCTGCAAAAGCTTGAATGCACGCTTTGGCAATTGTTTCATAATCTGTTTTTGCAAGTGATTTAATCTCCATATCTTTTTGTTGATCTCCCTGATTGACGTTTTATTCGATAAAGATAGGATATTTTTCGATGCGCTACAAAAATTCTTTCTTCAATTGCACCTCAAGCAGCGAGATGTTGTGCCTCATCTCTTTGGCCGCTTCTCTGTGAAGATGCCCGGTTTCGAGTTTGGCTTGAATGGCATCGCGTTCGGTTTGAAATGCGTATGCAACAATTCCTGTTAAGATTTCTATGTCAATAGCCTCCTGTCTTACTGTTCTTTGACGTATAGAGAGGCGCAATTCGTACTCTCCGATAATTTTGCTCACGGCGGGGTTATATGATCTCTTGCCCATCTCTCTTAACTGATCGAGCACAAAGGGGGCTAAGGTTTCCATGAGGGTGAAGAGGCGATGTCGCAATTCGGTGCGCTCTTTAATCCCCTTGAGCGCCCTGATCCCTTTGATCCGCTCTTTGCGACTAAAAATACGGGCGGCTCTTTTGCCAATAAGTACTCTTCTCTTTAAGAATCGCTCTTGTCGCCTCTCAAGAATGTGTTTATAGTAGCGAGCGCATTGTTCGTCCGTATCGCCTTGCTCAACCATTCGGGTGATGTGATCTCTTTCCCAAGCACAGACTTGGATTCTCAAATTCCGCTCCTCTTCTCTGCTTACTGAGGTTCGGTGGGTTTGCCTGTGATGCAATTCATTCATTCTACTGTAGTAGTTGGCGGCAACAATGGCAACAAGGGCTTCGTTTTGGGGGGTAGCGTGGTTTTTGAGATCTTCGATCACCGTTTGCAAAATCTCTATTCGCGCCTGATTTTCTGTTGCTTCATCTTTTTTTACGCTTTTTTCAACAAAAAGAGGGAGAATAAAATTGGTGATAAGGAGCGAAACCACAATCACCCCGGCGGCAATCAAAATAATCAAATCTCTCTCAGGAAAGGGCGTTCCATTGCTCATGAGAACAGGAATCGACATCACGCTTGCCAAGGTTACTGCGCCTCTTGCTCCAGAAAGACTAAAAATAGTGGCGGCTTTCCATCGACTTACAGAATGCTCCTTCTCTTGATAACTCCTCTTGTGGATGGCAACCACCAACCACATAAACCGCAACAACAAAAAGAGCAGGGTGAGCAGCATGATGTAAAGAAGGATTTCCCCACCGGAGATAGAAAAGGGAGCGCCTGATCCTCTGCCCATAAAGGAGAGAATTTTGGGCAGTTGCGTTCCTAAGATCACAAATACCAACCCTTCTAAGGTAAAAGATAACATTGACCAAACGCTGGCAGAAGCAATGTTTAAATTAACTTTTTCGGGGCTAAACTTATCTCTGTTAAACGAATGAACGATTCCTGCCGCAAAAATAGCCAATATGCCGCTGACCCCTGTTGCTTCTGCAACAAGATACACCACAAAAGGGGTGAGCAATTCCAACAAGAGGTGGAGGGTAACATTTTCCATCCCCAGCGAGCGTATCCAATGAACAAAAAGATGTTTGATCCATGCAAGTATCAATCCCACAGCAATTCCGCCAAATGCAACCACAAGAAAACGCCCTGTGGCTTGCGCCAACGAAAATGATCCGGTAAGCATTGCAGCCAAAGCAAATTGAAAACTCACAATTCCCGATGCGTCATTCACAATAGATTCGCCTTGCAGTATGGTCATGATCTTGGAGGGCACATTCACTCGTTTACCCACAGAGGCTACGGCCACATCGTCAGTGGGGCCGAGTGCGGCAATCAGTGCAAAGGCAGCCGCAAGGGGAATAGCAGGAATCAGGAGATTTACCAAATATCCCACCACCAAAACGGTGGTTATAACCAACAGGATACTCATACTCAAAATGGGTTTACGTAATCCCCACATCGTTTTTTTGTCCATTTGCAGCGTTACGTAATAGACCAACGGTGCCACAAACAACACAAAAAAGAGATCAGGATCTAATTCCATCTGAAAACTCAATGGACAGATAGTTAATAGAGCGCCAAGTGTTATTTGAACAATAGGTACAGATAAAATGGGAATAAATCTGTGCACAATATTTGACAGGCATATAGCTGCCAACAAAATCAGAATGTAGGTAAAGAGTGTCATATTATTCGAATAATGATGGTCTATTGCCTGGCACAAGCGTAATGAGCAAAATTGATTTTTTTTGAAGTATAAAGAGCGTTTAATGTTGATGCTCCGCCTCTTCTGCCTCTTGTTGAGTTTTATGAATCGTGCCGTGCGGGTGCTCTACGGGCGAATAAATGGAGTAGAGTTTCAAAGGTGTATCGCCTGAATTGATGATGTTGTGCCACTTACCAGCAGGAACAAAGATGGCAAAATCTTTCTCCACCATAGCGGAAAATGTGAGCGAATCTTCGGTATCACCCATCACCACCTGTGCGATTCCCTCTTCAACGCGCAGGAATTGATCGGTATCGGGATGTTGTTCCAAGCCCACATCACACCCCACAGGGATGGACATCACGGTTACTTGAAGTTTGGCGCCTGTCCATAACGCCGTTCTAAAGTTGGTGTTGGACAGGGTGTGCGCTTCAATGTTCAGTACGGTAGGCTCTGCACCGTAATCTTTGAGGATTACGTCAGCGCCGGTTTTGGATGCCTCTCCGTTTATCGAAACTGTGCAGCCAAAGAGGATGAACCATCCCAAAAGAAGAGGGGTAGTACACAAAATAATGGATTTAATTTTCATAATTGTTTATTTTAGATTTTCTATATTTTTTCAAAATCTGCTGCCCCATGTTTGCAAAGAGGGCAAACAAAGTTGGGAGGGAGCGTTTCGCCTTCAACTTCATATCCGCAAATGGTACATCTATATCCCTTTTTTGGAGAAGATTGTGGTTTTGGTTTTACGTTCTTTTGGTAGTAATCGTAGGTGAGGCTCTCTGTTTGATGTAAGGTTTGACTCTCTGTGAGGATGGCCTTAAAAACAAAATGAGAACCAAAGTCGAATCGTTCCAACACCTCAAAAGAGAGAAAAGCGTTGGCAGAGTCGGTAAGGTATAGCAATCCATTCCGGCTTCGGGAGCAGGAAGGAAAACCGTCAAACTTATTTACGTTGCGCCCCGATTGAAAGCCAAAGCGTTTGAGCGTTTCAAACGTTGTTTCTACAGTGAGGGTAGAGAGGTTAAACGTTCCTGTATTTGCAATGATTTGGGTAGTATAGTTTTGCTTATTCACAGAGATGACGCAAATAGTGGGTTCGGCGCTTGTGATTTGCAAAAATGTGTTGATGATGCAGCCATTGTCTTGATGGTTCTCTTTTGCCGACAATAGGTAGAGTCCGTAAGTAGCCTTATAGAGGGCGGTGGGATCGTGTTTTGGTTCTGTGGTATTCATTGGTTTAACTTTTATTAATGGGTTTTATTTTTAATAGGGTACTTCCCAAATACCCGCTGCCCTGCACAACTCTACAAGAGAAGCGTTGGCGTTGAAAAGTGCCTCGTAGTAACATTGATACACTTCGTTTGCGGTGCGCTGGGCATCGAGTACCTCCAACAATGATGATTCGCCACGAGCATAACTGTACTTCTTTTTTTCCAAAATGGAAGCGGCATCGGTCAAGGTCAATTTTTGATACACTTCTGCCTGCCTACAAGCAGAAATATAGGTGTTGTAACACTGTTCCACCTCTTTTTTAATTTGTAACAATATTGCTTCATATTGCACATCTGCTTGTTGTTCTGCATATCGAGCAGCCCTAAGCTCTCCTTTGTTGGCGTTTGAAAATTTTAGAGGGATGGTAACTCCTGCAGTAAGGTGTCTAAACCGCCCCACCTCTCCTCCGGATTCGATGAGCTGAGACTCCTTGAGGTGTTCAAAACCGATATTTAAACCCAAGTCAATTACACGATTGGCTTTTGCCAACCTCAAATTTGCCGCCGAAAGTTCTTGATTGCGAAGGGCTGCTCGAAGATCGGCCCTGTTTTCCAACGCCTCCTCAATGAGCGCAGGCAAGTGAAAAGTTCGAATGGCCAAGGGCAAAACGCCCGACAGAGAATCGATGGAAGCGCCCCCTCCCTCAAACAGCGCCAAATCGGAGCATATATTTTTATACTCAGCCTCAGATTGCATCATTTCGGTCATTAGGGTTGCCGCTTCTAATCGCGATTGCATGAGGTCAACTTCGGCAATCTCGCCAAGGCGAAAACGAATGCTGTCGGCATGAACAAAACTTAGCATACTCAGGTAGGAAGAAGAAGCCAAATCAACAAGGTGTTTTTGCTTGATTGCCTGAAGGTAACAGAGTGTGGCATCGGCTTGGAGGTTGCGAAAAAAATCTTCAACAAGCGCCTCTGCCAACCACTGCTCGTTTTGGGCAACGGCCATTCTTGCGCGCCGTTTTCCGCCCAATTCCAAGGTATAACCCAATTCAGCAACGTACCCTCGGGCAGCGTTCAAATCCCAATCCTGATACTTATCGTATCCAACAGAAAATTCAGGATCGGGTATCACTTTGGCTGCCTGAGCGTTGGCTTGTGCTATGGAGATTTCATA
>Ga0082212_10009042_pt1 | contig 12890 bp, 7 predicted proteins | sample TergutNt197P3_FD_71548 | JGI IMG/M metagenome (GOLD analysis project Ga0082212, IMG submission 71548) | Neocapritermes taracua P3 segment gut microbial communities from Petit-Saut dam, French Guiana - Nt197 P3 | ecosystem: Host-associated > Arthropoda: Insects > Digestive system > Gut ... | reverse complement strand
TGCGTTTGGCAAACTGTCACGAATCAAACGTGCCGTGCCGATCCTCACACGACCCGATGCGTCCACCTTTTCGCTTAATCCATATTGCCCGCGATGGGCTTCATCCGCCAAAACGACAATATTTCTGCGGTCGGAGAGAGATTCGGAACTCTCTTCAAACTTCTGCATCGTGGTAAAGATAATTCCGTTGGCTTGCAGACCGGCAAGCAGTTTTTTCAAGTGAACCCGGCTTTCAGCCTGTTGAGGCGACTGGCGTAAAAAGTCGGCACACCTTGCGAATTGTCCGAAAAGCTGGTCGTCCAAATCGTTACGGTCGGTCAATACAACGATGGTCGGCGATTGGAGCACATTTTGCAACAAATGGGCATAGAACACCATCGACAGCGATTTGCCGCTGCCTTGCGTATGCCAGAACACGCCGCCTTTGCCGTCGGATTTGGTGGCTTTGACTGTTGACGCGGCGGCTTTGCGAACGGCGAAATATTGGTGATAGGCACCGAGAATCTTTGTGTCACCGGAAAAACAGATGAAATTTTTGATGATGTCGAGAAACCGCGATTTGTCGAATAACCCCTCAACGAATGTGTCGAATTGAGCATAAGCCGTGTTTTCGTAACAGCCATCTCGTGTTTTCCATTCCATAAAACGATCTTCCCCCGCCGTGATGGTTCCAGCCTTGGATACGGCAAGGTCACTCATTGCAAGAAAGGCGTTAAAGACGAACAGTGACGGAATTTCTTTCATGTAATTGCGAAGTTGCAGATAGGCTTCACTTGCGTCGGTTTCTTCGCGTGACGGTGATTTCAACTCAAACACCACCAAAGGCAAACCGTTCAGGAACACAATCACATCGGGACGTTTGACGCTATTTTCGCTCACCGTCCATTGGTTGACGACGGTGAATGTGTTTCGCTCTATAGATTCATAATCGACAAGATAAACCAATGCCGACCGTTGCTCATTCTGGTCGAAATAATTCACCGTCACGCCATTTTGGAGATAATCCATAAAGCGTTGGTTCTTCTGGATGAGTGTACCGCTTCCCATGTCGCGCAATTTCATCAACGCCTCGTCGATTGCGGCATCAGGCAATGTGGGATTGACACGCCGCAGTGCCGGCAACAGTTCATCCATGTAGAGCGGTTCGGCATAATCCCGTGCCACATCCGGCCCGTAAACATGCGAGTAACCCAACGAATCCCGGAATAATTCAATGACCGCGTTTTCAAAATTGGCTTCGGTGAAGGGCATTGGAGCGGGTTCCTTGGGTGGAAAGATTGGAGGAATGACAGATTATTCTATGTCTTGTAGTGATTCGGAAGCGATATAAGCCTGTCGGGGATCATTGGGCTTGTGCGGAAATGCCAATCGTAATTTTTTTTCCCTGACCATTCGAGAAAGATAGGAATTTCGCAACGTTTTTTCCGAGCGGTTCAATAATTCCGCCAGTGCCGCAAGCGTCATATATCTCTTGGTACAACTCGAAATGATGATTTGTTCCAGATCGATGTGAGGAAGTTTCTTTTTTTCGCGTGCAATGGTTGCTCGACGTTCCAGTTGACCGCGCAGACCGACAGAAATTTTGTCAAGTTTATCAATGACTGGAAACCCTAGACGTTTACTAATGATACACCCATCATTATCACGCTCAAGTTTTTTCTTTGTTTTTTCGTTGGAATGGGTAGAGCTAATATCCAAATGGGTAGAGCTTGTGTCCAAATGGGTAGAGTTCATGCCCAAATGGGTAGAGTCGGGTTCCGGGCCAAAAACATCGTTGGGGTCAAGTGGGCGAGGAAAACCAACAAGGTGATAAACGGCACTTCGGCTGTTGCCAGTTTTCTGTAGCACATTCCTATCAACGAGATCATGCAAAATTTGAGACAAATCTGCGGAATGCTCACCTGTCAACTGCTTCAAACGCTCGTGATTAACCATTCTTTCGGACAATGCAAGGGCAAGAGCGATTTGTGAAATATGATCCAAATGTTCATAATCAATCATTCCTTTTTTTCCGTGAAAAACCCGCCGTAAAGTTTCAACGGTTCCCGCAGGAAACAGGTCAATCATCCTAAATAACATGAGTGTCTGATTATACGGTTCAGTCCGTTCATAGAGACTGGGCGGCAGCCAGTGCGTTTTTTTCCAACCATCCAGAATTTTAGGAATTCCAGACCCTGCCTGTTCCCCCAACCCCACATAACGAAACATCTGGTGTAGAAGACGGTTGCGACAATCCGATTCCCCGCCTTTCATGGCGACTTCCCAGGAAACCCGCATCAAACCGGGATTGCGAAAACCGAACATATACGGTTTTTTCACCACCAACACGGAAGCCCGGTCGGTGTAGTCCGCGTGAACCAACGTATTAACGAGAGCTTCCCGAAGCGCAACGTGAACCGAGGTTTCGTCAATCCGTTTGTCTTCTTCCAGATGAAACGGCATTTTCAAGTCAGTGACAAGTTTGAGATAAACGCGGCGGTGAAAATCGAATAAATTTCCAGACCACGAGCCATCCAACGTTAAACGGTCGCTCCACCGGACTTGAGCGTTCGTATGGAAATGTTCTTGATAGTCAAGCATGTAGTAGGGGAATCTTTCTTGAATGACTGGATGAGTGCCGAACATGAGAAGCCCCGCCACCGTCAAACTGAAAACATTGGTTTCCCGATTCCGCCGAGCCCCACCGATTTGTTCCAGAAACAATTGATCGTCCAATTCATTCCACGGGTGAGCCGGTTGCAGATTCGCATAAAGTTGACGATATACCCGCAAGGTCTCTTTGGAAATGACTTGAAGATCGAAGCCCGTCAGTATTTCGGCATCACGGGTGTCTCCCAATTGTTCCGCAAGATACCGTTTGACCTCTTCATCGCTCAAACGTTGATCCGCTTCGTGCATTCGGCGATAAGAGTTGCCTATGGGGTTATTGTTGAGATAGACGGGGCGATGTTGACGTTTGGCACGGGGAATTTTAACACACAGAACACAATGACCGTCGATATGCAAATCCTGAAAGGAATCATTGGTGAAAAGATTAACGTTTGTCTTGTTGGGATTGTTGACAATATCGACAATTTGTTTTCTCAGTCGCTCCGTTGACGGCAGGTTGGCGAAATGGAATTGACCTTGTTTTTCCGCAATGCCGAGAAAAACATATCCCCCGTCGGTGTTGGCCATTGCAGAGTAGGTTTCCCAAAAGTTGATCGGCAAATCTCCCTGACCGTCACGCCCAGCCGCCGCCTTGAATTCGACTTCCTCCGATTCACGAAGAAGCAGCAGGTCCTGTGTAGATCGAATGTCTGTCATTTTTCGTACTCTTGATCGTTTCGTTTGGCAAAATTTCGCCATCCATTACTTTGGCTCTAATCTACTCAAATCTTCTACCGCTTGCGGAAAGCCTTGATTTGCCGCCTTGCGATACCATTCAATCGCTTGCGTCATGTCCTTTTCGACCCCGTGCCCCTCTTCATAACAGCAAGCAATGCGATATTGGGCTTCAATATGTCCTTGTTTTGCGGCAGCGAGATACCACCGTGCTGCTTCTACCGCATCTGTTGCAACACCATCTCCATTATCATAACAGTCCCCAAGTGAAAATTGTGCCATGGCAAATCCCCGTTCAGCAGCCCTTTGATACCATTTTACTGCCTCTGATAGATCACGAGTTACTCCAGTCCCGTTGTAGAACATTGCCCCAAGATCATTTTGTGATTCCACGTGACCTTGCGCAGCTGCTTTACGGCACCATTCAAATGCAACTTCTTTGTTTTCGTCCACGCCAATACCCAGTGAAAATGCTGTTACAAGTCCAACTTGGGCAAGCAAAAAACCATGTTCCGCAGATTTTATGATCCATTTGTGCCCCTCATCTACGTTTTGCTCAACTCCATTTCCATTATGATAATTGACACCCGTATTGTATTCGGCTTCTGCATGTCCTTGTTCCGCTGCTTTTTTTACCCACGCAAAACCGCTAAAAAGGTTCTTTTCGACTCCTTCTCCCTCATAGTAACAAACGCCGACAGTGTATTGCGCTACATCTAACCCCTGTTCGGCAGATTTCAAATACCATTCAAATGCTTTTTCTTTATCTTGCGGTACGCCTGTACCTTCTCTATACGACGCTCCCACATGATATTGAGCAAGAGGGTCGTCTTGTTCGGCGGCTTTTTTTGTCCATTCAAATGCTTTATTGCCGTTTTTTACAACTCCAATCCCATAATAGTAGCATATACCCAACAATGATTGGCCACCTGCATCGCCATGCTCGGCGGATTTAAGAAACCATTCTATTGCCTCTGCGTCATTTTTTTCTACACCATCGCCGAAACTGTAACACATACCGAGTGCTGTCTGAGCCAAAGCACAACCTTGTTTTGCAGACTCTCTAAATAATTCAAATGCCATGTGAGAATCCGCTACTACGCCTTCTCCAAGCTTATAACACATTCCAAGACTATGTTGTGCGGGGGCGAATCCGGCCTGTGCTGACCGATCAAACCATTCGAATGCCTTCTGTGAATTTTGCTCTATCCCTGTTCCATAAATATAACAACACCCAAGATTATATTGCGCCGGGATATAACCTTGTTCCGCTGCTCTGCTCCACCATTCTACCGCTTTCACTGAGTTTTTTTCAAGACCTATTCCAGTCCAATAGCACCCACCGAGACAAAACTGTGATTCAGAATCGCCTTGCTCCGCCTTTTGAAGGCATAATCCTACTGTTTCTGATGAAATGGTTTGTTCATTTTTGATGTTGGAATCTATCTCCCCATACATCATCCCACTACCAACTCCTTTGAACCTTTTTTTATCACCATTTTTATTATCAAAACCGAAGTAGATGTTACCGTAGATGTTACCGTAAAATTTATATATTATGTTGCCAACTGGAGAATTATTCAATGAAGTATCATTTAGTGCTATCCCAGTATTCTCTTTTCCATGATTGGAAATATTTATTGACGGCTCCTTCTGATGTTGCTTTTTCCAAAATAAACTGATAATCCAGCTCAAAAGTGCCACTGCTAGTGCCACTGCTATTGATGCGCCGAGCCCACCAAATAACCACTTAAACCATTCTTTATCGAGCATAAAAACATTCCTTTCTGTCAAGGAATCATCATTCAGTTTGTAATATTTTACGTGTGGTATCAAGATCAAACTTCCCAGACATCAAACGGGGTAAGATGGCATCGCGGGTTTGCCGTAGTCGCCAATTTTCGAGGTAGTTCTGCTCGAATTGGGAGTAGATAGCCGTGACCATATCACAAAAATCCTCAACGATATTGTTGGGAGGAACTATCACCGAAAACGAGAGCGTTTCATTTGGTATTGCCCGTTGTCGGCTACCCGTAGAACCCGTGACGTGTGACAACAAAAAGTCCGTGAAAGCAGGACTATCGATGACCGAGTAGTAAAAATCCTTGTAAGCGGGATTCTTTGCCCGATATACAATGAACTCAGTCGAACATACAGCGTTTTTGCTAATACAGTACGGTCGCCAGATGCGCTTAGTGGTTGGGTTGAGTTTAGAAATCAGGAAACAGTTTTTGTCCACGATGTACTTGTTACTTTTGATTTCAGACGCAATCTCAAACACAGGCAAGCAAGTTTCATCGAAAGCAGGGATACTGTAATGCTCCAAGATCATATCAGGGCAGGATTGAGGGTTGAGTGCCTTTGTGCTCATCTCCATGACTTCTCCAAGCGGTATTTCCCGCCAATCATCCGGCATCACGCCGCCCCAAGGTTCAAAATCCACGAACCAGTTTTTGAAAATCGCCTGCGCGATCTGCTCCAAATGATGATTGATCTTCGCGTTGTTGGCGATTTTGGCGTCCAGGCAGGAAAGTATGGAAGCGATGGTGCGCTGTATTGTTATTTTCGGAAGCGGTATCCTTAACTCAACAAGTGCCTTGCCTGTAAGATGTTTGATGGTTGTGCCTGTGAAATATGGCTCCAGCCATCCATACCACCCAGCCATTAAAAACCAATAATAGAGGTAGTAATTGTCTAACCCTTCTTTAGTTCTTATCCTATGAAGAGCTTTTTGTATCTTCATATCTGGAAGCTCTTCACACCAAATCGCACAGCGACCGGGTTCGCCACCCTCACAAACGATGAGGTCACCGCTTTGTATTCCATAACGCTTTTCTTCATCTTGTTCAAATTTCATCTGTGCCAGTTCTGAAAGTTCGAATCTTCCCCAACGTACATTGCTATTTCCCAAGTATGGATGAAACACCCCTTTGTTCTTTTTAGCATCTAACATTTTTCCGAGGCAGGATTCGATATAATCACCGAGTCTGACAACTTCCCATTCACATTTCATACCCAATCCTCCCCAGTCTTTTTCGGATTTCTTTTTCCAACTCACGAGAACGTTTGAACATGGCTGACAGTTCGCCGGTCAGTCGTGTCATTTTTTCCTCGAAGGGTTCGGCATCGACTTCTTGCTCTTCAATACCGACGTATCGGCCAGGGGTAAGAATGTAATCCTGTTTCGCAATTTCTTTCGTCGTCACGGCGGCACAAAAACCCTTCACGGCTTTCAGCTTTCCGTTCTCAAACTTCGTGAAGGCATCGGCGATTTTGGCAATATCATCGGCGGACATCTCGCGATCTTTACGCGAAACCATTGTGCCCATTTTTCGGGCATCGACAAACAGCGTCTTGCCTTTTGGCTTCTTGCCGCGATTGAGAAACCACAACGAAACAGGGATTTGCGTTGTGTAAAACAACTGCGTCGGCATGGCGACAATACCTTCGACCAAATCATCTTCAACGATTTTTCGCCGAATCTCACCTTCGCCGCCGCTCTGCGACGACAGCGAACCATTGGCCAGCACCATGCCGATTTTACCTTTCGGTGACAAGTGAAAAATCATGTGTTGCAGCCATGCAAAGTTGGCATTGCCCGACGGTGGCAGACCGTATTTCCAACGCGGATCGTTGTTCAACGAGCCGTCGTTCCAGTCCGAAAGATTGAACGGCGGATTGGCGAGAATAAAATCCGCTTTCAATTGCGGGTGCAAATCGTTGTGAAACGTGTCGGCGTTGTAATCGCCGAGGTCGGCTTCGATTCCGCGTATGGCGAGATTCATCAACGCCATTTTGCGAGTGGTCGGGTTGGCATCCTGCCCGAACACCGAGAGATTCTTGATGTTGCCGGCGTGGTGATTAACGAAATCCGCCGATTGGACAAACATGCCGCCACTGCCGCAACAGGGGTCATACACCCGGCCTTTGAACGGTTGGAGCACTTCAACCAGCGTCCGCACAACACAAGAAGGCGTGTAAAATTCACCCGCCCGTTTGCCTTCCTTTTCGGCAAATCGGGCAAGGCAATATTCATACGTGCGACCGAGAATGTCCTTGTCCGTGCCGTGTTCGATCATCTTGATATTGGTGAAGAGGTCAACCACATTGCCGAGTCGCCGCTTGTCCAATTCGTTGCGTGCGTAATTTTTCGGCAGAATGTCTTTGAGCCGCTTGTTCTCTTTTTCAATGGCACGCATGGCGTCGTCGATGACGGTGCCGATTTCTTCCTTGCGAGCAGCTGCGGCAATGACGCTCCACCGTGCCGAAGTCGGCACAAAAAAAACATTGACCTCGGCGTATGCGTCTTTGTCTTCGACATCATCGTTGTCGGCTTCCAGTTCAAGGTAACGCTCCTCGAATTTATCCGAGATATATTTCAGGAAAATCAGTCCCAAGACAACGTGTTTGTATTCAGCAGCATCCATGTTGCCGCGTAATGTGTCCGCCGCCGCCCAGATTTCACGCTCAAAACCGATAGTCGCCGTGAAAGAACCGTTGTTTTTTGCCCGTTTTGCCATTGTTTTTTGGTTTTTATCCTTAAATTTCAAAAACTAATATCGTAATCTAATCTGTTTAGTATATTATCGTTATGAACAAATATCAATAGGTTACTTTTCAAAATGATTATTGATTTCTAATCGAAATTGAGTTTTGGGGCGATTCGACATAAGCTATTTTGCGAGTGTCGGGGGAGTGCCCCCGACTGCCCCCCAAGTCCAACGCAAGGGTTAAGTCTTTTCGCACTTCCGCACGCCCGACATTCACTACGCTACGACGCGCGCATGTCTGCGCTACGTTCAGGTCGGGCGTGCCTAAAGGGATATGGGGGAAAACTTTTTGAAAAAAGATTTTCCCCCAAACCCCCTTTCAAAAACTTCTGATAACGCAAGCGTAAGCAAAACTTTTTCCGGGCGTTGTTGCCGCCTTCTTTGTTCAACGCGGGTTGTGTTCGCAGGTTTTACGGATATTACTTCAAAAGAATGGTGTTTCAGGTTTTCCGCATCGACGATAAAAGCAATTTCGTTACAGAGTGCCCAATATCGGACGTGAAATTTTAAGAATCATGCGCCGATCACCGGATGACCGACTTTCGTTTTTTGCGTTTTACAAAAAAAACCGTGTTCGGCCTGTCGCCAGCAACACGGTCATTCTTTCGAAGGTTGCCAGCCCTCCGGTTGCTCCTCAGCAGAGCCGTATCATCTGACAACATTCAAAGTATAGCACAACACTGATTGCATTGCAAGGGCACTCTTCATTTTTTCAACTCCCGAACGCGGAACCAGACGGTCAGATGATCGTTGGTTTTACCGGCATCAATGCCAAACAGCGAGAACACGCGGCGGTTGTCTTTTCGGCGGAGTGAGCCGACGTAATATATCTGTGAATCTTTGACAAGCAGACCAGGAAGTTTCAAAACGCTCTTGTCGGACGGCGGAACGGAATCACTGGACTTTTTCGATTGATCGAAGGTCGAAACGTCCAAATCGAAATCGACCGCGTAATGATCGGCGGAAACACGCGACAGGGCAAGCGAAAGTTTCATGCCATCTTGGAACTTTTCGTAGCCCGTTGTTTCAATGCCGCCTCTATCCGTCATGGCCTTGCGCTCGCGCACAATTTCCGAGCCGACTTCAAATTTTGCAGTGCGGCCTTCGCTCAAATACAGCACCGGTCTTTGTTCGACCGACGCGAAACCCTTACCCGCCGAAGCATCGACGAACATCTGAAACAATTCATCAAGGTTGGTTGTGCTGGCAAACACATCGACCGACCTGATTTGTAAATCACCCGTGACTTTGACAAAATCATCTTCCTTGACGCGAATAAAAAACACTTCGGCGATGTAGGCATGTTCGGCATTTTCACGCAACCTTTCAATATCGGCAAGCATACGACGCACGTTTTCGAGATTGTCGGAAAGATAAAGACTGCCACCCACGACCGCGACCTTGCCACGCTCCGAACCGCCTTTTTGCAGAGCATCAAGTAAATCCTGTTTTTCGCCCGGTATCATGCGAACGACCGCAGAGACAACATCGTTTTTGTTGGAATCACCAATAAAATACACGCCTTGATGTTCGGAAAGCGAGGCACCGACACGCCGGGCGACGCTCTCCAAAATCACGGCCAACGGTTCCATAAAATACGACCCGTACAATTCAACATCATCGTGAGCCTTCCCCCAGATAATCGAAACGCCGGTTTCATCGGTCAACAACGTCATGCCCTCGCGCATTGAAAGACCGTCAAAACGAACGCTGATATGCTCCGGTTTCGGCAATTTCAAATCGACCGGTTTTTCAGGCGTGCGCTCGAATGCGTATTGGTCAAGTCCCGGAAATTCGGGCGGCGACTTCTGTTTCTTGGAAAACAGAGCGCAACCCGAAACACAGGATAGCAAGAGAAGAACGATAACGATTCTCATTTTGGCACCGTGACCGTTTTCCCGGATTCAAAGACAACAACGCCGTTGCGCACGTTGGTTGCCTTGATAATTTCTTCAACGCCGTCGATGGAAACCGGCTGACCAATGCGACGACGGCCATTGTCGGTTATCACGCCGAGCGCGAAAACGGCAGTGATTTTCTCGTTGGGCTTTAGTTTGATCGGTGCATTATGGTCATGCCCGTTGCAACCGGGATCGGTACACGTATGAGAAGGAACGACCGGCGGGACATTGGGGAATTGACCCGCATACGAAGGCGATTGCGGAGCATATACCGGCGGCGGTACAAGATGGTCGGACAGAGCAGGGGGTATTGTCGGAGTTGTTACATAATCGGAACGTTCGGGAGACGGAGCCGTGACAGCCGCCGTTGGTTTCATCATCGAAGCCTCCAACGCCTTTGTCAGAATTGTCGGAAATTGACCAATGATATGAATTGCCCAGTAAAACCCAAACACGGCAATCAAAAGTTTTATCGCCAAATGCCAACCATGTTTTTTCGCCAGCCACAAAAGCGCACCGGTACGGGATAAATTCAAACTTGGCCGATCACTTGAAACATCACTCAAAGTATGAGAATTGTAACAAGCAAAAATTTCCGGTAACATCAAATGACTTGTTGTTTCACCGTCAAAATAAACACGGCGACTCTTGTATTTCCCAACGCTCACGCGGTAAAACTGTTGCTTGAATCCGAACGCCTCTTTGACGACATCCAAATCGGCAAAGGGAATATTGAAGGGGAAGGGCAAGCCGTGATGTTTCATGTTTTCCACTTGGTACAGCTTTTCGGCCATCGCAAGAATCGCCTTACTGATATTGTCCGTATGCTGTGTGATGAAAATGAGATCATGGCCATAATGCCGATGTTGCGAGATGTAATTGCGAAATTCGATGTCAAATTGCTTGTTCTTTTTATCGGTGTCCATTTCGGCACCGAACATTTTTTGAACTTCATCAATGACGACCAAAGCATTTTGCGGCAAGACCGCAAGCGGAAATTTGCCGCCACTTTGAATGAATAACTTGCGGACGTTTTCATCAATCGGCTTGATATAATGCGAAACGTCCACATCATCACCGACCCGCGATGAAATCAAATCGTTGATCTGGATATTTTGCAAAGGCAAATTCGTATAAAGAACACGCTCAAAAGGTTTCCCCTCTTTACGCTCGAATGCCGCCCAATCTTCAAGATGCTGTAATAACATCGTGACCGTGTGATAGCTCTTGCCGCTACCGGGCTTTCCGGCTACTATTTGTAAAGTCATTTTTTGAATCCTTTCACTTGACCATTAACCTATCGTTGGAATGAGTTTCAAAATGATTTTGATGACAAAAAAGACAATGATGAAACCCACAAGAAAGCTGAACATGAAAAACGTTTCGGCGACCGGGAAAAAAGTATTTGCGCGAACCGAAACCATGATGATTTGCGATATTCCCGACGCGAATTGTTGCGAATACGGCAACGCCGGCAACAAGTCCAACAGCCAGCAAAACAAATCAACGATTTTTGCCAAAATGTAAATGAAAAACGCACTCGCCCAATTCATAATCGTGCAATAAATTTCTTCGGCAAAACCTGTCGCGTAAGTCACACCGGCGACGGCACCGCCCAACGCCCATAAAATCATTGATTTTATCCAGCCCATAAAAACACTCCTTTAATATTGACGCAAAATCACCAAAACACACTGAATCAAAGTCAAAAACAACATTCCCAAACACAAGAGCCGAACCACCGGAACAAATGAATATTGAGCGACCTCCTCAAGATCAAATTCAACATACTTTGTCACCGTGCCGGAACTGCCAATAAAACTCAAAATGGGAATACGGATTACGGAAAACTGCCCCATCTGCAAATTGGAAAATATCTCCTCAAGATCAACACCCAATTTACTCAACAGAACTTGACGCAGATGATAAAAAGATTGTTGCAATTGATCGGTCGGAAACCAATCGTCAGGGTCAACGGGATCATGGCAATGGCAACTTGTCGGAGTCCCGTCATAAGCAACGCCCCGGCAACGCAAACCCTGCCATTTTCCACAGATGCACTTGCAACTACAGCACGCCTTGCATGTGCAACCGTGACACTTGCAACCATTCACACCGTCGGAGCCGTCACAGGCTTTACCCGTCCATTTGCCGCAAACGCAACGGCAGACGCAACACGCACCGCAAACGCAATATTTGGGGTGACAGACACAAGACCCCGGTTGACCGTCGCATCGTTTACCTTCCCATTTACCGCACACGCATTTACAAGAGCAACACGCCCCGCAGGTACAGGCATGGCAACCGCAGGCCGCCACCGTGCCGGGACATATCGCCCCCTTCCATTGACCGCACACGCAACGGCACGAACAACAGGCATTACAAATACATTGAGCATGACATCGGCAACCGATTTCAGGGTGGTCAGTCCCGGAACACGCCCGACCCGTCCAATTGCCGCAGACACATTTACAAACGCAACACGCACCGCAGATGCAAAATCGGTGACATTCACAGCCGTTGTAACCGTTGGCAGTCCCGTTACAACGCCGCTCCGGTTCCCACCAGCCACCACAAGTACACCGGCACGAACAACATGCCTCACACTTGCAAGCATGACAAGAGCAACCCGTTTCGGCCTTTGTTGTCCCATCGCATTTTTTACCCTTCCAATGACCGCAGACGCATTTACACTCACAACACGCTCCGCAAACGCAAGCCTCATGACAAGCGCAGCCGGTTTCGACATTGTATGTGCCGTCGCAGGTTTTGCCCGACCAATTGCCGCAGGTACATTTGCACGAACAACACGCCGAGCATGTGCATTTATGACAGGTACAACCTGTTTCAACGTGTAATGTCCCGTCACACTGCGTTTTCCAATAACCCCCGCAGATACAGCGACACGAACAGCACGCCTTGCAAATACAGGCATGGCATGAGCAACCCGTTTCAAGTGTCGTTTTATCACATTGCTTTTTCCAAGTTGCACCACACGAACACCGACAGGAACAACACGCTTGACAAATACACTTGTGACAAAAGCAACCGGTTTCAACATGGTCGGAACCGTCACAATGCTTTTTCCATTCGCCCCCGCATATACACCGGCATT
>Ga0082212_10009041_pt1 | contig 12891 bp, 15 predicted proteins | sample TergutNt197P3_FD_71548 | JGI IMG/M metagenome (GOLD analysis project Ga0082212, IMG submission 71548) | Neocapritermes taracua P3 segment gut microbial communities from Petit-Saut dam, French Guiana - Nt197 P3 | ecosystem: Host-associated > Arthropoda: Insects > Digestive system > Gut ... | reverse complement strand
CGGCATAAAAATACTTTTTGCAAAGATATATTTTATTGAACTCCTACGGAGTTCGGAAGTATATTGTATTTTGTCGTACCCCGAATTGCGCTTTGCTTATTACGAGATTATCCACATAACACACCTACGGTGTGTTACATTACGAACACAAAAAAATATCCTTGAAGGAAAAATTTAGATGTGTTTGCCCCGAGATTTTGAACAACAAAGTTTGTTTTTTAAATAGAAATAAGTATGTTTGCAGCATATTGTAAAAACTAACTTTTTAAAAGTATGGTATAAAAAACGTGCCGGCAGGCACAAACAAGACATATTAAAATAGCGTTTAGCTATATTCTTGTATCTGAAAATTCGACACTTTCAAGAAAAATCAAGAATTAAGTGAACGCTCGCAATAATGCGGGCTTGCTTGTTTGATTTTTCGGGTTGTCGAATACCTCAGATGCGGATAATGTAAGTCCGCTTTTTTTATTGTCTGAAATTAAATAAGGCAAGACCTGCAAAGCCGAAAGAGTAGGAAAACTAAAAAGTTGCGCCCGACACGGATAAGGGAATTTAAAATGGGATATCACTCACAAGAAGAACTGGGAAACATTATTGCAATATTGGTAGTTCGTGGCGAAAGTTGTAGCACTTGTCGCCATAACAATGATCGTTATGGCGACTGTCCATATGAGGACGTTACCGGCAGTCATCAAAAACCTAACGTAAACGGCACCTATATATGCCATAAGCATTCCAATGGGCCGCTCAGTAGATGAGAAATAAAGGTTCAAGATAATTTTAGAAAACATTCATTAAGTTGTCTTGATCCTAATTTTTTTATTAATTTAGATTTAGAAGTTGCGCCCGACACGAATCAGGGATAAAAAAATGGGATGTCCATTAAAAGGCAGTTGTCATTTATTTAATAGTTGCTCTACAGGAAAAGACAAATATGCTATAGCACATACGTTTTGTGATACAAGAAATAATTGGCAAGGTTGCCCTGCATACAGCATAACTGACTCTTCAAGTGGTGATTATTCGGAAACACTGAACGACCCAATTGAAGTAGCGAAAGAAGAAGACCGTAATATGAAAATCGGTATTGTAATTGGTGTGAGTATCGGTCTTATTTTTGGTTTTCTTTATGGAGAAGTACTAATTGGTTTCATTGCGGGAGCTATTTATGGCATCGGGTTTAGTTCTATTATAGTAACAATCAAACCAATACAAGAATTTGTAGGAAACTTATTTGGCGACTCTTTAGGGTGTATTTTATCTTTTTTATTATATGTTTTTGTTTTACCATTTTTAGTTGGTTATTTAATTACCACTATCGTTGGTATTATAAGGTATTTCAAAAGAAGACCTCTACTTACACAATCAAACTGAATTTTTAGCTCAATAATTTTTTAGAATATGTTATGGCGTGATACAAGTGGTAATATAGTTACCAGAAAAGTTGGAGACAGGCTTTTAGACAACTCCGGGAATTGGTTGTATGAGATTAGGGGCAACCGTATTTACGACTCCTCCGGGAATTGGCGGTTTGAACTCAGAGGTAACCGTATTTATGACACAGCAGGCAATTGGAGGTACGAACTGAGAGGCGATCGTATTTACGACTCATCAGGAAACTGGTTGGGGTCGGAATATTGACTATACATAGAACATCCCCGCATACAGCAGATTGAACCGGTTCGTGAAAATGACAGAAAAGCCGGCAGAGCTGTAAGCAATAGCGGGACAGCGACAGTGCATAAAAAACAGCATTGGGAAATAATAAACTAAACGATTATCGAATGTTTTTTGCAGGAAAAGAAAAAAGCATTACTTTTGCTGATATTTTAAAATATCAATTTAGTTTTAAAAATGGAATCTCTAATTATCAAATCAGACCGATTAGTGCAAGGTACAAATATCAATTTCATTCGGTATTTGTATTAAACCCCCAATAAAAAAATTGTCGGCTGTTTATTCAAATCAGGCACAGTGTTTTTCCATTCGCCGATAGATTTTGTAACAACAAATTCATCTTCGCCGGTAAGGTTGGCCGCAATACAAAGCAGGGTCGTGGGCTGACAGGTTTTTAGCAAGTCGGCTACTAATTGCTGGTTGCGGTAGGGTGTTTCAATAAAAATCTGAGTACCGGCTTCGATTCTCGCCTTTTTTTCAAGCGCTGATATCGCTTTTGCCCGTTCGTGCGGTTTAACGGGCAAATATCCGTTAAAAGCGAAATTCTGGCCATTTAATCCGGAAGCCATCAGCGCAAGTAAAACCGAAGAAGGGCCTACCAAAGGAACTACCTGAATACCTTTTCTGTGAGCAATTTTTACAATCTCAGCGCCCGGGTCGGCAATACAGGGGCAGCCGGCCTCCGAAACAATGCCGATATTAAATCCCCTCTCGGCAGGTTCCAAAAATCCGGGCAAATCGCCGGGCCGGGTAAATTTGTTCAATTCGAAAAAAGTAAGGGCATCAATATTAACATCACGGTTTATATGTTTCAGAAAACGGCGGACGGTGCGTATGTCCTCAACAATAAAATACCGTGTTTCGCTAAGCACATTAAAAACCGATACAGGCAGCACATTTTGCCAATCGCCGCCGCTTAAAACATTGGGAATAAGAAATAATTTTGCCATCAATTTTTTTTGTAAAAATAACCATATCCGTTTTCAATTACAGAATATCTCCTGTATTTTCGGAAAATTACAAAAAATATCTCTTTAACACTGTTTTAAATATTTATTCGTCATTTTCTTTTAAATTGAAAGCATAATTATAAATTTGTCCCCCATACAAAAAAAGCAGAGATTTATGAAATTATTTATTCCAAAAAATTACAAATCGATATTGGATATAAATCAGACAGAAAAAGCTATAAAACAAATAAAGGATTTTTTTCAGATGAATCTGGCCACCGAACTCAGGCTGCGCAGGATAACCGCTCCTCTGTTCGTTAAACAGGGTACCGGCATAAACGACGATCTGAACGGAATCGAAAAACCTGTTTCTTTCCCGATAAAAGATATTGACGGTTCGGTTGCCGAAATTGTTCAGTCGCTGGCAAAATGGAAAAGGCTGGCATTAGCTGACTTGAAATTCAAACACGGACTGGGTATTTACACCGACATGAACGCTATCCGCCCTGAAGAGGAACTTACTAATATTCACTCGCTTTATGTTGATCAGTGGGACTGGGAGCGCGTTATATCGCCCGAAGAAAGGAGCATAGATTTCCTGAAATTTATAGTAAATAAAATTTATGCCGCCCTCGTGCGTACCGAATTTATCGTTTCGGAAAACTATCCTGAAATAAAGCCCGAATTACCTGAAAACATTACGTTTATACATTCAGAAGACTTGGCTGCTAAATATCCCGATTTAACTCCTTTTGAAAGGGAAATGGAAGCTGCAAAAAAATACAGGGCTATTTTTATTATAGGAATAGGCGGAGAAATGCCAAATGGCGAAGTTCACGATGGCCGCGCACCCGACTACGATGACTGGGTTACACCGACTTCAGAAAAACACCGCGGGCTAAATGGCGACTTGATTTTATGGAACGGCGTACTGAACCGCGCATTCGAAATTTCATCTATGGGCATCAGGGTTGACAAACACTCGCTGACTCAACAGTTAAAAATAAGAGGATTGGAAAAACGTGCCGAACTGATGTGGCACAAAATGCTGCTTAACGACGAGTTGCCATTGACTATCGGCGGGGGTATTGGTCAGTCGCGGTTATGTATGTATTTTTTGCGTAAAGCTCACATCGGAGAAATACAGTCGAGTATATGGCCCGACGAAATGATTCAGAAGTGTAAAGCAAACGGAATACACTTACTGTAAAATTTATATATTTGCGCCGCAATAAACAAGGATGCCCCGGTAGCTCAGTTGGATAGAGCAACTGCCTTCTAAGCAGTAGGTCATGGGTTCGAATCCCGTCCGGGGTACATATAAAAGCAGATAATCACACGGTATCTGCTTCTTTATTTTCTTGTACTTTTGTGATTTTTAACCCGCTGTACATTTACAATCTTCTTATATAATTTACGATTTTAGATTTCAAATTTACGATTTATAACTATTTGATTATCTGCGGAATTTTGATTTTTTAATTGAAAATATTTATTAGAACTTATATAAAAAATATTTCAGGTTAAACTCCCAGTATAATAGAGGCGTCAATATCTAATTTTTTGCACATCTTGCGGGCAATAGGCAGTGTAGGCTCCGATTTTCCGGTTATGTATTCGCTTATTCTCGATGGACTGACCGACAGAAGTGTAGCCAACGAATTTTGAGAAAGTTCTTTTTCGTACATTCTCAACTTCAAAATTTCGGGAAGCGAAGGAGGAGTAATAGGATAGTGCTCCTCGTCATAATCAGCCACTAAATTGGAAAGCAATACCAACTCAATGCAGTTGGGATCGTCCAGAGGAGTATCGTCATCTACAACAGGCAAAAGCTCCTCAACTCTTGCCACCGCCCATTCATATTGGGCTTCATTCTCTATACGTGTCATAACTATATTGTTTTGCAATCTATTTTCTCGTATTCTGCATGCGTACCTACAAAACGAATGTAAACAAACCGTATCGTGAATTTTATCACCACAACAAGCCGATAACTATTTCCTTTGATGTTAAATACATACCTTTGGTTTCCAATACTATCCACCGAATTAAAAGTCTTTTTTATATCAGTGAAACAAGTCCATTCAGCATCTTGAACTTTAGAGTACCATTCTTCCAAAGCCGATTTTGCCGCGATATGCTTGTTGTAGAAAAGCACAAGTTTTCGGTGTGAAAATATTCTCATACATTCAATTTATGAAACAAAGGTATAAATAATATTCCAATTATCAAAATATAAATTTGAAAAACAATATTTATTTATCGAGCTACAAACAGTAATTCTTTATTAGAGTAGTCGTCAAATAAATATTTACCGCATTTCCTTATAAGCATTTATAAGCCCATTTGTTGAAACATCATGACTGCTAACCGTTTCATTTCCGGCAAGTTCCGGAAGTATTGTGCCGGCCAACTGTTTGCCAAGTTCAACGCCCCACTGGTCGAAGCTGTAAATATTCCAAATAACGCCCTGCACAAAAATTTTATGCTCGTACATGGCAATGAGCGAACCAAGAACGCGCGGAGTAATTTTTTTCACCAAAATTGAATTGGTTGGAATATTCCCCTGAAATACCTTAAAAGGCATCAAAAAATTAATTTCGCTGTCCGGTTTGCCGGCAGCTTTTAATTCTTCGACTACTTGTTTCTCGGTTTTTCCCAACATCATGGCTTCGGTTTGTGCAAAAAAGTTGGAAAGCAAAATTTGGTGGTGACTGCCCAAAGGATTGTGGCTAATGGCCGGAGCAATAAAATCGCACGGAATAAATTTTGTACCCTGATGAATAAGCTGGTAAAAAGCATGCTGCCCGTTGGTACCGGGCTCGCCCCAAATAATCGGGCCGGTTTGGTAATCAACCTGTCCGCCGTTGCGGTCTACAAGTTTTCCGCTGCTCTCCATATTTCCCTGCTGGAAATAGGCAGCAAAACGATGCATATACTGATCGTAAGGCAAAATTGCCTCGGTTTCAGCGCCATAAAAATTATTGTACCAAATACCTATAAGCGCAAGTATCACAGGTATATTTTCATTAAATTTCGTATTTCTGAAATGGTTATCCATAGCATGGGCGCCTGTTAAAAGTTCGATATAATTATCGTAACCGATGCTCAAAACAATGGAAAGCCCTATTGCCGACCATAATGAATAGCGGCCTCCTACCCAGTCCCAGAAACCGAACATATTAACTGTATCGATACCGAAGGCTGAAACAGTTTCAGCATTTGTCGAAACCGCCACAAAATGTTTGGCAACACGACCGGTTTCTATGGCTGATTCAAGAAACCAAGCTTTTGCCGTATTTGCGTTAGTCATGGTTTCCTGCGTGGTGAAAGTTTTCGAGGCAACAACAAAAAGTGTGGTTTCGGGGTTCACCTTTTTGAGTGTTTCTGCAATATGAGTACCGTCGACATTCGATACAAAGTGCATACTAAGATGGTTTTTGTATGGTTTCAAAGCCTCGGTAACCATCAGCGGGCCGAGGTCTGAACCGCCAATTCCGATATTCACCACATCGGTTATCGCTTTCCCTGAGTAACCTTTCCATTGACCTGAAATTACTTTCTCTGAAAAAGTTTTCATTTGCCCGAGAACCGCATTTATTTCGGGCATCACATTAACGCCATCTACATAAACAGGGGTGTTGCTTCGGTTGCGCAAAGCAACATGCATTACAGCACGGTTTTCGGTAACATTAATTTTTTCGCCCGAAAACATACTTTCAACGGCATCTTTTAACCCGCATTCAACAGCAAGCTCAATCAGCATTTTGCGCACCTCGTCGTCGATAATATTTTTTGAAAAATCAACCAGAATGTCTTCAAATTTCAACGAGTATTTTTGAAAACGTTCGGAATCGTTCTCAAATATTTCCCTTAAATGAGTCCCTTCAAAACTAAAATAATATTCATCTAACTTTTGCCAGGCGCGGGTAGTTGTCGGATTTATTTTTGGCAGCATAATAACTAATTTTAATTTTAAATGTACCTAAACTGAAGACACGAAGATAGCTTTTTGAAAACAATGAAAAAAATTGCGACGTTTTTATTTTAACATTTAAAAGTACGGCGTTTCCCGCGTTGTTAACGCCGCCGTTGCGACAAACCACTTGTTATAGGCTGTTGTTTCAGTCCTTAATCAAGCTTAATACTTTTTCTTCCAATTCTTTACCTCTCAAATCTTTTGCAATGATAACCCCTTCGGGGTCTAAGAGAAAAGTTGTAGGATAATAAGTTATTCCGTATTTTTCTATTAACAAATTTGTTTCATTCGACATTATTTGAGGCCAATCAATCGAGTAATTGTTAATCAATCTTTTGAGTGCGTCTGTCGGACTTTTTCCTGCTATTCCAATCATCTCAAATTTCTCTCTGTCCGTTTTCGAATATAATTCTTTGAGTTTGGGTATTTCTGCTATGCAAGGCAAGCACCAAGTTCCAAAAAAATCAAGCAAGACATATTTACCTCTTAAATCCTCCAAAGAGACTGTCTCTTTTGTCGTAAATTCTTCTTCTTGAAAAGGATATAGTTTATCTCCTATTTTAGTGGAAAAAACTTCTATATCCGAAAAATCAGTTTTTTTCAAAGGCACTGCATTGTTTCTTGTATCAATTCTTACTAAAGTAAGCGTAAATTTGTCGGTATTTATACCTAATATTTTATAAATTTTACCGTTGATTTCAATATATTCATTCTCATTATGTATGTCTTCTTCATCAATTAGTTCTCCTTTTTTTAAATTGTTGATAAAGGCTAGTTGTATGTCTTTGTATGATACACGTGTAGTTCCCAAAGAAACGGCTATTTGTTCTCCTTTGTACCGAGTTGTCGCATATAGTCCCAGCCTGGACATCAAGACATTGTATAGGTTATTATATATGATAAAAATAGAACCGCTAACAGGAACTATTTTATTTTGAATAAAAATTTCAAAAGGTACATTATTAACAGAATACGCTCTTAGCAATGAATCTTTATTTTGACTTTTGAAAAAAGAAGTATCGTAAAAAGGAGTAAACAGCCTGTCATCGCTTAAATCAAGGTTACCGTTCGCATCTACGGCAATTTTTAAAACACCTTCAGCATCTTTTCCATAAGCAAAAGCAATTCCCGTTCTTACAGGATTTTTCGAAAGGTTTAATGTGTCAGGTTCCCAATTCCATGATTTCTGCAACTCTTTATACCAAGCCTCGGTTATGTTGCCCGATAAATAATCCTGATAGACTAATTGATAAATATTTGTTTCGATATACCCATATTCCATATCGGTTAAACCTTCGGGAAATTTCGACACTTTTAAGTTCGAGTATGAACTTTTCCAACTGTCCGGGGTTGGCCCTATCTCTACAAACCACACTCCAAAAGGTGAATAGTCATTTTGTATGGTTAACGGGAGTTCTACAATTTTGTCTAGCGAACAACTCAATAAAATACTTAATAATAAAGCGATTAATGCTACGGATTTTGATTTCATATTAACCTATTGTGTATTTGGGACTAAGCCATTAATATACTTGTAATCAAATATTTATGTAATTATGATTTTTTATAGTTTGTCCAAAATATTATGTTTTTTACTCAGTAATTATATTTCCCGCTAAATAAAGCTATTTTTCTCCAAAAACAGCAGTAATTCGTAAATTGAGTTAAATTCTGCCTGCACGTTTTCTTTCCGGAAAGTCCATGTTTTATTGCCTGCAATTATCTTGAAATCGGGTTCGGCTTCCATTACAAACTGATAACCCAACCGGTTTAATGCGCGTAAAGTCCAAATTAACGAAAGCCCCTCGCCTTCTACTTTTACCTTCGCCTTAAATTCCTTTTTGAAAAAATATTCGCCTTCCTGCAAATCAAAGCCAATGTTTTCATTTTCAAACAATTTTTCGAGCCAGCCGTTCAATACTGTATCTTCGGGCGCCCCCTGATAATTTTCGGTTTCCGTAATAATCCAAAGCTTATCTACTTCGCGCAGGGCAATGTTTAAATCGTGTGTGGAAATAATAATGGTTTTCCCTTTTCCCTTAGCCAATACCTGAAGAAGATGAAAAATTTCATATTTGTTGCTCACATCGAGGAATGCCGTAGGTTCGTCGAGAATAATCACAGGCGTATCCTGAGTAAGTGCACGCGCAATCATTGCCCGCTGGCGTTCACCGTCGCTTAATTGAACAATTTGACGGTTTTCGAATCCGTCGAGCCCGACTTTATGTATTGCTGTTGATACTCTTTGTTTGTCGTCGTCTGTTAAACGGCCAATCCAGTTTGTATAGGGGAAACGGCCAAAAGCCACAAGGTCGAAAACAGTCATATTCGCCACACGAATATTTTCGGTAGAAACGAAACTGATTATACGCGCCAGTTCCTTTATATCAATTGCGTCTAACTCCCGCCCGTTCATTTTAATACTTCCTGAAAAATATTTCTGAAAACCGACTAAGGTACGCAGCAGAGTGCTTTTCCCGATTCCGTTTCTTCCAATCAGGGCAACCATTTCGCCCTGTGAAGCTGAAAAATCAATTCCTTTAAGTATTTCCAGTCTGTTTCCGTCCGGTTGCTCATATCCGGCCGAAAGATTCTTGATTTCAATATTAAAACCCTGTTCGCTCATTAAACGGAATCAAATTTTTTGTTTTTTACGATCATCCATATAATTACCGGAATGCCAATAATTGCAGTTACTGAGTTTATGGGCAAAGTGGTTTGCACCCCGGGCATTTGCGAAACAATATCGCTGAAAAGCATTACAATACTTCCAGTAAGAATAACTGCCGGCACCAATATTAAATGGTCGGCTGTGCGGAAAATTACCCGGCAAATGTGAGGCACTGCAATACCAATAAAACCGATAGGGCCGCAAAAAGCGGTAACTGTTCCTGCTAATAAACTTGTGCTTACGAATATTAACACTCTGCTCGAAATAATTTTAGTTCCGAGCGAACGGGCATAATTTTCGCCCAGCAGAAAAGCATTCAAATCCTTTATTTTCAAAAAAGCCAGTAAAAGGCCCAAAAGTATGGCAGGCGCCATTACCGTCAGCTGGGCATTTGTAACACTCCCCAGGCTCCCCATAGTCCACACTACAAAAGTTTTCAACATCGATTCGCTGCTGAAATACTGAAGAATACTTACAATTGCCGAAACGGCGCTGGTAAAAAGTATACCCAGAATCAGAACAGTCATAATATCGTTCACCCGTGTTGAAACATAAAGCACAAGCATCATAACCAAAAACGAACCTGTCCATGCTACAACAGCAATCGGCCAGGCGCCGATTACCGAAACAACCCCAAATGAAATTACGGAAGAAAAACCCAGTACAAACAGGGCAACTCCCAGACTTGCTCCTGCGCTTATACCCAAAACATAAGGCCCCGCCAGCGGATTGCGGAAAACAGTTTGCATTTGTAATCCGCTTACCGACAGCGCCGCTCCCGTTAATATGGCCGTGAATGCCTTGGGAAAACGAAAGCCGAGAATGATAGTGCGAAATGTTTCGTTGGTTTCGGCCGATGGGAAAATTGAAAGATATATTTGTTTCAACGGAATAATTACTGAACCCAATAACAAATCGGCAACTAAAAAACACACGAAAAGCAGGCACAGTAAAATAAATACTTTGCGGTAAAAAGCCGGTTTGTTTTTCTGATTTTGATTCATTTTACTTCTTTGTAATACACCATTTCTTCCTGAATTGTACCGGGATAAAAAACCGAAATCAAATCGCGGAGTATCAAGTTCGGGAAAACTGTGCCGCTTTCCCAGAAATCGTTACCCCCGTTCTCGCTCATTTTATTAATGTTGTTAAATATTCGGCCGTTTTTAAATACCCCAAAATTAACAAAACGCCGGTCGGCTGCAACAATTTCCCGCCTCGACGATAAAAGCCCCATGTTAATCCATACATCGGCTTCGTTACCAAAAGTCAAAGCATTTTCAAATGATATGACATAGCTTTCATTCGAAGGGTTTTCTTTTCCAAGATAATCGCCGCCGGCATCTTTAATCAGGTTGGCAAGATACGAATTTCCTCCGGGAATCCACCACGAATCATTATACGGCGAGCCTACAAGTATTTTGGGTTTAACTTTTTTTTCTCCTGCCAATTCTTTTAATGAATTATAATCTTCCTCGATTTCATTGAATAATTTCTCCGCTTCGGCTTCCTTAGAGTAAAGTGCGCCAACAAATTTTATCCATTCAGCTTTCCCAAGCGGGGTTTCTTCAAGGTATTCGGCATTTATTATAACCGAAATACCCAGTTCTTTGAGCTTGGCAACCGAAGCGGTTACATCGCTGTCAACGCCGTAAAGCATAACCAAATCGGGGCGCTGTTTTAAAATTATTTCGTAATTAAGATTTTGCCCGTAACCGACATCTACAATATTCCCGGCTTTATAATTCTGAATTATTTCAGTATTCGAAACATAATCGGCGCCCGAAACGCCAACAACCGAATTGATTTCACCTAAAACATCAATAAAACCCAAATGGGATGTCGACATGCATATAATTCGCCTAACAGGTGTACGGATAATTTTTTCTCTTGAAAGTGAGTCCGGAACATCCATATTTTCAGGTACCAAATAATAATCGAACGAAATGTCGCGGGCCTTCTCCCATGGATTAAAGACAATGAGTTTCGTTAAGCCTCCTGTATTTTCAATTTCAAACCCACGAGCATACTTATTCGACCCAATTTCTTTGTTTTCTGAATTGTTACTGTGTCTGCACCCAAACAACACAAAAAATATAAAGGAGAAAAAAATAAGACGCTGCATAATTGCAAATTCAAACCCACGAGCATACTTATTCGACCCAATTTCTTTGTTTTCTGAATTGTTACTGTGTCTGCACCCAAACAACACAAAAAATATAAAGGAGAAAAAAATAAGACGCTGCATAATTGCAAATCTACTAAAATATATCTATTGTTTAGTACCCTCAATTTTTTTATACACTTATAGTTTTTACTTATAAGTGCTTTGCTAAAATTTATGAGAGTGTTAAACAATAGATATATTTTAGTAGATTTGCGTTAAAAATATATGCGAGATATAGTATGTAAAAGATGTGGCAACAGCCGCTGCGTGAAAAGTGGTTTTATTCGTGGTAATCAGCGATATAAGTGCAATAGTTGTGGATGCAATTTTAAGTTTGGAGACAATCGTGGAAAAATTAAACCTGAAGCAAAAGCATTAGGGTTATTGCTGTACGGAAGTGGTAAAGCCAGTTACGGAATGATTGCCCGATTGTTTAATGTAAGTCGTTCAGCAGTTTTGTATTGGATTCGCAGTATGGGTTCAAGATTGCCGGAACCAGTTATAGAACCAGAGATTGCTGAGGTTAGTATTGATGAGATGTGGCATTTCATCAATAAAAAAAACGAAAAATTTGGCTGTGGCGGGCAGTAGACTGCTCTAACAACAAGACTGTCGGCTGGATTAAATTGAACACTTCCTTTAATTTATACTTGTAAATCAAAATTCAGACAATTTAAAACAATGGCTGCCCTAAAACATTGAACAGCCATTCGTTATGGTAATAATAACTAAATCAAAATTTATTAAATTTTTCTACTTTTTCTCCGCAAATGGAGCAGTTTTTCATACCTTCAATCGTGGGAGTTAATTCTCCGCAAATTGGACAAACATACCATTCTGACGATACGCCTTCATCATTTCCTGTAGATTTAAGGTTATCCAACGCATCTTGATAATGCTTTGCGTGTCCTTTTTCTGCTTTCAGGGCGTGTTCAAACGTTTTCACAGCATCGGAAACATTTTCAGCGTTAGCATCCTCAATAAATTCGGGATACATTTCCGTAAATTCGTGAGTTTCACCGGCGATGGCATCTTCCAAATTTTTGAGCATATCCTTATCTGCGATATGTTCTTCAACTTCCAGATTAAATTCCGAATCAAACAACCCTTTTAAAACCACATTGTGATTGGCTATGTGAATTTTTTCCGCTTCGGCTGCTGCCGCAAACATTTTAGCAATGTTCAACATTCCAGCCTCTTCTGCTGCTTTGGAAAAAACAGCATACTTGGCAGATGCATTACTCTCACCTATGATGGCGTTCATCAAATTTTTAATTGTTTTCTCCATAAATTTCCTTTCGCGACAAATAATAACGTTTGTCTATATATACAGGTTTTCTGCGCTTACAAGCGCGGTTTTTACTTGTTTGCCAATAATTTATGCTTTTTCCGTAGAATGCTTTATACTATAACCTTTATAATGCTCTATAAATTTTTTAGGCTC
>Ga0082212_10009040_pt1 | contig 12891 bp, 11 predicted proteins | sample TergutNt197P3_FD_71548 | JGI IMG/M metagenome (GOLD analysis project Ga0082212, IMG submission 71548) | Neocapritermes taracua P3 segment gut microbial communities from Petit-Saut dam, French Guiana - Nt197 P3 | ecosystem: Host-associated > Arthropoda: Insects > Digestive system > Gut ... | reverse complement strand
TGCAAAAAAGATAAACCAATCAGATATATCAATTTTAAATGATTTCAAATTTAATCTGTTAAAACAATATGATGACTGAAAAAGACAGGGAAAGTAACGAGCGGGTAAATAAAATCCAAAAAGGGCTTGAACTCGCTTACGAGAGATTACTCGAAGAAAAGAGGGCGAAAAACGGCGAATTGGTTGTTCTTCGCGATAACAAAATTGTAACAATTAAACCGTAATTATTTATGTAAAAAAACTTGGTAAAGTTGTTCTGCGGGAGCACATCTATTAGTGCAACAAAGCAAATACTGTCGGAAAGTGTTTTATATAAGAATAAAAAAATGAAAATAAAATTATATTTACTTGTAGTTGGGGTGACTACCATCAATTTAGCCTGTAATCATCCGGTTAAAACTGAAATTATACCTGAAAGCCGTCATTTAAAAGCGGATATCGTATGTAATTATTTTTTCCAATTTCAAGATGAATTTGTTGTAGGAATACAGAGAAACAGGCAAATATTCGTGATTGACCCGCTTAAAGTTCAGGGAGCAGTAATCCTGAAAAATGACAATTTATTCATGGTTGATCCTCAAAATGCAGGGCAAATGTTTATTTACAATACCCAAACCCGGCAAATAGACGAAATTAAAACCGAACATCCTGGCTATTTTTCAGAGAATGATGTCATAAGATATGCTGATGTTTTAGGTCAGCATTTACCATTGTCATTTTTTCATTTTGATGTGCGCAGTTATTATCAGTACACATTGGAAAACAATAAAGTGAAATTGAACAGACAAACTTTCAAACTCAAGGGAACACATATCAACAGCGCCGAACAACTCAGTGAAAACAAATATGTAACATTGGGATTTTTCCGAACGGGATTGTTGGGTTTATATGACAGCGAATCAAAAATAATGAATTATTACGGGCATTATCCCATACCTGTTGATATTCCTTTTGAAAGCAGCGCTATGGAACGCATTGTACAAAGTTTTAAGGGAAATATTGCTTATTCTGATAAACATTCTAAAGTAGTGTATTGCAGTTTCGATTTTGCTTACTTGTCGTGCTATCATTTTACAGGAAAAAAATTAACGTTTCAATGGGAAAAGCATCTTGTTCCGCCGCCTGCAACCCAAATAGTTGACGGGGTTCTCGTATCCGATAATACCGTCGCTCACGGCGGTTTCTCGGGTGTTGCCGTTGCCGGAGATTATATATTTGCCTGTTACACTCAAAGAAATATTACGGATTCAGTTACAGATGTTACTCACGGCATTTTAGTTTACGACATGGCAGGAAACCGTGTAGCCGCTTTTAATATTGATTATCCCATATCAGGTATTGTGGCAGATATGGAGAGAGGGACAATTTATGGTATTTCCCGTGAATATAACAAACCGGTTGTCGTTCGGTTTCAGTTTCAAATATAAACTAAGAGATAATGAATCTGCGAAAATCCGTCTAATCTGCGTTATCTGCGTACAATAAATTTTTTTCGTTAAAATTTGCATATATAAAAAAACAGTACAAATTTGCAGTTGAATTGCAAGTTTGTACCTTTTATTATTAAAATAATGATTAATAGAAAAATACACAACGCATTATTGTAACTGGAAAAATATGAATCCTGTATTTTGAAAATTGTGTAAAGTTCTGTATATTTGCAAAAAATTAAAAATCAAAAATGTTCACGCATTACCTAAAACTCGCTTTCCGCAATTTACGAAAATACAAAACGCAATCGTTAACGGGCATTTTCGGCTTGGCGTTTGGTCTTGCCTGTTTTGTTCCTGCGCTTTACTGGATGCGCTACGAAACCTCTTACGACGGTTTTTATCCAGATGCGGATAATATTTACCGTATCTATTCTGTTGAAAAACAATCGGGCAAGGCGAACGAATGGGTTCCGGGCATTTTAAAAAACAGACTGCGCGAGCATTTTCCGGCAACGGAAACCTCCGTCGGTTTTATCATTGAGCCGGATAACTACAGCGCCGGAGAAATGCCGCCCGTTCAATTGCGCACACTGTTTACAGACAGCGCTTTTTTTCGGGTTTTTCCGCAGGCAGTCGTCAGCGGCGACGCCAGACAGCCGTTGAAAATCCTGAACAACATAGTCCTTACGGAAACTGTTGCCGCGCGTTTGTTTGGCGATGCGGAAAAAGCCATTGGGCAGCAGATAAAAAGCACAACGTTCTCTCCAGTATTTGGGTGGTCGTTTACGGTAACTGCCGTGGTGAAAGACCCGCCGCACAATACCAACGTGTCGTTTGACGCTATTCTTTTTTCCGAGATACAGAAAGCGGACAAAATGCCCGAAGCGGCGCAATGGACATATTTCAACCAGCAAATGTATGTGAAGTTTCATACCCGCACAAACGTTGCCGAACTTGCGGAACAACTGCGTGATTTTACATCGCGAATAGAAACCAATGCCAACATCGAGTTGCGGGTACTGCCAATAGGCGACATCCGCCATCGCTTGGACTCCGACCTGCCGTTTACGCTCAATTTTATACGGCTGTTCGTTGCCGCCGGAATATTGTTGATGTTCAGCGCACTGTTCAACTTCCTGAACTTTCATCTCGACCTTTTCCGACAGCGTATACGCGAGTTCCGACAGCGTGCGGTCGTTGGGGCTACGGGCGGACAACTCATCGTACAGATGATGCTGGAGTTGGCTTGTACTGTCATTCCTGCGCTGGCGCTTGCATTTTGCTTCGTCGTACTTTCCCGTCCCGCATTTTCCGGGCTGCTTGATATTGCGATGCGAATGTCGCAGTTGATTTATCTTTTCGCTGTTTGCGGAATATGTATGATGGCGATGATACTGTTCACCGGTTTTATCCCTTTTTGGCGTTTGAGCCGCTCTGCGCTGCGTTGTTGGGTAAAAGGGAAACCGACGGGACAGTTTGTACTGCGACGCATGGCTGTCACCGTGCAACTCGCCGTCAGCGTTGTACTTATTGTCGCCGCATTAGTGGTGATGATGCAGATACGTTTTGTAAACGGCAAGGATTTGGGATTCGACCGCAGCGGAATCATACAGTTGTCCTGTTCGCCCATGACAATGGAATTTCGCGGCAGAGCCCTTATGCGTGAACTTGCAGCCGTTCCGCAAATTGAAAACATCACAGCAACCTATTATGAGCCACAGCACAACACTCCTCATTTTATGATGATTGCCGAAGTGGAGTGGCAGGGAAAAGCGCCATACGAAAATTCTACTTTCCAGGGTATTGCCGTCGACAGCCGATTTGCTGAAACATTCCGGTTAAAAATGATGCAGGGTAAATGGTGGGACGAAGGCGAACGACAGAAAGTTGTTCTCAACGAGGAAGCCGTCAGGGTTATGGGACTTGGCGAACCTGTAGGCGCTATTATACGAATATCGCCCCAGACAGTCGGTAACGCCGGCGCTGCCCCGATGATTGAATACGAAGTGACGGGCGTGGTGAAAAATTTTCACAGCCTGTCTATGCGCAGTCGCATTCATCCGGCAATCTTCACTGAATATCCCACGCTACATATCCTGTATATCCGCGCCGTACCGGGACAGGAGCAGGAGGCGATGCGGCGCATCTCCGCTATTCTTCCGGATATTGATGCGAGTTTGGCAGACGCCAGCCTGATGCCGTTAAACGATGTGTACGACCGTCTTAACCGTTCGGAACAGGTCGGTTTGAAACTGTTTTCCGTTATGGCAACGGTTTGCCTGCTGATTTCGCTTTTCGGAATTTATGCCGTAGCCGCCGCATCTACGCAGCGTCGCCGCAAGGAAATAGCCATTCGCAAAGTATTTGGCGCCGGAGTCGGCGATATTGTCAGCATGTTTTTCCGCGAATATGCGTTGCAGGTGGCGCTTGCCGCAGCCATTGCGCTGCCGGTGGCTTACCTTGCAATGAACCGGTGGTTGCAGGGATACGCATATCGCACGGATATTCCATGGTGGTTGTTTATTTTTGTGTTTGTTGAAGTGGCAATTGTGGTTTTGCTCACCGTGCTGGGACATGTTTTCAGGGCGGCTAACAGCAATCCGGCGGAAGTGATGAAGTCTGAGTAAAATAAATTGAAATCCATAATCAAAATATCAAAAAATGAATGTTAGAAATTGGCTGTTATTTGGCGGAATAGGGCTTGCAATACTGTTTCTTGCAGTTTTTGTTTTTGCCGTAAAAATGTACAAAAATTCGGTTGAAACAATACGCAATCCAGATAATTCAAGCATTGAAACGGGGCGCTACACCGCAGGAACGGAAACAGAAGATGAACCGGCGCAAAATTCCGAAAATATCATCATCGACGCACCGAAAATTGAAATGGTCTTTGTAGAGGGCGGCACGTTCACTATGGGTTGCAGCGAAGAAATGATTAGAGAAATACTTGTAGAATCGAATAGTAGCAAACCATATCCTGTTCATTACAGATCAAGCCCGGCGCATGAAGTAACTGTCAGCAGTTTTTACATGGGCAAATACGAGATAACGCAGGCGCAGTGGAAAGTCGTTATGGGTACTACCATACGGGAACAACGAGATAAGTCAGGCGCTATAAGTGGTTGGAATGAAATACATGGCGAAGGCAATAATTATCCCATGTATTATGTAAGCTGGAACGACGCGCAGGAGTTTATACGCCGATTGAACGCAGCCACAGGGAAAAAATATTGTTTACCGACTGAAGCTGAATGGGAGTATGCCGCTCGCGGAGGTAGCAAAAGTCAAGGTTACACTTACAGCGGCAGCAACAACATAGAAGATGTTGCATGGTATACCAGCAACAGTGGCGGAAACAGTCATCCTGTCGGCACAAAGCAGCCTAATGAATTGGGTATTTACGATATGAGTGGTAATGTTTTGGAATGGTGTCAGGATGAGGGCTATTATAGCGACAATACACACACTTATCGCGTGGTTCGCGGCGGTTGCTTCCGCGAGACATATCTAGCCCACCGCGTGTCCGAGCGCAACCAATATAGACAAGACTCCCGCGTAGGCATGCTTGGCTTCCGTGTTGCCCTGTCCCAACCGTAGTATTTATGGGAAAACTAAAAAGTAAAATTAATGTGAAACTATGGTAAAAGATGCCTTCAGATAACAAGCGGAAAAGCCGCAGGTATGTTGAGCACAAGTAAGTGAAACGTGCAAAAAATAGAACATATTTTATAACAAAAATTACAGTAATTTTATGGAACAAAACAGAGATTTAGACAGCGTAATGGGGGCTGGAGACCATTTCAAAAACGCGGCGAGTTTGAAAAGCCAGATGAGCAGAGAATATTGCCTAATAAAGCATAGATTGTATGCATTAGTGATAATGTTTTCATTTTCAACATGTATTATGGCTCAAAACAATAATGAAAGTGAAAGTATTGAAATACTCACAAAAGTTATGATGGGTCTATTTTTTGGAGGTTCTTCTACTACTGATGACCCCTCTACAACTACTTCAACCACAAATTCACCAACAAATGCAGGGCAAACGGGAGCGCACAAATTCACATTTTGTAAAGATGGCGATATAGATCAATTTTGTTGTGAGGTTGATTTAGATAACAATAGAATACTTTTTACTACGCAGTTACATAATGACTTTAAAAAAGCGGATTTTGGTACATTTTCAATTATCAGCGCTAAAACTATTGACAATGAAGATGGACAGAGTGTCGCTTTTAGTATCATACATATAGATGGTGATACAGTATTTAAAAAGTATGATATCTGTCTTATTGTTTCAGATGGTTTGGTCACGTTGATTTCTTACGACGAAGAACTGACTGCCTTGGATGAAGACGTTGTATTCCTTATAGAAGCTAATAAAGTTAATGAAAATCAATACAAGGAACTTCTGAATGCAGTAAGTTATAGTAGTTCTTCCTCAAATAACAGTTCTTCTTCGCCATCAAATCACGATCATTTAGATTTTGATGAGATTGATGATCTATTGTTTTATGGATGGTAAAAAAAAAAAAATTAATAGAAAATAAGCACAAAGGGCGAACGTTTAACAAGCGGGTAGAGGCAGCGCATCGGCCAAAAATCCGTGAAGTAGACCAACGGACTACAAACCCAAAAGTATCTGCAAACGGCGGACGTGAAGTTGACAGACAGAGTAAGCGAACAAAGAATGAGACCGATTAAATGACAACAAAATAATAAAAAGTAAACTTTATGGTACTGTATAGTAATTTAGACCGAGAAATGGAAGCTGATGCCATTTCAAAAAATGGGGCGTGTTTGAAAAGCCAAAAGAGTAGGAGAAGTTTTAAACCGTTTGCGTTGTTGCTGACTATAATGTTGATTGTATTCGGTTGCGAGCAAGAAAAAGACGAACCGACTAACGGTACTGACACATCACAAACAATTACTGTTTCAGAAGTAAACACTGCAGCTATTACTTCAACAGAAAACAGTAATATTGCCATATCGGAAAGCATCAGACTTTTTGTGCCTGCCGGAACATTTGCTGAAAATACCGAAATTGCATACGCAGTTGCAGACAATGTGCCGCAGTTGAACGATGCAGAGTTGGAAATAACAGAAAAACCTGTTTTCTTTTCTTTGCCCATATCAATGCTCGAAAAGGGAATGACTGTTACAATGCCATTACAAGCAGGTTTTGACAGGAATAAAACAATATTGTTTGTTTCTGATGGTGAAGAAACTTTCCCGTTATACTATACGATCGAAAATAATTCACTTAAAATTGACTTGGATTTGCGTGCTTGGACAAAATATTGGACTGAATCAAGCAATAATTCTTATGCCTCTCGCTCTTTGCGTAGCGATGAAGGTACTGCTATCGGCAAATTTATTATATTACTTCAAGCGCAAGCAGATAAGAATATTCCTATTAATATGGTGGGTATAAAAAATCCTGTTAATCCAATAATAACTGATAAAATAAAACGTATCACTCGTTTTGATGCAATAAATTCGATTGAAGCAAATGAAAAAGTGTTGATTTTTATACACGGATGGGGCGGCTCGCCCGAATCAACATGGTGGGATTTTCTTTATGCAATCAAACAGTCAGGCGGTTTTAATAATTATTCAAAAATTCTGACATTTGGCTATAATTCCGCCTTACATATTAAGACCAATGGCGAATTGCTGGCGCAGGAACTTAAAAAGATAAACAAAGGCAACAAGAATATCGACATTGTCGCTCACAGTATGGGCGGGCTTGTTGCAAGAGTGGCTATAGAAAAAAACGGATGCGATAAGTATGTTAGAAAATTCATCACACTTGGCACTCCGCACAAAGGCAGTCCCCTCGGTGCATACCGCAACTGGATATTGGCAGATAAGGAAAACAATCTTTATCCAAAACAGGAATATACATTGAATATCACTCCGGTCGGAGCAGGTACAGATTTATTACCTGAATTTGAAACGGCCTTTGAAAAACAGAAAATTCTTAATTATAAGCTGAATACAGAGGGTTTTGAAGATTTAGATTCTAATTCTGATTTTATCAAAAACTATATTAATCCATCAGTTCTCTTTTCCGACATAGCATATACTACTGTTGGCGCTAAATTCACAAATGACATATTAGAAAATCTCCTGAATCTTATTACCGGCGTAATAACCTCGCCACATGACGGTGTTGTTGAACTGTCGAGTGCACTCGGATTAAAAAATGGTTCGAATGTGTATATAACGGAGAAAACGTTTGAACTGGCTTACACATGGGAAGACCTTTATAATATGCCACATACTCAACTAACAGAAAATGCTAACGTTATAGAATATATATTCAATGTGCTTAAAGAACAAAATGATATTCCTACCGCCGGTCTTGTTGCCTATTACCCGTTTAATGGCAATACCCAAGATGAAAGCGGGAACGGCAATCATGGAAAAATAATAGGAAATTTGAAATTAACAAACGGAAGAACCGGTTTTAACAACGCTTACGAATTTTCAGGTACATCTTGGAACTATATATCTGTGCCGAATGCTCCTTCTTTGAATAATAATTCGTTTACGATTTCTGTATGGGTAAATATTCCGAAAAAAGAGTCCGGTCATATTGTAAATAAAGGGCGTGATATAACAATTGGTACTTATGGGCTTAATGCAAATAGTGTTAGAGCTACTATGCTTTATGGTGGAGTAAATGATGCTCTATTTGGCAACGTTCCACTCAATCAATGGATTCTGTTGACAGGTACAGTGGACGGCAATATAGCAAAATCATACTTAAACGGACAACTAATTAATACGGCAACTTTAAGTAGAACATTTATCTGTAATACAAACGAACCATTAACAATAGGAATGCATTATTATAACGGCGTCCCGTCTATGTATACTTATCCTTTTACAGGAATAATTGATGATGTCCGTATTTACAACCGAGCCTTAACTGAAACCGAAGTAAAGGCGTTATATAAATAAATATTGAAAACATTTGACGAGTTGGGAATTGCTTCTTCGATATTGAAAGCAATTCAGGAAATGGGTTACGCATCGCCCATGCCGGTACAGGAGGAAGTGATTCCTTTGTTACTGGGAAATGATAATGATGTAATTGCTTTGGCACAGACGGGAACAGGAAAAACGGCTGCTTACGGCTTGCCGGTCCTGCAAAAAATTGACATAGGACGGAATACGCCTCAAGCGCTGATTCTATGTCCGACACGCGAACTTTGCCTGCAAATTGCAGGCGATCTGAACGACTACTCCAAATACATCAACGGACTGAAAGTGTTGCCCGTTTACGGCGGATCAAGCATTGAAAGCCAGATTAAAACGTTGAAAAAAGGGGTGCATGTTGTTGTGGCCACACCCGGACGATTGCTCGACCTGATGAATCGGAAAACAGTCAATCTCGAGCAGGTAAAAAATGTCGTATTGGACGAAGCCGATGAAATGCTTAACATGGGTTTTTCCGACAGCATTAATTCCATTTTGGCGGAAGCGCCCAAATCGCGTAATATGTTGCTGTTTTCGGCCACCATGCCGCAAGAGATTGCCCAAATCACAAAGCAATACATGCACAATCCCAAAGAAATTGTCATTGGCAGAAAAAACGAAGGCGCCGAAAATATCCGTCATATATATTATATGGTACAGGCAAGCGACAAATATCTTGCCTTGAAACGAATTGTCGATTATTATCCGAGTATTTACGGGATTGTTTTCTGCCGTACCCGGAAAGAGACGCAGGAAATTGCCGATAAATTAATACAGGACGGATACAATGCCGATTCATTACACGGCGAACTCAGCCAGGCGCAACGCGACAGTGTGATGCAAAAGTTCCGGCTCAAAAACCTGCAATTACTGATAGCGACCGACGTGGCAGCGCGAGGGTTGGACGTCGATGATTTGACCCATATCATCCATTATGGGCTACCCGACGAGATTGAGATCTATACCCATCGAAGCGGTCGTACAGGCAGAATAGGAAAAACAGGTATTTCAATCGCGATTTGTCATAGCAGAGAAAAACATAAAATCCGCGAGATAAGTAAATTCATCAATAAAACGCTTGAGAAAGGAACGTTTCCTTCAGGACATGCCATTTGCGAAAAACAACTATTCAGTTTTATTGACCGCTTGGAAAAGGTCAAAGTAAACGAAGCTGAAATCGCCGCGTTGATGCCTTCCGTTTTCCGGAAATTGGAATGGTTAGAAAAAGAAGACGTCATCAAACGATTGATTTCACTGGAATTTAACCGTATGTTGAATTACTATCGCGATGCAGATGAGATTGTTACTATCGACGAATCGTCAGAGAAGCAGGGGAAATCGGAAAAGTCGGGGAAACAGGGGAAAGCAGGGAAAGCAGGAACTCAACAAGTGGAAAAAGGATATGCACGGCTTTTTCTGAACTTCGGAAAGGTTGACGGTATATCTCCCGGCCAACTGATTGAGTTGATTAATCGTTGTGTACCGGGGAAAGTACAAATCGGAAGAATTGATTTGCGGGATAATTTTTCATTTTTTGAAGTTGAAACCAAAGAGGTTAATCGTGTGATAAAAAAAATGAACAGTTACGAAATAGACGGACGCATTATTTCCATTGAGCCTGCGCAAAATAAAAACGGAGATAAAAGAAGTAAACCTGCATCCGACAAATCCAAACGCCGCAACAGCAACAACAAACCCTGGCGACAAAACTCCTACGAACGTTTCAGGCACAAAAAGAAAAGGATGTAAGAATGAGGATTTTAATTATGCTGTTTTTTAAAAAAACTCCCTCAATCTTGTTTTGGAACGGATAGATTGATTTTGGGAGTTTTATCAACGGTATCCAACGGATTTTTTCCTGACATTGTGCAAGAACCATTAAATTGAGCACCTGGCTCTATTTCAAGTGTTTGGATGTACGCATCACCTTTGATTTTTGACGTTGACTTAAAAATCAATTTTTCTTTGACACGAATGGAACCTTCCACATTCCCCAATATTTCAGCATTATCAGAAATGATGTTTCCCTTGATACATCCTTTTGGGCCAACCACAATTTTTCCTTTGCAGTTGATATCGCCTTCAATACACCCATCTAAACGAAAATCAGATTCGGTTACAATAGTACCGAAAACAGCAGTGCCTCCGGCCAATACATTATGTACACCTCCACTGCTGTTACTAACTTGTATTTCTTCCTGTCTTGTTCGCATCGTAGTTTTTTTTGTTTTTGCAAAGATATATAAATATTATTTACCAAATTATTTTTTTATGTATTTTTACAAAAAAATTGACAAAAAATGAAGTTTACAATCGAATTAAACTCAATGAAATTCTACGCATACCATGGAATTTCACTTCAAGAGACGAAAGTTGGAAATTACTTTATTGTAAATGTTGCGTATGCTTGTCCCTCAGAAAAGGCTTGTTTACATGATGATTTGAGTGATACAGTCAGTTATGCAGATGTATATAATGTGATTAAATCTGAGATGGAACGACCGTCTAAATTACTTGAACACATAACAGAACGAATTTCCAAAGCATTAAAATCAGAATTTCCACAATTGTCGTACCTGAAAATTAGCGTTTCTAAAATGAATCCTCCGTTGGGAGGCGAAGTACAAAGCGCCTCGGTTACAATTGAAAAAGCGTGGTAAACTTTTTGAATGCAACTTTGCAAATTGTCTAAAAACAAGTCATAAGACAAGGCAATGAATCCCCGTGTCTTATGACTTGTTTTTTTTGAATGTGTTTTTTATTCTCCCGGATGAATTGCCTCGGTGGGACAGGAGTCTGCACAAGTACCGCAATCGGTACACATTTCCGGGTCTATTTTGTAAATATCACCCTCAATAATTGCTTCTACAGGGCATTCACCAAGACAGGTACCACATGCAATACAATCTTCACTAATTACGTAAGCCATTTTTTTAAATTTTTAAAATTAAACGTGCTGCAAAAATAATCTTTTCTTTGCATAATAAAAACTTCCGGGCTATTTTTTTATTCAAGAGTAATTCACAATATCTTTTTTTTTCCTGCGTTATTATACTCAAAACAGTTACAGAATTGAAGCGGTTATTTATTATAGCATGTATATGTAATATAGCAATTGTCAGTCTTGAAGCTCAGGTTCAAAGGCCAAAAAATCAGCCATTTGCTGATATGAAATGGTATCATTTAGGGTTTCATATGGGTCTGCATACACAGGATTTGATTCTGACAAATTCGGGCGTCATGACTCCAGAAGGAGAGGTTTGGTTTGCCGAAATACCCTCTTACTCACCGGGTTTTAGCGTAGGCGTAATGGGCGATCTCTTTCTGAATCCTTATATGAATCTGCGGTTTTCACCTACGGTGCATTTCGGGGATAAAGAAGTTGTTGCTGTTACACAAGATTATAAAGTGAATAAAATCGACGACAAGCGCCTGAATACTTTCGTGCGCTCCAACTACCTGATGCTTCCGTTGGATGTGAAATTTTCGTCTATGCGCTTGAATAATTACCGTCCATACGTGCTTACCGGCATTTTTGCCGCTTTTGATATGGGACGAAAGAAAGGAGAACCGCTTCTTCTGAAAGGTTTTGACTATGGACTTGAAGTTGGATTCGGGTGCGATATCTATTTGCCGTTCTTCAAACTTTGCCCCGAAATAAAATTCTGTTTCGGCTTAGCCGATGTACTGGAAAAAAACAGGCCGGACCTGTTGATCGAATCTGATATGATCATGACCAAAGCATTGTCGAAAGCTACTTCGCGAATGATTGTGTTTACGTTTAACTTCGAATAAACAATTCCAAAAAAATAAATACAGCGGGGGCCGCCAGCATAACACTGTCGAAACGGTCTAAGATACCGCCATGTCCGGGAAAAAATGTCCCGGAATCCTTAACTCCGCCGGTACGTTTCAGCAATGATTCGACTAAATCGCCCCACGTAGCGAAGATGACGGTAAGTATGCCCAACGACAGACTTTGATGCCAATTGATTATTTCAGGGAAATAATAAGCTAAAGCTAAGGATGATAACGCAACAAACGCAAATCCTCCCCAGAAACCCTCCCACGATTTTTTGGGCGACACACGTTGAAATAAAGGATGTTTGCCAAATGTAATACCTGTCAGATAGGCAAAGGTATCGTTTATCCAGACAAAAATAAAAATAAGCAGGCCGAAGTATGGAAAATATTGTTTGGTAGCCGGATCGAAAACAATAAAATTCAGCATCGACAATAGTCCGGCACAATAAAACTGGGCAAAAAGCGCGAGTGCGCAATTTACAGCCGGATTGGGTGTGGTACGATATAGCGATAAAATAAGAAGCGCTAAAAGAAAGCATAAATAAGGATAAAAAATATGTGCCGAGGTAAAACCGCCTGCATAAAGAAACGAAGCCGTAAAAAGATACATGCCACCGGCTATGGCAATCAGTCTATGCCGGATTTTGCTTTCCTTTTCCAATTCGTA
>Ga0082212_10009039_pt1 | contig 12891 bp, 14 predicted proteins | sample TergutNt197P3_FD_71548 | JGI IMG/M metagenome (GOLD analysis project Ga0082212, IMG submission 71548) | Neocapritermes taracua P3 segment gut microbial communities from Petit-Saut dam, French Guiana - Nt197 P3 | ecosystem: Host-associated > Arthropoda: Insects > Digestive system > Gut ... | reverse complement strand
CGCGGCGCGGCCTGAACACCAAACGGCAGTATGAGGTGCCCGCGCAGCAGTGGGCGGGCATCGCGGACCGGGAGGGGCGCTTCGGCATGGCGGTGCTCAGCGACAGCAAGACCGGCTGGGACCACCCCAACCCCTGGACGCTGCGCCTGACGGGGGTCTACAGCCCGCAGTCGGGCCGCAGGGGCACCGCGCACCTGCTGGACTTCGGCAGGAACACGTTCGATTTCGGCCTGTATCCCCATGCCGCGAACGGCTATGAAGATATCTGCAAGGCCGGCGCCTGCTTCGGGCAGAGGCCCGCGGCCTTCTGGCCCGCCGCGCACAAGGGCGGCCCGAAGCAGCAGCGCTTCGGCGGCGTGGGCGAGGGTATGCTCCTGCGCGCCCTGAAACAGGCCGAGGACGGGGACGCCTGGGTGCTGCGCGTGCAGGAGGCCGACGGCCTTCCCGTGGCGGACGGCGAGATATCCCTGGGCGCGGGCGTCACAGCCTTCGAGGAGATTTACGCCTCGGAGGAGCCCCGCGAAACGGTCAACTACGCCCATATCAAGGACGGCAAGCTGCACATCGCGCTCAATCCCTTCGAGATACGCTCATTCAAGCTGCAAATCAAGCAAATGGCCTGCAATACACCGCCCGCGGCAATGAACAATGTACAATTATCAATGAACAATTGCCAGTTGCTCGGCGCGGATGTTCTGTTCTGCAATGGCCAGACTATCGACCTGCCCGCCGGTCAGGAACTGCGCATGGCCGCGGCCTCGCTGGAGGGCGACCTGGAGGCCGTCTTCGAGACCGACGGCAAGCCCCATACCCGCATGATCTACAGCACCCGCGAAGCTGTGGGCGCGGGGGACCTGCCCGGTCTGGGCGTAGGGGGCTATGTCAAGGCGGCTTACCCCGTGCGTGAATTCACACATCTATACGATGAGGACGGCAAGGTGCTCATCGGGGCATGCGCGCGGTTCTATGAAGTCGCCCTGCCGCTGCCGGGGAAGGCATGCGAGCTCGTTCTGCCGCAGGACGCACGCATCGCGCTGGTCTCCCTGGCCGTGCACGGCGAGCCCGCCGCAGCGCCCGCCAGCGCGCTCTTCGACACCCCGGAGCGCAGGCCAGACGGGGAGCCGTACACCCTCACCCCGAAGCAGGAGAAGGCCCGCAACAGCCCGATGCGCCTGCGCACGGCGCGCATGAAGGTGCGCAACGCGCTGGCGTTCGCAAGGGTGTGGTTACAGGTGAATTTCTAAAAATCGCAGGCCGGGAGCATCACGCTCCCGGCCCGCTTTTGCCCGGCCTATGTACTTTCACTCTTCTGGGTCTTTCTTGATCCTGAACAGCACCCTGAGAATTCCGCGCAGGACCCTGGGGCTGCGCACCACAACAACCTTCATGCATGAATCCCCGCTTTCTTTGCCTGCCGCAGTGCGTCAGCAGCGCAGCAGCTGAATCAGCATCATCAGGGCAAGGCAGATCACGACGCACAGCAGTATGATGGCCGCCCAGGGCAAAAACAGGGCCAATACAAGCCCGAATAAAAAGGTCAGGCACAGAGCGCCGACGCCGAACGAACCAAATCTGCCGCGCATGCCGCGTCCCCCTTTCCCCATGTGCTGTTATATTTTATTCGGGGAGGGGGCAAAGGGTGAGGAATTTCCGGTTTCCCGCCGACTAAGTTGTGGGTACAACAGGGATGGAGGGTATGGAGGAGATTGCTCATGGAGGACCGGCTGCCCCTTTTGCGTGCGCTGCCGCTGTTCCGCGATATGGCGGACGGGGAGATTCTGCGCGTGCTGGCGTGCTTTCACGCCCGGGAAAAACGCTTTGACCGGGCCCGCATCGTGTGGGACTTCTGCGGGGAGCCCCTGGCCGGGGTCATCCTGGAGGGCGGGGCAACAGTGCAGCAGGAGGACTTGCGCGGGAACCGCTGCATCATGGCCAGCTTCGGCCCCGGCAGCTGCCTGGACAGGGACGTCCTCTCCACGGCAGGGACGGCGCCGTTCTTCCTCTCCGTGGAGGCGGGGACGCTGGTGCTCCTGCTGGAGCGCAGGACTGTGATGAACCCCTGCGCGGAGCACTGCCGCGCCCATCTGCTGCTTTTGCGCAACGCCATGCAGGCGATGGCGCAGCGCGAACTGCAGCTGCTGCACAAGATCGACTATCTCAGCAAGCGCACCACCCGGGAGAAAATCCTGGCCTACCTGAACCTACAGGCCGCCCTGCAGGGCGCGCGGCAGCTCAGCGTGCCCTATACCCGCCAGGAGCTGGCCGACCTGCTGGCCGTGGACCGCAGCGCCATGTGCACGGAGCTGACGCACATGCAGAACGACGGGCTGATACGGTTTGAGCGGAAACGGTTTGAATTGTTGGTGTAATCAATTTTTCCATAAATCCGCGGTCTATCTTTTTGCGGGCCGCGGTGCTATACTATGAGTGCAGGACCTGCAAATCATATGAAAAGGCGGAATAATTATGCAAACAGACAACCGGCTGGTGGAATGGGCCGTCAACGAGGCGAAGATGCGCTATCGCGGCGAGGTCTCCCTTCTGCTCGAGCACAACACCTACTGCCTGGAGCAGGACAGGGGCGTGCGCTACGTCAACACCATCATCTCGGATACGAGGCCCTACATCGGCCTGGCGCGGACCTTCATCATCGACGGCATCGGCTACGACTTCAACCAGGTGTCCTGGGAGAGCTTCGAGCGCGACGCGGCCGGCCGCGGCCACTACCCCTGCGTGTTGGCGGACGGCGTCGTCCTCTACAGCAAAAATGAGGCCGAGCTGCAGCGCTTCCTGTATCTCCGGGCCAAGTTTTTCGCGCACCTGGCCGACCCCGTGTATATGTACGAGCGGGGCTTGGAGTTCCTGAACAGCGCCATGGACATCTATAAGACCATGATGTTCGAGGACGCCCCCGGCAGGGCGCGCGTCGCCGCCGTGGGGATAGCGCATCACTTGGCGATCGCCGTGGCCTGCTTCAACCAGACCTACAACAGGGATTACCGGCGGGTGGAGGATTTACGCGCGATGAAGCACGTGCCGGAGGGCTTCGACGCGCTCTACGGCAAGATCGTCGCGGCAAAGTCCGTGGGCGAGCTGCGCACGATGTGCCACGCGCTGATTTCGACCACCAGGGATTTCTTCAAGGCCAACGACAGGCGCGCCCCCAAGGCCAAAACCCCGGATTATCAATACCTGGCGGACTGGTATCAGGAGTGCAGCTACTACTTCCGGCGGGTGTATTATTTCTGCGAACAGGGCGACGCCTGGCAGGCCTTCGGCCAGAGCGGCGGGCTCCAAACGGACCTGGAGGACCTCGCGGCGGAGTTCGGCCTGCCGGACATGGACATCCTCGCCCACTTCGACGCGGACGATCTCCCTGCCTTCGCCGAAAAGGTCAAGAAAGCAGAGAATACCATCGTGGCCGCCATCGCCGCCGCCGGGGTGGCGCTGGACGCGTATGCTGACGTGGCTGAATTTTTGGAGAAGAACCAGCCATGAAATACCGCAAAGCAAGCGATGTCCTTCCCGACGAACTGCTGCGCGAGGTACAGAAGTACGTCAGCGGCGAGGCGCTGTATTTCCCGCGCAGGCAACGGGAGCGCAGGCAGTGGGGCGAGGGCACCGGCGCGCGGGTGTACTACAAGGAGCGCAACGGCGAGATCCGGGAGAAGTACGCCCGGGGCGCGGCCGTGGAGGCCCTGGCCGACGAATACGGGCTCTCGGTGGAATCAATACGCAAGATCGTGTACGGGTGAAAAAATGGGCAGCCAACCGGCCGCCCATTTTATTTTTCGTGATTTACCTGCGCTGCATCAGCTCGCGGCTCAGGTCGCCCAGCTGGTCATAGAGCTTGTCCAGCAGCGCCACGGTGTCGTAGTCCACATAGGCGGGCTGCTGCGGATAGCCGTAGCCGCGGATGCTCTCGAACTGGTGCAGCTTGGCGCGCACCTGCGTGATGGTCTGCAGCACGGTGCCGATGTTCTCGGTCAGGCCCATGCCCTGGCCCTGATACGCCGGGGGCTGGGGGGGATACATGCCCTGCGGGCCGGCCCCGAAGCCCGGCTGGCCGAACGGCTGTGGCGCGGGCGGCTGCCCAAAGGGGGAGGGGGGCGCGCCGAAGGGACTCTGCGGCTGGGGCGCGGGCGGCTGCGGCTGGAATCCGCCCGGTGACCCCGGTATGCCGGGGGCACCCGGCCCGAGGGGGGGCATCCCCTGCGGGGGCTGGGGCGCGCCGTAGGGATTCTGCGGCTGGGGCGGCATCGGCGGGCGCATTCCGGCGGGCGGCATGCCCTGCGGGGGCATACCACCGAAGCCCTGCGGGGACATCCCCTGCGGGGGCTGGGGCGCGCCGAAGCCCTGCAAGGTGTAACCTGCCGGGCCCTGCGGCGGGGCGGGGGAGAAATCGGGGCGCTGCGAGAAGGGGATACCGCCCGCGGGCGGGAAGCCGCCGGGTGCGGGGGCGGGTGCTCCCGGCATAGGGGCCCCCGGCATACTGGGGCCGCCCATGGAGATGGGGCCCGACATGCCCTGCATCTGCTGCTGCTCTGCCTTTAAACGTTCCAGTTCCATTGTCAATTCCTCATTTCGACGTTTTTCATCTTCATAATAAGAAACCAGGGCCTGCACCTTGGCGCGCAGCTGCTCCTTCTTCTCGAGCCGCTCGCTGGAGTCCTCCATGCCGGCCTGCGTCTCATACATCTCGTTTTGGTCCATTTTCATCTTCCTTCTTCCAAAGAGGCCCAACGACGGTGATCCCCTCTCTTTGAGTTTATTTGCACTTCACTGCATAAAACATCATATCGCGTTAGAGGAGGAAAGTCAACGGGCCTGCGCACATTAAATTCAGATAAATCAAACGCTTTCCTGCGTATTTACAATTTTTAGGAGTGCAGCTGCGGAAGGCTTGTCAAATCCCGGAAGACGTAGCCCATGGCCCGCGCGCCGTCGATGATGCCCGCCATGGCCTGCGCGTTGTCGGAGGACACGCTGTGCAGCAGGATGACCGCGCCCGGGTGGATGCGCGAGAGCACGGTCTCCCGGGCATGCTGTGCGCCCTTTTGGGCATTGACGTCCCAATCGGCGTAGGAGCAGGACCAAAACACGCTGGTGAAGCCCAGGGAGGCCACGGCCTCCAAAGCGGACTCGTTGTACTCGCCCCGTGGGAACCGGAAGTAGGGGGCGCTGTAGCCGAAATTCTCCCTGAGATAGTTGTCCGCGCCGATGACCTCCTGGGCCATGCGTGTGCGGTCGATCTCGGCAAACGACGGGTGCTTCACGCTGTGGTTGCCCACGATGTGCCCCTCGGCGATCATGCGGGCGACGACCTCGGGCGCGCCCTTCATCTCGTCCACCGTGCAGAAGAAGGCGGCGGGCACCTGCTTTTCCTTCAGCGTATCCAAAATAATCGCCGTGTTGCCGTTCTCATAGCCGCAGTCAAAGGTGAGATACAGCACCTTCTCTTTCGTAATTCTATCGTAGGCCACGGCGGCATAGCGCTTGGCCTCAAAAAAGTTCTGGTTGGCCACGGAGATCTCGTGGGGGGTTTCATTTTTCGCCGCGCCGTAGGCGTGCTCGATCTTCTTCAGCGGCAGGTGCTTGCTGTTGTTCGGGTCGGCGATGGCCAGGGGCCGCGCGGGCAGGGGGGCAAGGCCCGTGTACGTACCGGCATTGGGATCGGGGGAACCCCGCAGGATTTCCCGGGAGGGGAAACCTGCGGGGTTGACGGCCACGGGCTGCGTGGGTTCGTGGGTGCCGAACTCGTCCCCGGACGTGTGCTCGCCCGATTGGAACTCGCCGGTTGTGGGCTCATGGTCCGTGGTCGGCGTGGAGTAGGGGTCGCCGCTGGGCCAGCCTTCGGGTCGGGTTGTGGTGGTGGGGCTCTGGGTTGCGGGGGGTTGCTCGGCCGGCGTGCAGGCCGCGAGGCCGAAGCACAGGCAGGCCGTTGCCAGCAGGGCGAAGGCCGTCCGTACGGCGAATACGGGTTTGTTTCGCGCCATGATGTGAAAACCTCCTGAACAGTATGGGTTCAGGAGGTAGTGTGTGCAGGGGAGGGGGGATTATTCACCAGCTCGAATTCAGCGCCACCGTCCGATTGAACAGGGGCCGTTCCGGCGTGCCGTCCGGGTCCGCGCAGAAATACCCCTGCCGCATAAACTGGAAGGTATCGCCGGGCTTGGCGGCGGCTGTCGCGGGGTCAAGCTTCGCATCCGGGCAGACCACCAGCGAATTGGGGTTGACGTGCTCCAAATAGTCGTCGCCCGTGGGGTTGGGCACGTTGAACAGCCGGTCATAGAGGCGCACCTCGGCGTCAATGGCGCTGGCTGCATCAATCCAGTGGAGGGTGCCGCGCACCTTCCTCCCATCGGGGGAATTCCCCCCCTTGCTTGCGGGGTCGTAGGTGCAGCGCAGCAGGGTCACTTCGCCGTTTTCGTCCGTCTCGCAGCCCACGCACTTGATAAAGTAAGCGCCTTTCAGCCGCACCTCATTACCGGGGAAAAGCCGGAAATATTTCTTCGGCGGGTCAATCATGAAATCCTCGCGCTCGACATAAATTTCCCGGGAGAAACGCACTTGCGCCGTGCCCATCTCGGGGTGGTCTGGGTGGCGCTCGACTTCAAGCGTCTCGCTGCGCCCCTCGGGGTAGTTCTCGATGACCACCTTGAGGGGATTCAAAACGGCCATGGCGCGCGGCGCGTTGGCGTTGAGGTTGTCGCGGATGCAGGCCTCCAGCAGGCCGTAGTCCACCACGCTGAAGGCTTTGGCCACGCCCACGCGCTCCACGAAGTCGTGGATGGCGGCAGGGGGGCAGCCCCGGCGTCGCAGCCCGCTGAGCGTGATCATGCGCGGGTCATCCATACTGCTTACATAGCCTTCATTCACAAGGCGTAAGCTGCGCCGCTTGCTGGTGACACAGTAGTTCAGGTTCAGCCGGGCAAACTCGATCTGCCTTGGCGGCTCTTCAAACCCGATCTGCTGCACGAACCAGTCATAGAGCGGCCTGTTGTTCTCGAACTCCAGGGAGCACAGGGAATACGTCACGCCCTCCACGGCGTCGCTGAGGGGGTGGTTGAAGTCGTACATGGGATACACACACCACTTGTCGCCCGTCCGGTGGTGGGAGATGTGGGCGATGCGGTAGATCACCGGGTCTCGCAGGGTGATGTTGGGGCTTGCCATGTCGATCTTCGCCCGCAGGGTCCTCGCGCCGTCGGGGAACTCGCCCGCCGTCATGCGCCGGAACAAATCCAGATTCTCCTCAATCGAGCGCTCCCTGTACGGGCTGTTCCTCCCCGGCTCCGTCAGCGTGCCCCTATACTCTCTTAATTCGTCGGCGCTCAGGTCACACACGAAGGCTAAGCCCTTCTCGATGAGCTTAATCGCGCTCTCGTGGCAGAAGTCGAAGTACTCCGAGGCGTAGATCAGCTTCGTCCAGTTGAAGCCCAGCCACAGCATGTCCTCCTGGATGGACTTCAGGTACTTCTCGTATTCCTTCAGCGGGTTGGTGTCGTCGAAGCGCAGGTTGAACTCCCCGCCGAATTTCTTCGCTGCGTTCCAACTGATGGAGATGGCCTTGGCGTGGCCGATGTGCAGGTGGGCGGTGGGCTCCGGGGGGAAGCGGGTCTGCACGCGGGTGTTCACGCCGTTTGCCAGGTCGGCGGTGATGATGTCGTAGATGAAGTTGGATGAATCGGGCATGGGGATGCTCCTTTCAGCGTGAACAGCGAGCCACTTAAAAAATATGACTAAAAATAAAGCTAAAGAAGAGAGTCAAGGGATTAGGGAGGAAAGACAGGAGAATAGACAGCGGGAGAAAGAGTATGCGCAAAAACAGGGAGAACCCACCCCCCGACGAGAAAAATGACGGGCCTATGTCGCGAAGGATCGTAGTATACGACGCGGCGGCGGCAGGAAGCGCCAGGGAATACACGAGCGCCAGGACCAGCAGGATGCCGAGAACGCGTTTGGTGGTTTTCATGAGAAAATTTCCTTTCAATAAAATAAAATGATTGTGCTATCTCCCGAACACTTGCTCCAAAAGCAACAGCAGCAGGGCGAACGGACCGGTGACAAGGCTGATAAGTATATTCATCGGCAAGAAAAATATGGGGCTGTAGCGCAGGCGGGCGAAGTAGTCAGTGAACCCGGGCTTCACGGTGACGCTCGCGGTTTCGCTCCTGGCGAGGACGGTATTATGGATTGCTTCCGGGCGGTATTCCTGTACCTCGCAATAAAACTCCATCGTGACGGCGCTGAACAGGGTGGCGGGAGAGGGGAAACGCTGATCGTCGTTGACGGAGGTCCGGTAGGGATCGACCACGGCTTCGCACACCAGGGAGGAGGTGGTAGGGGTGTTTACGGTCTGCACTGCGGCGGCATAGTAGGGCTCCCAGGGGAGCTCGCCGCGCCGGCTGTACCAGATATAAGTTTGCCTGGAGGAGAACTCCTCGTCAATCTCCACCGTCAGGGTAAAGCCCTCCCCCGGGCGGATGGTGACGCTTTGCGGCTGCTTGACGATGACCGGCGCCTCAGCCGCGGCGGCAGCGGGCGCCGCCAGGGCCAAGGTCAGCATCAGGATCAGCAGGATGCCGAGAACGCGTTTGGTTGTTTTCATGGAAATGCTCCTTTCAATCTTGCTCTCACCCGTTCTTCCCCAATCACCCGCATCACCGCCCACAAATCAGGCGTATTCTCCCTGCCCGTCACCGCCATTCTAATCGCGCCCGACACATCCCCCACATGCCCCTTCCAGGCCTCCGGCTCGGCCTTGCAGGCCTTCACGTCGGGGCAATAGCCCAGCGGCTCGCAGATGGACTTGATCTTCGCGAACCAGGCGTCTTTGTCGTCCTCGGGGTCGTAGACATCCAGATAGGCTTGCAGAAATTCGGGGCAGGCGCAGGGCTGAGGCTCGAACAATTCGTCAAAGAAATACGAAAACGTCTCGCGCACCTGTTCCCAGCGGGCGATGTCCTTGCGAGGTTTTTTGCCGCCCCTGTCGATGGAGAGCATGGCCACGGCATAGTCCCTGTCCTGCTCAAGCAGCCCGGCCAGTTCGGGGTCATATGTATTCGCCCAGGCCAGTGCCTGCTCATAAACCTGTTCAGCCGTCATGCGTGAGATCACGCCCTTGCTGACGTCCTCGAGCTTGACCGCGTCGAACAGCGCGCCGGCGGCGGACATCTTCTTCAGAGAGAAGGGGAATTTCGCAAGGGGCGCATCGGGGTTGATCCGCCGCCAGTCCTCGAAGTTGGAGTTGAGCAACGTTACCAGGTACTCGTGCAGGGCCGCGCTGGGATAGCCCCGTTGTACCAGGGCGCTCACGGCAGACTCCGGGTCCTTGCGCTTGCTGAGCTTGCGCTTGCCGCCGGTTTCGCCGTCCAGCTTCATCATGGGGGCCAGGTGCGCGTATTTCGGCGGCTTGAACCCCAGCAGCCGGAACAATTGCGCGTGCAGCGGCAGGCTGGCGAGCCACTCGTCCCCGCGCACGGCATGCGTCACCCGCATCAGATGGTCGTCCACGGCGTGGGCGAAGTGATACGTCGGAATCCCGTTGGCCTTGAGCAAAACGATGTCCATGTCGTATTCCGGCAGCTCCAGCTTGCCCCGGATCAAATCCTGCACGGTGATTTTGCGTGATGCGTCTCCCGGCGAGCGCAGCCGCAGGGTGTAGGCCTCCCCCGCCCGGACGCGCTTGATTTGCTCTTCAACAGAAAGATCGCGGCATTTGGCCCATTGGCCGTAATAGCCCTTGTTGACGCCCGCCTGCTCCTGCGTGTCGCGCAGCCTGTCCAGCTCCTCCGCGGAGCAAAAGCACGGGTAGGCCAGCCCCTGCTCCACCAGAACCTTGGCGTATGTATGGTAGATCTCTTTCCTCTGGCTCTGCGTATAGGGCCCGTAGTCCCCCTTCTCTTCGCCGAAGCCCGTGACGCCCTCGTCCACGCGCAGGCCGAAGGCCCGCATGTCGCGCACAATACCCGTCACGCCGTCCTCGGTCTCCCTCTTTTTATCTGTATCTTCGAGCCGCAGGAGGAACACCCCGCCGCTTTGGTCCGCCAGGAGCCTGTCCACGAACGCGCACAGCAGGCTGCCGATATGTAGGAATCCGGTGGGGCTCGGGGCGAAACGGGTCACAGCCGCGCCGTCCGGCAGAGCGCGTGTGGGGTATCTCCCCTCCCATTCTGCAGGGGAATTCAGCGGGGCTTCAAAAATGGCGGCCGCCAGCGCGGCGTCGCCGGAAAGATCGTTTGGCATCATCTGGCACCCTCGAACATTTATTTTAACATGATTTTACAAGTTTGTACAGGGATTGGGCTTTCTTTTTGGGCGTTTGGGAGAATTGTTATCCACATTATCCACAGAGTTATTCACCCATATACAGGGATTTGGCAGTCACTGGGAGCTGAGTGTGAGCTTTCTTCCAGTTAAGGGCTATGCAGGTTTCCCGTCACCCATATTTTACCTTCGGGAGCAAATGTCACCGCCAGCCCGTTCTCGCGCACGCTGGAATACAGGGGAATGCGGGCAAAAAACGCGAGATTCCACCGCACATTGGGATACACCTGCCCGATGCCGTTGGTCACCACGGCAAGCTCCGGCCGGGTGGCGCGCAGAAAAGCGACGGTGCTGCTCATGGCGTAGCCGTGGTGCCCGAGCTTGAGCAGGTCCACAGGGCCCACCTGCGCGGCGATCTCCTTTTCCAGGCCGTGCGTCGCGGTAATGTCCCCGCACAGCAGGATTTTGCGCCCGCCGACGGTCACCAGGGTTACGATGGAATTGTCGTTCTCCCCGCGCAGCTTGGGGTTGTCGTAGCTGTCCGTGTTAAAAAACTGCACGGTCATATCCCCCAGGACGAAGGGCTTGTCCGGCAAAACGGTCTCAACGGGGAAGCCCCGGGCCAGCGCGGCGTTCCCGATGCGCCGGCGGGTCTCCCCTATGCCCCAGTCCTCCAGCTCATACGGCTTCTGGTTGCCCGTATACAGTTCGCGCAGATACACCGTACCCACCTCCACCGCCGGGTCCGCCAGTATCCCGGCAAACCCGCCCGCGTGGTCGTAGTGGTAGTGCGTGGGCAGCACGAAGTCCAGGGACATCCGGCCGTCCGGTCCGGCGCACACGCGTTTGAGGTAGTCCAGCACGCGCTGCTCGTAGCCGGGATGGCGGGCCTTCCCGTTGGGGTTGTCGCTGCCCCAGCCGCTGTCCACCAGGGCGAAACGCCCGCCGCTTTCCAGCAGGATGCAGTCGGAGTTGTCCGTATTCAGGAAATGCACACGCCCGGCCACATCCTCCCCGGCAGGGTCCGCGGCCAGGACGGGGTAGCGCTTCTCCCAGGCGCCGCTGAGCAGCACGGAAAGCCCGTCGAACAGGAAGATCGCGATCATCCCGCCCACGACCATCCAGGTGATGACCTTCTTGAACTTTTTCGTTGCCATCTTGCCTCTGCTTCCTGCTTTTTTTCACCCCCTCTGGCCTGCGGCCATCTCCCCCAAGGGGGCGACTTTAAAGGCTCCCCCTTGGGGGAGCTCCCGCGCAGCGGGTGAGGGGGTAAAGGAAAATCACTCCATCGAATCAAAGTCGATGCCTGCCAGCAGGCGCTTGAGCTCCGCCGTCTCATCGCCGCTCAAGGTGACGCCCTTGCCCATCTTCTCGTGCTCTGGGGCCCACTCGCGGATGTCATACTTGGGCTCGCGCTTGTTCCAGGAGATCAGGTTGAACTCCTTTGTCCAGCCGCGCGCGGTCTCGCTGAGCACGCCCAGCTCCTCCACGATCTCATACGTAAATTCCGCCATGCCGTCTTCCTCCTGTTTTACGAATTTTTATGTCATTTCATTGTATTCGCGCGGCATTTCATCTGCCACGCTTATAATTATAATATTTTAGCATATCGCCTGCGGGAATGCAAGAATTTATTTCAAAATTAAAACCTGCAGCACAAAGGCGATGGCCGCGCCCAGCCCCGCGGCGGCCAGCAGGGCCCCCACGGTCATGAGCTTGGCCTGGAGGATCCTGCTGGGGGGCGGCGCGCTGGTGTTGCTGGCCACGGCCCGCGCGCGGTCGCGCAGGGTGCCCTCGCTCAGCGCCGAGTACTCCGGCTTGACGAAGAAGATCACCCGCTCGAAATATTCGCTGCCGCTGTCCATGACCTCGATGACCCTGTGGTTGACGCCCTTGATCATGCTGGAGCCCCCGCTTTCCGCCTGTTTTACTTTATTGTGGGCGGGAAGGGGGGCGGATATGCATACGAATTAACAAGCGGGCGGCTGACACGCTGCCCCTGCTATTGCGTTGCGCCACATTGGCCCCCAATCGCTCCCACCGCAGAGTGGGCACTTTTCTTGCCCCATTTCATCTATCACGATGATATAGCAGGGAATCTCCCGTTGGCAGGCGTTGCACCGCTTAAGGTATTCATAGGTGAAGTCCTCGTATGGCATGCGGGTTCCCCCTTCCGGTCTATATATGGTCAAGTGTATCATATATAGACCAAGTTGTCCATATATGGTCGTTACTTTCTTGTATAGGAGATAAAATGACATCAACCATATATGGGCCGGAGGGATACACATGGGAATTCGAGCAGTGGTTGCGGATAGAATATTAGCGTATTGCGATGAAAAAAACATCTCGCTACATGCCTTGGCGAGAAGCGCAGCCGTTCCGCCATCCACATTAAAAAATATTATCTATGGCGTCAGCGCAAACCCGGGTATCGTCACGATTAAAATGATCTGCGACGGGCTGGATGTCAGCATCGTTGAATTCTTTGATACAGAGGCGTTTCGCGGGCTGGAGCAGGAGATAGAATAATAATGGCCGATAGGATTGAACAGAAATATGATGAACTGCTGAAATAAGCGCATGAGACAACTATGTTCCTACCCCTTTTTCACCCTGAAC
>Ga0082212_10009038_pt1 | contig 12894 bp, 15 predicted proteins | sample TergutNt197P3_FD_71548 | JGI IMG/M metagenome (GOLD analysis project Ga0082212, IMG submission 71548) | Neocapritermes taracua P3 segment gut microbial communities from Petit-Saut dam, French Guiana - Nt197 P3 | ecosystem: Host-associated > Arthropoda: Insects > Digestive system > Gut ... | reverse complement strand
GCAAGAGTAAAACCTAATCCCATTCCTATACCGTCGAATATGGAATTGAGTACATTGTTCTTGGAGGCGAACGCTTCGGCGCGTCCAAGTACGATACAGTTGACGACAATCAACGGGATGAACAATCCCAAACTGTCAAACAACACCGGAATATATGCCTGCATCATCATTTCCACAACAGTAACAAATGTAGCGATGACAACGATACAGGCTGGAATGCGTACTCTGTCCGGTATGATCTTTTTCAATAAGGAGATTGCTGTATTTGAGCAAATTAATACGAATGTGGTGGCTACTCCCATGCTAAATCCATTCAGTGCAGAGGACGTTGTACCTAATGTGGGACACATCCCCAACAGCAGGACAAAAATGGGATTTTCCCTGATTAATCCATTATAAAGAATTTTTGGAATGGAACGATTGGTATTCATACGTTACTGTTTTTATTTTGTATAGACTTCACAGGCAGAGCGAATAGCTTCCAGAAATGCACGCGAGGTAATCGTGGCGGCGGTTATTGCATCTATTTCTCCTCCGTCTTTTGAGACAGTTAGTCGGGTATGCGCAGGATTGACGCCGATGATTGAACTTTTCCTTTCGACAGCCTTCTCTTCAAAACCGAAAACCTTTTCAATCAAACTCTTTTCCGTTTTAACTGCCGGTTTAAACCAATCGACCATCTTCGTTCCCAAACCGGGTGTTTCTTTTTGCTCCAATATGGAATAGTTCACAATATTTGCTTCTTTATCAAAACCGACAATTACTTTTATTTCGCCATTGAATCCGTTTTTTGAGGAAGCTTCTACAGCGGCGCCCACAAAGTTCTGATTATGATCGAATGCTTTGTAGAGAATGAAAACTCTTCCTTCCATCTCTACTAACTCCGGTTCATCCAAGCGTGTAAACGATGGGAGAACTTCTTTAATCGCATGCTGTTGTTTAGCAATTTTTGAAGCCTCAATCGGTTCTTTGGTTATGGAATATATTGAAGCTAAAATTACCGCTACAAAGAGTGACGTACCTGTCAACACAAGCGTCATATTCATAAAACTTGATGATAATCTGTTCATTATTTTTTTTCTCCTCCAAATCTTTTAGGTTTAACACAGGCGTTAATAAGTGGCGTAAACGCATTCATGATCAGGATAGCGAAAGCTACTCCTTCGGGATACGCTCCAAAAACACGAATTACAATTGTCAGAACGCCAATGCCAACACCATAAATAATCATACCGGACGGCGTCATGGGCGAAGTCACATAATCGGTTGCCATAAAAATAGCGCCCAGCATGATACCGCCCGTCAACAGATGAATAACAGGAGAAACACAACCTTCAGGATATATCCAGTGGAGAAACCCCGCAAAAACGAAAACGGTTACCAGAATACTGACCGGAATATGCCATTTGATGATTTTGGTTATCAACAAATAAGCCAATCCGATAAGCAAAGCGATTGCAGATATTTCTCCGAAGGAGCCTCCGATATTTCCCCTGAAAGATTCTGTTATATTAGAAAGTTCTCCGAAATATTCTTTAATCATAGCCAAAGGAGTAGCTCCAGTCTCTGCATCCAGGTAGGAGGTATTCCAAGCCATTGGACGAGGCCATGACGACATTTGTGCCGGAAATGAAAACATCAGAAAAACACGGCCGACTAAAGCCGGATTGAACGGATTATTTCCTAATCCGCCGAAACTCATTTTACCAACACCAATGGCGAATAACGAGCCTAACATAATGATCCAGATAGGAAGGTTTGAAGGAAGATTGAATCCCAGCAAGACGCCTGTTAGCAAAGCCGAACCGTCAGCAATCGTTACGGATTTCTTCAATACAATTTTTTGGGTAACGTATTCGGTGAGCACACATGTTGTTGCGGCAATAAGCGTAACCATGAATGCCCCCAGTCCATAAAAATAAAGCGCAACAAAAAAATAGGGAATCAATGCAATTAACACGCCATACATTTTTTTATGGATAGTATCTCCGCTATGAATATGCGGCGAGGAAGATATGATGAATTTATTATCCATAGTTTACTGTGTTTTTGTTTTTCGGGTATGTATCATACCCATTACATTACTCTTTCCAAAACGAATGTAGTCCAGTAGCGGACGGTTTGCCGGACATGAATAACTGCATGATCCACATTCAATACAGTCGGTAATACAATCTGATTCAGCTAAATCCCATTGGTTAAATTCCGTCGCGCTCATCAGAAAACTCGGATTCATGCCCATCGGACAAACATGAATACATTGGGCGCATCGGATACAATCGCGAACAGGCTTACGAATAGTTTCTTTTTCCGGTAGAAGCAGAATCCCGGAACATCCCTTGGTTATCGGAACAACCGTGCTAACTAAGGCTTTACCCATCATTGGGCCTCCAAAGATTACTTTACCTGCGCTATTCGGATATCCGTCAGCCATTCGGATCAGTTCATGAACAGGCGTTCCGATACGTACCAGCAGATTGGACGGCTTGGCGATTGCTTTCCCTGTAACGGTTACTACCCTTTCAATTAAGGGTTTATTTTTTTGAACGGCTTCATAAACGGCATTTGCCGTACTTACATTCTGAACGACCGCTCCGACCGAAACAGGCAAGGCGCCACTTTTTACCTGTCGACGCATCACGGCGTCAATCAATACTTTTTCGCTTCCCTGCGGGTATTTAACTTTCAATGGCATGATCTTGATGTTGGGATATGCAGTGGCCAGCTTTGTCAGGTGAGCGATGGCGTCCGGTTTGTTATTTTCGATTCCAATCACCGCACGGTCGACCTGAAGGGCCTTCATCAAAATAACGGTTCCGGTCAGTATTTGAAGCCCTTTTTCAAGCATCAATGCATGATCGGCCGTCAGGTACGGTTCACATTCAACGCCATTGACGATTAATATTTCAGCTTTGTGGCCGGGTGGCGGGGAAAGTTTGATGTGGGTAGGGAAAGTAGCGCCCCCCAACCCGACAATGCCGGCTTGTGCAATTTTCTCAATGATTTCCTTATCCGAAAGCGTACATTCGTTTATAAGCGTGTCGCTGCAATCAATACCTTCTTCCCATTCGTCCCCTTCCACATCAATGAAAATGGCCGGTCGCAGCATACCGCTTGCATCTATGATTTCGCTGACCCGATTGACTGTACCGGATACGGACGAATGAATATGAGCCGACACAAATCCTCCCGACCGAGCGATTAATGTACCCGCTTTAACAGTATCCCCTTTTTTGACAATCGCTGTTGCGAGTGTCCCAATGTGCTGGCTTAAAGGAATAACAACCTGTTTGGGAAGGTCGGCTACAGTGATTGCCTGATTTGCAGACCATTTGTTTTCCGGAGGATGAATACCGCCTGTTCGAAAAGTTTTGAGAATACCCATTGAGTTAAGCGTTATCAGGTTGAACAGTCTTTTTCTTTGGCGGAAAATTTATCTCAAGGATTGATCCGGTTGGGCAAACCGATGAGCACTTACGACACAGACGGCATTTTGTGTCGTCAATATATGCCACATTGTTTGCTATTGAAATTGCCTGAAATTCACATGCAGTCAGGCATTCGCCGCAACCTGTACAGGCATTGGCACAGGCTTTTCGGGCAACATCTTCTGTCGCTTTATTGACACAGGATATATAAATTCTTCGGGATTTAGGCCCTTTTTTGCGTAATTCGATGATTTTTTTAGGACAGGCGTTTACGCAAGCGCCACATGCAGTACATCTGTCTTCCGTTATTTCGGCTATTCGGGTTTCCGGATTGATATGTATGGCGTCGAATGTACATGCCTCGACACAATCCCCAAAGCCAAAGCAGCCATACGAACAATCTGTTTCACCGCCATAAAGCAGGGCAATGATCGCACATTTTTTAGCGCCGTCATAATGGCATGTCAAGGGACGCGCTTCGCAAACGCCATTGCATTTGATTACCGCAATTTTCGGTTCTTTTGTGTTTACTTCCTTTCCCAATATGTTGGCCACCAAAGTCATTGTTTGATTGCCTCCGGCCGGACAGTTCAGGTTGTCCAGTGATACGGCATTGACACAGGCAATGGCAAAACTGCTGCATCCTGGAAAACCGCATCCTCCACAGTTTGCGCCCGGCAAGACTTCTGTGACAGAAACTATATGAGGGTCTTCGTCGACGTGAAATTTAACAGATACCAGATATAGAATGATTGCTCCGATTGCTCCGATACTTCCTAATGATATGATAACGCTGATAATCATAACATTCTAAAAAATTTTGGATAGCGTAAAGACAAACTTCCTTTTCAATCTGTCGCGCATCAGATAGAGTATCATGTAATAAGGAAATAGAATCAACAATCCTGCCAGACCTCCAATCAGTTCGTTTTCAAAGAGTATGGCGCCTGTCGTAACAACTAATACGATCAACAACAACGGTAAAACAAATGCAAGCCAAACGGCTTGCATCCCTGTTGCATAGCGCCCACAAATCCAAACCTGTTCGTTTAGCTCAAAATTTCCCGAATGGTCTTCGATTTCAATTAGTTTCGTTTGGCTATCCGAACTTATGCAAAAAGATTTTGCATGACATTCACTACAAGCCGATTGTTGAACAATCCGGACATGGATATGGGGACGTTCAATTTTTTCGATGATACCAATATGTTGAATACCCTTACTCATGATTTTGTAAACTCAACATTGCAAAAAACCGGCACAAAAATAATGATATTTTATGAATAATACATATTTCTACCACTTATAACTGAAACCAAAACTTATCAGTTGATTCCATTGAAGAAAAGAGTCTGTTGCATGCACTTTTGAAACGCCGTCATCATACCTGAGGTGGAGAAAAAGCAAGGTGGAGAAAAAACGGTTTATGGCGAAATCCAATGAATTTTCAAATTCGGCGACCACCCGGTCATAACCGGTAAAATACTTGAATCTGGATTTCCATGTGACATCTCGGTTAGGTTTTAGTGTCATCTGGAAATCGACCGTAGAACCAAATTTGCTTAAATAATGTTTATACATACCGGTTTGTTCATCTTTTGGGAATCCGTGCCGTCCCCAGTCTATGCTGTCGCCCGTTGCCGACATGTAGGTATATGCAACAGGAGCCATATTAACGGAAATCACCAATGAGCGATCGATGCGTTCATATTGCCTGGTATAATCATATTTCATGCCAAGTCCGAAATTGATGGTATAGGGCGACAGAAAAGTAGCCTGTTTATTCCTCGTATTTTCCCTGTAATTTGTAAACAGCTGTGTTTTAAATTCGGCGTCCAATGTGTAATACCAATTAGTGACGGCTCTCACGCCAAAATTACTGTGAAGTCGCAGAAGGTCGTCGCTGACTCTGTAGTGTCTTAATGTATCATTGGGAGCATTAAAAAAATTCAATCTTAATTCCAAGTCGTTATCAAATTTGATGCGATCTTTTTCATAGTTGTATTTCATAATATTTTTGGTGAAAAGATTGAGGATGGTTGTTTTGGTCGGACCACTGTGCCAATTATCCGAAGTTGAATTTTCAGAAAATTTCACTGCACTCTCAAAAGAAGATTTCCAGTACTGTTTTTGAATAATCGAGTCCGCTTTCTCTCCGCTTTCAATGAGATGAGGAATATTGTCATCAGAATACATATCTTGCGCATTGACTGTTACGCTGCTGAATGTAAAAAATAAAAGTAAAAACAGGAACCGCTTACCTGCCATCTTTCTGCCATTTTATTATGAATGATAGCGCAAATATATAAAAAAAGAACACATGAATCGAATTTCCACTATTTTTTTCTCCGTCCTGCGGAATTTGCAATTAGGAAGTTGTGAGTATAAGCATTAGCAATGCGATAGATCATTGTATCAATTCAATTTTCAACAACCCTTTTCCGCAGCATTAGCTCACAATTCTGCAGAAAAAACAGAGCATACATGCTTGCAGGCTACAAAAGTAATAAATAATCGTTACCTTTGCATAAAAAAGTGCATGAACTGGCCACAATTAATTTCCGGCAAAAGATTGGGCGTTGAGGCGTATCATGAGCGCAAACATGAACGGACAAATTTTCAGCGGGACTATGACCGGCTGATTTTTTCTTCCCCCTTTCGCCGACTACAAAACAAAACGCAGGTGTTTCCTTTGCCGGGTAGCATTTTTGTGCATAACCGTTTGACTCATAGCTTAGAAGTGTCCTGTGTGGGACGCTCGTTGGGAAACAATACAGCAACGCTGCTGATGCGGAAATATGCGGATCGGGATATCGACTTTGCTGAAATCGGTTCGATTGTGTCGGCTGCCTGCCTGGCGCACGATATGGGAAATCCGCCGTTCGGACATTCGGGCGAACGGGCTATCTCCGCCTATTTTACGGAAGGAAACGGAAAACGGCTCGAAGGGAAGGTGCGTGAAGAAGGCGGGCGCTGGGAAGATTTTGCCTGTTTTGAAGGCAACGCCAATGCGATACGCCTCTTGACACATCAGTTCATTGGTCGCCGAAAGGGAGGTTTTGCGTTGACATACAGTACGCTGGCTTCGATCATCAAATATCCTTTTGCTTCGACCCTGACTACCAAAGGCAAATTCGGTTTCTTCCAGTCCGAAGAAGAGACCTACCGGTGTATTGCCGCCGAATTGGGAATCCATAAACCCAATCCGGAAGTCGACATATACGCCCGTTATCCGTTAGTCTACCTGGTGGAAGCAGCTGATGATATATGTTACCAAATCATGGACATCGAAGATGCGCATAAATTGCGTATCCTGACAGGTGAAGAAACGATCCGTCTGTTGCTCTGTTTTTTTGAAGGAAAACGGCTGGCAAGTATTCAGACAACCATGGAAATGGTGAGCGATCCAAACGAACAGATAGCTTATCTGCGCTCCTGCATCATCGGCCTGTTAGTAGATGAATGTACCCAAATCTTTATGGAAAATGAGGCATCAATCCTGACCGGCACATACAACAAACCTCTTATCGAAGGGATTAGCGATCTTGCTACAAATGCTTACCGCACTTGCTCGAAAGTGGCTCGCCAAAAAATCTATATCGCCAACGAAGTATTGGACATTGAATTGGCCGGTTATCATATTTTCAGTTCCCTGCTCGATTCATTTATCGAAGCAGTAACAAACCCGACGCAGGCGTACAGTAAATTACTGCTCAACAGAATGCCGGAACAATACGACATCTACGCGCCAACCACTTATGGAAAAATCCAATGTGTGCTCGATTATATTTCGGGGATGACAGACGTCTATGCCCTTGATCTATATCGTAAGATTACAGGGATGAGTTTACCGGCAGTCTGATAGATAAAAAATATTTTTAATTTAGTGCATCACCAGTGGTTCTAATCCGGAAATTTTTCGTATCTTGCGCATATCTTTTAGTTTATGTTTTCCCGATTTTGGCCTCTTAACCGTTTTTTCGGAGACACTGCAAAGATACGAAAAATCTCAACCTTTTCAAAATGAATCGGTTGGGATTTGAATTTTATTTGCTGAATATTTCCGTGTACAGCTCTCACTTCCCTAATCGAGGCGCTCCGGCTGATGATGAATACGCAAAAATCCCCTTTTGTTTGGAGCGAATATCTTCAATCAGGTAAAATGTATCCGGATCGAAGTTTTGTATAACTTCGACAATATTTTTTTCAGTCCTTCTTCTTACCACTGATTCAATGATACTTACTTCGGATATCGCGCCAGCGCCTTTGATCCATGTCGAACCAAACCCCTTCTCATTCAGCATTTTTATGAGTTCGCCTCCGTCTTTCTTTGTATAAATACGAAACAGCTGATAGCCGAAACCAATTTTGTTTTCGACCATAATCCCAACAAAATTCCCTGTTGCATATCCCGCAGCATAAGCTAAATAGGCATAAATATTCGTTGCATTGGCAAATATTTGGGATATGACAACCACCCAAATGAATACTTCAAAGAAACCGACAACAGGAGCTTTACTTTTTTCTCCTTTTGAAACAAAAATGATACGCAACGTACCCAGTGTTACGTCACAAATACGACCAAAGAAAATAATAACAGGCAATAACCAGGGATAAGTATCAACAAAATCGAACATAATAAAATAACTTTACAAATAACTAAACCTGAATGAAATTCATTTTTTTTCGCCGCAAAGATACGTGTTTTTTATCTAAAAAAGTGATTGAATTTGGAAAATACAAGTTTATGATATATCTTTGTATTCATTACGAATTTAAAATTATTATATTTTGATAAAATCAGTTAAACAGTAAAGCAATGAAAAGGAAATTTATTTGTACAGTATGTGGATATGTCCACGAAGGTGATTCGGCGCCGGAGAAATGCCCTCAATGCCATGTTCCGGCCAGTAAGTTCAAAGAACTTGTCGAAAGCGGTAATGCGTTGGTTTTCGTAACTGAGCACGAAATTGGCGTAGCCAAAGGTTGCGACGACGAAATGATTAAAGATTTAAACGCTCATTTTACAGGCGAATGTATGGAAGTTGGCATGTATCTGGCAATGAGTCGCCAGGCAGACCGAGAAGGTTATCCGGAAATTGCGGAAGCATTTAAACGTTATGCATGGGAAGAAGCAGAACATGCCTCTAAATTTGCCGAACTGTTGGGCGATGTAGTTTGGGATTCCAGGACGAACCTGGAAAAAAGAATGTACGCCGAAAGTGGAGCCAATGCCGACAAAATGCGTATTGCAAAGCGAGCCAAAGAATTAAATCTTGACGCCATACATGATACGGTGCACGAAATGGCAAAAGACGAAGCTCGTCACGGCAAAGGATTTGCAGGACTTTTTAATCGGTATTTTGGTTAATTAAGGAGTATTAATTTGGCTATATGTTATTTTTTGATTACGAAGCGAGTAGCGCTTCGTAATCAAAAGCCGTTTGGCATTAAAGGATATATTGTGTTCCTTGCTAACCGGCATTTCGGCTTGAATCTCAACGAGTCGATGTTGTTTTGTACTCTCTCGGAAAAGGCTCGTCGAGCGAGATTGCCGAAGCGATGGGTCTAACCTGTTCCAACTGCTCGAAAGTGATTGTCGCCGTCAAAAAAAAGAATTTGATACACAGCAATTTAGACAGTGAATATAAACGCCAGATGTATTGTTCACTGACAGAAGAAGGCAGGCAAACGCTCGAAACGCTGAAAAAATGCGAAATAGATTTGCCGGAAAAAAACGATATCCTGATACAAAATATCGTGCCCAATACAGTGTAAGATGTTTTTCATTTCTCTATTCTTTTTTTGTGGTTTATTAGTCCGTATATATCGGCAAGCGGTTCGGTAGTGGTTATGTTGAATACCACAGGAAAAGTTGGCACGTTTCCCGCAGTCTTGGCGTCAAGAATTTTATGTTTTGCTTTTTCGCTCACATCAGCATTTAACGCTTCCATGCGGTTTTTCTCTTTAAACCACACAACAACGCTGAAGTAGCCTTCAAAAACATGAAGCCAGTAGAGGGTTTTCTCTTTCTTTACTCCCCGTGATGTTGTCCACCGGTACTGTCCTCTTGCGAACCAAGCCTTATTCGGGGTGTACCATTGCCACTCCTGCTCTATGTCAATACCCGGTAAGGTTGCTTGGAATGTTTTGTATGCAGCGTAACTGTCACCCAAAGTTTGTGCCAGCGCTTCGTCGGTCGGTAGTGCTTCGCGGTCTCTTAATTGTAATTTTTCGTTGTTGTTCATTCTGTTCTTTTAACTTTTTTATTTGATTGTCCGTCGGGTTTCTTCGCTTGCGTACTACGTGCAGCCGGCTTGTGGCAAGCGGGTTTTCGTGTTTCCATAAGTATGTAATTCGTGTTTCGTCCGCCTCCTTCCTGTTGCTTCAAAATGTCTTTTTCTATTAAATCGTTTATATCACGTATCGCTGTATCTTGTGAGCATTTGCAGAATTTGGCCCACTTGGAAGATTGTAATTTGCCAACAAAATCGCTGTCAAATAGTTTGTTGAGCATTAGTCGCTGTCTTTCGTTAATTGGCGTGTACTCGTGCTGCGCCCAAAATTCTGCTTTGTGTAAAACGTGAGAAATCGCTTGTTCGGAAGAAAGCAAGGCATTTTTCATACAGTTTAAGAAAAACGTCAACCATTCTGTAATGTCGCTGTCAGAGCGCCACTGAACTTTCTGTAAGGCCTCGTAATATTTTTGCTTTTCTACAAGTATTTGACTCGATAAACTGTAAAATCGCTGCAAACTTTTTTCCGCTCTTGCTAACTGCATATCCGTTATTGTTCTTGCGATACGTCCATTTCCGTCATCAAAAGGGTGTATAATGATAAACCAAAAATGGGCGATTGCGGCTTTCAGCATGTTGTCAATGCTAAAATCGATGTTCAGCCAATGCAAAAACTTATCCATTTCCGCTTTTACAAGCGCTTGCGGAACTGCTTCGTAAAACACTTTTTCCTGTCCCATTACGCCTGAAACAACTTGTATTTCGTCTTTTCGATAACAAGCGACATCAATTTTGTGAGCGCCGCTGTAACCACTTGGAAATAAAGCATTATGCCAACCAAAAAGTCGTTCTTCCGTCAATGGCTTTTCGTAGTGTTGCGTGGCATCAAGCATCATTTCTACAATGCCCTCAATGTTTCGTGCAGATGGGACTAATCCTGCTGTTTCAATTCCAAGACGACGAGCAATAGAAGAACGGACCTGGTCATAATTCAATAGCTCGCCTTCAATTTCTGATGATTTTAAAATGTCGAAAGTGAGCGTTTTGAGTAATGTTTCCTCCTTTTGCGAAAATCCGATTGTACTCACTATGCCATTCAGTTTTCCTTGCAAATACTTCACTTCACCGAATAAATCACGGATTTCATTTTCATTCCAAACGAAGTTTGTCCAATTATCATAGTGGTAAATGTATTTTGCCATGTCAGAAATTTTTAATTTTAAAGTGCAAAGATACAACTTATACGGAGAATAACTAAATTATTTTGCGCAAAAATGCGGAGAATTATTTGATTATTCTCCGCATAAAAAAATTGTGAAGGTATATCAAATACTGTCGCTAAGTGATACGAAAAATTTAACTTGTCATTTTATTCCGGATTCCGTTTCGTTTCTCGCGGCCAAAGGCGCAAGCTCGCAACTTTCCTTAGCAAAATCAACCAATGTGTCGCTTTCGGAACGGAAGCAATGACGAAAACAGGACTTGTCCGAAGCAATCCAGTGAATATTAGCATACTGGATTGCTTCACTCCGTTCGCAATGACGGGAATGATAATGATATCAGCATTTGGAAGTCGGCTTCAGCCGAAATCCAACCCTTCGCCTTTTAGGCGAAAGTAGTTGAGTAATTTAGTTTTCTGTATTTCTGTATTTCTGCATTTTTATTCCAATTGGTGTGTCCATTTTATATTTATACTGTTAAACAGCAATTTAAGTCTCTTTACCAAAACGATGAGGACATACCTTGCGGCATAAAAAGCAGTTTATTACCCATTTGCCTTCTTCTTGCTTCATGAACATGCGGGAACATTCTTTTTTATCGAATACAGCGGGATTATCCAATGCCTGTACCGGACACGTTTCGACGCATTTGTTACAGTTATTGCAAAAATTGAATTCGGCTTTTTTATCCGGAATCAGGTCTGCATCGGTAAGAACGGCGCTGAACCAAAGAAGATTACCGTATTGAGGGTTGGTAAGTAAGTAGTTTTTGCCAATGACGCCAATACCTGCCAGTTCGGCGGCATGTTTCAACGATATAAGTCCAAACTGTTCCTTTCTTCCGTTGCCCTCCACCCATTTGCCGCCAAATCCGGTTACCGACCGCGCTTTGTATCCATCAGCCTTGATTCGCTTTTCCACATTTTTGGCTATACCGTTTATTTCTTCTATCATGGCCTTTCGATAATCCGTATAATCGGCGGAATTATTGAAGGCTTCCTGTGGAAATGCAGCGCCCAAAACGACCACAGAGCGGCATCCTGCCAGACTGTCGGCAGGCTTAAAACCCTCCGGCGCCAAAGCAAAATCTTCGGCGGCGGCTATACCGACTACGCTTGCTCCGGCATTGAAACCGTATTGCTTTACTGTTTCGCTGTTTAACACGTTGATAATGTTATCCTTATTTTTCATGCGCATCTTCTTTACTCTTCTATTTATTGGGCAAGGCGTGCTTTGTCCCTACATTAAACCCGAATTTTTGGCCTTTTGAAAGGTTGTCGAGCGTTTTGGCTATTCTGTCCACTTTCGTTTGTTCGGTCTTTGCCGAATATATCCACTTGACGTAATTGTGCTGTTCGCTTTCGTTAAGCGTGTTGAAAAACTGCAATGCTTCGGCGTCTTCTTGCAGGCACAGCAATAGCTCTTCGGGGACTTCCAACGGCTCATTGTCGGGATATAGCACAACATGAACGTAATCGCCTGCCTGTTTCTTTATCTTTTTGCGGATTTCAGATTTTACAAACAGAAACAATTGTCCTTCCCCTGTCGGCATTAAATGGTATTTGCTGATTGCAACGCCGTCAATCGTGCCTTTTACTTTAACCCAACCAAACGGCGTATTTTTGTCGGGCGGAATTTCGGGGATAATCGTGTACGTCCAACCGCTTTTGCCGGGTGTTTTGTCAAGCAGGTATTGTTTGTTTACTAACGGTTTTTCGTTCATGTTGTTAATCTTTATGTTCTTTTCGGAACAGTTTATAATCATACGTTTAACAGGTCATTCAAACTAATTATTTTGCTGCCTTTACTTTCATAGTAATGCAGCATTTCGTTGATTTTCCTTTTATCATAACACGTGATGCAGTCTGACAAGACATTCACTTTGTAATTTGCCTTACATAAATTGAAACAGGTTGATTTAACGCAGGCAATGGCATCTGCGCCTGTCAGGTAGAACTCATCTATTCCATTTTTATTGACAAAGTCGGCGAACGCTTCACTCGTCAATGC
>Ga0082212_10009037_pt1 | contig 12894 bp, 11 predicted proteins | sample TergutNt197P3_FD_71548 | JGI IMG/M metagenome (GOLD analysis project Ga0082212, IMG submission 71548) | Neocapritermes taracua P3 segment gut microbial communities from Petit-Saut dam, French Guiana - Nt197 P3 | ecosystem: Host-associated > Arthropoda: Insects > Digestive system > Gut ... | reverse complement strand
TGGAGTCAATCAGACTCTGGACAACATCTCAATTTTGAAAAGGGAAATCATCAGTTAGGCGACTTTAAAATGTGTTGTTCTAAAAACGGTAAAGAAAATGAAATAAAAGTAACGTACCAAGTGAATCATATTTTATTTGATTCGCCCTTAACGGTTGAATTATTCTTCCAATTAGATGAAAGTAAATCCCTAAACGATGTGTCATTAAAAAATGGAATATTAGAAAGGATGCAGATTAAACTAAATAAGCATATCATTTGCAATTTTAAAATCAAAGGCAATGCTTTTGGTAATGGTTTAAATTATAAATACATCATTCAATCGCTATTGCCAAAAATGAAAGAAACATATTTGAATTTGCAAACAGAATATAAAAAATATACAGAGGAAGCTAATAAATATGCACATAGGGGAGATTGGTTTACTTTTGTTGGTGATGATTGCCTGAAAGAAGCCAATATCAATCAGGATAGATATTACCAATTACAAGATTTGTTCTTTTTTGATTTTTCAAAAAAATATCCTGATGCGAGTGCTGAATCTGAAAATATAATCGGTAATTATAACAAACAGCCGTTTCTATACAACTTGAAAACACTTGACTTGTTCTCAAAAGTTCAAAAAACTGAATCGGCTTTTTTTATTGACACTTTTTGGAAACATCTGATTCACCAACATCCTGAAATAGAGAATAAATTTAATTATTCAACTTTTAAAAAATTTATAGAGCATGAAGAAGAACGGGGGAATTTACATATTAACCTATGGAAAGAGGTATTTCTATTAAGTGGAAAAGATAATTTTGAAGTTTTTTTAGAAAGCCAAATGAACTTAGCAATTGATGAGATTTCTAAAAATACCGTAGTGTCTAATCCTATTTCAATAGACAGTATTGAAATGGTCGGAGTTTCAAGGTTTTATAAAACGTTTGGAATAAAACATCAAGCAACGTGCGCAATAACAGGAAAAACAACCTATTCGTCTTTATTTTTATGGTCTCCGCACTATTATCTATTCAAAGACACACAAAATGAAGAACTTACTGAATCACAAAAAGCAATCATTAATTGTCAAGAAATATTTTCAGACGCTATTTTTTTGGAAAAACAAATATTGAATGTTGAACATGACTTCCAAATAGATAAAGTTTTAGATAAACTAACAACCTTTTTTATCAATATTTGTAAGGAGATTGAAAGCAGTTCAAAACAAATGTATTTCATTGATTCCATTCGAGCCTACTCACAGCGGTTTTATGCTTATGATTCACAGGTTTCCAACTTCAATTCTTTCATTACGGTTTTTTTGAAAAATAGTTACACCGAAACAGAAGAATCTTTTTTGAAAAAGTGGCTGCAAGAATTTGAAATTGCCGATACTTGTAACATCCAGTTGATAGAAGGTGCCGGCAGTCAAATATTTTTAGAAAAAGATAAGGATAAAATCAATTTAGTCGATTTGGGATACGGCGTAACGCAATTTCTTCCCATTCTTTTAAAAATCATTTATTGCAACAATATCGGAATGAAAACCATTGTGATTGAAGAGCCTGAAACCAATCTTCATCCTAAATTTCAGTCCAAGTTGGCAGATTTATTTATGGATGCTTACAAGACATTCAAAATAAGGTTTATTATTGAAACCCACAGCGAATACCTGATTCGTAAACTTCAATACCTGACTGCCAATCCCCAAAATAATATTAATCCGGATGACACTCTGTTGTATTACATTGGCAATCCCAATCCTTCAAAAAGAGAGCATGGGGAAAAGCAGATAATAAAAATAAAAATTGAAAAAAACGGGCAATTGTCTCATCCATTTGGAAGTGGATTTTTTGATGAGGCAGATAATTTGGCGATGTTATTGATGGATTATTCATTTAATTAATTCTTAACTATGAAGATACCTTGTTATTGCGAAGTTGAGTTCTTAAAGGAGTTTGGCACTAACATTCCAATCCCGAAGCCTTTTGAGAACAATGACGATTATCCTGTTTGGTGTAACTATAAGAATTTATTTTTTAAAAACGCTAATTTAATTCTTGACAATTTTGAAAAACTAAAAAATGAAGCAAAAGCCATTTTTTCAACAGATAAAGACTGTAATAAAAATTTTATTTTTCTTTTGGCTAAACAAGTGGGAGACGGTGTAATTAAAAAAGAAGAAAAACAAATTGACAATATTGACTTTGAAACTATAAATCCGCATACTGTATTTTTTCTTTCTGATGCTGCAAAATGCAAAGAATTAGAAGAAGATTACGGAATGTTATTTATTTCTAATAAAACAAAAAACAAAAATGCAGAAATATTATTTGGCTTTGAGCAATCAACAATAAGTATTACCAAAAATGGAAAATATTCTGATTATACTTTCATAGACGCATTTCATCATCCTTGTAATGCAATGATTATCAATGATGCTTATTTACTTAATGAAAAAGATGATACTTATAATGAAAATTTGATTTCTCTTTTGGATTTTCTTTTGCCTGCTAATTTGAAAAAAGAAAAATTTCAGTTTCAACTTTTAATACTATCGGGAGACAATAAAACAAATATAGATGTAAGGAGTAGATATTCATTCATAGAGAAAGAGATAGATAAATTAAGAACCTATGAAATAGAGTTGAAAATAATAACAAAAAAAGCGCATCATAATAGGGATATTCTTACTAATTATTTGAGAATCAGTGTAGGTAATAAATTCACATTGTTTAAGAAAGAAAAAGCTACAATCAATGATGATTTGACTATTCATAGTTTTATTAAAAATTGTAACGAAATGGAAGTTGTAACTGAAAGAAAAAATGAATATAGAAAAATCGAAAAAGAAACACAAAATATTGGAAGTCAAATAGTTGTAATTCCAGAAATTCAAGCAGGAAAAATTTCAAATAGATTATTAAATGATTTTTATATATCATAAATTTCAATTAGAAGTTATTACAACTACAAACAAATGAACCAATCAAATAAAAACAACACGCCTCTTTCAGAGGATACTAACAACCAGCAAACAGGTCAGATAGAGATAACTATATCAAAAATAAATGAATTATGAACACACTTGCTTATATAATAGTGTACTTGGCTATTTGTGCCATGATGGCTTTATTTGTTCCTGTAGCAAAGAACAAATGGAAAGAATATTTTAGCAAATATTATCCTTTGGAGATTGACAATTCAAAAAATTATAGACTGCCTCGATGGATAAGGCTTGGCATATCATACATTGTATTAGTAATTTTTACTTTATTGCTTTTCATTTTAACGCCTTTTCTAACACTTGATTTGATAATAAGAAATAGGAATAGGAAGAAGAAAAGGAGTGAATATACAGAAAATGTTGATACAAACCTGTATTTTAGGTATATGGGTGGTGCAGGGACTGTATATTGTTGTGATTGTAGGTTCTCAGAGGATATAATATCTCATCTACATGGAGTTGAAGTTGATGATAGTGGATTTGAGATAGAAACTTTTAGTTCGGGCTATCAGTGTCAATCATGTGGTAAATTCCATACTTTAGATAGCAGTGAGATAAAAAAAGTGGAAGAAAGTAGCAAACAATGCGACTGTGGTGGAAAATTAGAAGATGAGAAGCCTGTATTCTGCCCTCAATGCAGATCAAGGAATATGAAATACGATATGGAATATATAACATAATGGTGTGGACAACAAACATTGCTAAATGGAACTAACAGGAAAAATAACAAACATCTTGCCTGTCCAAACAGGGATAGGCAAGAGTGGAAACGAATGGAAGAAGCAGGAAATCATTATCCAAACAGAAGAACAATATCCCAAATCAATATGTCTTTCTCTATGGGGCAATACCATAGATGAAAAACTGAAGATAGAGGACAAAATAAATGCTTCTATTGATATTGAGAGCAGGGTGTTCAATGGCAAATGGTACACCACTGTGAATTAACATCCGCTCAAATCACTTTCCGCCTTAGCTCGAAATCGCGTCCCAAATATTTCTCCCTGACAATGGGGTTTTCGGCTAACTCTTCGGCAGTTCCCTGATACAATACCTTTCCCTCGAACAACAGGTAAGCGCGGTCGGTAATACTTAAGGTTTCATGCACATTGTGGTCGGTGATCAAGATGCCGATATTTTTGAGTTTCAGTTTTCCTACAATCTGTTGAATGTCCTGAACGGCAATCGGATCGATGCCGGCAAAAGGTTCGTCGAGCATGATGAATTTCGGGTCGATAGCTAAACACCGGGCGATTTCCACCCTTCGGCGCTCTCCTCCCGATAATTGATCGCCCAAATTCTTCCTCACCTTTTGAAGTCCGAATTCGGCAATCAGACTTTCCAATTTTTCCTTTTGATAGGCTTCCGGTTGCTTCGTCATCTCCAAGATGGCGCGAATATTGTCTTCAACCGACAATTTGCGAAATATGGACGCTTCTTGAGCCAAATAACCAATACCTATACGTGCCCGTTTATAAACGGGAAATTGGGTAATATCCATATCTTCCAAGAAAATTTTTCCTTGATTGGGAGCCACCAAACCTACCGTCATATAGAAAGTGGTTGTTTTTCCGGCGCCGTTAGGACCCAGTAAACCAACAATTTCACCTTGTTTCACCTGAATCGAAACATGGTTTACAACCGTGCGGTTGCGATATCTTTTTACCAAGTCTTCTGTACGAAGAATCATTTGTTCCATAGTACTTCACTTTATTTTCATACAAAAGTAGTAAAAATTCATTATATTTGTACCGAAAAATTCAGATGAAGAAATAACACAGCGTATGACAGTAATGCAAAAATTTGGTCAGTATGTAATTTTAATGTTTCGGACATTGACAATTCCGGAACGATGGAGTGTGTTTTTTAAGCAAATGTTCAAAGAAATGTATAAATTGGGCGTCGATTCGCTTTGGATTGTAATCTTCATTTCTACTTTTATCGGCGCAGTTATCACCATTCAGGTTTCATTGAATATCCAATCTCCTCTAATTCCCGACTTTACAGTTGGTTATATTGCAAGGGAAGTTATCTTGCTGGAATTTTCATCTACTATTATGTGTTTGATTTTAGCGGGAAAAGTCGGCTCGAATATTGCTTCCGAATTAGGTACGATGCGGGTTACCGAACAAATCGATGCTTTGGAAATTATGGGAGTCAATTCAGCCAATTATTTGATATTGCCGAAAGTAGTCGCATTTGTTCTGTTCATTCCCGTATTGGTTATCTTCAGTATGTTTGCCGGAATAATGGGAGGATATATCGTAGCCTCATTCACCAACGTTATTACGGTTGCCAAATACGAATACGGCTTGCGATACTGGTTTGTTTCTTTCTACATTGGTTATTCTATTGTTAAATCCATGATATTTGCATTTATCATATCGTCGGTTGCTGCTTATTTCGGATACAATGTCAAAGGAGGAGCGCTGCAAGTAGGTAAAGCAAGTACGAATACCGTTGTAACGAGCAGTGTTCTGATTTTAACTTTCGACTTGTTATTAACCCAATTAATGCTTGCCAAATGATTGCTGTAAAAAATATATGTAAATCTTTCGATAATAAAGCCGTATTAAAAGATATCACAACGCTTTTCGATAAAGGGAAAACCAACCTGATTATCGGGCGAAGCGGATCGGGGAAAACGGTTCTGATGAAAACGCTCATAGGATTGGTACGCCCCGAATCGGGCGAAGTCTTGTACGATAACCGGAATGTGACGTCTATGAACAAGAATGATCTGAAAAATCTCCGGCGGGAAATGGGGATGTTGTTTCAAGGCTCTGCCCTGTTCGATTCGATGACGGTTTTGGAAAATGTGATGTTTCCCTTAACCATGTTTACCCGCGACACTAAAAAGGACCGGGAAAAGCGGGCAAAATTTTGTTTGGAAAGGGTCAATCTGTCGGATGCCGAAGATTTATTTCCCGCTGAAATCAGCGGAGGAATGATGAAACGGGCTGCCATTGCCCGCGCTATCGCTCTGAATCCCAACTATCTTTTCTGCGATGAGCCCAATTCGGGATTAGATCCGAAAACATCATTATTGATCGACGACCTAATTCATGATATTACAAAGGAATATAATATCACTACGGTAATTAATACCCACGATATGAACTCCGTAATGAATATCGGAGAAAAAATAATCTTTATTTTTGAAGGTGAAAAAGCATGGGAGGGAACCAAAGACGAAATCATGACAACAACCAATAAAAGATTGAACGACTTTGTGTTTGCTTCCGATTTATTCAGAAAAGTAAGAGAAGTAGAAACATTATACAATGAAGAAGGTTAATTTACTTATATCTTTTATTGCATTATCCTTTTTATTAACCGCTTGTTGTAAAAAACAATACGGAATAAAAAGCGTCAATGGTTATTTGGTGGAAATGAATGACCGTTTGGATAATCGTGCCAATCCGGAAATGCTTTCGCTTGTCCAATTCTATAAGACTAAATTAGATGCGGAAATGAATGAAGTCATCGGTAAAGCAGATCAAGCCCTGACGAAAGCAGGCACGCAAAGTGTCCTTGCAAATTTCACAGCCGACGCTATGCATGAATACGCAACCGGCTTGTGGGGACCGGTCGATTTTGCCGTCATAAACAACGGCGGACTTCGGATGACACTCAATCAAGGAGCTGTTACAACAGGCAATCTGTATGAAATTTATGCATTTGAAAATGAATTGGTCTTACTTGAATTGCCCGGAAAAGCCGTAAAACAATTATTCGATGCTTTTGCACAAAAAAAGATGGAAGGTTTTTCAAAAAATCTCCGTCTGACACTTAAAAATCAATCCGTAGAATCAATAACCATTGGAGGTAAACCATTGGATGAAGCGGCCATTTACCGCGTGGTAACCGTCGATTATTTGGCGGAAGGAAACGACGGAATGGAAGCATTCAGGCAAGCAACAAACTATACAGATTCGAACATCACCTTGCGTGATGCGATGATAGAATACATAAAAAAATTAACAGCTGAAAATAAAACAATCCATGCACAACCGGACGATAGAATTGAAATTAAGGAATAATCTGTTTCTGTTTTTATTTTTTATACCTTTATTGCTCTCGGCTCAGGAAAAATCGTTAGTGATATTGCATCTCAACGATACGCACAGCCGGATTGATCCGATGCCGCCCAACGATGCCCGAAACCCCGGTAAAGGCGGAGTGGTTCGTCAGGCTTCCTATATTCGGGACGTCCGGAAAGAATCAAAAAATGTGCTTGTTTTCCACAGCGGCGATATGGTACAGGGAACACCTTACTTCAACGTATTTGAAGGAGAGGCGGAAATTGCGGTAGCCAACCGCTTGAAAACGACTGCCGCCTGTTTGGGAAATCATGAATTTGATAATGGATTGGATTTTTTGGCAAGGATGATTCGCCGTTCGAATTATCCATACATCGCCACCAATCTCGATTTTACAGGAACGCCGATAGAGGGACTGACGAAAAAGTATCACATCATAAAACACAACGGACTGAAAATCGGAATTATCGGACTGACGATCGACCCGGATGGTTTAGTGTCGAAGAAAAATTCTGCCGGCGTGAAATACTTAGACCCGATTGAGTCGGCAAACCAAACGGCAGCCTTTTTGAAAAATGAGAAAAAGTGCGATTTGGTAATCTGTCTGTCGCATTTGGGTTATTATCTCAACGAAGACCCTGTGGGCGACAACACTTTGGCTAAAAATAGCCGCAATATCGACATTGTTTTGGGCGGACACAGCCATCTCTTTTTTCAACAGCCCGACCGTCAAATAAACCTCGACGGCAAGGAAGTGATTATTCAGCAATCCGGCGCTTATGGGCTTAATATCGGAAGATTGGATGTAGTATTGGAGAAGGTAAAATGAAACACTCAACCACAATCACATCATTGCTCCTGTTGCTAACCTGTTTTTGTACATACGCACAAAAATATCCGAATTTATACAGAGAAACTGACCAACAAAAAATGAATCAATGGGTCGATTCCATTTTCAATTCTATGACATTGGACGAACGAATTGGACAGTTAATCATCATAAAAGCCGATCCGGCCGCTTCCAATCGGGCAGCTGTAACAAAAAGAATCAATGATTACAAAGTAGGCGGTATTCTTTTTGCAGGAGGAAGTTTATCCGATCATGCAGAAAGTACGAATGTATATCAAAAAGCTTCCCGCATTCCTTTATGGATAGGCTTTGACGGTGAATGGGGTTTGTCTATGCGGCTCAAGAGCACGCCGCGTTTCCCCAGAAACATGATGTTGGGCGCTATCACCGACAACAATCTCATCCACTTGTATGGCGAAGAAATGGGGCGGGAATGTCGGGAATTGGGGGTACATATCAATTTTGCTCCGGTGTTGGACGTGAACGACAACCCAAGCAATCCGGTAATCGGGACGCGCTCTTTCGGCGAAAATCAACAAAGGGTTTCGGAAAAAGGGATTGCTTACGCCAAAGGCTTGGAAAGTGAAAAAGTGATTGCTGTCGGGAAACATTTTCCGGGTCACGGGAATACTTCCGACGATTCCCACAAAACACTGCCGCTTATCAGTCATCCCAAGGAGCATTTGGATGAAGTTGAACTTTTTCCTTTCGCCAATTTTGTTAAGGAAGGTTTTGCCGGAATGATGACCGGTCATTTATCCGTTCCGGCTTTGGATGATTCGTCCGGTTTGGCGTCTTCATTATCACCCAGTATTATAAACGATTTATTAAAAAACGAATGGGGATTTAAAGGATTGTGTTTCACCGATGCTTTGGATATGAGAGGCGCTACTTCAAGCAGTACGAATGCTTGCGTTTTGGCTTTGTTGGCGGGGAACGATGTTTTGTTATGTCCCGCAAGCATTGCTACCGACTTTGCAGCGATAAAAAAATCCGTACAGTCCGGTCAGGTAAGCCAATCAATTATTGAGGACGCTTGTAAAAAAGTGCTTCAATATAAATACATCACAGGATTAAATCAACACAAACCGGTTGAGACGAGAGGACTTTCGGAACGCATTCATACGGATTATACCGATTGGCTAATTCAAAAACTGAATAATGAATCCGTTACCCTACTGAAAAACAACAATACCGTGATTCCCATTCGGGATTTGGATAAAAATACCATCGCCGTTCTATCTATCGGAGCGAGCGGTGAGCCGGAATTCGAAAAACGAATGGCTTTATACGGCAAATTCGATTTTTTCCGCCTGTCTGCCAATGCAACAGCTGCTGAAATCGAACGTGTTTTCACACAGTTAAAAAAATATTCCCGAATCATTGTTGGCGTTTATGCCGAGCGTATGAACGATTTGTCTTCGCTTCAATCCTTAGCGAAAGAAAAAGAAGTCCATTTGTGTTTTTTTACTTCGCCTTATATGTTGCGTAGATATTCGCAAAGCATCACATCTGCTCAATCGGTTACTTTGGCTTACGAAAATACGTCTTACGCTCAAAATGCGGCAGCGGAAGTACTGATGGGCGGCATCCCTGCAAAAGGGAAATTACCGGTCACTGTTCCCGAAATATTTGAATGTGGCTTGGGATTTGAAACGGCAAAAGTTCGACTATCCTACCAAAAACCGCGTGAAGTGAATATGGATGAAAAAGTGCTAAGCAAAATTGCTTCGCTTGTCAATGAAGGAATTAAAAATAAAGCCTTCCCCGGCTGTCAGATAATCGTAGCCAAAAACGGGGTGGTTGTTTACAACGAATCGTTCGGATATTTCGATTATGCACGAACACATCCCGTACAAAATTCCGATGTTTACGATTTGGCTTCGGTGACCAAAGCGCTGGCTACCGTTCCGGCTATCATGAAACTAACAGATGCGAAAAAGATTGCTTTATCCGATAAAATCAGCCGTTATGTTCCCGAATTGAAGAATCCGAACAAACAGGACATAACTATCCGCAGCGCCCTGTTCCATGAAACCGGCTTGCCCGCTTTTCTTCCTTTCTATCAATTATTGATCGATGAAAACAGTTACAACGGGAAACTCTTTTCCAATCGGCGTGACCTTACTTTCCGCATTCTGTATGATACCAATGTGTATATGCGTACCGATTTTAAATTCGATTCCACCAAAGTTTCAAAAACGCCAAAACCGGGCATATCCAAACAGGTAGCTGAAAATTTCTACGTCTCCGACAATTTTGGACACGAAGTCTTGAACGAAATCAATGGAGCTACTCTTAACGCAAGAAAAGGCTATCTGTACAGCGATTTGAATTTCATTTTATTAAAAGAAGTGGTGGAAAAAAACGCCAATCAAACATTGGATATATACTTGGATACGAATTTCTACAATCGTCTGGGAGCTTATACCACCGGTTTTCATCCTTTACGGAAAATAGACAAAACGGTGATTGCCCCAACTGAAAACGATGAGTTTTTAAGAAATCAGGTGCTTATCGGTCACACACACGACGAAGCCGCCGCCGTTATAGGTGGTATATCGGGAAATGCCGGTTTATTCTCCAATGCCAACGATTTGGCTAAAATACTGCAAATGTTTTTGTATTTCGGGGAATACGGAGGCGAACACTATCTGAACAAGGAAACCGTTCAAACATTCACTCAAACAAAAAGTTTCATCAGCCGGCGGGGATTGGGATTCGATAAGCCCGATATTACGTATTCGCAAAATAGCCCTACCAGCCAATATGCCCCCTCTTCTACCTACGGACATACGGGATTTACAGGAACTTGTTTTTGGGTTGATCCCGATAATCAGCTGATTTATATATTCTTATCCAATCGGGTATATCCATCGAGAACCTATAAGCAATTGATGGAAATGAGAATTCGTCCTCAAATTCACGATTTAATTTATGAATCTTTTCAATAAATGATAATTATTTTATATATTTGTGCCCTGAAAACAGAGATTTGGTATAAAAATTTGATACCTTGAACACAAATGGACATTGCTTCCTCCTTGTAGTTATGTATTGAGGCGGTCAAATTGAAGATTATCTCTTCTTGTTGTTGCTTGCGAAAGCCATATCAAGATATATTAATATTAGTTACAGAGTGTGTGAATGAACTTTTTCAATACAATATAAGGAGGATAGATGTCTATTTACCGGTTTTTTTGTTTATGACTATGTATAGTATGAAGCCTGTAAGAATCAGGATTAAACCTGTCAGTAAAGTCGTATTGGTTTGAAACTTTAAAAAATAGGGTATGATGAGAAACAATTCCCCAACAATCAACACAATTATCCCGCAATTTCTGAGAAGTGTACGCATAAAAACAATAGATAAATTTTCTATACTGCAAAATAACGGATTATTTGTGGAAAAAGAAAAAAATATCGGATTTTTCATGTAACTTTGCATAGAATTATTGAAACTGTTATGAAACGTTTTGCGCTTCTTCTTTATCAAGTATTCATTTGGGCGCCTTTGGCTCTTGTTATTACGTTGATTACGGCAATAACCGTATTTGTCGGTTGCATCTGCGGCGGTGAACGTTTTTTCAGTTATTATCCTTGCGTAATATGGTCGCGGTTGATGTGCGCCATCGCTTTGTGTCCGGTGAAAGTTGTCGGAAAAGAAAAAATAAACAAAAAACACTCCTACATCTTTATATCCAATCATCAGGGGATTCATGATATTTTCCTGATTTTCGGACACATCGGACAACCCATCAAATGGGTGATGAAACAAAGTCTGCGGAAAATACCTTTTGTCGGACTTGCCTGCGAGGCCGCCGGTTATATTTTCGTGGATAAATCATCGCCGCAAGCGGCGGCAAAAACCATCCGCAGGGCTGAGGAAAAACTCAAAAATGGCGTATCGATTGCCATTTGCCCGGAAGGCTCACGCACGCATACGGGGAAAATGGGCGCCTTTAAGAAAGGAGCCTTTCAAATGGCTTTGGATTTGAAGTTGCCGATTGTTCCCATAACCATCAACGGTTCGTATGAAGTGATGTCGATCAATACCTACCGGATTACCCCCTGCAAAATGGAAGTAATCATCCACGATCCGATTTATGTGGAAGAAGACCGACCGGAGAATATCCGCGACTTAACGGTGAAAATACGTGAGTTAACCGACCGGTCGTGGGAGGCAGTTGCATCCGGGCTTTGGGAGAGATATAAATGAAGAATAAAAATTAGACCACTTTAATTCTCTACAATTTATACGAACATTGCAACGCTTTCCCCGGTTGCACCCAAAGGTTGGTCACTTCAATATTTACCTCCCTGTTGCTATTGGGTTTCAAGCGAATGGAAATTGTGTGATTAAAATAAGGTTTAATCTCATAATCACGAAAATAAACAACGTTTGTATCGTGCGCTGTCTTTTTAAGTTGGAATGTCAAACCGGAATTGTTGCGGATATACACCGTAACCCTGTCTGCATCCCGTTTGATTTCTTTAATCTCGATCGAAGCTTCAAAAATGGAGCGAAGATACTGTTCTTCCCCGATTAGTACATCTTTATAATAAACTGCCGTTCGACGATTATCGAGCGCTTCCCTGATACTTTCTGCCGTTCGTTCTTTGGCAAAGATGAGGGTAGTCGGGCGATGTTCCCCATTGGCAAAATCATAAAACGATTCAATGGGTTGATGGATATCGGACGAGGCAATCAAGGTCAGTTTTTTATCCAAAGCCCACTGAAAAGCTTCCTCACTGTAGGTATTTTCATTGATTACTTCAATGCCATTCATCCATCCCTTGTTATAAATTTCGGTATGTTCGGGCCACCAAAGCGTTGTGTCCGGTTGCTGCGCATCCCAGGCGGGATGGTTCCAAAAGATAAATGCATTTTGTTTCTTCGCTTCTGCAATCGACTCCCGCCAATCGTCTTTGGCAAGCGCATCTGCATCGGTGATGAAAATCGCATTGAAATGACCGGGAGGCATCGAACGGGTAATTTCACTGCCTTGG
>Ga0082212_10009036_pt1 | contig 12894 bp, 7 predicted proteins | sample TergutNt197P3_FD_71548 | JGI IMG/M metagenome (GOLD analysis project Ga0082212, IMG submission 71548) | Neocapritermes taracua P3 segment gut microbial communities from Petit-Saut dam, French Guiana - Nt197 P3 | ecosystem: Host-associated > Arthropoda: Insects > Digestive system > Gut ... | reverse complement strand
GAATGATGGTGCGTACGACTTCTCAGGTCATACCATGGTACGAGGGAATGGGCGCGAGCGCTACGTTCATGCCAAGCCCTGACGTATATGAGGCCCTGAGGCTCTCGGTCCTCAATGCCGCGCACACCAGCTTCGGTTCTCTTGAAGTGTTCAGGTGGGCTGAAGTCTGCGACTATTTCACGATACTGCCGATGATGTTCGGTAACACGGACGTCGCCATGAGTAAGGCGCTGTACGATTCTCTGCCGGCTGATATTCAGGCGATTTTGGACGGTGTTTTCGCTGACGCGTTGGATCTGGCGATCAATTACGCATACAAAGCGGCTGAACGCACAAGCGAGTATTGTCTGGAAGCAAATCCGAACTTCCAGTTCCTTGAAGTCGCAGATTCGGCAGGCTTCATGGCGGCCGCGGAGCCGCTGCTGCAGGCGAAAGTGGACGAGCTCAACGCTGCCGGCCTTGACGGAGACGGCGCATTGGCGTGGTTGAGAGCGCACATCGGCGGCTGACCGGTCTGAACAGGTCAGCAAAGGCGGCTGACGAGTCTGCATAGGTCAGCAAAGACACGGCTGACGAGTCTGAGTATATCAGCATAGTCCGCAATAAACGAACTGTTCCATTAAGACGTTTTACTCAAGAGGCGCCCGCGTCCTGAAACCGGACGCCTCTTTGTAAAACAGAAAGATGAGGTTGCATCATTATGAGAGCACTACACAAGGCGTTAGACCGTATAACTTCAGTGTTTGCCGAAATCAGCGGCAGTTTGTTCGGAATCGTTGTAATTGTAGTCATAGTCAATATCATCGGGCGCTCATTTTTCAACACTCCTGTACGCGGCGCCATCGAAATAGTCCAGCTCGGCGTCTTGCTCTGCGCCGGCATCGTGTTGAGCCGGACCGGGTTTGACAACCGCCATATAGCCGTCACATTTTTCGTCGAAAAGTTGCCTACTCGCGGGAAAGCGGTGACAGTAGCGCTCGGGAAACTGATTTGCACTGCTGTATTCGGGGTGATTTCCTTTCTCTTTGTATTGGAGATCCCGAAAGCCATCCAACTGAACAAGCTTACCGATACATTTCGCTTTCCTTTTGAATACTTATACATAGTGTTGATGGTCAGCTTCACAATGGCAACGATAATTTTCGCATATCAGTTTTTCCTGGCAATACGTATCGCGATAACGGGGAAGCTGATCGCCGGCGTGGATGAACCGGAGGAGAAAAAAACCGACGACTCCGGCCCGAACGAACTATAGAAAGGGGTTGACTAAAGATGCCATTGGCTGTAACAGTCGGTTTGATCACGCTTGGGGCGTTTTTCGTCCTGCTCTTTCTCGGGGTGCCTGTTACCTTGAGTATGTTTTGCTGCGGCGTCGTTGGCAGCATGTTCTTGCTGCGGACACCGACGGCGGCTATATACTTTCTTTCCGACAGCGTGTTCGGAACTTTCACAGGATATCTAAGCAGCGTTGCCCCGATGTTCATCCTTATGGGGGAACTGGCTACTGAATCAAAAATAGGGACAGACCTGTTTGAGTGCTTCCAGAAGCTCACCGGGCACAGAAGGGGCGGGCTCGCCAGCGCTTGTCAGGTCGTATGCGCTTTGTTCGGCGCTATCTGCGGTTCTACCGCCGCCACCGGCGCCATGATGTCGAGGATCGCCTACCCGCAGATGAAACGCTATAACTACAGCGACGAGCTTTCGACCGGAAGCATTGCGTCAGGCTGCTGCCTTGCCGCTCTGATCCCGCCGAGTATGATGCTGATCACTTACGGCATCGTTGCGGAAGAGTCCGTTGGAAGGCTGCTTATGGGCGGCGTCATCACAGGAGTTGTACTGATGATCCTGTTCATTATCACTATCAAAATATGGTGCGTCGTCAGCCCGGGCGTTGCGCCGCAAGCCGAAGAGAAGATACCTGCTAAAGAAAAGCTTAAAGCCATCAGCAAAGGCGGCTTTATCGAGATCGTCCTTGTATTTGCGCTGGCGTTCGGCGGGATGTTCGCAGGTTGGTTCACTCCCACGGAGGCGGGCGCCGTCGGTTTCTTCGGCATGCTGGTCATTTCGCTGGTGTTCAAGCGCTTCAGCTTCCCCGCGCTGAGAAGGGCGCTCAAGAATACCATGATCATGAGCGGCATGATATATTGCATACTCGCCGCGGCAAACACGTTCAGCAGGTTTTTCACACTGACGAGGATACCGATCATGCTCGGCAGCATGGTGACCAGTTTGAACCTGTCTCCATTGCTGGTGATCATGCTCCTGACGATCATCTACTTGATACTCGGCTGCTTCGTAGACGGTATCGGGCTGATGCTGCTCACCACGCCGGTGTTTTTGCCGGTCGTCAGGGCCGCGGGATTCGACGCGGTTTGGTTCGGTTGTTACATGACGGTCATCATCGGCTTGGGCGGCGTGACCCCTCCGGTCGGGATGTCTTGTTATCTGGTATCCGGAACTACAAAAGTAAAACTGCAAACGGTGTTCAAAGGTTCGATTCCATTTGTGGCTGCCTACGTTGCGTGCGCTATTATTATGGCGTTGATCCCCGGTATAGCGACATGGCTGCCTAATCTTGTTATGTGAAGTCTGATCGTTTTGCTTGTGTTATGCCGATTAACGGCATTTAAGCTTGAAGGAGTAAGCATTTATGTATAAATGTAAATACCCGCATCTTTTCTCACCGATAGTTTTGGGTAACACGTTATTCCGCAACCGTATTTTCGCTTCGCCAACGGGCAACCCTAACGTCAACTGCGACGGGTTCATCAGCGAAGACGCGGTCGCGTATTACACCAGAAAGGCGATGGGCGGCGCCGCGAGCGTCGCGACTTTTGAGGGCATTGTCGACTGTGAGCTTGGCAGAGGCGGTGAAAACCATTTCTGTCTGGACAGGCCGATAATGGGAGTCAGCCGAAATCTGGCAAATCTGGCGTCAAGCATTAAAATATACGGCGCGGTGGCGTCTTTGGAACTGTCGCACGCAGGGATGTTTGCCAACCGCGACCTTGCGATCCACGGGGCCGCGTCTAAAGGCGTCGCCTATGGCCCTGTCGAGTGCGAGCTTGCGGGGAGGCTCATCCGCCCTATGGATGACGAACTGATAGAACGGACGATCCGGAAATATGCCGAAGGCGCGGCTTTGGCAAAGCGGTGCGGTTTCGGCATGGTCACTGTACACGCGGGGCACGGTTGGATGCTGCATCAGTGGTTGTCACACTTGACGAACACCAGGACAGACAAGTGGGGCGGGCCGGACATTGAAAACCGCGCGCGCCTTGCGAAAGAGGTATGCAAAGCGATCCGTAAAGCCGTCGGCCCGGGCTTTCCCATCGAAATACGCATCAGCGGGTCGGAGTGTTATGACGGCGGTTACGACATCGAAGAGGGGGTCGCGATAGCAAAGCAGCTTGACGGGTATGTTGATTTGATACACGTTTCCGCCGGTAACCACGAGGTCGAAGAAGTGTTCACCGTGACTCATCCGAGCATGTTCCTTCCGGAAGGCTGTAACGTCAGGTTCGCGGCGGAAATAAAGAAGCATGTCAAGACTCCTGTCGCAGCTATAGGAGCGCTTACGGATCCGGAGCAGATGGAGGAAATCATCGCTTCGGGGCAAGCGGACGTAGTTGAAGCCGCGCGCGCGCTGTTTGCCGATCCTGATTTGCCTGATAAAGCGCGCGCCGGGCGCGGGGATGAAGTCCGCAGGTGCATGCGGTGTCTTGCCTGTTTCTCCCACAGGATCGATAACGGGTGGGCGACCTGCGCGATAAACCCGGAAATCGGGCGCGAGTTGAACCTGCGATATGAGATCCCTCCCGCGGTCAGGAAAAAGGTGCTGGTTGCAGGCGGTGGCGTCGGGGGCATGCAGGCGGCTTTGACATGCGCGAGCCGCGGGCACGAAGTGATATTATGCGAAAAATCCGACCGGCTGGGCGGGGTACTCAGATGTGAGGCGGGTGTTCCGTTCAAGAAATATCTGGAGCGGTACCTTGACCAGCAGGAGTCGGCAGTAGGAAAAGCCGGAATCGATCTGCGGCTTTCAACTGAGGTGGACGCAGATTATGCCGGGAGGATCAACCCCGACGTTATAATCGGCGCGTTGGGAGCAACACCGAAAAAGCCGGACATACCGGGAGTTAACGGGCCAAACGTCATGGTGGCGCAGGAAGCGTTTGCCGCGCCTGACAAAGTCGGAAAGAACGTCGTGATCCTGGGCGCCGGGCTCGCGGGCGCCGAACTGGGCCTTTATTTGATCAACAACGGACGAAACGTCAGGGTCGTCGAGATGCTTGACCGCATCAGCGACGGAGGAAACTTCCTTCATGTACTGGGTTTGAAAGTCGAAATCAAAAAGCGCGGGCTCAATATCGACTTCAATACGACGCCGATATCAATAGGCCCGTCAGGCGTGATATGTGTGTCTGACGGGAAAGAAGTGACTTACGATGCGGATACTGTCATTTGCGCCGTCGGCCAAAGCCCGGCCCGCGATGAAGCCATCGCGCTCGCAGACTGCGCGCCTGAGTTCCGCATGATCGGGGATTGTATCACGCCGCGCAGCATCATGGCAGCGACCGGCGAAGCGTTCATGGTTGCCAGAAACATCGGCCGTTTCTGACGTCACCCGCATTAGTAAATTCTTACAGGAAATAGTCTTGTGCTATGGTGATTCTCCTTATTGTTTTTGCTGACCTCACCTTGTATAATTGATGTATAAATATTTTTTATCATGATTGGTGGGAATAGTGATGACAATAAAAGAGTGTACGGTAGAAGATGTGCCGTTATTGGCGGAAATGAACCAGCATTTCATTGAGGACGAGGAACCGGAGACAAACTTGAGCCTGCCGCATTTGGAAGAACGCATGCACGGGTACTTCCGCTCGGAGTATCTGGCGTTCTTCTTTTGCGTAGATGATAATATCGTTGGCTACGCGTTGTGCAGCAAAACCAGGACGCCGGTCTATTTGAGGCAGTTTTTCATCAGCCGCGACGAGCGCCGGAAAGGGTATGGAAAACAGGCGTTCCATATGTTGATAGACCATCTCGGCGTCGCGGAAAAAGACGTTGACGTCTACGCGTGGAATGATTCCGCGATACGTTTCTGGAGGTCGCTGGGGTTTGAAAAACGGCGCTATAATATGAACTACAAGATGTGATCTCTGATGACACAATTCTAATATAAGGAGCATATATTGATTATGGAAAAGAATATCAAGGTTAATCCCGAAGAAGTAAGGGGCGTTCAGGTCTTGACTCCGAGACTGCAAAAGCTGAAGAAAGAGTGGGAAGAGGCGGAGCCCCAAGTGTATGTGGACGACACGCTGATCTTTACGCAGTCATGGAAGGAGACGGAGGGACTCCCGGTCGATATACGATGGGCAAAAGCTCTGGAGAAGAGGCTTCTCGAATGCCCGATCATGATCAGGGACGGGGAACTCATCATTGGATCGCTCACTAAGTTCATCCGGGGCAACGGCACGCTGTGCGCGATGAAACCAAACGAGATATATGAAATGTGCCAGTCAGGGAAGTTCGCCCGCAAAACGAGCGACACAGAGTCGACTAAAATAACGCCGGAGGATCTTGCCGCTTTGAAAGCGGACGCCGAGTATTGGATGGAGAACATCCCGAAAGTGTCCACGGTCAACGCCTCTCTTGTGTACGAGTTGGGCGAGGATGTTTTGGATCTGATGTTCGACCGGGGCTGCGTGTTTGAAGGGCGCGGCGTACGAGTCAAGATGGACAGGGGTTTATTCCAAAACTACAGCGCCTACGGAGGCGGGGGCGCGCAAGTCAGCGCGAAATGCGTGGACCACGGTCTCAACTATATTATTGACCTGTGCAAGAAGGAACGCGAGAGGATGATGACCGAGGGCGACGACGAGAATTCGCACGGTTCGGCTCAGTTCCTTAGGAAGTTCTGGCTGCTGGAAGCGTGTATCATTTCCTGTGAGGCGTTTATAGCTTATGCGAAACGGCACGCCGACCTTGCCCGCGAGATGGCCGCGGCGGAAACCCGTCCCGAGAGAAAAGCGGAGCTGCTAAGGATAGCGGAGTCCTGCGAGCGCTGCCCCGCGGAACCGCCCCGTGATTTCTTCGAGGCGATCCAGTGCATGCGCCTTTACCACCTTGTCTGCTGGAAGGAGAGTTCCGACAGGCCCGAAGTGACGGTCGGAAGGCTCGATCAAATCCTGTATCCTTATTACATAAAAGACAAACAGGACGGGAAGATAACCGCGCAAGAGGCGGCGGAGCTTATCGGCGCGTTCTGGCTGAAGATCCGCGAGTGTGAAAACCTCGTGACCATCCCCCGTTCCCAGCGCGCCGCGCCCGGGTCGTTGCTGCCCAACATCACTCTGTGCGGTACGGATAAGGATGGCAACGATCTGACTAATGAGTTGAGTTGGCTGGTTCTTGAAACCATGACTCAGATCGGCCTTTCGGAACCCGCCGTCTATGTCCGCTATAACCCGGACATGGATCCCGAGTTTGTGATCCATGCCCTTCGCTGCAACAGGGCGTTCGGCGGGGGAAACCCGGCGTTTCTCAACGATAAGCTGGGGACGCTCCGTTATCTCGACAGAGACGTCCCAATCGAGGACGCGTGCAACTGGAACGCGTCCGGATGTCTGGGATATCATCTTGACTGTATGGAGCATGTTGGCGGCGGCCATAATATCAACCAGACAAAACTGTTCGAGCTTGCGCTCAACGACGGTTTTGACCCGAGGACAAAAAAGCAGCTGGGGCCCCACACGGGAGACGTCAGGACATTCACAAGCATAGAGCAGATCATGGACGCGTTCTACAAACAGCTTGAGTATTTCGTTCCGCTGCTGCATAAAGTGAAGGTTATCTCGCTTTGTACCGAGATCACAGATGGTCCGATGAGCGGCCTGCGCTGCGCTATGCAGTTTGAGGATTGTATCCCCGCCGGCCTGACTCCGAAAGAGGGAGGCGCCCGCTATCCGGAGGGGAGGACATGCTGGCTGGGAAGCCGCGGCGTCGTCGATCTGGCGGACAGCCTTGCGGCAGTCAAAAAGCTGGTGTTTGAAAAGAAGGTCGTCACATTGGGCGAGATGATGGACGCCTGCGCCGCTAACTGGGAGGGTTATGAGGATCTGAAGCAGATGTGCCTCAATGTGCCTAAGTACGGCAACGACGACGAGTATGTCGATGATATTTATGATCGCCTCTCGACAGCTATCCCGGAAATCATGCAGCGTTGGATCGACCCGATCACCGGCAAAAAACCGATGTTGTTTATAGGCGCGGCAGCCGGGCATGTGATGGTCGGGCAGGCTGTGGGCGCGCTGCCAAACGGCAGGCTTGCGTACACCCCCGTTTGCGACGCCGCATGCTCAGTAATGCCGGGTAAAGACGTCAACGGGCCGACCGCGGCTCTGAACTCAGCAACGAACAACGTATATTCCAAAGAGTTCGTGGGTTACGCGATGAATATGAAGTTCTCGAAAAGCATACTGAACACAGACGACAAACTTGAGAAGCTGTCGTGGCTCATCAAGGCTTTCATGAAACGCGGCGGCTGGCATCTCCAGTTCAATATCCACAGCCGCGAAGAACTCCTTGATGCGCAAGCATGCCCTGAGAACCATAAGAACCTCCTGGTGCGAGTCGGCGGCTACAGCGCGTACTTCATCGATCTGCCGCATGAACTGCAAGACGAGATAGTCGAGCGCACCATGCATGAAATGGTATAGGAGGTCGGCGGGTTATGATCAAGGTCAGACAACAAAAGATCGACGACCAAACATTCGCGAAAATGCGGCAGGAGCAGCTTGCGGTGTGGCCTACGGGAAAAGAGGTCGATATCGACGAAGCAGTCGAGTACCATAAAAAGATGCCTGACAGCAAGAATTTTACTAAGGCGCTGGCCAAGTACAAGGCGGAGGGGAAGATAGGTTTGTTCCCGCGTTCCGGCGTTCCTGTCGTCGAAGACGAGATCAAGCTCTTGCAAGGGCTCAATGCCGTCGGGGTGCGGCTGTTCCCGTTCACCACGGACTCGTATACCCGTAACCTTCAGTTGGACAAAGCTCAAAAGGGCTTGGACGAGAGCATTCGCACGGGTAAAAACAAGATCAATGGTTATCCGATCATCAACCACGGCGTAAAAACGACGCGCCGCGTGGTCGAATCCTGCGACGGGGCGTTTGACCCGCGCTCATCACGCGTCGCAAACAGTTTCGTCGGGGAAATCGCGTTCGCTTCGGGTATGACAGCCATGCCAAACAGCTTTTTCGCGTGGATCGGCGGTTATGACAAGAAAGCCACGCCCGAAGAATGCATTGAGACGGCGCAGTATCTGGGGCGGTTGATAGGGCTTTACGCCGAAAAGGGCGTCATAATATCCACCGACGCGCACGGGTGGCTGCCAAACGGCGTCATCCCCATGTACGTCAACATAGCAACCCAGATCATAGAAGCGCTCATCTCCGCGGAGCAGGGGACAAAGAGCATAGTGCCGTTAATGAACTTCCAGAGTAATATTGCTCAGGACGTCGCGGAAATAAGGGTTTGTGAAAAACTCTTCAGGAAATATCTCGACATGTTCGGCTATACGGATACGATAATTCCGGGTATCATTGGGAATCAATCGTCGCTGTTCCCGTTCCCGCAGGATATTGGCAATGCGTTCGGGTACATCAATTACATTGCGATGGAAGCGGCTATGACTGATCTTGCGGCTTGCTCCGTAAAAACTATTGACGAAGCGCTTGGAGTACCGAGCATAGAGTCCCATATGCAGACATACGCGTCGGCAGGGTGGATTTTCAATGTCGTGCGGCAGCAGAAGTTTATCGCGGACACCCCGGCGATACGTCAGGAGATGCGTATGACGGAGCTTTCCGTGTGCGCGATAATCGACAAGGTGTTGGAGATGGGAGACGGGGACATTGCCGTCGGTTCGGTAAAGGCTATCGAGGCGGGCGTGCTTGATTCACCTTTCTCGATAAACATTTATCCGCGCGACCTGTGTATGGGCGCGAGGGATCTGGAGGGCGCCTGTCGTTACATTGATTACGGCAACCTGCCGATTCCTGAGGAAGTGCGGAAGTACAACGATGAGAAGATCCATGAACGCGAAAAGTTTGAGGGCGCGAAGCTTGGATTCAAGGGCTCCATGGCCGACTTCTGGTGTCTGTCAACAGGTACTCTGATCGGTACTTATGACAAGACGGAAAGCGAGACCGGTGAGAAGATCGAGCTGGGGCGGGTACCGACAGTGATCACAGGCGCGTGCGGTTTTGACGCGCACGTCATCGGAACTAAGATCATATCCAAGGTGCTCAGGGAAGAGGGCTTCAAGGTCGTTGCGCTGGGCGCGCAGACTCCGGCGGAGGAGTTTATTAAGGCGGCGCAGGAGACTGATGCGGATGCAATGATGATCACGTCATTATACGGAATGGCTGAAATGGACCTGCAGGGGTTCCGCGAAAAATGTGTGGAAGCGGGAATCGGCGATATCCTTTTGTACATCGGCGGTATCCTCGGGGTCGGGACCCGCGATTTCAGTGAAGATGAGGCTACGTTCAAGAAGCTGGGCTTCGATCGCGTGTATCAGCCGGAGTCTGATATCAAGAAAGCGGTTGCCGACCTTGTAGGCGACTTGCAAAAAAAGTGGGGTAGTTCGGGCGAATGAGAGAATGCGCTGTACGGAGCAGGGTGATCAGTTCAGTGTAGTGTCTTGTTCTTAATAGTGAACATCCAAATGGATTGCCGCGCCGCCCGGAGCGTCGTATAGCGACGCTCCGGGCGGCTCGCAATGACGGGGATGAGGACGCTATCTAAGGGGTTGCCGCGCTGTAAAAAAGCGCAGCAACCCCGTTTAATCTAAGTGTGAAAATGCGAAAAGTAGAAAAAAATGTTGAAAAATTGGTAAAATGTTGAAAAAAATGTAGAAATTTACACAAAAGTGCTGTTATAATATAAAAGCACCGTCGGAAGCGGGTGTAATTACCGTATGTCAGGAGGTTGGTATCGTGGATGCTGAACCATACCGGGACCCGCTTATTCCATATCATTTTCAGCGCCCGAGATTGAACCGGCTTCTTGAGAAAGCGGCCGGATATCCGCTTGCGGTGATTTGCGCCGGCGCAGGGTATGGTAAAACCAGCGCCGTAAACGACTTTGTTCGCGGAGCGGACGCGAAGATCAGTTGGACCCAGATCACCGAGCGCGACAACATCGGCGCGCGCTTTTGGGAAAATTTCACCAGCAGCGCCGAACAGGTCAGCACGGTATACGCGAAGGCGGTAAAATCGCTGGGATTCCCGGATACCGACGACAAGATCCACAGACTCCGCTCTATACTGAAAACCCACTTGGATGGGACGCGCCGGATACATGTGCTCGACGATTTTCATCTGATAGACAATCCGTCAATGCTTTATATCGCTGAGAATTTTGTCGCCGACAGGCCCAGAGGGTCGACACTGTTTTTCATTGCGCGGACTACGTCGATCTTGAATACGGCGAGTTTCGTTTCAAGGGGGCAGATGTTCGAAATAAATGAAGACGATCTGCGTTTTACCGAGAGCGAACTGGCCGCATATTTCAAGCAGCAGGGGATCATGCCGCACCCGGAAGAGCTGCGCGAGATATTTGAAGACACAGGCGGATGGGCATTTGCCATTAACATGATAGTTCGTTCATATGAAAAGGCGCCGGCATACAAGGGCTTCCTGCGCAGCGCAATGAAGACGAACATCTTCTCGCTCATGGAAGCGGAGTTCCATAACGGAATGTCGGAAAACTTACAGCGCTTTCTGGTCCGCCTTTCGCTCATCGAGCACTTGTCGGTCGAGCTTGTCACTCTCATAGCGGACGGGGACACAGAGCTCCTTTCAGAGCTTAAACGGCAGAATACTTACGTACGACTTGATAGTTACACCGACTCGTATCTGATACATCTGTTCTTTCTTGAGTTCCTCCGCGAAAAGCAATCTATGCTTTCACAGGAAGAAATTGACGGGACATACAGGATCGCGGCGGAGTGGTGCAAAACCAACGGTATCAAGGTGGGCGCCCTTATCTATTTTGAAAAGACAGGGGATTACGAGTCGATAGTAAAGATATTTTTTGATCTGCCTACGCAAATACCGTTTGACATTGCGCAGTATACCGCGGATATATTTGACAGGGCGCCGGAAGAGGAGTACGACAAGGTGCCTCTGCTTGCCGCGATGCGCGTTCGCGCGGTTATGCGTCTTGGGCATATGCAGCAGGCTGAAACGATGATAGACAGTTACATTAAAAGATATCTTGATCTTCCGGAAGACGGTATGTTTCGCAACTACAGTCTTGGAGGGTTATATTATTGCAAGGGCATTTATCAGACAATGATGTGCACGACGGAAGACAAGTACGACTTTGACCTTTCTTTCAAGAAGATGGACGAGTACCTTTCAATGACGCCGTTGGACCCGGATTCCGTTTCAGGATACCCCGTAGGTCCGTGGATTTCTCTCGTCGGCTCGGAAAGGAAAGGCTCGCAGCAGGCGTATATCGACGCGTTATCACGCTCGGAGGTGTACTTGACGCATTGCATGTACGGCACTATGACGGGAATGACAGACCTTGCGCGCGGCGAGCTGTTATTCAATCAAGGTTATGTCGCTGAGGCGGAGCCGCTGTTCGTATACGGGGCGGGGCGCGCGCGGGAGAAAAAGCAGTATGAGATCGCGCATATGGGGCTTGGATACCTGTTGCGTGTTGCTGTGTATCAGGGGAACTTCGAGAAAGCCGAACAGACAATCAAGCAAATGCGCGAACTTCTCGATGAAACCACGTATAACAACCGATACATCATTTATGACATTTTTCTGGGTTGGTATTATACATATCTCGAGCTTCCGGAGATCGTGCCGGGGTGGCTGAAGGAGAAGTTCTTCGCTTACAGCCACGCATATTACACCGAGAATTTCGGAAACCGCGTAAAAGCGCGTTATCATTACATAACAAGGAATTACGCGCCTCTGCTGGCATATATAAGGGAGAATCGCAGGCGCGAGTCGATACTATACGGATGTGTAGAAATACTTTCTATGGAAGCCTGTATATACAACATGACAAGGCAAAAACAGAAAGCGCTCAGAGTGTTGAAAGAAGCCTATGACAAAGCTGCTCCAAACGCGATAGTAATGCCTTTCATAAACCGCGGCAAAGATATGCGCACGCTTTGTTCAGCCGCCCTTAAGGAGCCCTCCTGCGGAATACCGGAGTCATGGCTGGAGATGGTAAGGAGCAAATCTTCGTCATACGCGAAACGTCAGGCGCATGTTATAACGGAGTATAAGCGCGCTTACTGCATAACGGATAACGCCGCGTTGACGAGGCGTGAGATAGACATCATCACCGACCTTTCGCACGGACTGTCGCATTCGGAAATCGCGGTCAGCCGTAACATTTCCATAAACACAGTAAAAACGACGATCAACGCGATCCATAAGAAATTGAAAACAGAGAATACAGCGGATTTGATCCGGGCGTCAGCAAAGGAGAACCTTATATAAGCATCTCCGGAGTAATTTTGTAGTGATTTAGAGAGGCGTTCGCTTGACTCGCCCGCCTAGCCCGCTTAGTTTGCGATTGCGAAACACAGGATTCAGGTGTGTTTAGCGATTGCTTTTTTCTATTTATGGTATGTGTTTGATATTAAAAATAATAATTCTTGTGTGTTACATGTTGAAAACTCAGCCTTTATAATCTGAAAATGGGTAAATATCCACAGATAGACACTCTACAAAAGCACTAATATTGATAACATAATCCATGAAGCATAAAGCATAAAGCATATGCATAATCCATAATCCATAGTCCATAGACCATAATCTATAACCCATAACCCATAAGCAGACTTACGTTGAG